>Ga0114953_1002007_pt1 | contig 14388 bp, 6 predicted proteins | sample SidtaG_FD_87298 | JGI IMG/M metagenome (GOLD analysis project Ga0114953, IMG submission 87298) | Marine algal microbial communities from Sidmouth, United Kingdom - Sidmouth_Male2 metaG | ecosystem: Host-associated > Algae > Red algae > Unclassified | place: Sidmouth, United Kingdom | collected...
CGTTGGTTGCTGTGTTGCTGGCTGGATTTTCATATTCTTTATTCTATTCCTAACTTTTCTAATGTTTCCTTCGTTAAACCTCCAACCTCTAGTCCGTTATTTTTCTGAAAATCGAATAGTCCCATTTTTGTCTTTTCATCTACTTGATTACTAATCTCAACAGGATAACCCAACTCCATTAATTTCATTTGAATTTTTCCGATAAGTATTTCTGGATCTGGATTACAACCTACATGTATTGCGTCTCTTAAATCTGACCAGTTATTTCCTGCAAAATATATTTGATCTTCATCATGGCTCTTGGGTTCATTAAAGACGAACCTTTTTATTAGTTTTGAGTGTTCAATAATTTTGCTTTCCTCAATAGCAATCGAATCAGTTTCGATCTCAGATTCTTCAACGATTATATAATTAGCAGGAACATCTACTAGACAAACCATGTAACCAACTGGATTTTCTTTCCTTGTATACATAGAAAGATCAGTATTTCTTATATGATACCTTAGATGAGGTTCAAAAATCAAGAATTTATAAAAGTATGTTCCATCCTTCGATCTATACTTTTTTAGATTCTTTACGCTGTAGGTGTTTTCAATTACTTGAATTTTAGGAGGTACAACTTCCAACACAAACCTTTTAAAAAGATGAGTATTTTCAATAGTTTCATTAACTCCTTCTGCAGCAGAAAAATAACACCTCCCAGGGTTTAGTAAAGTTGAATCAGCACTCATAACCTCTACCTTTTGAGCATTTATCTCAAGTAGAAAGACCCCAAACAGTAATATAGAACAAAATAATTTCATAATTTTCTTGCCTGCAACGGTCTCGTATATGTGGCGTGGCGAGCTTTTGCTCGACATGAACACATATACATTGTTCGCTTTTCGTCTTCTTTTATTTTTATAAGTTTCTAATGATAATTTCCAACATTGCTTAATTGAAGATTTCTAATCGCTACTTTATTTCTCCTTACTTAGGATTAATAATTCTGACGGTTTTTCGTCTCCAAAATCTTTAATAATTATCGATAAATTTTCTTCTATTGAAATTTTTATTTGAGAAGTAAATAACTCTTCTTCGAAAAAACGACTTACCTCTATTTTATTAATTACTTTGTCTTTCAAACTTAATTCTTCAACTAAGTTTCTCACGAAGTATTCATCATGTTCTTCAAAATCTTCTTTTATAATCTCTTCTTTTTCTATTTCACTATATTCATTCCAATGTGCAAGCCACGCATCAATGAAGAAACGATACCATTTTTTTTCGTTTGTATTTAGCCAAAACATTAAAGGTTCTAAAACCTCATCTTTTTTTGACATAAGAACAGAGAAATATTTAATTTTTTTTCTTGTTGGTTCTTCAATAAAGTCTAAAAAATTTTTAGTCGAAAAATCATCATTTTCAAAATTTAAAGGCTTCTCTGATTTATTTGATTTCTCTTCTTTATTGTCAGACATACTTAAAACTTTAGAAAATTAAATTTAATGTACAATTTCTGCCTAAATTAATTTGGTTCACTTATCAGTTTGTAATTTTTCCTTTTAGTAGATTTATTTTTTTCTTGATGAAAGCGAACTCCGTTATATCCGCAAGTTACCAAAAATACAATATATTATTGATCAAAATCCAATCCAAAACAACGCAAGACACTGACAATCTGAACAGTACAGGAGCAATTACCATAAATAAGAAAGCCATTCTTCAATCCATAAGCTCTTTTTAGCGGCTAATAGCCGCTATTAAGCACTTAAAGCGCTTACACGACAGCGAAAACAGCCCCCTCCCCCCATCAGTAATTAGTCAGATAGACACCAGTCACATACTTCGAACTCTTCGTCTGGCGGAAAGGCAGATGCTGCGTCACACGGTCCGTCTCACCATCAATAGATTCATCGTATTTAAGCTCCAGGACTAAGTCAGGATCTTCAATCAGGTACTTACGAAACACGGGCGCCAATAGTAGACTATGATACCGTAACTCACGGTCCACAGTAATCCGAAATGCGGCGTCAGACGTCGTGAAATAAGAACGGACATAAGAATTGAGTAATACAGGCTTAAGACCATGATTGATACCAGAAAGACGGTTAATAGTTTGTGTGATCTCCTTCAAATTGTCAAGGGAAAACGCGTCAACAGGCTGTACGACTTTGTCGCCTAACATGTTTTGCTTGATCTTTATCTCATAGCGAGGCGATTGGATAAGCGTTGGATCGGTTCCATACCAACGCACTCTAAACTTCTTCCGATTGGCGATCCCGCTCACGTTTTCTTCCAGTGTTGTCAGTCCTGGCGTATCAAAGTAAATATTGTTGATTTGACGATCAGGAAACGCTTTGCGGAACCCCGCAGGATGCAAGCGAATGGCCTGCAAGGCAGCGTCCAGACTAAATTTCTCCAATTTGTATTTTAATTCGTAGCGCATTTACTTCATTTCAAGCCCGCTGGGGCGTTCGTTTTTTACTAGTGCTGAGCCAATCAGCTTATCACCTAACTGTAGCTTGGAACCTGCTTCGATCAAGTGCAATTGCCTAATATTATTGACTTTATATTCTTTAACTATAATGGTGGCACCGCCGTATTCAGGCTTTTTCTGATAAGCAGCAAACCCTTGTTTACAATTATTGAGCGAGATACTGTTAATCGATAAGCGGCTCAAGTCTTTTGAGGCGACACCAATCACTGCACCATCAATCACTACGTCTGTCACACTGACGGTGGCTTGTTCTCCTACACTTATGCCCTTGTCTCCTGCTTGCTCAATCTTACAGTTTTTGATATCAATGGTACTCGTAGAAAAATCAATCGCGTCATTTCCAGTTTTGTAGAACCGAGAGTTGACAATCGATCCTTTACAGAAATCCGCATCAAAGCCATCACCAAAGGTTTCACTGACGAGGCAACTGGTCATTTTGAAATTACAGCTCACCGTATTGAGCGCATCCTCACAGTGATTTTTAGTAAAGGAGCAATGCGTCATCTGTACATCCGATTCATAGAAAGTTACAGCGCCAGTGAGTTGCCACCCCTTGTAATTTAGCGTATTCAGATCTTCAAATAAGACATAACTCATTGTAGACTCAGAAGGTGCCTCCAGTATTGTAAATCCATTTGCGGACTGATCACTAGAATAAATTTTAATCGGCAATGCCTCGGTTCCTCGCATCCGCAAGGGCGATTTTGAGATAAACTTAGCCTTTTGTGTCAGGTTCAATTGTACCCCAGGCGCAAACACGACTTGGTAACCAGCCGGGATAAGGATATCAGACGTCACTGTGTGCGTTCCAGCCTTAAAGGCAACAAGGTGGTCCAAAACGGAATAAACGGCGTTAGAGGACAGCGCTACGCCTTCCCACAAGGCTTGCGTTGGTGCAGTTGGCATTGCATTACGAAAGGTCGAGATTGGTGTACTAAACATTGAATCAATTCCAGGCACGCCATACATCAGGTATTTCGCAGCTGCTGGAACAGTGATTTGGGTATATTCGATTGGCTTGTTTTTGTTGATTGGGAATACTATTGTCGGTTGCTCAAATTCATTATTGATTTTACCAGTAATAGTGCCTGATCCAAGTACTTCTAATGCTGTAAAATGAAAATTAGCGAGCTCAAGAGTTTTGGTAGTGGCGTTGCGCTCTTGTGTCCAGGCTTTTATTCCAGTCGCATTGTAGGGATAGACCAGCGATTGTAGTTGCTTGCTCCTATTGATTAAATGCTTGCGATCAAATTTATAGTCTGGAAACTCACTTTGAAGAAACTGCTCTCTTTCGGTCAATCCTGGTTCCAACGCAAGGAATAAGTTATTGATATAGTCGGGCGAAGAGAATTGCGCTAGATAATGATGATACTTTGAAACGAACAAAGGGTCATAGAACAATTGCTTGTACATCTCTACACCTTCAAACCCTCTGTTGTAGACGCCTTCAGCAATGAAATAACCTTCCCCAGGTGCATGTGGAATAAAGTCTTCCGCAAATCCGTCAAATCCAACAGGTTCTAGTTTTGCAGATACAGGATTGTAGTAAAATCGTTGATTGTGCCATGTCAATCCATGAAAAGCACCACAAATATCAGTAATAGCGTAGAACTTTGCGAGTCGCTCAACATCGAAAATCTCAGCTGGTGGTTTGGAACCCATTCTAAATTGTTCTAATAAATCTCTAGCGATCTCAAATTGCTTGGAAAGTGTTGGAGACAAAGCGGTTTTACTAGTACCAAAAGGTTCAATCGGAGCTGCTTTAGCTGCAGGTGCCTTGTGTTCTTGGCTTACAAAATTGCCAAATTTATCGTAGTGGCGCTTATAGCCATTCCAATATTCATCTTCCGAAAACCGGATGATCGGTCCTTCTCGGCGGGATCGATATTCGACCAACTGTTTTTCAAAATGTTCTTCGTAAAGATAGGTGCCCATCCCTACCCTATTGATATCGAGTTTGATATAATCAAAACGAGTGGTCAGGATGTCTTCTTTTTCAAGGAATTGATGGAAAAAATACTCAGAAAGGAAATGTCTTGTTAGCGGATTTTGAATGGAGAAGGTCATCATTCTATTCCAAGCATCTGGTGCTTTGACTTTAATTCTGAATGACCACTTATCGCTATTGAGATGATCGAGCCAATCGCCTTTTAGTCTTAGTTTGATGTCTTTTTTCTGGTTATTTTCAAGGATTTCTCCCTTCACCCAATCTTCATCAGAATTGATAAGGATGCCTTGTCTCATGCCTGTTTTGCGCTTTTCTGCTAGCTTATTCATACCCTTTTCGGGAATACTCAACGTCAATTGTTGCGCATTGAATGCTTTGTAGGTTGTGGTGTCTTTGATTCTTTCAATCAATAAGTCATCAAAGTAAACGATGGTTCCATGTGGTTTGTAGGCGTAGATCGACAGTTTTTCTAGTTGTTTACCGTAAGGCACTTGAAAATACAATTCCAACTTTTCCCAACCGTTGTCCTTCTTTGTTACTGGAATGTCTGAATACTTATAAAATTCACCATGTGGTGATGCGGCCACTAGATTCCTTGGGGTTCGATCATCGCGTTTGGTCCAAACGGTTGCCTTGTATTTGGCACCAGGTATGGGGTTAGGTTCTTCAAAGCTAAAACCGTATTTACTGTCCTTGTCTATTTTACTGGAAAACCGCCCTGTATGCGCTTCTTCATCAGACTGTGTGCTGGCATTGGTGAAGGAATGGCCGTCTTCCACAAATTTGTCTCCTCTAGTCTGTTCGGCACTACAACTGACATGATTTCCAGCAGAAAGTGGAAGCATCGGTCTGGTAAACCGCATAGCTGCTAACGCAACGACTGCAAGCAGTAATCCTGCAATCAGTGTTCTGTTGGTTTTGAAGCCTTTCACCTTGTCCTGTTGTCCTTTCAGTAACATACTGCTGTTTAATCCGTGCAAAGTTAATAAACTGGATGCAGTAAACTTGAAAGGGGAGTTAATTTGTTGAACAGTGACAACCAAACGGAAGGTGATAACAATACTGATCCAGCAGAACTAAGTGACAAATGGACAAACCACGATTACAGCAACTATAGTTCTGTTTAGTGGTGGTGAGTGCAACATTTTAAACATGGGGATTCTGAACGACTGGTGTATTTTCAATAAAAAATGACTTACATATATGGGTTCTTTTTATTCAGAACCCTTTTTTACGTAAAAAACATTTGTGACATTCAAAAATACAAATAAATATGTAGAAATGAATTTTAATATTATATTTGTAGTGAAACCAAATTATTAACCCAAATCTACCCTACCTTCATGCATCTTAAGATATACCTTATCAGAAGAGTATCTAAAAGTCACTTCAATATTTATCGGTAAGCTAGATTCAAAGTAGAAACAAAACATCTACATTTCACATATATAATTATGAAAATTAATCGACTAATTTCCAGAATGTTATCGGTATTGACTCCCATACTGATAACATTAGTAATGTTACTTATCCATACTACTGTTATTAGTGCGCAGTGCCAGATTGGAGACTCTTGCGATGATACCAACCCTTGTACTTATGATGACATATGGTTAGACGAAGATTGTTTCTTCTGCGAAGGTATTCCTATTATACAAGGCGAGCCTTGCGATGATGGCGATTCCTTAACTATCAATGATGTATATGACATATTTTGTTCATGTATTGGGACCTCATTTTGCCAGGTAGGGACTGCTTGTGATGACGGTGATCCCAATACAGTAAATGATAGGCGAATTTCTCAAGATTGTACCTGTAGAGGTACTCCATTGCCCTGTGAAATCGGATCTGGTCTATTTGCAAAAGACACAATTGCTGGATGTACGAATCCACTGGCAACAAACTATAATCCAAATGCCAACTACGATAATGGCACGTGTGAATTGGGAGAAATCGGTGGGGTCGTCTGGAGAGATAGAAATAAAGATGGTGTAAAAGACTCTGGTGAAACGCGACAAGGTGGAAAAATTGTTTATTTAATGGACTCCAATTCCAACATATTAGATTCTACTACCACTAATTATGGAAATTCGCTTGGAGGTGTATTTTTATTTTCTAATATCCCCACCCCTGGCACTTATATCATTCAAATGAAAACTCCGGTTAGATTGTGTCCTATAAGTTCTTCTTTCGTAACAATCAGAACGTACGATTTAGATGGAATTCTTGACGATCAATCTTCCCAAGTACTAAATGCAGGAGATAGTTTTTTAATCCATGACTTTGGATATGATTGTGTCCCTCCTCCAGCCAACGGAAATTAAATCAACTAATAGTCAACTAACCATCTCCTTAAAATGCACTTAAACATCATTCAAATGCATAACCTAAAATCAATTCTTTTTTCAGTCATATTCCTTCTTGTTTCTGGTAGTTTATTCGGACAATGTTCAGGTACTCCTCCTTTATCTGTTACAGTAACATCAATTTTGGAATCCAGATGTGAATCTAATGGAGAAATTACCATTAACCCATCTGGTGGGACTCCTTTCACCGATCCTAGTGGTAATCCAATCTATGACAATGCGATCATCGCCGGTCCAGTCTTAGCGCCAATTCAATCCTCATCGACTTTTAGTTCCCTAGAAGCTGGTACATACATGATTGAAGTAACAGATGCCAATGGTTGTACCACCACGATCAGTGCTATCGTTCCAGGCACCCATGTAACACTAGGACTCACATTTGAGGCGACAGACGTGACCTGCCTAATTGGCGGCTCTGTATGCGGAATTCCAGCAGATGGAAGACCATGGCCAGCGGGAAACTATGAATATGAGTTGTTTGACGATTCCAATCCACCAGTGAGTATTAGTCCCAGACAAATAGATTCTTGTTTTATGAACTTAGTCGCTGCCACTTATAAAATCAGAGTGTATGACAGCTGTAACAACTTTCAAACCAGAGACTTCATTATAGGTACAAAGAACTATAGCACCTCACTTTCTATAGGAATTGGATCTTACCTTGTTAACTGTGATACTGCATGTATCGTTCCTTCTCCGTCAAATTTTGGGGGCGGTGATCCATGGGGTGAGTTTCCATATAATTGGCAAATTGTACAATCTGGAGTTCCAGGATTAGCAGGATCTGGAGTTTGGAATTCCTACTCTGATAGGGATACACTCTGTTACTCCCCTATTTCTCCAAGCGGAAACTATGGAATACGGGTATCTGATGCTTGTGGTAATGTTATTACCAACTATTACAACACGACAACTATTCCTAGTATTAGTGCAGATTCTGATTACACTTGTGGTGCAGGTGGAGAAATAGATATCACTAGCGTTCCTGGATATATATGCGATGCAGGCACAGTTACCTATGAAGTGATTTCAGTTCCCGCCGGTGCTCCAGTACCTCCAACACAAACTACTCCGGATTTTTCTGGATTGGAACCTGGTACGTATTGCTTTAGGGTAACAGACTGCTGTGGATATATTCAAACTATTTGTGAAGGTATTTCAGCTGCTGGTTGGTCAGCATCATTTATTAATAAAATTACTACCTGCGAAGTTGGAGAAATTGGTTTTGCAATCAATACTACAGGAAATTATACCCCAGCACCATCCAATAATCGTTACTGGGTTATTAGTGCTCCTCCAGGCTATCCTCACCCTACACCAATCAATTTGTTTACCCTTGCAACCGGGGGCGTTACCGTACTTAATTATGTAACAGGACCTCCAGGAACTTACTGTTGGTCTGTGCGCGATGATTGTGGAATAAGAGATACTATGTGTAACACGTTTACGGATACGCTAGAATTTGAAAGAGATTTATGGGTGGTTCCTGGCTGTGTATCTGCACATCAGATAAAAACATCATATACATCGAATACTCCAACACATATTAATTTAGATCGAATAATGCCAAACCCGGCAACAATTGCTACTAGTAGTTTTGATACCTGCTTTAATAATTTACCCGCAGGCACTTACAGAGTAAGATATCGCAATAGAGGGTCACTTTTTTGTTCCATGTCAGAGGACACAATTGTTATTCCTGAATATATTCCCCCTGCCATATCAGGCGTTTGGGGGATCCAATGTATTAATGGTGAGGGTATCATCAGTACGCAAGGCTCAGGTGGAATATTACCATATACCTTTGAGTTATTCCAAGGTCCAGTAACACGCCCATTGCAGGCTTCAGGTGATTTTTATGGCCTCCCTGTCGGCCAATATGATGTTAGGATAGTTGACTCTTGTTTGAACTCTTCTATTACTACCGTTTCAATAGAACCCTTTGCGCCTGTCATTAAAGGATATGGTGGTTCCTTCTGTGTTGGAGAGCCGGCAAATATTTATGTAGACAGTATTTCCGTGGCCACTTATTCCTGGACAGGACCAAATAATTTTATGTCTACTAACGCTAATATAGACTGGTCAGCTATCACATTCGCTGACGCAGGAACCTATACCGTTGAAATAGACGTACTGCAGGAGGATCAATCTGCTTGTGTTACACAGACTGTTTCCGTTAACATATTAGTAGACTGCTCATGCTCCATTGCAGTAGATAGTTTGATAGATGTTACTTGTAATGGATTTAATAATGGAATTGCAACAGCGCTTTCTGAAGGAATAGGACCTTATACTTATGTTTGGAGTACTGGAGCAACAACACAAAGCATTTCTAATCTTGCGCCTGGTACTTTTGCTGTAACCATAACGGATTCGAATGGCTGTGTTTCAAGTTCAGATATAACTATTGCAGAACCCACTGCACTTACCTTAACTTCTGAGATCAATGGTATTTCCTGCTTCGGTAATACGGATGGATCTATTAATGCATGTGAGTCGTCAGGCTTTGGTCCTACTGGTGGCACTATGCCTTACGCTTTCATTTGGAGTACTGGAGACACAACGTGTTATCTTGATAGCATTCCTGCAGGAACTTATTACCTGACCGTAACCGATGGGAATGGCTGTATTGCTACAATTGAAAACATTATTATCGAACCGGCTCCTATAAACATTGTTTTATCCTCAACAATAGAAAGCTGTCCAGGTAAAAATGCAACTGCCAACGGGTGTGCAACAACCGGAGGTACTGCACCTTATGATTTCTTTTGGAGTAATACCCAAACAACTTGTTTGGCTACTGGAATTAGATCAGGAGTACATATATTTGAAGTAACTGACGCCAATGGTTGTCATGCACTGGATTCGATAACAGTAGCAGCAGAAGAAGCAATATGCTCTTCTGTTGAAAACTTCTTATTTGGAGATTCGATAATTTTAGCAACATTTAGCTCTCCGGAAGAAAACAACCCAGCATTAACAAAAATTTACTATCTAGTTAGCTCCGCTGATTTAGTTATAGCAATAAACACGGATGCTGATTTTACCAACGATGTTGAAAACTTTAACTGTTACAGAGTTTATCCCCTTGTCTACATTACTGCAGAACCACCTGTACCTTTACCTGCGGTGGGTGACCTTTACAGTGATTTAGGAACAGTTGAGCAAAGCTGTCACTCCAACATAGCGCTCAACTGCAACTTTGTATGCTTCTGTGTTGGACCAGCCTGTGATTTGACTTATGACCTTGAATATGCAGGATTTGAATGTTCTGGTGACACCTTAACTGATATTTTCATTACAAATGTTACAGGTGATTCATGCGGACAGACCACTCCAGTTTACACCTTCAATTGGAGTACAGGTGCTACAACACAAAACATTACAGGCGTTAGCTCAGGAACTTATATTGTTACCGTTACTGATTGTAGCAATTGTTTTACTGTCGATTCTATTGTAATTGGGCCTCCTCTTGTTTCTGAAGTTACTGGATTCGTCACAAGTAATGCATCTTGTGTTGGAGATGACGGGGGTATTAATGTCACCTTAGTCTTAGGAGACACTTGTCGAACATTAAGCTCAATCTTGTGGAGCAATGGAGCCACCACTGAAGATCTTACCGGATTAACTCCTGGGACATACACGATTACAGTGACTACTACGATAAGTAATAGCTGTGCCGTCGGACCAGATGACTGCTTTTTTATTGAATCCTTTTCAATTTTAGATGAATGTGTTTGTGCCTTGACAGGTAGTGCCTCAGTCGTTAACGAACCAACTTGCAATGGCGACTCAGATGGAATTGCTACTGCTTCAGTAGCTGGAGGCGATAGTCCTTATTCCTACCTTTGGAGTGATGGCCAACAAACTGTCAACGCTACTGGCCTTGGTGCTGGGAATTACAACGTTACGGTATTAGATATAAATGGTTGTTCAACCGACTTCTTTGTCACGCTTACTGCACCAGCTCCTATAGTTGTTAATATAACATCCGTAAATGCAACATGTTTTGAAGGCTCAGATGGGTCCGCTACTGCAACAGCAGGCAGCTCCACAGTTTACCAATACACTTGGAGCGATGGTCAACAAACATCAACTGCTACTGGATTAACTACTGGTACTTATAGTGTTACCATGACAGATGCAGCTGGATGTTTCGGAACAGCATCTACTGTAATCTCTGAACCCGCTGAGATAACAGTAACCACCACTACCACTGACGTTAGTTGTGGTGCTACGAATGACGGAACTGCGATTGCTGTTCCTTCAAATGGTAATATTCCTTACACTTATCAGTGGGATGCTAATGCTAGTAGTCAAACGACTTCGACGGCTACTGGACTAAGTGCTGGTATTTATACCATAACGATCACTGACGCTAATAGTTGTAGTAAAATTGCTAGTGTAGTTGTTTCTGGAACACAACCCTGTAATTTATGTGAGGCTGCCTATAACGGCGTGTTCGATATTTGTACTGTTATTGCAGCAGACCCCAATCATCCAGTTGCTACACTCGACTGTGATAATGGTGGTATTGATAATCAAACAGAATGTAATAACGGAAACAATCCTTATAATCCTATTGATGATACGCCTTGCGATCTAGAACCTTGTAAAATTGCTGAAGTCAATAATATTGATATTTGCGCTTTACTTGCTAATAATCCTACAGATCCATTAGGTACGCTGGATTGTGATAATGGAGGTATTGACAATGCTACTGAATGTAATAATGGCGGCAATCCCAAAGACCCAAGTGATGACTGTCAAATAGCTGAGGATGCTGAAATGGATATCTGTGCTGTTATTCTTGCTAATCCTGCTAGCCCACTTGCTACGTTAGATTGTGATAATGGAGGGGTAGATAACCAAACAGAATGTGCTAACGGAGAAAATCCATTTGACCCAACAGATGATTGCCAAGCGGCTATTGACGGAAACGTTAATATTTGTCAATTAATCAACTATGACCCAAATCATCCACTAGCATCTTTAGATTGTGATCAAGGAGGAATTGATAATTATACGGAATGTCAAAGTGGTCAAGACCCTAGTGATCCAGTGGATGACTGTGAGACGGTGATAGACCAAAACATTGATATTTGCCTTTTGATTATAAACAACCCAAATCATCCACTAGCTTCGTTAGATTGTGATAATGGAGGTGTAAGTAATACGTTGGAATGTCAACATGGAACTGACCCCAATGATCCAAGTGATGATTGTGTTGCAGTGATCTTATGTAACATCAATGTTTGTAATTTAATTGGAGGTGATCCAAATCATCCTTTAGCGGATCAGGATTGTGATGGAGGCGGCATGTCAAACATCGCTGAATGTGCTGCCGGTTCAGACCCTAATGACCCTGCGGACGACTGTATAGCTGCCATTGCTGATAGCGCTAATATTTGTGCTATCATTGGCAATGACCCGAATCACCCAATGGCAACAACTGATTGTGATAATGGTGGTGTTCCAAACTTAATAGAATGCCTAAATGGTGAAGATCCTTCAGATTCCAACGACTGTCAAGCCATAATGGATATTAATGGTGACATTTGTTCTATTCTACTGCTTTATCCAAATAGTACTCTAGGAACACAGGATTGCGATAATGGTGGCGTTGATAACCAAACGGAATGCGACAATAACGGAGATCCATTTGACCCAGTAGATGATTGTCAGGTAGTGATTGATACTGGAGAAGATATTTGTGCTGTCATCAATAGTGATCCCAATCACCCAATGGCTACAATAGATTGTGACAATGGAGGGATTGACAATTATTCAGAATGTATCAATGGAGGAAATCCATCTGAACCTTCAGATGATTGTATGATCGCCAAAGCTGGTGGTCTTGACATTTGTGCAATTATAAATTATGATCCGAATCATCCATTAGCTGCTTTAGATTGTGATAATGGTGGTATTGATAATTATACAGAATGTGTATCAGGATCTGGAGACCCGCTTGATCCAATGGATGACTGTCAATCAGCTGTCATTGCGGGACTTGACTTGTGTGTAATCATAGATGGCGATCCAAATCACCCTTGGGCTACAATGGATTGTGATAACGGGGGCATTCCGAATTTGCAGGAGTGTATTGATGGTACTGATCCTTCTGTCCCAATAGACGACAAGAGCTGTCCACTTACCATTTGTGAACAAGCCATTGCTGATAGTCTTGATATCTGCGCAGTTATTCTAGCCGATCCAAATCATGAATTAGCAACGCTAGATTGTGACAATGGTGGCATTACCAATGCTGATGAATGTACTGCAGGTGGTGATCCTTTAGAAGCTTCAGATGATTGCATGATGGCGATTAGTAAGGGACTTGATCTTTGTCTTATTATAGATGGTGATCCAAATCATCCGATGGCAGGACTAGATTGCGACGGTGGTGGTGTTTCCAATATCGATGAATGTAACAGTGGTGAAAACCCAGCAGTGTCTTCTGACGACTGCCAATCAGCCATTGACAACAATTTGAATATTTGTCAAATCATCAATTTTGATCCAACTCACCAGATGGCGTCATTGGATTGCGATGGTGGTGGTATTGATAACTGGACAGAATGTAGCAGTGGAGGCGACCCTAGTGAGCCAAGTGATGACTGTAGTATTGTAATCACTGAGCAGATCGACATTTGCGTATTGCTTACCGATGACCCCAACAACCCAATTGGCAATTCGGATTGTGATGATGATGGTGTTACCAATGCTACTGAATGCGCTGAAAATACGGATCCGCTTGATCCTTGTGACTTTATGCAGGGAAGCATTACGCTACCAGTAACTGCAGATCAAAGTGACTGTCCGAATCTTTGTCCTGACCTTACCCCAGTCACCACGATTTTACCAGGTAATATTGCTGGTGTCTCTGGTGTTTGTGTTTCAGTTAGAGTATCTGAGTTAAATGGTATTGATACAGATGGCTCCGCAATTGTAGTCAGAATGCCGTCTGATCCGCGATTTATCTTCGCTTTTGACTCTACAGCAACCTCCTGTGGTCTGTTGAGTTACAATAATCCAGATTGGAAATACTTAGGTGACAATGGGTTTGTACATAATTTCGAATATGTCGGACCAAGTCAAACCATTCCAGGAAGTAATTCTTCCACATTTGGGTTTGCTGCGACTTATGATCCGCAGTCTACAGATGGTCAAACAACGATTACTGCGACGATTAGACCGTTTAGCGGAGGAGAATGTAATGTTTTAAATAACACAGACTCTGAACGATTGGTGTATTTCGAATAGTCTGAAAATCATATAGATTTACGAAGGGCTCTGTTTACACAGGGTCCTTTTTAGTTTAGCTGTACAGTATGCATCTGATAATCACCCAATGAATACCCAATCTGTTACTATATATGTTGTAAAGTAGAAAATTATCAGAATGTTACGCTTTCAGGGAGCTTTTGATCTGAACCCGAATTATGCATTAGGAACATCATTTTGACCTAGGGCGATGCATAAAAATGAAATAGTCAGGGTTCAACCAGCTAAAATGAACTTTAGTCTTAATATACGAATCCATTAGACTAACAATTAGGCTTTCTATTTTTGTTATAATATATATATATATA
>Ga0114953_1002010_pt1 | contig 14373 bp, 17 predicted proteins | sample SidtaG_FD_87298 | JGI IMG/M metagenome (GOLD analysis project Ga0114953, IMG submission 87298) | Marine algal microbial communities from Sidmouth, United Kingdom - Sidmouth_Male2 metaG | ecosystem: Host-associated > Algae > Red algae > Unclassified | place: Sidmouth, United Kingdom | collected...
CACAACATGCTGGATTATCTCAAACCTTCTCATTTTTCCTTGCCCGCCTCCGATAAAGGTGAAGTTGACCATTTCCCTATATTTTTCAACGGGTAAACCATCAATGTAGTTTTCATAACAGCGATTGATTTTTGCCTGAGCACTGCGAAGATCAGCGAATGAAGATGAGCTGTCAGGGTTTCGAGTTTCGAGGTCGCGGGGTTTTCTTTCGAGGTGGGACTTCCATACAATATCCATGGAATAACTGTGATTGAGAAGGCTGAGGATGTTTTTAAATAGCATGGGTCTGTCTTGCTGCAATTCTTCATCAGGCAACTTGGAAATTGCGTGATAAAAAACTTTGTCGGCCCAGATTTTATATTTTACCAAGACTGATAAATCGGAAGATTCATTCATGCTCATTCATCCCTGAAATGGTAGGCTATTTCGATGCATTTTGTTAAGTTGGCATGCCCTAGCATGTAATAATTGAATTCAGGTATCGCTTGCGATAAGTGATGGGTGTTCCTTTTATAAAGAGACATGATACAGAAAAAACACATCAGAACCTCTTTATGATGTCGTGCTAAACGGGTTCGGCAATTTTCCGTAAAAAGCGTTAACACGGATCAAACTGCCCGTTTACAAAGGATTGAAATAATTAACAATTTAGCCAAAATAAAGCTTGCAATTAAGCCAGAAAAATTTTCAAAAATGTCTGTTTTATAACCTGTAAAATAGACATCATTATGCTTACCAACCAAGCGCTAACAGACTATATCACTGAACATTGCACTCACAGCATGAACCGGGCACTAGCCGCAGAACGCCATCCTCTGTGGAGACGCAACTGTCCTGAAGTAACCGATAGTGATTTTATCCGCCTTGGCATACTACGGTGTATCAGTGCAGTCGATAGTGGTCGCCATTTCTTGCAAACAGCCAATGATATCCATCAAGAACTGATTCCGGTCTCAAGCTATTTCAATAACGTAAAGTCGGCCCGCCGCGCCAGCATGCTTAAAGCCGTCGAGCAGCAAAGCTATCAACTTCATTGTGACGCGCTAAGCGCTCATGGCATTGATTACCTCAGCGGTTTCCCGGAACTGGATGACTACACGGTAGAAGCGGCGGATGGTCATTTTATAGATCATGCCTGTCACACTGAAAAAAGCGCCAGCGGAACCGCCTATGCGGCCGGTTTCATTTATGCCCTTAATCTCAGGAACGGCTTGATTAACCCACTGTGTACCGTCACTAATGGTACCCGGCGGAGTCAGGAAATACCGGTATTACGAAAGCACATTGAGAAAAACAACCCGCCTCAACATCAGGATCAGAAACGACTCTATGTTTACGATAAAGCCGTCACCGATTATGCCTGGTGGAATCGTCAAAAGGGTCATCACAATTATATGATTTCAATGTTGAAAGAAAATTCATCCGCGATGCTGGTTGGTGAGATCCCATTCGATAAGGAAGACGAGGTCAACGTGGGTATTGAGGGTTATGACCGGTATAAAAACGATCAAGGCATTGTGTTTAGTGTGGTCGCCTATTGTGACCCGGAAACCAAACGTCGCTATTGGTTCATCACGACGCTCCCGGAGTCCGTCAAGCTAGGCACATTGCGATCCTGTACTTTAAGCGCTGGACAATTGAAAAAGCCTTCAACAACAGCAAAAGTAATCTTAAGGAAACTAAGGCGTGGTCTCCCAATCCCCATGCTCTGAACAGTCAAATGCGTTTCACGGCCATGAGTTATAACTTTATGCGGGTTTTTGAAGAGATCTCAAAAAGGCATGACCCGGACTTGATCCACCCCGCCGACAAAAAGTATGCGAAAGCACTGGAAAAAAGACAACAAGAGGCCAGCAAGCTGGGCTGTTTTGTCAATCCCTTGTTATTCCAGCCGCGTATTGCCCGTATAAGCTCCTATACCATTCGGGCGGCTCAAAATGCCATAATCACGGGAAAACGGTGGCAAAGCTTTATGGAAGAGCTGGTAGATCAGTTAATTCCAAGGGTTGATCTAATGAAGGAACGCTGATGCATTATCCCGAAGTTCATTATCTTCAGGCTGATCAATTTCAATTATCAGAAGTGGTAGGTATTTGGCAGCTGCTCTCCATGCAAGCCACACGAGTGCTCTATGCCCCTTCGATTGATAAAGTTCTCTGAGTTCTCCATCCCAGCTTGGATAGCTTGACATAACGCTCAACCTAAACTTAAAAACTAAGTGTCTTGTACCACACTCGGAGTAACAAATCACCAATGGTTTGTTGCTCTGCTTTACAACACTATAGCCCGTTGCTATCCTAAGCAACATGCCAGCCAAATCACCATTAAAAGAACGCAGAATTATCTCAGAAAATAGCTTTCTGGATTTAGTCATCTGCGAACTGCCTGAGCCAGTTCATGGTAGTAAACACAATTATAAATACGGACTGGCTTTTATCGTCGATAACGAATGCGTCTTACGCTACGACAATGAATATGGCAAAGGTGACCACAAACACATTATGGAAATCGAAGTCAGCTTTACTTTCAATGGCCTTGCGCAACTGGTTGATGATTTCCTATACGACGTAGAGCAATGGAGGCAAAACCATGAACATAGTAACGGTTGAAGTATCAACCCCAGAAAAAACCCGTGAACGCCTTCTCTCCGCCTTTGACGGACAAGAGCAAGGCAACTACATCAGTTTTCCTGACACCGAATCATTGTGGAAGACCTTCACCCCAAAACGCTGGCAAGTCATTCAAGAAATGACGGGAGCTGGAGCAATGGCTATTCGTGAACTAGCGCGTCGTTTAGATCGGGATGTACGAGCTGTGCATTCAGATGTACATGCGTTACTGAGTTGTGGAGTGTTAGACAAAACAAACGATGGAAAAATCGAATTTCCCTACGATGCAGTGCATGTGGATTTTATGGTTACGAAAGCGGCTTAGTACAGCATTTCGCTATCCTTTGTAGGTGCTGGGTCAGGAGTAATTGAAGAGGGCTTTAGGGTTTAAGTGGTTCGAGAGTCTGAAGTTTGGTATAATAGATGGCAGCGTTCGGCTGGTAATTAATTCCCAGCTGTACGCATGCCATGGTCTTTTGGTCAGTGTAATGAGGAAGATAGTCAGTTAAGCCGCCCCAGAAACTCACGAATATCCCCAAAGCTATTGTTCAAAAATCGTAGTGACACAGAGAGACTGCCAATAATTTTTGTGTGGTTAACGCTAGGATACAGTCTGGTCGTTACAGAGTTTCCATTTCTTTTTAGCTCATCTCTAAAGCGTTGAGTATGAAATGGGAAAACCCGTTTATCTACCAAGCCGTGTAATAACAAAGTCGGTGGCATACCTTGGCGCACATTAGCTAAAGGCTTAGTTAGCTGCTCAGTTGACGTGTTAAACACAGGAAAAACTTCAGGATCATTCATCGGCAAGTCATAAGGCCCGGCGATGCCAATTAGTCCTTTCAGTTGTGCTCTGATCTTCCGCTCTTTTAGGTATCGGGTGTCAGTTGCTAATAACGCTGCGGTGTGTGCACCGGAAGAGTGCCCCATGAGGATGTATTCATTGAACGGCTTTTTCAGGCCAGTATTCGGTTGGCGTTCTACAAAACTAATGGCATCGGCTACATCGTCGATGAACGCAGGAAATTTCACTTCAGGGTAGAGGCGATAATCCGGAATAATGACCGGATGACCTAGGCTGGTTAGCGCCTGAGCCACAAAGGTGTAGTCATTTTTGCCACCACTTCGCCATGCGCCACCGTAGACAAAGACGATGGGGATCTTAGGTGAGCTCGTTTTTGGCATATAGACATCCAATGATTGGCGTCTGTGGTTGCCATAGCTCAACTGCTGCTTGGTGAAACCGTCTTTAGGTGTTAGCAGGTTTAATGCAGCGGTTGGCTTGACTGCGGCGCAGCCCATTAGCGTCACTAGAGCGACAGCGCAGGTCAAAAACAGGGTCATGGTTTTAGTTGGCATCTTTATAGTTCAACATTGTTAAGTTGGTACATCCTACTACGCAATGGCCTGTGGTATTGGATTCCCTCAGACTTTTTCAGTTTTATTGAATTAGCACGAGCAACTGCCTTGATATGTTTTCATAATTGGTTCGGTACGTTAGCTACCCCACACGCTAACCGGTAAATCACCTTCCTTAAACCCCGTTTTGTGCCATATCTTGTCCTCCCAACTGATTTCCTGATAAATACGGTTGCTGATGGCGACAGAAGGGCGGGTGGTAATGAGACCGAGGTCTTCAACATACTGTAAATCATCATTGCTAATAGGGTCGAGTTGATCTTCACCCGCCAGAATCGCGGCGATCACTTGGTTCACCCTGGGTTCGCGTAATTTGTCGGCCAGTTGATCCAAATGCGTCTGGCGTGAGCGAATCAAGCGTTCTCTCGCAGCCTGATAATGTGCCTCTGCAATCGGTAAGCTGCGATTGCGCAATTCTCGATCTTCCCAGGTCATTTCATAGCCGAGCGCATTCACCAGCCAAGGTTGACCACGGGTGTCTTCCCATAAGGCAGGGAAAATAGAGTCGGTGAAGGTTTGGCCGGTAGCATCGGTATGTTGTTGATAAAGCGCACGGATTTCTGCAGGGGTAAAGTTCCCCATTACTAACGAGGTTGCTTTGATATTAAATGCGCTGCCGACATCACGCACCCCACACAGGATAATAGTGTGCGGAAATGCCTTTGGACGCTGCACATAACCTGCTCGAATTTGGCGTAACAACGAAATCAGTGTGTCGCCCACTAATGAGTCAACTTCATCTAGCATCAAAACAATGGGTTTTTCGCTGAGTTGCGCCCAGTGTGATAGCAAGGTGGTTAATGCGCTTCGGGCTTGTCGCTCTTGCAATAACCGAGTGGTCATTGCTTGCAGCTCAGGCTGTATGCCATAAATAGCAGCGGTGGAAGCAAATAGTTTCACAAATAATACTTAGTCCCGCTTCAACGTCTTGTCTGGCCGCTTGTGCGGCTTCGATATTGACATACAGCGCCTGATAATCACCTGCCGCATTGAGCGCGTCCACCATCGCTAATAAGGTACTGGTTTTCCCTGTCTGACGCGGGGCATGCAGCACGAAGTATTTTTTACTGGCAATCAGGTGTTGGATTTCTTCCCAGTCCAGACGATGCAGCCGGTCAATATGATAATGATCTTCAGGGACAATCGGCCCTGCGGTACTAAAGTATTTTTCCATGATCTGACAAACCTGATGGATTATTAGGGTAGTTTAGCATGGGCTTCAAGAGGGCATCTCGTGTATGGATATGTTAGAACTTATTCTATTGTTTGAACACGTTGTAAAGCATTGGAGCGATAAGCCATTTCTGCTATTTCGAGGTTCTTTAGGTAAGCTGATGCCGTATTCATTGGCTGCTCTCCACGTAAAAGTTGATCGATAACATATCGCTGTAAGTTGTAAACGCAATCACCCCCAAAGTCACAATCCAGCCAAGGGTAGTCAATAGCTTCAACTTCATTACTACCATGCGCTCTGAAAGATAATTCAGCATCTCCGTTCAAACTGAGTACACCTTTCTCACCCTCTATTCTCATTTCGCCCATCGTTAAGCGGCGGTTACTCGCTTTGTGGTCACTTAATCGATTGCCGTCAAATAAACCTCTGGCATCATTCTCAAAATCAACAATAATCAATCCGGCGTCTTCGCCTCTGATAGCAGGATTAATACGACGCAGATCTGCAAAAACAGACTTGATATCGCCAAATAGATAACGGAATACATCAATGAAGTGCACACCGGTTTCATGTATCAAAAGGCGTTCCATTGTTTGGAAGTAGGGCTGTCTCTCAAGATAAGCGTCATCACCTTGACCATCACCGGGGCGTAATGAATAGGTGATTTGATACAGCTTTCCCAGTAGCTCTTCGTCCAGCAGCGTTTTGATTTTTTGATACCAAGGCTGAAAGCGGAAGTTCTCATGGATGATGATTTGAGCATCGTTGGCTTCAATCAACTCAACTAATTTCGCTGCTTCCTGAAAAGAGCCAGTAAATGGCTTTTGACAGATCGCAGGAATACCGCGTTCTACACAAGCAGTTACAAGCTGGGTGTGAGTCTGTGGTGGGGTAATGATATCGACCAGATCAGGTTGAATTTCATCAAGCATTTTCTCAAAGTCAGTGAAGGTTTTGGAGCTTTTAAACTGTTGTGAGGTGGTGTGTAGTGATACTTCATCATGACTACAAATACCCACAACGTCTACCTCAGGGATGCGTGCCCAAGCCGCGTATTGGAACTGACTGAAATAACCGGTGCCTACAGTGGCTAAGCGAATGGGTGTGGAGCGTGTCATACGGTTTCACTCTCACCAGCAGGCTCTGGGCGCGTTGGCCCTGCAAAGTGCCAATGCGTTGGTGGGTGGCCTTGGTACGGACTTTGGAAAGTGTAAATTGATTCGTCGAGTAAACAGCCGAGGTAGCCCGTGCTTAGGGCATCTCCGCCAAACGCTAGGCTTGAAATGTTCTTTAGCTTCTTGCTGCGGGCTTGATCCAAATGCGGCCGATCCATTTCGCCCTTCTGAAAAGCGGCTTCAACCCATGCTAGATGATCGGTGTCGCAGTCTTCAATCATCAGTTCCTGAGTGCCGTCAGGCGCGATGCGGATCACACGATTACTCACGATTGAGGTTACCCAAATGCCGCCTTCCGCATCGTAAGTTAAGCCGTCTGGGAATGTACCGGAATCAAAACTGGCTAGCGTGCGTTTGTTTGACAAGTTGCCGTTTGCATCAATATCGAATGCTGTGAGTTTGCGCCCAAACGTTTCATTCACAATGAGCTGTTTGCCATCTGGGCTGGTTAGGCATTCATTGGTATAGCCCAAGTTGTCGGCAACGATTCTCGCATTGCCTGCCTGATCGATCATGGCGACAAAGCCATCGGCAATGGCAGAGGTATAGCCTTTGCTACGTGGGAATTGTCGTGTGCTGACGGTAATCCAAACGCGGTTTTGAGCGTCTAGATGCACGTAGTTAGAAGGTGGCAGTAGCTCGCCGTCGATTTCTAGGCAAAAGGCACTGAGTTCACCGGTCTCTGAAATGCGGTAAATACCACCATCGTCTGCACCGAGATGAGCGATTAGAAATGAGCCGTCTGGCATTAGGCAAATGCCATTGGGTTTTAGCTCGATGATGTTGGTGTTTGGTAGGAGATACCACTGGGAACCGTCTGGCTCGACGATGCCTATACCGCCGCGCCAATCGGCTGTGTAGAGGCGGCCGTTGGCCGTGGTTAGGACGCATTCCGGGCGTTGAAGAGCGGTGCCTACTTTGCTTATTTCGTTTAGACTAATCATATTCTTGCTATTAAAAAATCTATGCTCATTATTGCGCGCATAAGTTATCTGTTTACAGGCAGATCGTCCCGGCGCTTCATTTGGTGAAGCAGTAATTTATTAGGCTGTCTTTCACCAACTGCACGACGGTTTCACATTGAAAGTTGCTCGTAGTTTAACATCATGTATTTCGCGGGCCGATTTTTTTGCTTATTGCCTTCATCACTCATGATCAGTAGGCGGGATTTACCTTGGATGGTAATCGAATCAATGGATTCAACATTGTTGAGATTGATAATGTCAGGTAGCGCGATTAACTCAGGTTCATGTGCTGGGTTGCCGCTCCAAGCCCAAAGCTGAGAGTAACGGTCGCCTTCTGAATCATCTATCTCATTGACAATTAAGAAGGTGGCTAACACTGGGTCATAGCTAAGTGCACGGATACCACCCCCTTTGAGATCTAATAAAATTGGCGGGCCAAATCTAGGGTCAGCCTGATCTTCAAAGACCTCCGCAGGGTTTTCAATCACGATAATAACGGACAATTTGCTGATGGTAGGATTGCGCAGCCCGAGCAACAGCTGCTTCGCCTGCCGATAATAAGCCAAGCCTTCAATATTCAACGAATCAAAATTTATCTTCTCACCGGTCTTTGTTTCAATAGCCGTTTTAAGCACATCCGACGTTTGTAAGGTATTGGTCAGTGAGGTGTAGCTGGCAATATTTCCAGCCTTGTTGCCTTCAATCTTAAAACGCAATAGCTGCTCGCGATCACTCAGCCGTTTACCTTTTTTGGTCTTTGAGTGGGATGTAATCGCATAAATATAGCCCTGATCATCAATTGAAAGCCCTTCCAGATCACTGAGTTTGCGACCAAAACTGCGCATCAGTCTTAGGTCGGTGGGGCCGTCTTTAGTCAGACTGCCGTCACTGGCGATGTTCATAACATTAATTGCACGAGAGGCTTCATCTTCAACCACCAGAATCCGCCCATCCGCCAATTGCTGTACGGCAGACGGTTCGTAGATGCCATCAAGTTCAGAAATCCCTAGGTTCTGTAATCGTAGGGTGTTATCGCCAGATGTGCCAGGCAGTAGGCCAGTGAAGGATTTGATACCAATAAAAACAACGACGGATACCAACAGCCCCCACCGAAAAACAGTGTAAGAAATATTCAGCAGCTTGAACTTGCGGTTAGCCATTAATCCCAGCCAATAAAGCTGGTCGCTCATTTTGTAATAGACCTCATCACGGTCACGCAGCAGGCTCTCCATGCGTGTCCAATATTCGTCCCTGTCCATGCGAACGCGGTCGGAATAGATGAGCAGATTAAGCGTATCGTCTTTTTGAGTATCACCACCACGCATCATATAGCGGCGAAAGTCACTTAGCGATGCCTCGCCTCGGTAGACGGCCTTAATCCATTCGCGGATATAACCAAAAAAATTGACCTGTTCGGGTGAGGCAGCCAGTAGTGCAAAAATAATTGATGCCGCTGCGGTAAACAAAAAAATACCGGCGGGTATGAGGAACTCGGGTGAAGATGCAAAAATGAACGCGCCCGAAATCATCAGGGCAGAAATAATGAAGCCATTGAGCGAAATCATGATATTCGCTTTGGTGGCTGCTAACGCAATCGTGTCAAGCTCAGCCCGGTAGGCATTTCGGAACATGGTGTCAACGGCCTTTGAGGTTCCAAGCTTCTTCTTACCACTTTTTTTTGTCATCCCTTATTACCCACGCTTACTCTCCTTCCTGAGCATAGCACAGGCTAATACTATACAAATGCATTCGTAGTGGGCCGAATCACAAATCACTGACACGATTAAAGCCTAAAGCGCTATTTCAGAATCAGTGTCTGCCACCGCCATCGATAGTGCCTTCATAAAGTAATCACTATGATTTGCTACCCACAGTAATCAGGATGGCACTGCAAATAGCAGGTGAGGATTAAAGCGGGGCGCTTTGCGTCTAATGCACAAATAATTTCATAGGTAACTGAGTAGATATAAATGGTTTTATTTAGGGATCATGATACGCGGCGTTAGCCCTAGTCTCTTTACACGTCGGGCAAACTTCCGATCATCAAATGAGGCCATCGCCTCACAATCTTGGTAATAGGCATGATGCAGCGCATCGGCAAAATCAAGTCCATCTGCTAGGCCTGATATCGCCTGTTCAACTTCTTGCCTAGATTCGATATGGATATGCGACTGGCTAAGTAGATGCTGAAATACCGCAATAGTATCTTCTGCATCAAATCGGTAGTAACCGCGTAAAATCCACTCAAACTCTAAAATAACCGTTTTACTGACTTTCAGTGATTGACCAGATTCGAACAATCGCTTCGATGCCATCTGCTGCTTTTGCGCTTCTTCATCGTTTTCATCATCGATGTAATAACGCGCTAGAATATTAGTATCTAGCCCTATCATGATCTGCCCAAGAGGTTGGCCACGTCAAAGTCTACAGGTACTGCTTTGCGCTTACTTTTGAGCATACCAAAGCCGCTACCTGTGACTGTTTTAGGGGTTTCTTTGACATGTAATTCTATATGATCACCTGTCCAGATAAAGGAAACCTTACTGCCTTTGCGAATCCCTAATCGTTGCCGAATTTTTAGCGGTATCGTGACCTGACCTTTGCTTGTAACTGATGTCGTTTCCATCGTTCAATCCTCAAAGTAATACCAGGTAAGAATATCATATCTCTCCGAAGTTCAACAATCGATATATAAAATAGCTGCTCAGCTGCAACCGTAAACTGAGACATCAAAAGCTCCGATAGACATCACTGAAACAACCGTTTTCCTGAACAAAGTCATTATAGGCTTGAATTCCTGCGCGATTTTCAAGTTTCCACTGCTCAGCTTTTCTTTCGGCGAGTATTTGTTTTAAAGCGGCTTCAAGCGTTGAAGATAAATTGATATTGAGGGATCTGGAGCGGCTAAGCAAGTCACTGTTTATGCTGAGATTGATTGCTTTCTTTGGTGCTTGGAGGTCGTATAGAATTTCCATACCTAGATACCTAAATAGAATGTATGCGCATATGTCATTCTGACTGCAAGCAGAGCCTAGAACTATTTGCCCTTTTTGGCAACTTTCCCTTAAAAGTATCAAATCTGCCCAATGGCGTTTGGTGGCGCTAAGGAAAAGGCTTTCCCTTTTTCACTGGCAAATTGCCCAGCAATGAAAAATTTGTGATGAACATCTCCGCAAAGGCAGCATTGGGAACGATCATTATATTATTTTCAACCGTTTCTAACTCGACAGAGCGCCAACTAATATCTTTGACAGTAGCAATCACATCGTTACCGGAAGCAGTCGTGAATTTTATCATATGGTTAATTTTCACCTTATTCTCAAGGTTGAGAATAATTCCGGAAAAAACGTTGGCTATATTGGCTTGAATCGCAAGACCTATAATCATTGCCATTAATCCTGATGTCGCCAATAAGCTGGTTCACTGGTAGCCAAATACAAAAGCTATTACACCAAATACTGCAAGAACACCTAACAAAAAGAATATTGTCCACCTTACGAGATTAGGTATCTTTCTCCCTGTGCGTTCCTCCAGAGGTAACCACACATAGCGTTCAATGAGCATAGAAAGCAGAATGACAGGGAAGAACCACCACATTGCGGCTAAGAATTCATTGAGGCGATATAGATAGTAATCATCTAAAACATCAAAAAGATTCGTAAGTATATACTCAGATGCGGACTTTAAAAGTAAAATAGAAAGCACTGCAAACAGCACAAAGCGCCAGGGTTTTATGGTTCGAAAATCATTAGTGAAGAACCCTCTCACCAGAAAAGATAAGCCCAGTGCACTGATGCCTAAAATCCAAGGAAGAACACTACTTGGAATTACCGCTAACAGACTAAAACCAGGTCTTTCTAGTTTATAGTTGAAGTTAAATCGGCTGAAAGCAGAGCTATCTTTTGATCCGGTGCGTGCTTTTCGCATACCTATTGATTGCTGTACCGCAGTGTCAACATATTCACCCTGTTCAGCAACTCGCCAATCGCCTAATTGCAGATGCATTTTCTGCCTGTGTTGCTGGATAAGAGCTTGATTACTCTGACCACCTGAGCCTTTAACAAATAACAACTCGTCATTACTCAAGAAGCGATGTTGATAATGAATTCCTACTACATGTTGATTCGCTTTTTTTCCGGATAAGTAATCCAGACGGAATTTACCCTTAACATGATAGCGCTCATAATTTAAATCACCTTCATTAAGCTTAATCACTGCCTTGCCAATCGCTATTTGATCTATTGAATTAACGAAGTCGAGCTCACGGGCATCAAAACTTCCAGAGTGGCGAAACCAAAGATCAAACTCAAGTAAGCAAACCTTGGCCTCATAATCACAGTCAAACACTGACTTAACGTTTACCCCGGTATAAACCACTTGTGTTTCCAGAAAGGTTTGCCCATCGATATGAGGCTTGTTATTGAAGCGACTGGTTTCATATTGTTGCTGACTTTGGGGTGTCGAGTAGTATTGGATGGGGTGAGAATATAATTGTCCGCCGGCAAATTGCCCAATCAAGACAGCCTGAACCGGATCACCATGTTGATCGAAATAGACAGGCCCACTAATACCATCCACACTATTTTGATAGTCGCTATACGATGCTAACTGATCCCTTACTGCCTGGCGGATATCTTTAATGGACTTATCTCCATCGGTGCTTTTTTTGGCGGTAACTTTCCTCAAAGCCTCAATCGCTACAATAGCCGCATCTGCAGCAGTTACGTCGTAAGCATTGGGCTCATGTTCAAACTTATTTAAATAGCCTTTTCGAAACTCACTAAACTTCTTACCCCCAATATCATAGAGGAACTGAGTGCTGCCAAATAAATTATAGGTGTAGTCACTTTTAATGACGGGCTTGAAATTAGGCTTAAGCGGATAACTGGCAAAAGAGTCGCCTGCGACAATAATTGGATTTACCTGCCCGCTCTTTCGTATCATCTCGATCAATGTATTTGCCTGCCAATCATAAGTTGCCAAGACAACGGCAGTATCTTTTTCCAGTTTTTTAAAGAGAGAGCTAATTCCAGACTTAACTAAAGGGTCATCTAGTGAGTCAAAACCAATGCTCGTTGATGAAAGCACCTCCATACCAAGTTTATCAGACGCACTAGTAATTGCCTTTTTGACACCTTCTCCATATTTGTCATCGATAGAAACAGTAATTAATTTTTCTATCTTCAATGCATTAGCCATGTGCACAGCAACGTTGGTTCCTAACTGTTTGTCATCAATGATCGTCCTGAATGACCAAGGATTTTCTTTAGTTAGTGTTGGGTTTGTTGCAGATGGGGATATGACAGGAATCTTGTGCTGCAAATAGTACTTTTTGCAACTCTCAAACTTCCTTGTAAGAAAAAATTGACCAGTAGCTATGCGGGCTTATTGCTTTTCATGCTTGTGAATGTAGATTTTGAGCGGTTAAACTCATGGAGGATAATTTTGGTAAGATAGTAGATATTAAATTATGCTATTTTAGTTAAAAAATCAATCAATAGAGGCGTTAATATTAATTTTTTTGGTCTGTTATTGGTGCTCTACAAGCAAAGCTACCAGTGTTGTGCATTGGATTATAATCATCGTACAAAGTAATCATTATTGGAATTAGCCAAAAAATAAGGCTTAATGACCGCCAATAGCAGAAATTCTCCAGTAGGGGTTATAAAGGATGCAACAGCAAGAAAGTACAAATACACTCTCATATAAAATAGCCGTAATCAAAGGCGATGGCATTGGCATAGACGTAACCAACTCAACACTAGCCATCTTAAACGCCACACAAAAACAAGTAGATGGCTTCACTCTAAACTACAACCACATCGAAGCAGGCGCAGGCTACTTCCAAAAAACCGGCGTTGACATCCAACCAAACGGCGAAGAAGAAGCCGGTGAAGCAGACGCCATTTTCCTCGGCGCAATCGGCTTACCCTCAGTTCGCTACGAAGACGGCACAGAAATTTCCCCGCACCTAAGACTACGCGACCGCTACCAACTCTATGCCGGTATTCGCCCCGTTCGAGCTTACCCAAACGCCCCACAACGCTTAGCTGACCCACGCGCTAAAGATATCGATTTAGTCATCATCCGCGAATCCACTGAAGGCTTGTTCTACACCGCCGCAGTACACAATCGCTGCCCTGTTGAAACAGATGAAGAAGTGCAGGATGTGATGCGCATCACACGTACCACTACCGAAAAGCTCCATGATTTTGCCTTCAAACTAGCCCGCAAACGCAAGCAAAGAGGCAGCATAGGACTGGTCACCTGTGTGGATAAAGCCAATGTTTTCAAATCGATGGCATTCTTCCGGCAGATATTCGATGAGCGACACGCCAATAATCAAGATATAGAAACCAGTTACAGCTATGTCGATGCGCAAGCGCTGGATTTCATTCGTCGCCCTTGGGATTTCGATGTGCTGGTCATGGAAAATATCTTCGGCGATATTCTTTCAGATTTAGCTGGTGGATTAGTCGGTGGTATGGGCATGGCAGCCTGCGGCGAGATTGGCGATGCACACGGATTATTCCAGCCCGCACATGGCAGCGCACCCGATATTATGGGGCAGGACAAAGCGAACCCTTTAGCAGCAATATTGAGCGGTGCCCTAATGCTGGACTACCTCGCTGACAAGTCGGGTAACCAAAAGCTTGCCGAAGGTGCCTTGCTTATTGAGCAAGCGGTTTATGACTGTTTTGCCGCCAATGAGCTCCGGCCAATGGAGTTTGGTGGCGATATGGGAACTGAAGCGGTTACCCAAGCACTAGTCGATTACATTTCAACACGAGGAGAGGCATAATGTTATTAGGTTGTATTGGTGATGATTTCACGGGTTCTTCGGATCTCGCCAACACGCTTGCTAAGCAAGGCATGTACACCGTTCAATACACGGGAGTGCCTAATGTGGCCGCCGCGCCTGACGTTGAGGCCGGTGTTGTCGCACTTAAGTCTCGCTCGATACCCGCTGTAGAAGCCGTGCGTCAATCTTTGGAAGCGTTGGAATGGTTAAAAGCGCAGGGGTGCCAGCA
>Ga0114953_1002011_pt1:0-7500 | contig 14373 bp, 6 predicted proteins | sample SidtaG_FD_87298 | JGI IMG/M metagenome (GOLD analysis project Ga0114953, IMG submission 87298) | Marine algal microbial communities from Sidmouth, United Kingdom - Sidmouth_Male2 metaG | ecosystem: Host-associated > Algae > Red algae > Unclassified | place: Sidmouth, United Kingdom...
GGGGTAGTGTAGCCGGTTGGCGTTGCACGCAAGTGCTGGGGGGGGTTTGGGTGAGATATGAAATTCCTTTTGAAAAGGGTTGGGCAATACTGGACGGGAACTCGGGGTGTTGGACATCACTCTAGCTGTGGGTTTCCGATGAGCGCGAAACTTTGCAGGCACACTGGAGGCTCTGTAGAGAAGGGGAAGGGGTGGTGTCTACATTCGGAAAACATGGGGACGGTTCGCGACGGGCGTGCGCCCAGATGCGCCTTGCCCGGCAGCGGCGTCCGACGCGGCGCCCGACGCGGCGCCCGACGCGGCGCCCGACGCCGTGCCCGACCCGACGCCCAAGACGGCGTCGGGACCAGGGGTTCTCTGACCAACATCATCACCACCACCACCAGGTGCCCGACGCGGCGCCCGACGCGGCGCCCGACGTCGTGCCCGACCCGGCGCCCAAGACGGCGTCGGGACCAGGGGTGCTCTGACCACCATCACCACCACCACCACCACCATCACCGCCGCCATCACCGCCAGCACCAGCCCCACCACCCGGCGGCGCCGGCGTCGTCGCGAGTGCTTCGGCCGCGCGGTGCGCGTGTTGATAGGGTTCCGGCAGCAGGGCGAGTGTGGGGACGACGGAGTTGGGGTCGTCGGGACCGCCAAACGGAGCCGCGACGGAAGACGCAAACCGGGGCTCGTCTTGAATGCGGACGCGGGTGACCTCGCGGTTGGCAATGCGTAGAGCCCGTTCCAGACCAGGCATACGCCGACAAAGGATTGAAGACGATGTGGAAGGTCCTGCGATTAGAAGACCACGCAACTCCTGGCGCATGGTTGCGGATGGGCACGCCGAGAAGCAGCCGGCATCAGGGGTGAGGCCGTACCCGGGGAGGAAGTTTGCGCAGCCGAAGTGGAAGCCCTCCAGCAGAATTCGACTAATATTTTCAGCGAGTAGCTTGTGGGCGTCACCCGGGGGCCCCGCGCGGCTCCGCGATTGGCTGTCAGTGGCGGCTAGGTTGGTCGACAGGGCGTCAGCGACGCCTGGTGTCAGCACCCAGGCCTTGTAGAAAGCCGCCGTAGCGTCCCACACGACCATAGTCTCCGCATCGTCCATTGGGCTGGGCGGCAGGCACCCACCCCCATTAGCGGTCGAGTGCTCCTGGAAAGCGGCGCGTGTCATCGCGGCAACCGCCGCCGCGAAAGCAATGGGCTTGGAATACACCCCACCCACGTCAGGTCGGCGTGCAGTCACCCGCCGCCCGCAATCGGCCGTTGTAGCACTGTCACCGACTTGGTCCGCGGAGAAGGTAGGGCCGCCGCCGTTGACGGGGACGGGTATATCCAGCGTGAGATCTTTCGACGACGGGATGCGGCGCGGCGGATGTCCGGGTACCCAGTTAGGCACCCACGCCTGACTCGGCACGGAGTCGGGCGCCACCTCCCAAGGGGGGAGGTGCCCGTTCACGTCGCGTAAGTCCGTCGGAGGCGTCGCAGGGCCCGCCCCACCCGGAACGCGGGAAACGCGACCAGCCGGCGTGAAGCCCTCTGCGCGGCACCGCGCCATTTTAATGGCGAGGGGCAGGAGCTGCGCGGTGACGGACGTGCTCTTCGCCTCGACGCCCGCCGCCATCGCTGCGTCCGGCGCCCCTTCCATAACGGGGAGGTCGCTCCCGCCGGTTGCGGCGGATAGCGTGACGGTGATGTTGTGAGACACACCGCCATGCAGACGCGCAGTCAGGGCACGCCAGAAGCGTGGCCAGGTTGCCGCTTGACGACCGTCGGCCTCGCGAGAGTACAGTGCCGGCGTTAGGTCCAGCCGCGGTGCCGTCGCATGTGAGAGGATCCCAGCAGCCGCCGTGGCCGCGCGCCACGCGCGCGTCACGAGTGTCTGCACGTCGTCTTCGGTCACGCCATTGGGAAGAAAAGATGACTGCGATGACGCACCACCGGCAGCAGACCAGAGCACGTCGACGACACCGAAAGCCACGACTGTGGGCCCCCACACATCCAACGGGAGGGTGCTCCACGTCGGCGACAGGTTGCCGCCGGCCGCCAGCCCCGCCCGCAGACCCGCTTGCGCCGCGCCGACGAGGCGGCGAAGGTGCCCATCAAACGCGACCCCATAGTTAGACGCGCGCGATGTCGTGAACATGGCGGAATAATACGGACCGGGAGCGTGATGCGCTTTGGCGTCAGCCGACACGCGAGCGTTTGGCGGTAATGTAGAGCGGCACGTGACGAGGTCGACAGCAGCGTTTCGCGTCGCGAGGCGGGATTCGTAGCGCGACTTAGCACGGCTGATGTTGCCGCTCCGCGCGTCTCCGCCATGCGTTTTGGGCTGGTGCTTAACAAGCACTAAATCACGGATTTTGGAGATGGGTGTCGCGCTTTTGGCCGCCAAAACCGCGGCTGCGGACGCGCCGGGAAGACCGTAGCCGCCAAGCCCGACATGGTCAATATTACGGCCGATGACCTCGAGCGCTTCCACCGCAGGCACCGCCACAAGCAGGGTCGTCGGGTCAAGCGCCAACGGGTTGGCGTCCGAAACGTACGCCGACACGGCCACCTTGGGTAGTGTCGCAATGAAGTTGGTGGCGGCTTTGGGATCCTCATTTGGCGCCGTGTTGGACGCCATTTGATTGTCGACAGCGGGCCGGGGGCGTGGGGGGTGGGGTGTGGGGTCGACAAAGCTGACGATGAGGGGGTGGGGTCGACAAAGCTGACGATGAGGGGGTGGGGGGGGGGGGGGGGGGGGCGCGCCGGGGGGGGGGGGGGGGCGGGCGGCGGGGAAAAGGGGCGGGGGGGGGGGGGGGGGGGGTCGCGGCGGGCGGTGGAGAGGGGGGGCGTGGCGGGGGGGGGTGGGGTTCCGCCGTCTCAGTGGCCGTCTCGGGTGCGAGAGGGACACGTAGACGACAAGTCTCCCAAGTGCCCCAGATGGGTCATTTGCAAGGGGTGGTCAAACTGCACACATCCGCAAAAGCGGCGTGAGCGCCCCCGGAGTGGGGGGGCTCTTTTCGCGTGCTCTTCACGACCCTGAAGAGCTGCCGGGGCGCCCCGGGGGGTGCCTGGGTCGGCGAGGGTCGAGTCGAGACGGAGCGCCAAAAGCATGACGGAAAGGTGTTTCCGGACGGCATTGGTGTACCAGGATGATGCGGAGCGTCCGTTTTCAGCCCGGAACCGGACGGAGAGGGTAGTAAAGGCGTAGGATGCATGACGAGTTTGAGTTTAGGGGGTGTTGGGGCGAGGTGAGGTGGGTTGGGGAAAGGGGATTTTGAATTAAGGAAAACCAAGTTCAAAGCTGAAAGACGGTTGGGGAATGTTAGGGGAGTTAGGGTGGGAATATCTAAGATTGAGACTGGGGGTGCGGCGAGGGACAGAACTCTTGCGGACCATACGGGATGAAGGCGAAACTGTGCAGTCGCATTGGGGACGCATAGGGGAAGGGTATTGTGCGGCGGGTGTGGGTGTTGAGGAGGTTGGGGCGACCCTGGGGGTCCATAGCGTCGAATGATGGGTATGCGGGCGTTTCTCTGGAAGTAGACGGTGAAGGTGCACGAAACTGTACAGTCCTGGGCTATACTGGATGGGGAAGAGGATGCCGTGTCAACGTGTTGTGGGGCACACCTGGGAGGGGGTGTTGGGTGAGGTTGGTGCTGAATGTTGGTTTCTGGGCCATAAAGTTGGCGGAGGGTGTCCGCTAGAGGGGAAACTCTGCAGGTCTAGTGGGGACACATAAGGCAACGGCGTACTGTGGCGAGGTTGAAGAGCGGGCCGGTGGGGGGGGTGGATGGAGTGACTTAGGGAGGTTTTGGCGGTATGATGAATATGGGCACGACGACGATGCGGATTGTCGCCAGTCTCGACGGAAACGGGTAGAGGGCGTAGAGGAGGGCCGGAATGCATGTCGAGTTTGAGTTTAGGGGGTGTTGGGGCGAGGTGAGGTGGGTTGGGGAAAGGACATTTTTAATTAGGAAGGCTTTGGTCGCCGAAGTAGGCACGCTATCGGGCGCCCGATTCGGGGCCTCCACATGAGGACATGGCAGATACATAACACACTAACAAATCTGGGCAGGCGCCGTGGATGTTGTTGATGATCTACATTTGTTGGCTCGATAGATGGGCCAGGAGATCGGCGTGTCAACGTTGGGGTGGGCCCACGGGGTGGGTGTCGGTTGAGCAATTGTTCTGAATAAGCGAAGGAACTCTTTAAACTGTGATGGTGCTCAAAGTTGGAACATACATACTTAACTAGTTCGAAGTGTTTCGAGGATGATGTCGTACACAGCGGTGGCATCCACGCAGCCGTTCAAGTCGAGCTTGCCGTCCAACACCCCATCGGCCTTGGTGTACAGCACGGCGCCCGACGCGGGGTCCACGTCCGTGGTCCCATGGCTGCCCTTGACGAGCTTCGCGTTGAGCGGGATGACATCCATTAGGTACCTCATCCCAACAATCTTTTGGGCCAGCCGCCAAGCGACGCGGCCCTTCGCGAAAGTCAATTCTGGGTCAAGGAAGAGCTCTACGGGGTCGTAGCCGGGCTTACGATGGATGTCTACGGTGCGCGCGAAGTCGGGAGCGACGTCATCGGCGCCCTCGGGCCAATAGTAGTAGGTGAACCAGGAAGACGTGGTCGCAACGGCGACAAGGTTCCCGGCGCGGTGGTGGTCAATGTGCTCCGCGGCTTTGCCGGTGCTTTCTAGGACCCGCGCCACGCCGGGGAGGTTTGTCACGAGCTCCCGCACGCGGGTAGCCAACGCTGGGTCGGAGTCGTTGAGGTAGACGTGGGCTACCTGGTGGTCCACAACCGCAAAAGCTGACGACGCGCCGGCGTCGAGGAGCTCCCGCCCGTCCTCGATGCGGACGGCGAGCAAGCCCGCCGCCCGGAGGGCGCGGTTGATGTGCACCGGTGTGTCAACGGCAGTGATGCCATACTCGCTGAGCACAATCACGCGGCTACCGACAGCCTCATAGTGGGTAATGAGGTCGCCAACGACGGCATCGACCTCGTTCAAGTCGCGGGCCACAGCTTGGGCGCCAGGTCCCTCGCGCTGCAGTACGTAGTCGAGGTGTGGGAGGTACACCAGGGTAAGGGTCGGGTTAGACTTGGCGTCGACCGCTAGCGCCGCGTCGGCAATCCACCGGCTCGCCGAGATGTTCGTCGCTGGCCCCCAAAACGAGAAGAGGGGGAACTGCCCGAGTGCGCCCTGCAGGTCGTCCCGCAGTTGTGCTGGCTTGGTGTGGATGTCTGGAAGTTTCCGGCCGTCGGCGGGGTAGCATGGGCGGGGCGTCACCGATATATCGGCCGTTGAGTACATGGCGTACCACCAAAACAGGTTAGCGACTGTAAAAGTGGGGTCCGCTGCCCGTGCGGCGTCCCACACTTTGGGAGCCTGCACGAGGGCGTTAGATTGGCGCCAGAAGCGCACTTCAGCGTCGTCGCGAAAGTACCAGCCGTTGCCGACGATGCCGTGGTCGGTTGGATGTTTGCCGGTCAGGTAGGTGGACTGAACCGAGCAGGTGACGGCGGGCAGAACGGGGCGGATGAATGCGCGGCGGGCGGGCCCGACGGGCGCAAGGTGGGGTGGTGTTGTGGTCTCGGGTGAAGGAGCGGCTGACCTGCCGGCTATCCAGGCGGAGAGGCGGGGGGTGTGGACGCCGACTAGGTCAGCGGAGAGGCCGACGACGTTGATCACTACCGTTTTGTGCATGACGGCAGCAGCAGAGGATAAGAGAGCGGTGGAGGAGGTGGCGCAGTACCAGGGAGAAGCCACAGGCGCAGTTGCGTGTAGAGCGAGCGGGGTGGTGGGCGACCCGATATACCGCAGATGGGTCATTTGCAAAGGGTGGTGAAACTGCATTCTGTTTTGTAGGCCGTCGAGGGGGGATATTCGGACGGGGCGACAGCCCGCGTAGTAGAAGACGCACTTGGACAGCATTCAAATTCGACTCGGAGAGGTCTTCCTAGAATATTTGTGATTATTGGAAGTTTAAGGTTAGTAAATTTGGAGTGGATCAACGGATGGGAACATTTTGGAGATTTAGTAGGAACTGGGACGCGCGCTAGCTAGCGCAGCCGAATCACGTCGAGCCCGCCCATAAACGGGCGGAGCACGTGAGGCACCGTCACGCTCCCGTCGGCCTGGACGTTGTTTTCCAAAATGGTCACAATCATCCGCGGCACGGCACACGCCGTTGCATTGAGGGTGTGGGCGTAGCGAGTGCCCCCCTTGCCGCTTACGGACCCTTCCCGGCTACCCGTAGCGGCCTCGTCGTCTGACGTATCTTCGCGGTAGCGGATGCCGAGGCGTCGCGCCTGGAAGTCAGTGCAGTTTGAGGCCGAGGAGATTTCTCCCCACCCCCCCCCAATCCCGCGGCCCGGCATCCACGCCTCAATGTCGAACTTGCGGTAAGCCGGGTTGCCGAGGTCCCCACTTGGCATGTCGAGAACGCGGTAGCAGAGGCCAAGCGCGGTGAACATCTCCTCCTCGAGGCCGAGGAGCTCCTTGTGGATGGCTTCGCTGTCCTCGGGCCGCGCAATGACGAAGAGTTCGACCTTGGAGAACTGATGCACACGGTAGAGGCCGCGCGTGGCGGTTCCCGCCGCGCCAACCTCCCGCCGGAAGCAGTGGGAAAAGGCGGCTAGGCGCATCGGCAGCTGCTTGGGAGTTAAGACCTGCCCCGCATACATGCCGCCGAGGGGAATCTCGGCTGTGCCGACTAGGCACAAATCCGACTCTTCCAGCCGGTACACCTGCGACGCCTCCCCGCGGGGCGCGAAGCCACAGCCGGCGACGACGTCTTCCCGTGCCAAATCCGGCGCGGTCATTGGCGTAAAGCCGCGGCTCGCAACAAAGGCCATGGACCAGTTGATTAGTGCTAGTTCCAGGAGCGCGCCGGCGTTTTTGAGGTAGTAAAACTTGTTGCCGGCCACTCGTGCGGCAGCCTCAAAGTCAAACAAATCGAGGTCTGCGCCAATGTCCACGTGCGAGCGCGGCGCCATACCGTCCGCCGCGAAATCCCGGGGCGCCCCGACGGTCCGCAGCGTCGTGGCTGCCTCCTCTCCGCCGAGCGGCACGTCGGGGTGGGTGCGGTTAGGCAGTTTGGCTGCCTCGGCAACAAAAGCTGATTCGGCATGCGCAAGGCGGCCCTCCAAGCTCGTTACGGACGACTTGAGGGCTTTGCCCTGAGCGATGACCTCGGCGCGGACGTCGGGCGTCATTTTGGCCGCCTCGGTTTTCATGCGGCTAGCAACCAAATTGCGCTGCCGCCGCGCGTCGTCTGTGGCGGTGACCAGGGCGAGGTAGGCGTCGTAGAGGGAGACGGCCGCGTCAACGTCAACGGCCACAGCGCGGGCGGCGACGTTGGCCTTGACCGTGTTGATATTGTCCTTGACCCACCGCATGTCGACGGCCCCGGCGGCGACGGCGCCACGGAGGCCACGCACGCCGGTGGGGGGCGGTCGCCGGGGCGTGGTGGTGGACGTGCGGCGGGCACCACCGCACAGCCGCGACAAAC
>Ga0114953_1002011_pt1:12500-14373 | contig 14373 bp, 6 predicted proteins | sample SidtaG_FD_87298 | JGI IMG/M metagenome (GOLD analysis project Ga0114953, IMG submission 87298) | Marine algal microbial communities from Sidmouth, United Kingdom - Sidmouth_Male2 metaG | ecosystem: Host-associated > Algae > Red algae > Unclassified | place: Sidmouth, United Kingdom...
AGTTCACCATCTTTCGGGTCCCAGCATACTCGCTCTTCCTCGAACCGTTCACCCCAAGAGGCTCATGGTCGGGCAATGGTGCTCCGTTACTAAAAAAGGTGCGGATCCCACCTTGGACGCCAAGCGCCTTTTACTTTCATTGCGCGTCTGGGTTTTCCTACCCAAACACTCGCGGGTATGTTAGACTCCTTGGTCCGTGTTTCAAGACGGGATGTAAAAGGCCATTTTGGCAGCGCCCTCACGCATTTGACTGCGGATCCCTCGGCCAGGGCCCGACCTATGGTGGGGATAGTGCAAAGTTAATTGCTCGACTATCCAACCTTTTTTCGCCCGCCCCCAGCCGGCGCTGCCCCGTTACCAGAACGATACAACGACCTTGCGGTCGCCTGGTGAATCTGGCCCCATGATCACTGGCCTCCTACGCTTCATTCTTAACGGTTTCAAGCCCTGTTTAACTCTCTTTTCAAAGTTCTTTGCATCTTTCCCTCGCGGTACTTGTACGCTATCGGTCTCTCGCATATATTTAGCTTTAGATGAAGTTTACCACCCACTTAGGGCTGCATTCCCAAGCAACCCGACTCTTTGTAATATCACCGTACCACACCACTACCCGGGTCACGGACGGGGTTATCACCCTCTATGACACCCTGTTCCAAAGAACGGATTTCTACCCGGAGCGACGCTGGCGACAACACTTTAGATTACAACCCGTCGCAGGCGAACCCGCGCCGGTTACCATTTTGAGCTTTTCCCGCTTCGCTCGCCGCTACTGAGGGAATCCTTGTTAGTTTCTTTTCCTCCGCTTAATTATATGCTTAAATTCAGCGGGTGATCCTACCTGATTTGAGATCGGTGAGTGATAGACTTGCAGCGCGCCAAAAAACGGAAAGACGTCAACCCAATGAAGGGGGTAGCCCTCTGTCTTTTACTCGCCACAGCCTGCGTAAGCAGGCGATTTCAGCCGACGGCGCCGCATCGCACCTTTTGTAGTGTGGGACCGAACCTCAAGGCGTTCTACCACCGCGCGTTTTTGGCAAGTACCAAAAAGCACGACAGGATACCGAGTTTCGATGGCCACCAAAAGGCGGGCAACACTCTCCACGCCCAAAGGAATACGCAAAAGACCCACTGCCGCAACTCCAAAAAAGGCGAAGCGAGGCGGTTCTTATCCATCTCCCTTGCAGGCGCAGGTCGGGCGGGTCATTCTTCGGGCGACGCCCCCTTTCCAACCGACAAAGGGCTGAATTGAGGCGACAAGACCCATCTCCGCCATGCACAAATGAGCCTCCTGAGGCAAAAGGCCGCGCGAACGGCCACTACCCAACGAGACTCAAGTGAGAGGCGATGGTTGTTTTGTTTGTAAACGACACTCAAACAGGCATGCTCACAACATATATGCTGTGAGCGCAACTTGCGTTCAAAGATTTGATGATTCACAAAGTCCTGCAATTCGCACTACGTATCGCAGTTTGCTGCGTTCTTCATCGTTACGAGAACCGAGATATCCACCGTTAAGAGTTGTATAAGGTTATTATATCTACTAGATCCTACCGGCTGAAGCAGAGTTCAAAAAGGGTGCCAGCACCCCCCATCTCTCTGTCAACCGCAAAACCCAGGATTTGCCTTGTCCGCACGGTGAGGGCCTCGACGGCACGACCACAAAAGTACGAGAAGCATCCGCTCATTAGGCAGGGGCAGCCGCACTGCTGTTTCATTGCCGACATCGGCGCCTACGGCGCAGCAGGGTCAAAGTTTAGAAAGCAATGTATACGAGGTGTTGATAAATGTATAAAAAGAGGTGTCTCAACCGGTTCGCATGTGTGTGTGTTCTCAACAGTTTGTGAATGATCCTTCCGCAGGTTCACCTACGGAA
>Ga0114953_1002022_pt1 | contig 14344 bp, 5 predicted proteins | sample SidtaG_FD_87298 | JGI IMG/M metagenome (GOLD analysis project Ga0114953, IMG submission 87298) | Marine algal microbial communities from Sidmouth, United Kingdom - Sidmouth_Male2 metaG | ecosystem: Host-associated > Algae > Red algae > Unclassified | place: Sidmouth, United Kingdom | collected...
CGGCGCCGAGCCACCGGCCATTGGCGTTGCACCCCCCGGCGGGGGGGCGCCCCCCGCCGGCATGGCCCCGTCACCCCGCCCCCCCCCCCCGGGCCCGCCTGCATCCACTGCTTCGCCCCGCTACCCCCCCCCCCTCCCCACCGCCCTAAAAAAGCGGGCGCGGCGCCTGTCGGCCGCGTGGATTGTGGCCCTCACCGCCACCCTTGTCGCCCTCATCCCCGCCGAGTTGCTGCTCGAGACGGGCCTCGAGGCGCGCCGTGACTGCACGCCGTCCCCCACAACCGTCGTTAACGGCGTGTGCGCCGCGCCGTGGAACAATGAAGCCGACGTGACCGTCTCGACGGCGGCGGTGTTGACGGCGCGCCTCAACTGGGTCGACGCTGCCTGGGCGGCCGTCCCCGAAGGCGCGTCCAAGCGGATGAACCCGGCCGAGGTGCGGTCGTCGGCGGCGGTGGCGGGGGGGCGCCGCGCCCTCGCCGCCGACTGCCGCCTGACCGCCACGCCGTGCGCGGCGGTGGCGGGCGGCTGCGGGGCGGTGGTCGTGCAAAACACGGGGGGGCCCTCGGGCTGGGTCGCCGTCCGCAGCAGCTTGATGCCCAACGAGACGGGGAGGGCGGGGGGGGGCACCGCCTTTGGCAACCTCGTCCTGTCGAGCACCTTTTTGTTTTGGGACGTGCCGCCCGCCGGCGCGCGGCAGTCGGCGGCCGCCGACGGTGGCCGCTACCGCATCGCCGCGGGGGGCGTGGAGTTCGTCCTCGGCGCCACCGACACGCGACGCCTGCTGGCCGCCTACCGCTCCCGGTCGACCGCCCCCCTCACCCTGCCCGTCACGCCCGCCGCCAATGGCCGCGCCTACGCCCTCGACTGCGCCACCGACGGCCTCACGGGGCGGGATTTGGCGCACGCGCTGAGCTTGTTTCGGGGCATGCAGCTCGGCTCGCCCGGCGTGCTCACGTTTACGCCCCACGAGGAGACGCAGGCGCTGCCGCCGCCCCTCACCGTCGACGGCGCGCTGCGGGCGGTGTTTGCGTTGAAGGCGGACGACTTGCGGTCGACGTGTGGGGGGGAGGTGCCCGTGTACACGGAATGTGGGGCGATGGATTGGGGCAAGGCGGTGCCCCTGGGGGGGGTCGCCAGCCTCCTGGTGGCCGCCGCCACCAGCGTCGCCGTCCCGGCCGCCGCTGTCGGGGGACGGCAGGGCCGACACGGGCGGCACCGGCGGCGGTTCGCGGGGTCTGCGGGGCCCCTCGCCGCCGTCGCCGCGCGGCAGCAGCGGCGGCGGCGGCGGCGCGGCGGCCGCCGACCGCTGGTGGTCGCCACGCGCGCGCGGGGCGCCGGCGCCGCGCGCGACGCCGCACGGCACGGTGTATGTGGTGCTCGACTGACGCGCGGTCGCGGTCGCGGCGGGCGGCGCGCGGGCGGCGCGGGCGGCCAGGCGTGGTGCTTCTTGTTTGTTTCTTTTTGTTGGTGCGACTCCCAGCACGGGACGCGGCCCGACGGCGCGGGCGGCTCGCCCTTCGTCCCACGGACGGACACGGGATGGGGCGGCGGTGGCCTGTCGGCGGGCCGATGGGCGGGGGCGTGCCGGCCCGCACGTACGTGGGGGAGCTGCCCGCCGAGGTGCGCGGCGGCGCGTCGGCAGACCCGCGGACAGCACCCACGAGGCGGGCGAGCCCGCCCCGCGTCGAGAGCGGCTACAACGAGGGTGTCCTCCACGCATCTTGCCGAACTGTAAGCGCGGAGCCACCAACGTGCCTTTTGGGACACTAAGAGCACTTCCAACTAAACTATAGAAGCTTTACTACAATTGTGAACAGGTCTCTTTTTGGGTCGTCACACGCCCGTCACCCCCTAAAGCTTTAGGCAGGCGACCTGAGCAATCACGGAGTATAGAGTAAATAGTGATTCTTGGATACTTTCTCTTGCGTGCAGGAGCAATTGTACGGCAAGCCACCCAGAGGCCCCCGCTCAAACGTCACTTGAGAGCTGCTGGGGCCATTCTGAGTGGATGTGGGCGGGCCTGTCTGGGCGGGGGCGTCTGCCTGTCTTCTGGCAGACGCGCGGAGCCGCGGCGGCGGAGAGCAAGGAGCCAAGCGTGTGCCCCGTGTGGTGCGCGGCGCCAGCGCGACGTCCCCGCCGCGCTCGCCCCGCGGTCCACGCCCCACCGCGGCCGCCGCTGTCCCCTCGACGTGCGTGCCCGCCACCCCTACAGTGTCCCTCCTCTGTCGTGGTGGTGGTGGGTGCACCCCGCGGGCAGCTTGCTGCTTGTCCCGTCCCAACCGGCACTCGTCGGTGGCGTCGGGGAGTGGTGTGGGGTTGTGGCTCGCATTTCGTCTTTTTCAGTGGTGTCCCGCGTGCTTCTTCTTTTTTTGAGCGACTGCCGCCTTGTATGCCTCTTTGCTTTTGGTGATATCATCTCTGCGGCGGGTGGCTGTGGTGTGGGGGCTTGACGACGGTCGAGCGGGTCGGCTCTCCCAGCCGGTGGCGTGACGGTGTCGGTGCGCTTGGCATTGCGGCGGTTGCCTTTGGGCGCGCGCCCGCCCGTACGCCCCCACCACACACGCTCGTGCTCTGCGGGGTGGCAGCGATGAGCTCCAGCAGCAGCGCCCCGTCGTCGGCCCCCCCGGCGGTGGCCGTACCGCCGGCGGCAGCGACGGCCACATCTGGCGCCCGCGGCACGGCGGGCTCGAGTGGCGGCGGCGGCGGCGGTGGCAGCGCGTCGGCGGCGGCGCCCGCGGTGGCACTGGCGGTCCCCGTAGTCTCTTCCAAGGGGAAGACCAGCTCCTCGGCGGGGGGGGCGGGCGGGTCAGCCCGCGCCGTGGCGGGCCGGTCGGGCACCAACCGGATCTCCAACAGCTGTATCCTGCGCATCCAGCAAGAGATTACGCAGCTGATACAGGAGCCGGTACCTTTTATCTATGTTGAGCCGGATGAGGAGGACATCACCCACATCCAGGCGCTGATCATTGGGCCGTTGGAGACCCCGTATGCGGTAGGTTTTGTAGCCCTTGTTTTTTTTTATGGAGGGGCGTTGCCGTATGGTGGGGCTGAGAGGTGTCGGCCGTCGGTGTTGTGAGCAAGTGGACTGCGTTTCGAGAGGATGGGGCACGCTGGCGCCAAACGCGTGGTGCCGCTGTTCGTGCATGTACATGCTAACATTGGGTCTTGACTGTTCCTGTTACGGTGTGCTGTGGGGTACTCATGTACACCCTTGCCTGCTTCGCCTGCCCCTCTCACTGCCATGCGCTGTCTGTCGCACCTGATCGCCGGTGGCTTCCTGGTTGCAGGGTGGCATGTTCCATTTCGACATCCGAGTGCCCCCCGAGTACCCGTACAAGCCCCCACAAGTCAACCTGCGCACGACGGATGGGGGGCGGGTGCGCTTCAACCCCAACCTTTATGCCACTGGCCGGGTGTGCCTGTCCATCCTCGGCACGTGGGAGGGCCCCGCTTGGTCGTCGGCTGAGTCCCTCTCCTCTGTGCTTCTCTCTATCCAGTCGCTTATGTGTGCCAAGCCATACCACAATGAGCCGGGCTTTGAGAACGTGCGCGATGCGGCCGCCGTGACGCGCTACAACGAGTACATTTCCTACGAGACGCTGCGGGTGGCAGTAGTCGGCATGATTGACGCCCCCACCTGCGGCGATGCCTTTTCGGACGTGATGGAGCGCCACCTGCTGCTGTGGTTTGACATGTTCCATCATGCGTGTGTAGAGGCGGCGGGGCGGCTGGAACACAGCACGTACAATGACAAGTTCTCCTCTGCCCGGGGCACGTACAAGTTTGGGGAGGTGGCGGAGAAGTTGCTGGCTGCGCGGGAGCGCATCCTCACCCGCCTGACGAGCGTGCAGCGGCCGCGGCCACTGTTCTCTGCGGCGTCTCAAGTGCCAGGGGTGGCGACCGCGGACGGCACATCGGGGTCGCCCGCCCCCCCCTCCGGCTCCCCGGCGCACCCGTCGTCTGCGCCCTTGGCGGCAGGCAATGGCGCTGATGGTGGGGCCGTCAATGGGGCCATGGCCACGCCCCCCGTGGTGGACCCGCACGCAACGGAAGTGACGGCGGACGCAGTCGCCTACGCGACGGAGCGCCTCATTGACGAGCACCGCGCGCTGTCGGTGAACCCACCGGCGGGCGTGTCGGCGTCGCCTCGCGACCCTGCGTTCCCTTTCGTGTGGGACGCCACGGTGAGCGGCCCGGAGCGGTCGCCGTGGGAGGGCGGCCTGTTTGCGCTCGAGGTCTATTGCGCCGCCGACCACCCCGCTCGCCCCCCGTTTGTGCGGTTCGCCGCTGGCAGTGAGATGCCCATGTTTCACCCCAACGTTACGCCCGACGGGATGATTCCGGCGCTCGCCTGCGTCAATGCGCGTTGGAACCCGGCGACCAAGCTATCGGCTGTGCTTGTGGCCCTGCAGCAGCTGCTGGGAACGCCGGATGCGACGTACGCAGTCAACACCGAAGCGGCCAAGCTATTTGCCAATGACAGGAAAGCGTATGAGCGGAGGGCGCGCAGGATTGCACAGGGTTGAGGCGCGCGCACGCTCCCGCGGCCTGGTTTCGTTTTCGTGTTGCGTTGCGTGCATGCATGTGTACACCAGCTCATGGTCGTTCCATCTGGTCGGTGCGGACCACGACTGGTGTGGCGCCGACTCGTGTTGCTGCGTTTTTCTTGTTTTCCACGAGTCTTCTGTTCTGTTTCTATGTGCTCTTCTTTACGTTTGTAGCGTACGGCAGGAGCGTCATTGCGGGCGTGTCCAGCAACTGGTCACAACGTGGCCACCATCCTCGAGCTGCTTTGCCCTGTACTTTTTGGTTGGCCATCTGCGTGTGCCCCTCTCCAATAACTGCTGGACAGTTCCACTACACGGCTCTTGACTTGTGCCGCTTTGGGCTTTGAACGCGCACGCCAACGAGCTGCCTTTTTTCACGTTTGTCGGGTGGCTCCCACCAATTATCCATGTGCTCTCCCCTCCCCGTCCGCCCCCGCCGGCCACAGTGTGCCCACATGCCGCCGCTCCACACCGCACTCACTGCTTCCCTCGGTCCATCGCCGCCGCGTCGTTGCCTGTGCACCTCCGCCCCGCCTCCATCCGCACGCGCTGTTGAGCCACGTTGCACTGGCCCATGCAGCCAGCGTCAAAGGCTGGGTCCTCCGCCACCGGCGGGGGCTTTGCGCCAAACGAAAACTGGCACTCAAAGGTGTCATAGTTGGGCTGCATCCACAGGTCCACGCCGAGCCCCTCCTTGAGGAACGTCTCGGTCGGCACCTTGCAGCCGTTGACGCAGGTGCTCACGCAGCCGGAAGCTTCCAGGTAGCGGCAACGCTCGACGAGGACGCCCTTGCCGCCCTCGTTGAGCGTGTTGGGCCCCATCAACCAACGACTCGTCAGCGACGTGACGGCGGCGTTGAGGCGCGCAGAAACACCTGGCAGGGCGACCGCGAAGGACTTGCGGAAGGCGACCAGAATCCACTCGGGGAAGAGGCTGTAGAGCACCCGCAGGGAGCCGGCAGTCAGGTCACGGGGGCGGTTGTTGTACTTGGCAGACAGGGCCGACACCAGCTCCATGGAGCCGTCAAAACCTGGCGAGAGGTTCGCGGGCGGGGGGACAGGAGCAAGCTCCTCGATGAGGGCGTTGCGGAATGCCGACAGCAGGACGCGGGAGCGGAGCTCTTCATCAATGGCCGCGTAGTCAGGGGGGGCGTCGGTCGGGCCCCGGACCTCCAACGGCGCGTTGGACGGAGTCCGCGGCACCCGCACGACGGGGGGTGGTGAGGAGCCAGCGGACGCGCTCATGGACGCGACGTGTCGCCGGGGAGCACCACAGACGCGGGGCCTGCTAGCCCGCGATGTACGAGTGGAGGTCGCAACCAGACGCCGGGGGGTGACCGGCGCCGCGGCCGGGGCGAGGAACGCCATCGCTTCACTGGCTGCCACGGCAACGCCCAGTAGTTCTCGGGCAGCCGTCCACAAAACAAGGACGAAGCGGAAGAGCAATAGCAGCGGCGACTCGAGACGGCAGGCGGGACACAGAGGAAGGTGAAGATAAACAGGTAGCGTATGAGGAGGTATTGTCCCTGCCTACAGGCTGCGTGTGCAGCGGCAGGGTGGAAGGGCGCGATGGCGGCGGACGTGCGAGTTGTGGAGAGATGGATGGCGAACAGGCCTCTTGCACGAGATCCAGAGACAAACAGATAGGGCGGGCTACAAGAAAGAGATGCTCTTCGCACACCACTCGTCAGTTTGTGACGGATATGATGGAATTTGTGGTCGAACTCGCACAGATGCCTCAATGGGGGGTGTCAGAGCAGGTGTGAGACGAACACGGAAAAAAACAGGGACCATCGGTGCTGCGAGACGACAGCGGGCCTGGCGGGACCTTCGAGAGGGTCGTGGCGACTCGAGCGGGTGGTGGTTCCGTTTTCTGGACCAACCAATCGCCTGTTGCTGCCTTATTTTTTTTTCTTTTTCGGCGACACCCGAGCGCCGCCGCTCGTGTGTGCCGCCCGCGCCAGTTGTGCGCGTGACCCCTGTCTGTGTGTTGTGTGTGCGCCGTCGGCGGGGGGCGCAGAGCGACGTGATATGGGGGCCGTGGCGCGCACCGGCGCGCGGCACGGTCGTGCGCGTGCGGTTGGGTCCGCGGCAGGCCGGTGGCCGGCTGGAGCATAGGTGGGGGGGGTGGTTGGCTTGGCGGCTGCGGTGGCCTCCCCCCGCCGCGTTGTCCCCCCGGCTGACGAGATGGACAACATGGAGCAGATGGAGCCAACATCTTTGGCGGGGGCGACCGCCCAGGCGGCGGCGATGGCAGCGACGGCGTCCGCCGCCGGGCGGGGGGGCGGAAACGGCCGCGGCTCATGGGGTGGCGGCGGCCTCGGCGGATACGGGTCAATGGCGGGTGGCGGCGGCGGCGGTGGCGGGAGCGGCGGCGCTGTCCACCGGGGCTTGGGTGGTTCGGCCGATGGGGCGTCTATGGCGGCGGCGATGGGCGGCGGTGGCCCGCCGGGCGTGCCCGGACACACCGATCGGCGAAACCGGGGGGAGGTGCTGCCCGACGGCCTCGGCGGCGGCGGTGCCGGCGGCGGCGGCGTCGGCGGCATGCTGCTTGACGACGGACTCGGCGGCGCGGGGCTGCATCACAGCGGCGGCGGAGGTGGATTACCCCCTGCCAGTGCCGCCGCCGGCGGCAACGGCCATGGCGGTGGCGGCAATGGCGCTGGGGCGCCGAGCCCCCAGCTCATGGCCCGGCTCGTTGCGGAGAATAGCCGGCTGACGCGGGCCAACATGCACCTCCACAGCCAAGTTGCCATGCTCCAAGCGCGGCTCGCCCGCGCCGAGAATGTCACTGCCCAAGCGGGGCGCTTGTTGTTCAAGTACCGCGAGCGGCTGCTGGTGACGTTTGAGTCGGACGCCCTCGATGGGGGCGTGGAGCCAGCCGGCCGACCCCGCTCGGGCGGCACCGCGTCGCCGGCGCGGGACGGCACGGGGGCGGGGGGTGCCCCGGACGGCCGCCGCATGCCCGTCCACCCCTCTGCACCCGGCGGTGGCGGCCACCCGTCGGCAGAGCCGTCGACCGTCGAGCGGGCGGCCGCCGCTGCGGCAGCGGCGGCGGGCTTGCGCATCCCCATGCCCCCCCTCCCCCCGCCCGTCGCGTCGGCGGGCAGCACCGTTGCAATGGCCGGCGGCGGCCGTGGCGATCGGGGCGGCGGGGAGTACATGGTCGCCACCGCCCCCGCGGTGCCGCCGCCACGCTACTCCCCGCGGGGCTCCGCGGCGGGCACGCCCGCGCTGCCGCGCAAGCGGCGGAGCGCCGCCGACGGGGCGGGCACCACCTCTGAGTCGTCCGACTCGCACCGCAGCCACTCCCCGTCACGTGGCGGCGGCGGCGGCGGCGGCGGCGGCGGCGGCGGCGGCGGCGGCGGCGGCGGCGGCGGCGGGAGCGGCGGGCCGGCGGCGGCAGACGGCGGGCGTGGCAGCGGCTACACGTACCACTTTGGGGAGGGCCACGCGCCGTTTGCGCTCGCCGTCGGCTCGGGCGTGGGGGGGTACGCGGGGGAGGGCGACGCGGACGCGCCCGCGGCGCCGCCGCCGCCGTCGCGGCGGGCGGCCGACGGCGCGCCGCCCAAGCGGGGTCGCGGGCGGGGGCGCCCTCGGGGGAGTGGCAAGGCGCGGCTGTCGACAGCGTCGCCGTCGACGGCGGCGGCGGCGGCGGCGGCAGCAACGGGGCTCGCCGCCTACGGTCCGAGCACCCCCGTTGGCGGCGGGCGGGCGGGCTCGGCCGCCTCTGCCGCCGCCGGTACCGCGTCGGGGGTGTCGTCGGCGGGCGCTGACGCCCCCGTATCGGCGACGGGGGTCCCCGCACCCGGCGCCCTCGTACCCGGCGTCACCCCTCCGACGCGGCGGCGAGTCAAGCGCTCCTCGTCCGTGTGGTCGGAAGCCGAGGAAGCGACCTTCCTCAGCCTCTACGCGACGCACGGGTGCCGGTGGCAGGTCATCCAAAAGTTTATGCCCCACAAGAGCCGCCAACAGATCCAAAGCCACGGCGCGTACATGATCCGCCTCGGGCGGGTGACCAAGCACAAGTCCGCCCGCAAGCGCGGGGGGGGCACCGCGGGGGGGGAGGGCCGCGCCTCGTCGGCGTCTGCGGCGGCGGCGATGGCGGCGGCGGCGGCAGACGGCACCGCCTCCATCGGCGCGCGGCTCGACGCGGAAGCCGACGCTGCCGCGCGGCTGGCGTCCGCGTCGGCCGCGTCAGCGTCGGTGGCGGCCGCACGGCTGTCGTCGCGCGCGCTCCCGGGGGGTCCACCGGCGGAGTCCCTGGTGCCCTGGTGGGAGCGGGACGGCGTGGCCGGCGACGGGGGTGGGGGCGTCGCTGCCGATGGCGGCGTCGTTGCCAATGGCGACGGCGGGGAGCCGGGCGGCGGTGGCGGGAATGGCGGCGGCGTGATGGACGGCTTGGAGGACCCGGCGGCGGCGGACCCGGCGGCCGCGGCGGTCGCTGCCGCCGCGGGGCTCGGCACCCCGCCGCGGGCTGGGCGGCAGACGCCGGGTGGCGTCAAGCTCGAGGGCGGCGCCGGTGGTGTGCGCGGCCCGGGGGGTCGCGGTGGCGGTGGTGGCGGTGGCGGCGGCGGCGGCGGGGGCGGTGGTGGGGGCGTTGCCGCCGACGATGGGCTGGGGTTGGGCGGTGGTGGGGAGCCGCCGGGGGTCCGTCCGCCTGGCGTGGCCGGGGGCGCGGGCCCGCCCGGCGGTGGCGTAGGCGGCTTGGCCGGCCCGCACGGGGGGGGGGTGGACGACCTACACGCTCCGCTCGACGGGCGCGCCGACAGCCCGACGGGGTCAGAGGCAGGACCGCCGATAGAGGGGACGATGGAGAGCTTGCTAGCGGTGTTTGGGAACGATGAGGACTGAGGGGGGGGGTCCGTAGCGGTTGTCGCTTAGGTGCAGGAAAAAATGTATCTGCGTGTTGTGGTGGCGTCGGCGACCGCGGTTCACGCAAGTGTGATCCAGTTTCTTCGTGCTTGCTCCTTCTCGCAAAAGCCAGCGGGCTCTCGCCGTCTCTGTTGCTGCCACACTTGAGGGCCCGCTTGCTGTGGAGACAGACGGCCGGCGACGTGGGAGACATTTCTGCATTTTTAATATCTCGTTGGTTCTGCGGTGGCGGTCTTGTCTCGGACCCGCCGACTCTTTTCTGCTCTTAGTGTGAAATTACATCAATCAAGTCGTAAAAATATCTGCAAGGCACTCAAGTAGATCTTTTCTGCATGTGACTGGCGAGCAATCGAGTGCTGCTGACACGTCAAACGTCGCAGCTGTCCCGCCGGCGGATCGCCAATCGGCGTTGCTCTCCTCTTTTGTGCGGGAGCTCTACGGCTCGTCCACCACCCGCGGCGGTTCTGGTGGTCTCTTGTACGGCCCTTCCGCGCGGTACGTTGGCCCAACGGTGCTGTTGCGTGCGCCCGCTGTTGTCGACGGCGCTCTCCCTGTCGCGACCAGCTGGTGCCCTGCAGGGCGGGAGTTGCCTACTTGCACGTCGTTTCCCCCTGCTTGACGGTCTCCCGACGTCTGGCACCATGGCGCCGACGGCGTACGAAGCGGCGAGCGAGATGGACCTCGGCAACGGCCTGGCGCTGACCGTGACGGTCGCGCGCTCCACGGGCCCGTCGGGACCGGAAGTGTCTGCCACCCTTGTCCGCTCCTCCGCGCCGGTACAAAAGGAGGGGGAGCCGCTGGTGCTCCACTGGGGCATCGTCGCCACCCCCGAGTCAGACAGCCAAGTGTATGGCAAGCCGCCCCTGTCGATGCTGCCCGAGGGCACCCAGTACCGGCCTGGTAAGCTATCCGTGCGGAGCCGCTTTGACCCAGCGTCCGGGTCGGTCTGCCTGGCGGTACCCGAGACGGAGGCGCCGGCCGGTGTGGTGTTTATGGTCTACATCCTCGGCGAAGACGGCTGCCGGGAGCAGTGGTTCAAGAAGGGCGGCTCCAAGAGCTTCTTCCTGTCGATCGACGCGGCCGTGTCGGACGCGGAGCGGGAGCGCCGCGCTGCTGAGGCGGCCGAGAAGGAGGCTGCCGCTGCGGCGGCGGCCAAGCGCGCCGCCGAAGCCGCCGCCGCCGAGGCTGCCGAGCGCGAAGCCCGTCAGGCCCAGTACGAGGCCGAGCGGGCGGCGCGGGAGGCCAAGGCGCGGGAGGAGCGCGACAAGCGGACCGTCGCGGAGAAGGCCGAGGCAACCAAGCGGGAAGCGTCTCTCAAGGCCTACCTTGACGATGCGCTCGCCGGCGCGGAGGTGGTCGACCGCCATGATTTTGATTACGAGGGCCTTGGCTCCTTGGTGCTTGTCGCCGTCGCCGCCGACAAAACTTCTGACGACCCAGACGTGCTGCCGCCGCCGGCGACGGTCATTGTCGCGTCCTCGATTGCTGCGGCGGGCACGGACCTGATCTTCCACTGGGGGATTAAGGTCGCCCGCCGCAACGGGTGGAAGGCGCCGCCGGGCAGCGCGTACCCGCCCAACACTATCCCCATGGGCGACGGCTTAGCCGTCGACACGGAGTTGGTGTCGATGGCGCCCAACGGGGTGCGGGGGGCAGAGATTCGAGACCTGCCCGAGGACGCCGTTGCCGTATTGGCGGTACTACACCTCCCCGACGCCCCGGCTGAGTCGCAGTGGCTCCACGACAGCGCCAGCGGTGGGGACATGTGTTTGACCGTCGGCTCCACGCCGCCCATCCCGGGGCTGGTCCGCGCCGACGGCTCGCCCGTTTCGTCCATCGCCGCGCAGCTGGTCGAGTCCGTCGTCGAGCGTGAAGTCGAGTATGGCTCGTGGACGCTCATGCACCGCTACAGCTACGCGGAGGAGCTCGTCAAGGGGATGGTGCGGGAGGACTCGGACGCGTGGGCGGCCATCTACGTGTGGCTGCGCTACTCCCAGCTGCGGGTGCTCGACTGGCAGCGGCGGTTCAACACGCAGCCGCGGCAGCTGTCGTCGGCGCAGATGAACTTTGTGACGACGCTTGCCGCGCGGTGGCGGTCCTTCCCGTCCCTCCGCTGGGTCATCCGCCTGTCAATGTCCTGCGTCGGGCGGGGCGGGTCGGGTGATCTCGGCCAGCGCATCCGTGACGACATTCTGGTCATCCTGCGCAACAACCGCGGGTGGGGCCACGGCAGCATGATGGAGCAGTGGCACCAAAAGCTGCACAACAACACCTCCCCGGACGATGTGCACATTTGCAACGCGCTGCTTGCGGGGTGGCACAGCAACGGTGACCGCACGGCAGCCTACTGGTCGACAATTCACCACTTTGGGTTGACGCGGGAGCGGCTGGCGAGCTACGAGCAGCCGATCACCAACGACCCAGACTGGCCCATGCACTGCAGGGACGCGATGATTGGGGACTTGTCCAACTACCTCGGTGTGCTTAAGGCCGTTCACTTTGGTACGGACCTGAGCTCCATGGTCGGCCGCGTGCGGGGGTACCTAGACGACAGCGTCCAGTCGGCGGTGGACGGCTTCATGGGCTGCCGCAATAGCGGTGCGCTCCTTAGCGACCTCCTCGGTGCGGCCGCCCACGCGCGCGGCATGATTGTCAAGATGCTCCTGTCGGCGGGCTGGCTCGACGACGGCCAGGTGCGGGACCTCATCTACCTCGATTTGGCAATTGACGCCGACACGCGGCGGCGGGTTGAGGGCAGCGGCGAAGGTGGCCACGACGGCTCCTTGTACGCGCACCTGTCGGTACTGCGCCAGGCGGCGGTCGGCCTCAGTTTGTCTGAGAGTGGCTTGGACACGGCGCGGGCGCTCGACCGGGCAGCCAACGAGCTCGGCGCTCTGACTGACCGGCTGTCCATCCACGGCGAGTCCCAGGACATTGGCCTCCGCGCCGCTGCGGCGCTGGTCATCCTCCGCAACGTGCTGCTCGAGGTCATTGACCGGTACCGCGACAGCTTTGACCCGTGTGCGCAGGCGATGGGTCTCTCCTTCAACGCGGACAAGACCATCGTGACGACTTTCTTGGAGGAGGTCGTCCGTGGCGGCCCGGCGTTTGCGCTCTCGGCGCTCCTCCGCCGCGCCGAGCCGGCGGTGCGGCGGGTGGCCCACCTGGGGCCCTACTCGGTCATTGCGCCACGGGAGCACACGACTCGCGGGCCACTCGTGTGGGTCGAGCGCTTGCGGGACTCGATGAGCATGACTGTCCGAACGGGCACCGTGATTGTCGCGGGCAGCTGCACGGGGGAGGAGGACGTACCCGCCAAGACCGCCCACGTCGTCATTGGCAGCACCGTCGACGTCTTGTCCCACGTGGCCGTGCGGGCGCGCAACGAGCACCACGGACTCGTGGCGTGCCTCGACAGGGAGGAGCTGGCGATGCTCAAGTCCATGCACGGGTGCATTGTGCAGGCCAAGGTCACCGGCGACGGCTTTGACGTGGAGATTGTGGACGACGCCGCGCGGCAATCGCCGTCGAGCGGCGTCGAGGCGGTGATGCGGTCGATGAAGTCGGCCGGCCTCATCACCCCGCCGTCGGGCTCCCACGACCAGCTGCCCGAGCAGGGGCTGCTGCGGCGCCAGTATTCCTCCAACACCCTGAGGCGGATGAGCAAGCAGCGCGACGCGATGCGCAAGCGCCAGGCGGCGGCGGCGTGGGCGATTCGACCGTCGGATTTCTCAACCGAGCTGGTCGGCTCCAAGTCGCTCAACCTCCAGACGCTGCGCTCGCTCGGCTTGCCCGACTGGATCAAGACGCCCACGTCGTTGGCCATCCCCAACGGCGCCATGCGCAAGGTGCTGGCCGACGCGACCAACGAGACGGTTGCTGCAGAGTACTCGGGCCTCCTCAAAGAGCTCGACGACGCCAAAGAGGGCGACGTGAAGTTGTGCTCCAAGCTCCGCGCGTGCATTCTGGATCTATCGGCGCCGGCGGGCCTACAGGAGGCCCTCCGTGGGGTGCTCGATGACCTCGGCTGCGCGGTCATTGACGACAAGCTGCCCGCCGCGTGGGACGCTGTCAAGGGCGTGTGGGCGTCCATGTGGAACGAGCGGGCGCACCTGGCGCGGGCCAAGCTCAACATGCCCGCCGACGAAGTTGACATGGCCGTCCTGTGCCAAGCCGTCGTCGACGCCGACTATGCGTTTGTCATCCACACGACCAACCCGCTGACGATGGACGACAATGAGGAGTATGTGGAGTTGGTGTGTGGCCTCGGCGAGAGCCTGGTCGGCAACGCTCCGGGTCAGGCGCTCGGCTTTACGATGCGCAAGGACCGCCTCGAGGCGGGCGAGCCGATCATCCGCTCCTACCCGTCCAAGCAGGTGGCCCTGCGCGGCGGGGAGTTTATTTTCCGCTCCGACTCCAACGCGGAGGACCTGGAGGGCTTTGCCGGTGCCGGCCTCCACGACTCGATTCCGATCGTCAAGAATGCCGAAGTCGAGGTCGACTACTCGACCGAGCCGCTCATGACCGACGACGCCTTCCGCTCGGAGCTGTGCCGCAAGATTGCCCAGATTGGCAAGGCCGTCGAGGACACCATGGACGGCAGCGCGCAGGACGTGGAGGGCTGCGTCAAGGACGGCGTGTACTATATCGTGCAGGCACGGCCGCAAGTGTAACCATAACGCTTTGTGTTATTGATTCTTGTCGTACCCGTGATGGCGGCGACAGCGTGTAGATGTGACCCCGACGGCAGGATCCTCATCCTGTGTTTGCATGGTTGGCGTGCCACTGGGGGGAAGAAGGTGGTCGCCGGTTTGGCGGTGTCGTGCCTCGCCGCCGGTTACAAAAGATAGGGATGTACCAGGCTACCGACGGCCCGTCTCCCGGTGGGCAAACCACCCCCCCCCCCCCCCCCCCCCCCCGCC
>Ga0114953_1002023_pt1 | contig 14341 bp, 8 predicted proteins | sample SidtaG_FD_87298 | JGI IMG/M metagenome (GOLD analysis project Ga0114953, IMG submission 87298) | Marine algal microbial communities from Sidmouth, United Kingdom - Sidmouth_Male2 metaG | ecosystem: Host-associated > Algae > Red algae > Unclassified | place: Sidmouth, United Kingdom | collected...
AGACGGTAGAGACATTTAAGTTAACAGATCAACGTAGGAACAAGGCAATGCCTTGTTCCTACGTTGATCAATATGCCCAGTTATTTAATGCCGAAGGCACTAGTGATTCGGGTACAAAATCAGTATGTATTTCAAATTGTTAATTTTTTCCTAGATATTAGGAACAGTTGATTAGTGATTCGTTAATCGGTCCTTCCAACGCATAGGTATCGTCCTCTAAAGTATCTGAAAATAAATGTAAAAATTTCTGCGACCACGCTGTGGTCGTTCTTTATTTCGTAAAAAGTGCAGAAGTAATTTAATCGCCATCCCTACTGAGTTAATGCGATTTTTGAAGGCTTTCTCCACATTTGCGACAAAATAAAGCATCATCTGAATGACCTTCTGTGCTACAGTTTTGGCAGGATTGAGAGTTAAGAGGTATTTTTTTAGAAGCGTCCGTCTGTGAGACCATTTCTGCCGAAACGATACCCGTAGGTACTGCGATGACCGCATATCCCAAAATCATGACAATGGCGGCAAGAAACTGACCCATTTCCGTTTGTGGAGCAATATCACCATAGCCCACCGTAGTCAGCGTTACTACGGCCCAGTAAATACTCCTTGGGATACTGGTAAAAGAAGAATCATTTCCACTTTCAATCAGGTACATAACAGAGCCAATGATGGTTACCATTAATACGATAAAAAAGAGAAAAACAGTTATTTTGGGACGACTCGCCTTTAATGCACTCATGATAGTAGAGCTTTCTTTAAGGAAGTTGGCTAACTTGAATATTCTGAAAACACGCAATAATCTTAGCGCTCGGATGACCAACAGGTAATGCGTTCCGGAAATAACCAAGCTTAGATAGGTAGGTATGATGGCCAGTAAATCTACGATTCCAAAAAAACTGGTCATGTATTTTTTGGGTTGATAAACGCAATAGATGCGCAACAGGTATTCGATGGTAAAGAAAATGGTAAAGGCCCATTCTAACACAAAAAATATTTGCGAATATCTGATATTTAGCTCAGATATACTTTCCAGCATTACCACGATCACACTGGCGACAATAAATACCATCAAAATAATGTCAAAGTATTTACCGGCAGGTGTATCTGCTTCAAAGATAATCTCGTGGATATACTCTTTGGTCGGACTAAAGCCTGCACGTTTTGGATCTGACATTTATTAAAGAATATTTTGGTAAAAATACTTAAGTTTTGTAACTTATTTTTGCAGAAAAAAAAGCAGTCAAAAGTGTAAGGAATGTTAAATACATAAAGTACGATTCTATACTTCCTCTTTTTGGATCACTCTGCATCACTAAAATGGTTATTATGCGGTGCATAACGCCCATTTCAGCGGCTTGATTGATGAAAAATATTTCGCCTGTTATCTCAATCTATTTAATCGCCATTCCTAAAGTTATTTTTGAACCGTTTTATAACCATCAATTGATCCTTTTTAAATTTTATGATAAAATTCTTTAGTTTGTTTTTTCTGTTTTTTATGACTACCCTGATTTTACCGGGACAGTCGGGTACCTACCTGTTTTATCACAAAACATATACGATGGATGATGGAATCTCCTCCCGGTTTATCCATGATATTTATCAAGATAGTCAGGGCTTTATTTGGGTGACTTCCAATTACGGTGTAGACCGCTTTGATGGTGAAAAATTCAGATCTTATAATCAAGGAAAATATAAATTACAATCCGATAATATTTCTGATATCCGGGAAGACCAGGCGAGCAATCTATGGCTTATTGATCGATCGTCTTACTACAAAAACGGCGTTCAGGTGTGGCGTAAAATTGTGGTGAATATTCTCGATCCGGATAAGGATAAAATCATTGGTCTAGAAGACTATTTTAAAGAAGGTCTGCCTTTTCAGTGGTCTACCGTAGTGAATATTGTGCAGGACGAATCGTACGCAATATGGATTACGACCAGCGAAGGAAAAGTATATTGTTATACAGATTGTTTTACAGAGATTCAAATAGACAGTGATTTGATAGAAGGGGGAGTGCTTTATACTTTGACAAATTCAGAATTATTGATTTTAGGTCCAGGTCGAGTTATCAAGCTAGACAAAGATCGAAAACTGGTATATGATTTAGCATTTAAAAAAAGCATCAGCAATGTTGTTTCAAAAAAAGATGGTACTGTTTTTCTTATTGTTGATACGGAAAAAGTATTATATAAGATAAGCCATTCTGGAGAACTTGCTTTGTTTAGAGGAATAGATAAAGACAATATTAAAAAATCAATTGCCAATCGATTTGGAATAGATTCCGAGGGAAGGGTATGGATAGAAGAAGCAGATGCTAAAATATCCGTATATGATAAAGGGGCCAGAGTTCTTAACACAGTTTTGGATAAGTTTGAGTTAGGTGCCAGTAGTAATAATCGCCTCAGCTTCATGGGAGATAAAAATGGCGGTATTTGGTACAGTGATCTGAACGGTCTAAATTATATCAGTCTCAATAAATCAGGATTTAAAATTTATTTTGAACACACGGATATCAGTTTGCGGAAAATAATAGAACTATCTGACTCTACGTTTTTCATCAATACATATCGGGGATATTACCATCTAGATAAAAAAACTGGCTACTACAAAAATTTCGATATACCGGGTTATAACGGGTACTCTCAAGGCGGAATTCTAAGGAATGGCTTTATATATAACAGTCTGTATACTAATAAAGTACTTAAGATAAATGTTGCGGAACAAACGGCAGAGCACCTGGAAATGAACGTTGCTCATATCGAGCCCAAGACCTTCATCCTGATGCCGGATAGCACCATCCTTATTGGAGCCAATAGTGGTTTGTTTACATTAGATCCTGCTATAGATTCTATTATGCCCTTTAAAAAGTACAATGAATTCAACGTACTAAAAGAGCGGATGATTAACAGTTTTGTGGAGGTAGAAGGACTGGTTTATATTCATACGGATAATGGAATGTTTGTTTTAGATTGGGAAAAAGGAATTATCGCCCGTCATGATTTTGTTTTTAACCATCTTTTAAATTTACACGTTGATGAAGACGGAATTTTCTGGATTGTTACTCGAGGTGGAGGCCTATTAGAATGGCACCGCAAAGAAGCGGTCGTCCACCAGTATACTGTGGATGAAGGAGGATTATCCCATGATGTGATATATGCCATTTACAGTGATACGCTAAATCAGTTGTGGTTGCCAAGTAGTAGAGGACTAATGCGTTTTAACAAAATAGATAAGACCGTTGTCACCTTTTTAAGAGAAAACGGAATGAAAGACAATGAATTTAATCAATACGCTCATTATCAGGATGCGGATGGCAAACTTTACATGGGAGGGGCTAATGGATTGGTAGGATTCTGGCCAAAAGATTTATCTACCAATGAGGAAATTAATTGTACCGGCAAAATAGTTGCAACGGAAATTACTGTTTCCCGTACGGACAATAAAACCTACGAGCTTCCCGTCAACGCGATCAACAATGGCGAAACATTGGTTATTAAGGGAAACATAAAATCCACTAGCATAAAATTTTCGTTACTGGAATATGATCGGCTGGAGTCAAGTCAGTATTACTATAAAATTGAAGGCATTCATGATCGCTGGCAACCTATGAAAGACCAGTATATTCGCCTTATCGGATTACCCGGCGGCACCCATAATATTTTGATAAAGGTCGATGCAGGTATCAAAATGGAAACGCATTACAGTAGTGTTAAAGTGCAGATTCTAAGGCCTTTTACCAACACCTGGTGGTTTTTTGGTCTATGTGCACTGGGATTTTTGGTCCTGGGTATCTCCTTGTCCAGGTACCGAATATACCGGCTGGATCAAATCAACCGAAGTCTGGAACGGAAGGTCAAGAGAAGAACCCAAAGGATAGAAAATGATAAAATTCTGATCTCTCAACAGTATCACGAAATGGAGCAGATCAATAAAACGAAAGACCACTTGATAGCTATTATTGGCCACGATCTAAAGGATTATGTTTCAACTTTTGAAGGCATCGAAAAAAAAATAAACTATCTTATTACCAGCAAACAGGTAGAACGAATTCCTCAACTAGTAGAATTTATTGAAAACTCTGCTCATGATCTAAGTTTGCTTTTGGACAATCTTCTCAACTGGGCGCTCAAAGAAAGAGGAGACTTACTGCTGCATCCTGATTCTGTAAAGGTCGATTCAATTTTACGGGATGTCTTAAAAAGGCTCAATAAATCAATAGACAAAAAAGAAATTACCCTTATTTCAAAAATTCCCGAGGATCTCATTGTGTACGTAGATGGACTGACACTCCATAGTTTGTTAAGGAATATTATTCACAATGCAATCAAATTTTCTTACAGAAAAGGAATCGTAAAAATATACCATACCAAGAAAGGCGATTTTGTTACCCTTCACATCCAGGATAAAGGCATTGGCATTGCCAGGGAACAGGTAGGTCAGCTACTCAAAGAAAAACATGCAACCAACTCCACCCGGGGAACAGAAAACGAAGCAGGAACTGGTATGGGATTATTGTTATGCCAAGAGATGCTGGAAATGCAGTCCGGAACACTTGAGGTCTCTAGTAAGATAGGAGAAGGAACTACTTTTTCTATTGTTTTACCAAAACGAATTTTAAACACTAAATCAGAAGTAATAAATGTATAGACAACCGTTTGTGAAATAATTTATTATCTTTGTATTATGCGTTTGTGAAATTATTAAAAAATAAATTTCATAAACCATAGGATCAATTAAAAAATAAGTTATAAAGGTTTGGGTCGGTTAATTTGGTTCTAATCGAGGCGGTGAAATACGATTTATGCCATAGCATAATGAGTTTTTCACCAACGAAGAGTAGGAGCCAATTAAGCAGCCAAATGTTATAAGTTATTCTTTTATTGATCCATATTGAACACCCAAACATTTCTACCATTTTATCGGCTTTTATGCCGGTATATACTTGTCCACATACCAGGTATAAAATTTTCTTATTTTCTATTATTCATGACTACCTTTTATATTCTGCTTGTTGAAGACAACTTGTCTTTTGCTCTTGAAATTGAAATGTTAATAAAGGAATTGGGTTATGGATTTGCCGGGCAAGTCGATAATGCAAAAGATGCCATTATGGCTATCAAACAAAAAACACCTAATCTGGTACTAATGGATATAGGAATCAAAGGCCAGGTCAACGGTATTGAATTGGCAAGTTCTCTTGATAAAAGAAATATCCCATTCATTTTTATTACGCAAAGCAGAGATCGTACTACTTACGAAAGTGCTCAGTCGCTTAAGCCAATTGCTTATCTGGTAAAGCCGTTTGATTTATTGACTCTGCAAAGCACGTTAGAGCAAGCGAGGCGTGTGTTGGATCAAGAGGGCTTAAAAAGTAAAGGTGATCAGGATAATGATAATGATCAGGAAAATTTTTATATCCGTAATAATAATATGCTCAAACGGATTAAATACCGGGAAATTTTCTGGATAAAATCTGATGGCAATTATTGTAATATTCATACTGAAAAAAAGAAATTCGTGACAAAAGTATCACTTGTTTCGATGATGAAAAAACTGGAAAAGCTAGAATTTATCAGAGTACACAAACAATATATCGTGCCGGTTAAACGTATCGAAAATATTAATCTATTTAACAACCTTCTGTATATCGGAGATAAAATGATCCCGATTGGTCGTAGTTATAAGGCGAATCTAGTAAAACATCTGGACCTTATATAAGGAATGAGAAATAAATAACTATCCATTCCGACTTTATTCTAAAAAAATTTTAAACCCCAAAAAATTGGTGTTTGTCACCTTGAAAGGGGTGATTCTCTACTTTCTACGGTATTTTTCCTGGAAAGAGCTTATTATTAAGTTTTATTAAATGGCGAAACGCCTTACACCATTCTTGAATGAAGACACCTTCCTCACAATTGTTTTTTTTAATAAAAAAAATGAGTGCAGCTGAAAAGCGGTTTCTAAAAATTCACTTTTCTTCCGTTAAATCTCATTTGACAGAATTATTTGATTTCGTGAATGCACAGCATACTTACGACGAAAAACTAGTAAAGGCACACTTCTCTGACAATTTAATTTCCAAAAATCTTAAAGTTTATAAAGTTCAACTTACCGAGCTAATCCTTCGCAGTCAGGTAGCTTATCACGCCAAACGAACGGTGAGAAGTCAAATTCGTATTTTGTTGGAAGAGGTGGATATCTTGGTCGACCAGTTTCTGGTGCCCGCAGCCATAACTCGTCTTCACAAAGCGATCGATATTTCCAAAAAAAATAATGAAACTTCCCTGTTAGTGGTAGCTTTACAATACCAGTTTACACTGGAACGCTATATTACCAGACAAAATGTGAACAAGCCATTTGAAGGGGACGGAAACAGCCTGAACGAAGCACTGCAAATGTTGATTCTGGAAACGGAATTGCTCCAGCTGGATCGGTTACTGGATACTTCCGGTATCGTAGAAAACGGAGCGGAAAGGACAACAGTCGTAAACGCACTCGAAAAAATATCCAACCGGGATCAAATACGATCAGGGAATGATGCCAATGCTTTTTATTTAGCAAAACTTGAAGCCTTGACAACCGAAGATTTTCACAGTCGTATCTCAAAGCAAGAATGGATCATTGAAAAATTCCATGCCAACCAGTACATTTTTACTAGCCACAGATATCTTTACCTTGAAATGTTAAGTGACCTAATGGACTCTTACGTCTCGGTTACTAATAAAAACAAGATAGCAGAAATAATTGTTCTTATTGAAAAATTATTTGAAGAAGAAAATTACAACGCTAAATTTTTATACTTACCAGCTTATATAGAGGCAAAACACAATTTTTATCATGGTATTACCGAACATCGAATTTCTTCTATTGATGCTATTTCGGGACTTGATCCTGAAATGAAAATTGAGGTAGATAATGTTTATGCCTTAGGGTTTCATTTTTTTGAAATACTCTCCAGTATGACTATGGGCAACAGCGAAAAAGTAAAAGGTTTACTTTCTACTTTACAGGGTGTTACCAAATCTGCTCACCACCACGAGAATGTTTTGCTGGATTTGATCGAAATAATTGACCATTATAACTGTGATAATATTCGAACCGTTAACTATTTATTATCTAGTTTTCAACGTAAGCTAAAGAGAGGAAAAACCTTTACTTCTTTTACCATCGCTACCTACGATTTTTTTAAAAAAATAGTCAAGTCACCTCACGAGAAAAAGTCGATCGCGGAAGCATTTATAGCTGCCTCTGCCAAAATTGAAAATGATGCAGTGCAAAGATTATGGACACAATTTCAACTCAACGATTGGCTGGATTGTTTGCTGCATAATGTGAAATTTTGCGAACTTTCTGATAAAAAATCCAGGATGATACGAGCAGATTTTAGTCGTCGTCTATCAAAGGACCTGGTTGGTTAAACTTGGAGAATATTTCCAAATATGTAAATTCCTGTGAGTACCAAACTCCATCCATGTTAAATTTGAACTTTAACTTTTATTATATTAAGATTCTATTTAACTTTACGTTTTTTAGGAATGGCGATTAAAAAGATGAAGCATAATGTCTTGATTTATTTTTAACTCATTCCTGATACCCATCTTAAGGATTTATCCAGAGAAGCACTGAATTACTGATGTCCAGCAAATCACGCTATGGAACCAGGTTAAACAAAAACTGATTTATTAAAACAAAAACTATTATGTCAACTACTATAAAAGCTGTAATCGTCGAAGATGAGATCAATGGAATAAAAAATTTAAAAAACCTGCTCAGTCGCTATCGTCCCGACGTAGAGGTAATCGCTACGGCAGACAGTGTGGCGACGGGTATTGAAATGTTTAACAACCCGGAGATCAAACCGGATCTTGCTTTTTTGGACATCAACCTGGGCGATGGTCTCGTCTTTCAGTTACTTAATAAAATTTCCAGGCCGAAAAATTTTGATGTAATCTTTGTTACTGCTTACGAAAAATTTGCAGTTCGTGCTTTTCAATATAGTGCTATTGGTTACATCATCAAGCCAATTGATCCGGATGAATTGGTGGATGCCATCTCCCGGATTAAGCCGGGCAAAAAAGGGCAACTTGACCAGCGTCTCGAAGTTTTTGAAAACCATTATAACAATCCCAATACATTTGAAAAAATTAGTATCTCGGCTACGGATAGTATTTATTTTCGTAATATTCGCGATATCGTTCGCTGTGAAGCCGAAGACAATTACACCCATATCTATCTAAAAGGAGGAGAGAAGATAACGGCCTCCAAGACCATCAAATTTTATCAGGATATGCTGGCCAACTACAATTTCTACCGAGTGCATAAATCTCATCTCATCAATCTTAATTTTATGATAAAATTTGTAAAAGGTGATGGTGGCTACCTGGTAATGGATGACAAGAAACAGATCGAAGTATCAAGACGTCGACGGCCCGCATTTATGGTAAGAATTAATAACCTGCAAAGCGGAATGATGTTATAAGGGAAAAATCAGGTGTGATAATTGTAGTAGAATTTTATATGTTTTTTAAAAAAATGTTAAATCGTTTTACGGAGGACCTCAAATATATAGCCATATAAAGTGCTGATAAAAAAGAACTAACGAATATTGAATTTCTATAATTTATTGATTTACAGTCGTTTGTCGGTTAACTTATAATAAGAAAGGGAGAGCAAATTTTTGAAAAGCAGGGATAATGCTGTACCTTAGTATTTTGTTAGAAATAACAAGAAAAAAATTGTCTATATTTATAAACTACACAAACATACATTACTATGGGAAAGAAGAAAAAACTCATGGATATTAAACGAGATTTGCAGACTATCAAAAAGAAGAATCTCGGAAAATTGACAGGAGGCAGAAAAACAAAACGCGGTAGTCGCTGGAACACTTGTGGTGGTCTGGTTCCTCAGTAGTTGTTATTACCAAGGGTTAGATTTCATATCAAAAATTAAGGTTACATTTGTATAGCAATTGTAACCTTAATTTTTTTGTAAGTACCTGGACAGAATTAGATAACTGAACAAAACGCGCAGACACAATTGAGGGAACATCCCCGGATAATTTTGGATAAAATAAATCACAAACTTATTTCTAAAACATGTCTCAGGTACGAACGAACACCACGGCGGTCCGACAACTAGAACATCGTCTGGCCAATCAACACAACAGAGATCAGCGGTTGTTACTGCTCGATAAGCTGGCGGAGCATTTCATGTTTACGAATTATAAAAAAGCGCTTACCTATCTGAGCGAAATGAAGTCTATTCTTAATGAATCGCCAAACGATGATTTCCTTTTTAATTTTCATCTCTATACGGCCTTTATTGAAAATCAACTTTACAATTATCACCTTGCGGATATCCACCTCAAAAAGGCCGTTCATATCGTGGAAGAACGTGGCGAGGTGCACCAGCAAATAGATACTTATATTGATTACGCAGGTATCTGTATTAACCTGGATCAGCATCAGGAAGCGACGATCTACCTCGACAAGGTCTCAAAATTGCTCGAATCATTTCCCGACAAAAGACTAGAAGCCCGTTTGGTTTGTCGCCAGGGTATGCTCCAGTTACATTACCGGGATAGTGAAAAGGCGATTAGCATGCTCCTGGAAGCGGATAAAATTATTGATCGACTATCGGTAAAACTTAATTTAAAAGATTATTACTTTCGAACGATTATTCACAGTGGATTAGGTAAAATTTATCAGGATAATAATCAGATAGAAAAAAGTATCAGTGCTTACTTACGCGTGGTCAAATGGTGCGAGTCCTTGGGTATGCAAACACGTCTATCCTGGCATTACTTAAATGTAGGGAATGGTTATACTGTTAATCACGATGACTTACGCGCAAAGCAATATTTTCGAAAGGCCATTAAAATTACGGACGATATCAGCCAGAATGCCCGCGCTGGCGCATACGCTAATCTGGGATATATTTACTTTAAAGAGGAAAAATTTGAGGAAGCACTCGAACTTTACGATCGGGCAGAATTTCTCTATCGAGAAAAATCTCGACGCAACCTGGTCAATTTTTCTATTATCGACTGTCGTCGGGCGCAGCTTTATGCAAAATTAGGTAAAAACAGTAAAGCCCATAAATACTTTGTTACGGCTATCGAAAATGGTAAAAAAAGCAAGGATGATCTACAGACCGCTACCGTTTGTCATGAGGTGGCCAGCTATCACGCTAGTATTGGTGATTATCAAAACGCCTACGATTTTCAGGTGTTACACGATCACATACTGAGCCGGTATAACGACACGGTTAGAGATCGAACGCGGATCGAAGTAGAGGTCAAATATGAGGCGGAAAAGAAAATTCATGAAGCGGAGGTACTGCGTCTCGAAGCTGACGGACTAAAACTGAAAGCGTTACGTGCGCAGATGAATCCGCATTTTTTATTCAATGCCCTTAATTCTATTCAAACTTTTATTACCTCAGACGAGTCTGGAATTGCTGCAAAATATCTCGCAAAGTTTGCGCTGCTCATGCGACAAAGTCTCGAATATTCGGATGTCGAAACGATTTCTTTGGAAAAGGAAATTGATTTCCTGGAGAATTATCTTTATATCAATCAAAAGTTACGCTTTCAAAGCAAGCTAAACTATACTATTCGTATTCACGATGATATCGAAGAAGATATTATGGCGATCCCCACCATGATCGTTCAGCCGTACCTGGAAAATGCCATTGAGCATGGATTACGAACCGTCGTATCAGGTCAGCTCAAACTTGAATATTCGCTGCACGACGAAAACACCATTCTTTGCGTGGTAGAAGACAATGGAGTAGGGCGCGCCAAGGCTGCTGAGTTGCGCGATGCCAATCCTGTTCCTAATCACCATAAATCAATGGGAACTTCCATTACAGAGCAACGACTTGAGATTCTCAATAAAATTAAAAACGACCGTGTTAAAGTAAAAACCATTGATCTGACGGATTCGAAAACCGGAGCGGCTACTGGTACCAGGGTAGAGATATTCTTACCTATTGAAACCATTCAGGCTTAATGCCCTTTCCTGCTTTACTATATGTATTAAAAAATACCGTTATATATTTTATATCTACCGTTTCCTGTCGTATACCTACCACCAACTAAAAACCGTTTTTATATACTGTATATTCATCATATCTTGCGTATAGTTTTCTCATAGTATGTTTGTTTAATCTTCCTGCACCTCGATCCCTCCTGAGTTGCAGGAATTTTTTTGCCCTAACGCTAAATCCATAGATTCGCATTCCTAATCTCTTCTCCTGATTAATAACCATCCATTTGAGGAAACGGTCCCTCCATTTACATTAAGCTTGTAAATTCGCAAACCAGCAAAACCAGCAAAAACCATTAACTAACCCAAAACTACCACTTAACGGTGATTTAACCCCGTATGCTAAAACCCGCTTTTTTAAGCAATAAGTCTATAGTATCTTCGTCTTAGTTTTCTCATAGTATGTTTAATTTCCTACACTCTAATCCCTTCTGGAGTGTAGGAATTTTTTTTTGTCCCCATTCCTTAGGAACGTTTAAAAGCGTAAATACCTCCAAAGTAAACATATTTTATTTTATTGCAATACCACTTTCTCAATAATTCACACCTTTTTTTTTTAATATGTAACCGTAAAGTAATTAGTGCTTTAAATATAAGTTAAATAAGCGTAATTTGTAACTGTGTAGTTTTCTCATAGTATGTTTATTTCTCCTACGATCATATGCCTCCGATTGTAGGAGAATTTTTTTGTCTGCTAATTCGCATTAGGAACGGTACATAAATGAATTGATATTTCGTTAATCTCTCTCTTCTCCCAGTATTTCAAAAGATCGTACCGTTTGTTCCCCCGATTCATCAATTAGCGTTAGCGTATGTTTGCCCGGTGGTGGATTCAAAGCCAATTCGTGAAAATCCTGCGTACTTCCCAGATAAGTCTGATTGAGATGCCAAAATATCTTTTTACCCGGATCCCGGTGTGTCGCTCGAAAGATCGTTTTGCCAAGCTGTCCATTTAATCCTACTGGTACGATGATCTCTGCATCCGTCGGAGGATAGATAAGTGCTATCTGTTTTGTAGAAGGCCGATTAATGACGGAGCAATCGGGGTGAAGTGGTGGCAAAGGTTGATAAGCGGGATGATGATTTCTATAATAAAATTCCTCGATCGGTGGCAATACAAACCACGAAGCAGCGCGCATGTCCCCCGTTGACCAGCAATCACTGTTTACCTGAAAACGTCCCGTAGGATCAAGATGGATTTGCTGATGAAAACGACAACTTCTCAGACGGTCCCGACCCGGTCCCAGCCATAGCGTATCTGTCGGACAACCTTTTAAAGCTCGCAGACCCGACTGCTGGCACAAGGCCACTTCGCGCATCTCATCCAACGGCTGCGAAAACCAATCAGGACTTTTTAAAAATGCAAAAATATCGAAGAGTACCGGTCCTGCGGCTTTTACGCCCACGAGTCCCGGACGACCTTCTCCGTCGGCATTGCCCGCCCATACACCCACAACATAACGCGGCGTCACGCCCACCGCCCATGCGTCCCGAAAACCAAAACTGGTTCCTGTCTTCCACGCAATCTTTTTACCTGATCCGAACCGCTCCCATTCGCCCTCACTGTTTGGACGTTCTACTGATCTCATGGCTTCGAAGGTATGCCAGCAGGCTGCTGCCGAAAGTACCGGAGCTTCTTCTTGCCAATCAGTCTTTTTCTTTTTTGGTCGCAAAGGCTTCATTAAGTTGGCTTGTTGAAAATCATCACCGTCATATCGACCATCGTTAACTTGAAAATGGTTAAGTGTTCGCGCCATACCCGCGTAAGCATTGGATATTTCCCACAGAGATGCTTCTGCACCTCCCAAAATAAGGGTCAATCCATAATGTGAAGGCGACTGATTAATCGAACTTAAATGCAATTGCTGTAGGCCAAAATGAAATTTTTCTAACCCATAATCCTGTAATAACCGAACCATTGGTACGTTCAGTGATCTGGCCAATGCTCTTTTTGCGGTCACCATTCCATCGTAGGACTGATGATAATTTTCGGGACGGTAACCATTAAGGTAAAGTGGAACATCCGATAATAGGCTAGAAGGCGCAATCTGTCCATCGTCTAGTGCAAACGCGTATAAAAAAGGTTTAAGTATACTTCCCGTACTTCGAGGAGCGGGAATAATATTTACAGCAGATTCGTGGTCCTTGCCCACGCCAGATACGTTTCCAGTATAAGCAAGAATCTCGTTTTTTTCTACATCGAGGACCAGGGCAGCAAGATTTTGAATGCCATTGCCAGATAGATTCTGCTGGTGTCTTTTTAGTAAATCATTAACTTGTTTTTGTAGGTTACGATCAATAGTAGTTGATACTTGACCGTTTTTTTTATTACGGACTTCTTCTAATAAATGCGGTGTTAAATCAGGCAATGGAAGTGGCTTTTCGGGGAGTAATTCTAGTAACGAAAGTTCTAGCGTTTGCGCATCAATTTTTCCGTCCTGAACCAATCGTTCCAACAACCTGTTGCGCTTTGCTCGCAGCGCGGCACGATTGCGTCCCGGATGAATTAGTCCTGGACTATTGGGCAATACAGCCAGCGTAGCAGCTTCTGCCCAGGACAACTGATCGGGTTGTTTGCCATAATATCGCCAACTCGCCGCATTGAGTCCAACGACATTGCCACCAAAAGGAGCGTTGGCCGTATATAGAGACAATATTTTTTCTTTAGAATAAGTCAGTTCCATACGGGTCGCCATGATGGCTTCAATGATTTTTTGAAAAACAGAACGGCGTTGTTTATTTCGGGACATTCGCAGCGTTTGCATGGTTAGCGTACTACCTCCACTTACTATTTTTTTATTTTCAAAATTTTGTTGAATGGCGCGACCGATTCCGATGGGGTCAATGCCTGGATGTTGATAAAATCTACGATCTTCAAAAGTGGTTAGCGCGGTGGCAAATCGTTGGGGTACCTGATCCGTTGCCGGAAATCGCCACTGTCCGTCTTTAGCAATTCGGGCACCGAGTAAGTTGCCATCGCGGTCTTCCAAAACCATTGACAGCGGTGTACGGAAAAATGGATCAGGTAAACAAAATAGGTAAGCCAGGACAAGCAGCAGACAAAAGAAAAAGGTTTTCTTACGATGACTTGTAAAAAAGAAATGAAACGACTTTGTTAGCATAATCGAAGGACGACTGAATTACTCGTATTTTATTTTATTATTGATTTAGGATCAATTAAAAAATAAGTTATAAAGGTTTGGGTCGGTTAATTTGGTTCTAATCGAGGCGGTGAAATACGATTTATGCCGTAGCATAATGAGTTTTTCACCAACGAAGAGTAGGAGCC
>Ga0114953_1002028_pt1 | contig 14319 bp, 21 predicted proteins | sample SidtaG_FD_87298 | JGI IMG/M metagenome (GOLD analysis project Ga0114953, IMG submission 87298) | Marine algal microbial communities from Sidmouth, United Kingdom - Sidmouth_Male2 metaG | ecosystem: Host-associated > Algae > Red algae > Unclassified | place: Sidmouth, United Kingdom | collected...
GGGGGGGGGGGGGGGGGGGGGGGGGGGGGGGGGGAGGGGGGCGGTGGGGGGGGGGGGGGGGGGGGGGGGGGGGGGGGGGGGGGGGGGGTGGGGGGGGGGGGGGTGGTATCGGCCTGGCGGAGGGGGCGTCCGCATGGCAGCTGCCTTGCAAGCTAGGGTTGCCGTCACGGTGAGATCAGACCGGGGGCTGCACTGCGGGTTCAGTGAGCGAAACGTAGCGTGCACCGCACCCCCAGTTCTTGCCAGTTCTTTGGAACTGGGCCCAGTCTCGCCGAACTGGGTGATTGCGCTGGAATGCACCACAGTGCCAAGGAGGTAGTTGTGTGCAACTCCCCTAATGGGGCTCAGCGGAGATTACTTCTCCACATACCTGTCCTTGCTCATGTCGGTAATATAGCCATGCGGGAGCCGACATGGTGCGCTCCCAGGTAGATTGAAAATTGAACTTCTGTCGATAAAAGGACGAGGGCAAGCGCGGGGGGGGCGGGCAGCAAGGAAGAAGTGGGGGGGGCGGCGCGAGGGTGGGGGGAAAGGAAGCAGTGTTTCCTGGAGGCTTGTCTTGCATGCTGCATTCAATCCGTGCCGGTCTGAGTGTGAGTGGCTGGCGGGAACGCCGCTGTGTCCGTGTTGTCCTCAATGGCCGTACCTCCCCAGACCATCCCCTCTGCGAGCATGAGGAACTGCTTACGACAGTTTGTCTTCGTACCGGCGCGAAGCGCCGGGCCGAGATGTGCCGCTCTTCGAGGGCGGGTTGCGCGGGGGGGGTGCGGCGCCGCGCCGCACCCCCCCCGCGCAACCCGCCCTCGAAGAGCAGCACATCGCGTCCCAGGGCGCCAGGCTTGACCGTCCCTCCGTCCTCTCGAACGGGCGACAGACCTCCCCTTTGGACAAGAACCGGGTGGAACCCGTGGGCGCAGGTCGTCTTGACCATACCCTGTCTCCCCCATCGCTCGCTTCTCGCCTCTCGCCTCTTCCTGTCGAGCAGCACGGCCCAGCTCGAAAGTGCTTTCATCGTGACGATGCCCCTGAATCGAGTACAAATGAAGTTACGAACCCCTCAGACTGGCGATTCGGCGCTGTCAATCTCAGCCAATCAGATTTCCAGTTCTCAGTCCCGCCAGTCTCCGGTGGGCACTTCGTGCAGCGCAGCATGAAGAAAATCGAGCGATGAACAGCAGGATTTGATCAGTGACCAGAATCGTCCAGGACTTGCACAGAGGCATTGAATCGTCTCATGCCCTAGAATTCTCTATCCACTCGGTGAGTCAACGTTTGTGATCCAGTGAGGCTACGTGATGGGGAATCCCCACAAATCTCACCGCCTGCCGGACAGAAAAACACCAGCACTGAGGGCGTCACTAGTAGCCTGCGTTGTTGACGGGGTGGTGAGAGGCCAGTGGACGCGGCGTCACGCCAGCAGCAGGTTCGGGATCTGGGTACACATTTTGGGCCGCAGTAGGTCCGCAGTAGTCCGCAGTACACCCCATTAATGTGGTACGCTTTCCCGACGATGCTCCAGAGATGGGTCCGTGAACATGGGGTAAGCTTGCGTAACAACGTCGACCTCCAAGTTCTGTGAAATCCGGCATATTCCCAGGCAATCACGAGGTCCGGGAGGGATCCACGAAAAGGCTGCGATCTGGACAAGAACGGGTCGCACCTTTGCAATCGTCTGCGCACACGTTTGGCAACCCAGTAACAGCACCATGTCAGGCTTGCACGTTCAGAATAAGCGCCACGAAATGAAAAAAGCTTGTCGCTCTGCAGACACGATGAAAAAAAGAATGTCATTTCCGGATGACACCTGTCTGGATAGTCACAGAAGACGAGCCTCACGCGACCGCGCAGAGCGGCGGCTCTCGTTCGAGGACCTTGGGAGGGGTGTGCATCGCGATGCGCTGTCGGCACGCTGCGGAGGCTGGCACCGCACGGTCCAACAGATGGCTCGATTCCAAATCTTCCACAAAGAAAGGCTGCCGAAGCCTTCGCTGGTGGCGACATTGGCATGCTCTGAAGCAGCATTGCCGTAACAGTCGTAGCGCGCAGTGTCTTTGGGCCGGCGCTGGAATATCGGCGCGGTCGCGCAATCAATCAATTGACCTGTTTGCATGTAGCACAGCGGCGTCTCGTGCGAGCCTGTTGACGGGGATCAGCGGGTCGCGCCTGGCCCCGCCCATCGGGCACGCCAAAGGGGATGCCGGAGACCGCCATCGGCTGGTCCACGTCGGTGACCACCGGGGGTGCCAGGAGAGGGGCTGCCAGGCCGCTTGAACTGCGCGATGGGTCCCCCCGACGGGAGGACGTCCCATCTCTCCCGCGGCTGGCCAGTGCCATCACGTCCTTGGCGGACCGGTGTTTCCCCGTCACGTAGATCACCACTTGTTGGTGGCTCCCCTGCGCGGTGATAAGCACGAAAGCGTCCTTCCGCAAGTAATCCCGCATCCCTTGGACCAGTTGCTGCTTCATCTTCGCCTCGGAGCGGATGTCACCGCATATCTCCAAGAGGATCTGCGAGCCCGTCGCGAAGGCGTCCACGCCCTCGTTCCCCGAACGGGCCGCCAGCATAAACGTGTGCTGAGCCATCCCCAGCGCATCGAGCTCCACCTAGGTCGACAGGAACCATTTGAAAGCGGCGGGGAAAGTCTTGAGGGACCTGCGACCAAATCCTGCACCCCACTCTGGCAGATTCCGCGTGAACTCCGTTTCCGCCTCTCCCTCGAGAAAATTGGGAATAAGGTAGAGCCCCATCCCTTCCGACACGTCGCTGTCGTCTCATGCCTTGACGATTCTGCGGAGCCATGAGAACATCTTGAGTGGCTCCTCTCCGCTGAATGAAGGGGTACCCTCGAAAAAGAACCGCATGCTCTTGGCCGTCCGTCTTATCTTGCGTGCCTGCGAGGCCCCGTAGGTTGCTCGATAATCACTTAGGCGGTACGAACGACAGTCTAATACGGCCACGAAGTGGTCTTCCGGGCATTAGAGCACCTTCTCTTTGGCTCGGGTCGCCGTGGCCTCATAGAAGTCCCCGTCGGACGAAGAAAAGGACGGGAACAGCGACGATGATGACAATGACGACTGTGAGGACCCCCGGCGCCAGCTCGCCTTTCCCTTGCTCCGACCCTGATGCGTGTTCGCGAGGAGCTGTGTCGCGATGCGTCTTGTGCCGACCCCGCGGGGCCCGCCGCGACTACAAGCGAAACATCGGCGAGGAGGGAATCGTGAATTGACGACAGCGCGACATCCAGATGCGTCATTGCGAGGGGTGACCCCGTTCGATCCGGTGAGTCCACGGTTTGATCCGCCGCGTCCTCGTCGCTACCACGTCGCCCCAATCGCAAAGGGAGGAACGCGCCGATCACTGCCCCCGGCGGGGCCCGAAAAATGTTTCTCGCCACGGTTTTTAGCAACGTAGACGTTCGGAGATGGCCAGGTCGGTCCGCAACACCCCCTACCCAAGTGCCCGTGGGGGTCACCGTTGGTATACCCACCAACATACCGATGGTGACTTTGTCCAACTTGATATCGGAGGGAGGCGCTATCGTAATAGCCTGGCGGCGACTGACGACTATAGGACGAGGGAATCGGCGTCGAGTCAAAAACAGATTGAATACACGATCGGGGAACGGGCCCCCCGATCCGGAAGTGGCAACGACTGGAATACCCTCCTGCTCCACCAAAACTTCGCAGCGCTTCTTCAATCCGCCACGCTGATCCATCGAATGGCCCGACGATCATCTTTGAGCTGCGCTGACAGATAAAGGAACTGACCAGGAGCTTAACCCACAGCCCAGCCTTCCCCAACGGGGGGGAGGTTCTCGGCAAAGCCCAGGGGAGAATCGCGTGCCAAAGAACATTTGATTTTATCACACGGCAACGAAGAAGGCCGCCTCCCGCTTCAATCAACCCTCTCCAAAACGCAACCAGCGACAGACAAAGTAGCCGCCCCGAATCCACCACAAGCAAGCAAGTCCCACCAATTCACAAGAAATACAGGCGATGTAGGGGGGCTACAGACACCACTTGGGAACAGCCCAGCCCCTTCTTGCATCCAATCTCCCCGGGCCTCAGCGGGTCGGCTCTGTGCCCGCCCGGGGGCCCGGCTGGAGATAGTTTGGGGGTGCCTGCCTGGGCGGGCCGCCCGCCACTAAGGGATCGCCCTCCTTTTTTGGCGAAGAACCACAACTGCCACAGGTGCCTGTTTTTCCCGTGCGCGACGTTGGCGCCAGAAATGTTGAGAGCGAGGACGACGCTGATGGGGACGACTATAGTGAGAATTTCAGCAGCGCCCAGTACCTCCAGTGTGTGGAGTGTGTACTCGGGAAGCGAGTTCAAATGTTTTTGTTTTCGTGTTGGCCAGGGTTTGTTTTTCCTACTTCATTTTTCTTAGCTCGCTACTGTGACATCCGTGCGCCGCGTCACGTACATCTGCCACAATGGCCGTTGGGCCACAGAAGAACATCAAATTCCTAGCGCAAGTGCTTCCCCCGCGAAACCAGACGGGGCTCAAAGGCTTCCTGGGCATGTGTAACGGGTACCGGCGCTTCATCAAAGATGACGCGCACATCGCCAAGATCCTGACCTAGCTCACCAGAAAGAAACTCCCGCATGTGCTCCCTCCGCTGGACGCGGCCCAGCAGGCGGCCTTCGAGTTCATTAAAGAGCTGTTGACGTCGACCCTGATCTTGGCGCTCCCCCGACGTAAGAGTCTCTTCATTCGGGATACTGCTGCCTGCGCCGTCCAAGTCGGCTGTACCCTCCGGAAGCAACAAGCGGACAAAGCATTCTCCCGGTCGGCTACTACAGCCGGGGCCTCATCTTGGCGGAAAAAGACTACTCGACAACCGACCGAGAATGCATAGCCGTGGTCTGGGCGTGTTTTCTCCTCCGCCCCTACCTCGAGGTACAAGAGTTTCTGATCCGGACGGACCATTCTAGTTTACGCTGGCTGCTCAACATGGACAATGACCAAAAACGGGTCGCTCACTGGCCCCTCCGGTTGTCAAAGTTCCGGTACAAAGTGTGCACCAGACCTGGAAAAGAGCACCAGTGTGCCGACGCCATGACACGTCTCCCAAAGCTGGCACCGCATCGGTCCGTCATCCCGAAAGAAATTCCCTTCCTTGCTCTGGCTGAATCTTCCCGTGGCTAGGTTTCGCCAAACTACGGGGAGCTGGACAAGGAGCAATCGGTCATGATCGCGCGCATGCTTGCCGCGAAGAAGGATGACGAGCGGTGCCAAGATCTACGGGTTATGATGGACCAGAAGGAGCACTCGCGCTTTTTGGAGACCAATGGGGGGCTTCTCGTGCGCGTCGCCCCCGTGGACGGTGCTACCTAAGTATATGTCCCGATCACCCTGCGGTGGGACCTCCTCCGGTTGGAGCATGACTTCGTACGCGCCGGCCATCCTGGGGTCAACCGGATGTACGCCTCCTTTCGGCGCCACTACTACTGGGATTTCACGGCCGCGGACGTGTACGACTGGGTGGCCAGCTGTGCGTCTTGTTCCCGGAACAGGATCGCACCAAGGCGACGCACTGCTATGCTCAAGTTTTTCCCGGCGACGGATCCCTTCGCGAGCCTGTCCCTGGACCTCCTCGGACCGCAGACAGAGACAAAGACCGGGAACGTCTTCCTCATGACTATCGCCGGCCGGGTCTCGAGACGGGTACGAGCCGTCCCCCTGGCTGGTAGCACCGCGACGGAGGTCTCTTCGGCGTTCTGCAAGGACTGCATTTCCGTGTATGGGCCCCCGGACACGGCTCTGACGAACAACGGACCCCAGTTCGCCTCCCTGTTCCTCCAGGGTGTGTGTAACCGCATGGGCATCCGCAACCTGTACACGAACACGTACCACCCGCAGACAAATGGCCAAGTCAAGCGCTTTAAGAAGACGCTAGTGGTCATGTTCATGCACAACATCGAGGACCACCAGGAGAACTGGAAAAAGCTCGTCGCCATGTTGGCGCTGGCACACAACTAGAGGCCACACCGGAAAACAGGCGTCGCCCCCATGGACGTGGTCACCCCGCGGCGCCTGAGCAACTTCTCCCTGGAACGGATGCCAGACGGCATGACGCCGGAACCAAGCCAGTCGGTGGCAGAGGCAAAGGACACGTGCCTGGAGTCGCTCAAGGCCTTGCTCCCACAAGTAGGGGACTCGATTTCCAAGACGCAAGCACGGTACAAGAGGGAATATGAACAGAAGTTCCGCCTTCACCGAGTGTCGGCGGCCAGTGGTGAATGTGTATACCTGCGCAACCACACCCGGAAGCACAAGCTCGACCCTAAGGTGACCGGACCGAACGAGGTGCTGGAGACCGACGGAAGAACCAACCTGATCGACCGAGACAGACTGTCCTATCGGGTAAGCGGCGACCACGTGGTACCAGCTGGCCCGGTGGACCTAGCCAACCGACCCGAACGACCCCAAGCGGCGGTCCCGGACGCGCTCCAACTTGAGGAGTCCGATTTTGTGTTCTACCGGTTCGTGAACCACACCTGGGACGAGTAGGGGGTCCTGTTGTTGCTGGTCACCTGGTTCGGGTATGGTCCGGATGAAGATACGCGGCAACACTCGGGGCGCCTGCCGGTTGCCGCGGTGTACCGGTACTGTCGACCAGGGGCTTATGAATCTGCCGATTTTCGATCCACTCCGATACTCTCAACGCTGGCATTTTTTGAATCAGAAAAGAGTTTTGACGAAACTTCTTGAGTACGGATAGGATATATATTCGAAACCAAGAATTGTAGGATACGAAAAAGAATCGGGATTCTATTCAGAATATATCAGATTCTGCAACAATTACGTCAGCGAGGAAGTACCTGCGATGCTGCTTGCCAAGAAATAACGAAGAGCGGGTTGTGCTGGAACTTGTGAACGTGACTTATGCGAGACCATGTCGCACTCGCGACAGCGAATGCCAGGCAAGGTGTGCAAGCATCGTCGCCCCTCTCCCTACTTTGGTTAACCTCTATGGCTCAGAAGTGTTCAAGTCGTACAGGCCGCCCGTTAGCTGCTGCGCGCCACAAAAGACGAGAAATCTCCCAGTTTGCCAATCACCTTCGCCGTCGACGCGGTGCCCTGAGTTCGCTGACTGCTATGCAGTATGTGTCTAACATATTACTGCGTGTCTCGTGCCGGCTTCGCGCGCTCGGAGCCGCTTGGCAAGTCATGGTACCTGCGGTAGTGGCATGCCTTCGTTTGACGACTGGTAAGTCGTTGTACTTCCCTTTATCCGCTTCCGAGCCATGAAAATGGCGGTGACATTCAGTTAGAGTACGCATAATCGGGCTGGTTTTTCTCGAATCTGAGTATATCCGAGTATATTTGTTCATCACATCATAGTGCCATTTAGTCATGTAAGCCCCTGCTGTCGACTCAAGGGGCTTCTCCCGCAGGACCCAGATAAAGCCGGGCCGGGGTGGGACGCCCAGGAGGCGTGACCGGACAGCCATTAGACAACACACCCTCGTCTATTAATGTACTACGGCTCACGGTTCATGCGTCGCTAAGGGGACGGCAGCTACCCCGGCCAACACAAAGCATGCTCGCACCACCTAAGACAACCGGCAACAACCACGGACACCCCGCCTCAGTCCAGAAGAAGACGTGTAGCGGACGGGCCCTCGTAACCGGAAGGTCCCTCCTGACTCCCATACGTACGACCATAACCACGCGGGTTCTCACCCGGGGTGCCCGGCCGCGGACGTGACTCGTAGTACCCACTCCCCCAGTTCTGGTTGCCACCGACGCCGGTGCTACGCTGGGGGCTGCCAGGGGCGTCCTCGTACCACGTCTTGTTGGCTCCCGCGGCATCATCCCGACGTTCACCGGTCCCCGACCCACGAGCGCGCCAAGTGCTGGCCTGCTCTACTCGCCGGAGGTGAGTGTCTTTCCGGGACTGGTGGATGTTCAGGAGACGCCAGAGCTGGTCGTTCCCGCCCGAACGGAACCACCCCTGCAGGACCGCCTCCGAAGCGTCGGGGTCACCCACAGGGTGCGTCTCCGCCCAGATGAAAAAGTCGTTGGCCAAGCTCCCAAGGAGGTCGACAATGGAGACCAAGAGCACGCTGGTGGGAAACCCGGCCGACGGACCACGGAGATGCCCGACAAGATGCTCCAGCCAAACTCCGCCCTCCGGCCCAAGCGTCGCCGAGGTATCCTGAAGCAGCGAGTTGGGTACCGGAGGGGGCAACGGGAGGCAGTTGGCCGTCGCAACCCGGGCCACGGTACTCACCACGAGTGTGGCAGGATCAGCCCGAGAAGAAGGGGCTGTCGTTGCCAAGATCACTGGGCTGGCGACGAGAGAAGCACGAGGAGGCGGGACATGTTGATGACCCGGGAGGGGCAGACCACCTAAGAGCGAAGAGCCGTAACCACCTGTTCGCTGCGCCATGGCGGATGCCCACCACGATGGGATCCCGACAAACGAGATCGGTACTTGTGCCCGACCAACACGCGCCTCTGGGGGCGCCGCCATGCAAGCCGGCGGGATCGAACACGCCGCGGCCTCGAGCGGATCCTGGATGAGGACATGGACCCCGTCGGCGTCCTGCTGGGTCACCGCCGTGAGCCACCCGTCCCAATCCCAGAGGGAGGTGTCCAGGACGTGCACGGCGTCGTGAAAGGCCCTGTCATTCTCCGGGAGAGCCGCCCGCAGATTCAACTTGGCCTGAAGAAAGCCTAGGACCTCGGAACCATCCCCGGCGAGCTCCTCTGGCTTGAGCTGCTTGACCCAGCCGAACAGGGCGTCGGAGAACAACCAGAAGCGACCGTCGCAAGCCTCCTCGTACCAGCAGTTGCACGCCATCACTAAGTACCCGGTTGCCTGGATGGCCAGCTTGACCAAGTGGGCGTCCCTAAATGACCGGAAGATCTCATCCCGGGAGTGGTACGCCACCAAGGAACCCCCAGTGGTAAACCAAATCGCTGTCTCCATCTTGGAAAACCAAGTAGGCACCGCCGCAGAGACCTGGGGGCGCGTCACCGGCGGAAGGCGCCGAAACTCATAGTGGTTCCAGCTAATCAGGAAGTCGCGGCGGCGCACCCGCTGCTCAGAGCTGGCGTGCGATGACCGGGGCAAGATGGGAAGCCGGCTCAAGTACGGACCCGGAATCGGCATGTAAAGCAGGTTGAGGTACGCCAGCAGGGCGGCCATCGCCTTGACCCGGGACACCGTTGCTGCCAACCACCGGGGGTACTCATCCTCGACCAGCGCGCGGATAACCGGCGCCGAGATGATGAAATCGAAAGTCTGGGCGGGATCTCGGATCAGGCAGTCGGGTAGACCGGCAAGATGGGTCGCCCAAGCACTACCCGGGGAACAAGGCGCACGATAAGCCCCAAGGGTGGAACCAGGGGTAGAGTGCATGACTTCCCCCGTCCAGCGGTCAGCGGAAAATATCGCCGCGGTGTCCGAACGCGTCAAGATTCCCCGACGCTGCTCGCGCGCCCAACTCGTCGCCAGGTCGGGGCGCATCGCCAAGAACTTCTGGAGCCGCTCGGCCGTGTTGACATCCTGGGGCGGCGCCGGCACGACACCCGCGACAATCCGGTACAGACGCACTTACATGGCGGGCGCCAGGAGAGTCGGCGGGGCCGCGCCGCCCATCTCCGACTCGGGCAAGGCCACGCTCGGGATAACGCCACCGCGAAAAGTCGGCATGGTACCCGGGGGGACACCCTGCTTTCCAGAGTGGTAAACCGACGCCGGCGTCACGCCCTCGGACCCCGATGACGACATCTTGTTCTTGGCCCGCGACACCTCGACCTTGTGCCCACGGCCCCCGCCAACACCGGATCTCCTTCAGGGAAAAAGGTGAAAACTGGGAGTGGTGGGCCTGGTGACGGGCCCCGCACCTCTCGGGGAGAAGGTACGCACAGGTGGAACAAGACAAGGGGGGGGAACTCACGTGGGGGCTCTCCCTCACCCGGGCGCGCACCCTCCTCCTCGCTCTTACCCCTGGCAACCCGTCCACCAAGACGCGGCGACCCCCCAAGGCCGACGCCCACGCAAGGAACCGGTCAGCCCCGAGACCGATATGGGGGTGATCCGGGAATCCACGCCACACAACGAGACCTACGGGACACCGAAGGGTCGTGACAAGGCGCCGGTTGGGGAACCGCCTGGGCTGGCCCGGGATGGTCCACGCTGAGAACGGAGCTATGTCGCATTAGGGCGCACCTGTCCACGCCCCTTTGCTGGCCCAGATGTCGATGGGGCGCCGGGTGTTGCGGATGACGTGTCACGCCCCGGTTTGGACAGGTGGCGCTGTCTTTGCTAGTTGGGATCTTGATTGATTGTGGGTCGTTTGCATTTGCATGTCAATTGCTTGAAATATCTGCTTTACAGTAGGGGGGTCCACTAGTATGGATTCCCAGATCTCCCCATGGGGAGGCTACTGTGTGGGACTCGGAGCCATTTGGGCCCGCTTTCTCGAATAGCTTAAGGGTACAGCGGGGCGCCCGTGGCCCGGACTCCCCACAAAAAGATAACTGCGTTCTCACCTCCTTCCTCCCTCTTTGCGCTTTCGGGTGGTTTCCTAGGTGACCGTGTCACCGAACGAGAGTCGAGCAAGGGTGTGCGAGTGGGTTCCCTCAACTGGGCAGGTGTCCCTATTTGTTTGTGTGGGGTGGGGTGACACGACGTGTTATGCGACAGACATGACGCTGTTCTGGATTGAAAGAATTTTCGCAGTCCTCCAGTGTTCTTCGTGCAGTCTCTTCCGAGCCAGCCCCATTAGTAACCTCCTTATACGTTTTCTGTTCACCACGACTCTTTATTATATCTGCAGTCCGCTGCATGCTCTTATGTGTCAGTGCGCACAAGTTATGGTATCTTTTTGTAATCTTTCGACCGATCATGTTTCTCTGCTCATATCTGGCACGCCAGTCGCACTTTCTCCGCTTTCCAGATCCTGATCCACCTCTTGCTCATGCAACGCATCGCCCCACGTCGATCCATTGTCACTGTCGCTATTTTACTGTCCAAATTCAGTCTCTTGGTTCTCCGCTGCTTGGGCCTCATCTAAGCCTTCTGGCACATCAAGAGCGGAAGATGTCGCATGCAAGTCTTTGTAGTGGTCCATCATGGCCGGGGGGTGGGATAATCTGTCCACATCTGTGCTACAAAAATCGCCTTGGAGATACTCCCATGCCGTTGATCCTTCTGGGAGAATTTGATCCAGCCGCCGCCACGATGTGTGCAGAATCAGAATGCCCTTCGAGAAGGTGGCGGCTTCTGTAGGGTACAAACGGTAACGAATGGCATCAACACACTTCTTTTGCCTCATTGTGGCACACAGGCGTGCTTAAGTCTCCAGCCTCCCTACCATTCGAAGAGACTGGTCCACATTCTTTCTTCTCGTGGTTGATGTGCACTCAGAGAGACTCTCGACCAGGGAGAGCTTCTCGCAAAAGGTAGGATGGTCCTAGTAAAACCACACGTATTTAATTGTGGCCAGCGCGGATCCATCTGGCCGAACAAACACATCTTAAACTCTTGTGTCGTTGCTCACCTCTGGATTTTTGAGGCGCGAATGCAGCGCCGGGACAGTGATGACTTCTCCGCTAGATTTGTACAATAGCCGATCAGAACGAACCCAAGAGTATTCTTGCGTGCTGACCTCACTTGAGTTCAGAAATCACATCATTCTTTTCCTGCTCTGTTGCTTGACCGTCAAGTTCGAAGCATTTTTTGAAAGCTTGTACAGAGTCCAAAATGACTTCTTTCTCTTTTCCTGTTCGCATATGCATGACGGTGTGTACAAATCTGCACCATCCGCATCAACAAGACACTGGATGTCCATGTTACCTGCCCAGTGCCCTGGAATTCTAGGATTGTAGGCGTTCACGTACGAATCGTTCAGACGGGTTTAGACGATCTTTTTCGTCTGTTTGTTTAAAAAAACGGTAGCAATCGAGGTTTCTTCTTGCATGCTTCGTGGAATTCCAAATCCACACCCACTTTTCAACGGTTTTTTCCGAGCAGTTGCCGGTGCACTCGTGAATCTGAGCCTCTTTGGCTAGTGACTGCACGTCAGCGTCAAAGTTCTTGTCTCCGGAGCTTGCTGCAGGCATTCTCACAGACCATGGATACCATACTATCGATACATCCAAGTCTCGCATGGCAGCCGAAAGGGTTGTGCACACTAAAGAGTCCACAAAGTGCTTTTTTGCTTCAGAAACAGGTCCATCGGGATGCCCAGAAAAGTTGGGAGCATGTTTTATCCACTGAATCATGTGCACATGTGGTGATCCTCTGGCTTGAAATTTAAAGCGCCAGAAATATTCTGGTATCTCTTACAATGACTTCAAGTCTCCGTTGCAAATCTCATCCCATAGCGCGGTCCATCTATAATGAGAATGTGAGACCGCAAAGTCTGGGTTTTCCGCCAGCACATCATTCCTTTGGGACTTTGTCATGGTTGCGATCCTTGCATCAGACATGTTTCGAAGCGCGCTTGCCATAGATTTGTGCCAGAACGAATCTGCTGCGCTGATCGTCCTAAAAATTGTCGTTTTTTCATAAAGGGGTTGCACACTGTAGAGAGAAGTGCTCTGCTTCTCTTTGGCCAGCATCCTGGCGATCCTTTGACTGTCGAAGACTGTAGCGTGAGGTTCTCCACAGAATTCTCTAACCATTCCGTAAGGTTATCTGAGGGTACACACCATGTACGCAAAGAGAAGTATCATCCAGTAAACAATTTCCGTGCACATCCGTAAGAAGAAGAATGCTGCTGTCTTTCGTTCTGCGAGGACGGCTCGCTGCCACCGCCTGCGTCGAGTTCCAGAACGTCAATGTCTGTCCGATGGAATGTGTTTTCTGGCAGTGATGCCGTCGAAGCATGCGATTGGCTCGTATAAATATGCTGACGAAAGCTGTTTCTAACGGTTCTAGTAATGCAAGCTCTTCAGGGTATTTCTCGAACATATCAAGTCCATTTCGTTTGCTGAATTTGCGGAAGTCACGCCGACCAATAGGTACTGTGCAAGACGCTCACAGAGATGTAGTGTCTGTCACGGGACACACAGCATCCTTGTATGACCAATACTCGCGGTACGTGCTTGGGTCAAAGCTACCGTGCTCCTGATGATCCCTTGTCAGTGGCTCCAACAGCGTCCCGGCATTTTGTTCTGTGGATATCATCTCGTGCGATCTTCCACCCAGCTTGAATGGCAGAAGCACGTGTTGTGTGGGGTCGTGTACGGCGCCACTGGAGCCGCTTTGGAGCGAAAGTGCGACTGTCTGTATTCTATTTCTAAATTGCATCACATCATGCTGCCTGCACCCTATGCCGAGGTCGTGGTGCTCATCGGATTCCGTACGGGACGGCCTCCTTTTCTTTTTCGTACCCGGTCGCAGTTCTCAGCCGATTGCCTGCATTCTTTGCAGCATTTGCAGCAGCTCTTCTTTTTCTGTCTCCGATTCGTGTCCTCAAATGTCATTGGCTCGCTCAGTATTGCCAATGACCCCACTATGAACTGCCCCTGGGTTTCGTTCTGCAGTTCCGTTTCCGTCATCGTTACAACCAGAAGAGGCAGTGGTCGAAGAGTGAGTCAAAGAGGCGGCAGCCCGGGCCTGCCGAAGAGCACGTCTGCGTTAAAAAAACGTCTCGTGCTCACTGACTCCCCGGCTGCTATGCAGAAATCTATGGCTATCCGAGTTTTCCGCCCGCACTGGGCAACCTCGACGCAACCCTTCTCGGTCCGGCACTTCCCTCCGATGATGCACATGCCCACATCCACCGACAACCTCCCCCACCACCCTTAGTGCGTTGCTCACCATCTCCACTGCCGTCCACCGCCAGTTCTGCCCGCGAGCCGCAAGCAAGATGTGCATCGGCCATCCTAGGGCGAATGCAAGTGGCCAAGAAAATAACCACAAAACAGAACGACCAACGTAAGGAAAGGTTAGGCAGGATAAAGTCCTAAATTATTAGTGGCCGCGCGCTCGACGTCAGCACTCGACCACAAGCCCGGATTACGGCACAAGGCTCTACGCAGGGCGCCGCACACAATCTGTTGCACTCTCCACGAAAATAGACAAAAAGTAGCGATGCACGCACTCGACCAAGAAAAGATGAAGACCGAGTTCGAGGGACAGGGGGGGCGAGGGGCCGCACAACCGTGATTGTAGCGGTTTCTGACCCTGAAAGTATCCCTAATTCGGGCTTTCCCGAAGCGGTTGACCCTAAGAGCACACCCAACAACGTCTTCCCCAAGTCCGAATGTGCTTACGTGTCAGAAACGTGTCTCCTGAATGCTCCACGTGGCTCAATTTAGGCTCTTGGGGTTGGGGACGGCTCCACAGCAAC
>Ga0114953_1002031_pt1 | contig 14292 bp, 7 predicted proteins | sample SidtaG_FD_87298 | JGI IMG/M metagenome (GOLD analysis project Ga0114953, IMG submission 87298) | Marine algal microbial communities from Sidmouth, United Kingdom - Sidmouth_Male2 metaG | ecosystem: Host-associated > Algae > Red algae > Unclassified | place: Sidmouth, United Kingdom | collected...
GGGGGGGGGGGGGGGGGGGGGGGGGGGGGGGGGGGGGGGGGGGGGAGGGGGGGGGGGGGGCGGTGTTTTTTTTTGTCGCCCGGCGGCGGCGGCGCGCCGCCGCCGCCGCCGCCGCCGCCGCCGCCGCCGCTCTTCATGCGGTGATCAACGTTGTGGAGCTGAACGGGATCTTGGAGGCGACGCTGCTGTCGCCGATCCCCGTTCCTGGCGGCCGCCGCGGGGGGGCGGGGGGCGCCGGGCGGGGGGTGGTTTGGGCGCGCTTCTTTTCGACCGACCGGCGGCAGCCGCGCTCCGCCGCCACCGAGCTTGTTGGCTTGACGGGCGGCCGCTTGCGATCCTTCCATGGCGGACAAGAGCGACGAAGCTACTCCTGTCGCAGAGTGCGTGAGTTTTCCTGTCGTCGGCACCCGAGCGGCTGCTCAAGCTGTCTTCTCGCGGGTCACCGAGCTTCCCCCCTGCTCTTCACCTGGCCTCGTTGTGCACGATGCTCAAGGTGTCCTCCGAGGTGGTCATGTCGCTTGCGGCTGGAGCTCCCAGATTGAGAATGTGCGTCGAGGCGGATACGAGACGCCGGCCGGCGGCTTTACGCGGCGCCGACGTGCCACTGCGCGTCTCTCGAAAACGGCCGGCAAGGCGACGGCGCACACTCTTGGAGCACGGGCCGATGACGACGAGATGAACGGCGACGAGGGCGGTGGTCAACCCCCCGTCCCGCGCGCTCCTCGCGACCACTCCCGCCGCAATGCCGTGCTGGTGGAAGATCACGTAGAGGAGGCTCTCGTGGCGTGCATCCGTCGCACCTGCGGGCTGCCATCTTCCCGCCCCATGTCCAAGCAAACCTCCGTCGTCACGGCTCGCGTCATCGGCGACAAGAATTCCCGCTCTCGCGCCATCGTGCTGCGGCAAGGGTCGGGAAAGCGGGACGCGTGCATCCTCTGGGTGTCCAGTCGCGACGGCTTTTTGTGCTCTTGTTTTGGAGGCCACGAGAACGCGCTCTTCCTGTCGGCATCTTCTCGGAGCACGACGTGTACGCACACTACGGCGCTGCGCAAGGCGTTGATGGCCTCGGGCGTGAGCACAGGCACGTTTTGCTCGCGCATGCAGCTGCGTGCCGACGCTGCGGACTTCACCATGTGTGAGGACTCCGGCTCGGCCATCTTTTGGTCCGTGCTGTATCACTCGGTCTTCTCGTTGGTAACGTTTAGCAGCGCCAACGCTGCCACGTGCATTGCACCGTGCTGCCGCCGCTTCCGCGGGCGTTGTGGGCATGTGCGCGTCGCACGCGACCGCCTTGGGCCCGACGGGTTCAACGATGCCAAGTTTGGATCGGCTCCAGCTGCCTTCAAGGCCAGAGCTGATGCGCGGCGCCCATCCCCCGTCGTTTATGACAAGGTGCTAGTTAACGAGGAGGAGGACCAGGGGCTTGAGAAGCTGGCGTCGGACACCATGCGCGGTCCACAAGATTCGTCGCCAGTTGATCTGGCGGCACGCACGTCCCGCAACATGTTGCCGTGCTCCGGGGAGGTCGCCCAAGGGGAGTTGTGGACCCGGACGGCCGACTGGCGCGCATTGGTGCAGCAGCAGGCTGCTGCCGGTACAGCCGGCCAGGAGAATGCACTCAAGCTGCTGCCGATAGCCATCAACGCCTCATGCCGCAACGGGTTTATCCTTGACACACGCGTGCCGCTGGTGGAGCCCTATTGTGGGAGCTGTGGCCAACAGCGGCAGGAGCGCCACAAGGTTCAAACAGAGCCGGCCCTGTTGACGACGCACCACCCAACCGCCCCGGCGCTCAAGGTATGCTTGTTCTCTCTCTTTGCACTTCGGTTTTCTCAGTCACTCGTGCCTCTGTGCGTGGATCTGTGAGCCTTCCCGGTGGGCTAGTTTCTTGGTCGTCGAGCCGATGCTCACCATCGCGCATTTATTTTGTTTAATTTTGGGTGCGTCTCTGCTCTTTGCTTTGTACAGGTGCTGGTCGGCCGGTGGGTTTGCAACACAGGTGCCTGCAAGCGAGTGGTGGAGTATGACGGCACTGCAGATGCCCTCTTCTCCATGCAGCGGCGGAACAGGAATGCGCGGTGGCTGCTGTTCACAAGGGGGATCATCGACAAGCTCCTCTCGTTCATTATCTCAGGGCGCACGACGTACACGGCCGCGACTCGGCACCTGTCGGCAGACGTCTCATCGTTTGGTCTCCGCCGCCAAGACGTCGTGAAGCTCGGCACGGCAGCCATCAAGACGTTCCGCATCCCCGCTGAGACCGCCCGCTGCCCGCTCTGTGGCCCAAGCCCCGAGTTTGTGGTCATCGATGCGCAAGCGCTCGGCTGCTCGGACCCAGACGACACAACCCCCTTCCGCCCTGCCGAGGATTGCCCTGTGCTCAACCTCCCGGCGCCCAAGCTGTGTGTATTGGAGCACGCGCCACTGCGTGCGGCGGTCACCAGGGTGCTGCGGACGTCCACGCCATTGAACAGCGCGCAAGTTACCCTTCTCCGCACGTGGCACGGCAAGATCGGTGCCCCCGGTCGACCATCGCCAGAAGCGGCGGCGGCAGAGTTGTTCTTTCGGTTCTTCCCCATCGGGCACGAGAAGTCAACCAAGACGCACACTGCCGGCCGCGGCGTCGCCCAAAACGCTGCCGATACTGCCGCCGCTCTCATCTCGGACAACCGTCCCACCAAGCGCGGTCGGTTCAATGCCGGAGGCGGCGGCTTGGAGGACGCCCTGCGCCTGCACAAGGACGGCGCGGTGGTCCTCGGTGGCAAGGGGCCACCAGTGACGAAGCCCACCGACACGTGGCGCAACAGGACGGGGTTGTGTGCGCCCGCCTTTCACCGCTACCCCCGCGACGATGACGGGCTTTGGATCTGCGTGCGCCCTTTCCTGCAGGCGATGCTGACGGAAACCGTCTCGGGCATGTTCCATGCTTTTGACGAGCGTGCGGTCCGCCTGCTCGCCAACACGCTCCGCTTGATGCGTCGCGGCGCATGGCGGTCGCTGACCAAAGCAGTTGACGGCGTCGGCTTCGTGGCTGGCTTCCTTGGATGGTTTGCGGGCCTCATTGACGAGGATCGCTACTTCCGGCAGGCCGTCGGGGTGCTGCTGCTCGCTGCCGTCAACGTGGAAAATTACGTGGACGAAACCTTCAAGGCAGTTTCCAACAACAAGTCGACGCTGGCGGCGGGGTGGAGGAACGCAGAGTACTGCAAGCGGTGGAAGGGGAAGCCCACATCGGCCGACTACAAGCGGTGGAGGGCAGAGCAGGTGGACCTCGGGGACATTGACGAGGATGATCCGTTGGTGAGTTACGAGTACTTTGCGGGTTTGCCGCGCGTGCGCCCCGGCATCACCGACTCGGAGGCGGCCAAGCGCCGCGTGCGCTACCGTGGCAAGGACCGGCACAAGGCGGACCTCGAGGGGGAGGGAGACGCCTGCAACAAGGCGTTTTCAATCAAGGCGGGTCTTACCCAAGGTGTGTTTAACGTCGTTTGCCCGCATGTTATCACTTTGGGCTTTCGTTGTCTCTTTCGCGCTGAGAGTGTGAAGGAGGCGTTATCCATTGTACTGGAGCGCTTTGCCAAGCTACCGAAGGCCATATTTTATGATGTCGCATGCAAGCTGGACAAGAACGCGATGAGGCGGGTGCGGCAGCTGATGCGCGGCCACGGCGTGAGGTGCATTCTCGACCGCCCCCATTCTATCACCCACTCGTGCTCACCCATCTATATGCCCGACGAGTGCCTCGGCACGACCGCCGGCGTTGCCACCCAAGCAGCTGAAGTCTCCCACTCGATTGCGGTCGTCAACCGGACGAGCCTCGCTTACATGTCGCCCTCAACCTACATGTACCACCGCATGGTGCAAGTGGCTTTCGTCAACCTGAGGAAGCTGTACCGCCTTCACGCTGGCAACGGGGTAGGCGAGAACGATCACGTGCCGCTCGCCGCGTTCTTCCACTCCAAGGTCTTGCACCAATGTGAGCGCGCCACGGTGTGCACGTGTGCATCGGCAACGGGCATCGCCGGGGGGGTAGACGCCACCGCCCCGCCGGCCGGGATGGACGTCACCGCCCCGTCCGCGGGGATGGACGCCACCGCCCAGTCGGCGGGGATGGACGCAAACGCCCCGTCGGCGAGGATGGAAGCCGCGGCCTCGTCGGCGGGCTCGAGGTCCACGCTTTCCGGTGGTCAAGGTGGCGAGGAACCCCAACCGGGACGGGCCAATGCAGCACCTGAGCTGGATCTCGGCGGCGGCGAAGACAGTGTGGTCGGCCCCACGGCGCAAGTCGAGAAGCAAGAGCCGTGGGGCTTTGATGTCGACGAGGACGACGGCATCGTGCCCCTCAACGCCGTGCCGGGGGTGGACGCATCGGCCGGGGGCGCCGTAGACGACGGCCCTGTGGCGGACAAGGTTGATGGGCTCACCGTGCTCAAGCACACGCTGCTGCTGGAAAAATTCAACGAGTGGGTGGCTGCCCGCGCGTCGCACGAGCACAACGCCCTCGACACGGGACCGGTCACGTTGGTGCAGCGGCGGCTGGTCAGCGAGCTCATCCACCGGCCGCTCGGCAAGGCCATCCGCCCGCTCAACAAGGCGCGCATCCTCCTGCGTGGCTCGGACAGCAGGCGCTTACGCCGCGAAGCCTGGCTAAACGACGAGCTAATGAACTCGTTCGCGGCTTTGATCAACTACCGGTCGGCGGCCGCACACAGGGCGCGGGGGTCGCTGCCAGTCGGCAGTGGCACGCCGCTCCGGACGGTAATGTTTAACACCTTCTTCTTTTCCAGACTGTCGGCGCGCAGCGGCTTTGTCGACTACAACGGTGTGTCTCGGTGGGGTGCCAAGCTGGGGCTCAACTTGGAAGCCGTGGACGTGATATTGGTGCCCATCCTGGTGTCGGGCGTGCATTGGGCCCTCGTTTCCATCGACGTTGGCGCGCGTGCCTTCCGATATTACGAATCCCTGTCGTTCGAGGACTCCCGCGGTGCCGTGCCGGTGCTCAAGTGCTGGCTACACGACGAGTTGACGACGAGACTAGGGCACAGCGTGTCAGCCGAGTGGGGCGTTGCGGGGTGGCGGGTTGTGCTTGACCCAGACCTGCCGCGGCAGACGGACGGCGGTAGCTGTGGCATCTTTGTGCTGGCGGCGGCCGACTGCTTCTCTCTCGGCGCCCCGTTGCGGTTCTCCCAGGACAACATTGGCGCCCTGCGCCGCCGCATTGCTCTTGCCCTCTTGTTTGACGACTTGGAATTCCCGGACAGCATTTTCGAGTCTACCTCCGGGAGTGCGACCTCCACGCCGGCCGTGTCGGACGACGAGTCCGAGGGCAGGACCGACCCGGCCACGAAGGATGGCGGGGAGGTGATGGGGCACGCGGCAGACTACGACGACGCGGGCGAGGAGGCTGGCGGATTGGAGCTCGGGGGGGACCGCGTCGAGTCGGACGGTGACGACGGCGACGGGGCCGGCGGGGAGGACGGAGAAGGGGAGAGAGGGAGGGAACAGGGTGAGGAGTTGGCTGGGGAGTATATGGATGCGAGTGAAGAGGGCGTGGAAGACGAGGACATGGAGGACCGCACTGAAGAGGAAGCTAGTGGGTGGGAGGAAGAGGATGTCAGTGAGGAAGATGATGATAGAGGCGGTGGGCGGGATGAGCAGGAGGAGTGACGGAGTTACAGTGGGTTTTTTATTATTCTACATGTCCAGGAGGCGCTCTCGCAATGTAACAAGTGTGTAGACAATCACCCTTGTCCAGAAAGACAGCGCATGCGTGTTGTACAGCTTGGAGCAGTTGCATCGTGGGCATCTCGACAACGAAGGCGGCCTGTTCTTGGTCGCCGGCCAGACCGAAGACAAGAACACGGATAAGTGTGGAAGTATCGCCACTTTCCGATGCCCCGCCGCGACAATTACATACAAATATGGGGTTACAGTGGGACGCCGAGATATGCTCTCAGATTTTGCTGTGCCATTGGGTGCCATCCGCACAGTGGTCGAGATGACAGCGATGCGGACCCATGCTGATGAGGATCTGATCTAGGAAATCCAGAACTGCATCCTCACACAAATGGAGGACTTCCCTGCAACTACATACATTGGCACCATCCCAGCCACCCTCTTCCCTGCCACCGGCTCGAGCTGCTCGCCAGCCTCCACCATGTCCCGCAGGTCAGCGGAAGTTCCGTGTCTCCAAAAATGCCCTTTGACATTGGCCCCCACCGTTGTAGCCGCACAGCAGCTGCGAACTGGAGGGCGTGGCACGAGCGAGGAAGTCCACAGGCCAGGAAGTGTGGCCGCATATATAGTCGACTCGCTGCAGACACTGCCGCTGTCTGTTCCGCGATGCGAGCAGGAGCTCGGTTCAGCTGCGAGGTTCCAGTGACTGCCTCCCACCGTGTTGGCCGAAGACGGTTGGCGGCATGCCCGCGCCACGTGCCCACTCGCAGGTCAGCCTGGAAACGGCGCCGCCATTGGCAAACTCATGGTGGACGTACCACTGTCAGGTGTCTTCCAGAAGACTCAAATGTTTCCTGCGCATGCGACAGCACCCGTACGGCGGAAGCTGGCATTGGTAGTGTTTGCTCGTCAGGCTGGGCTGGATGGATGAGACCGGAGTGCTCGGGGCCATGAGTGTGACCACTGCTTCCCAGTGGGACTACGGTTGTTTCAAGATGAGAAGCTAGTACGAAGAAATAGCATGTCGGATTGGAGTCCATACGTAGAGGCGATGTCGATGTGTCTGAGTAGCGCCTAGTCCAGCACATCGGTTCAGCTAGCACCGACTGCATTGGAAGAGATGGAGCAATGAAGAAAGAAGCTACTGGGCTGCGGAACTTTCTGGGAAGGTTTGATTCTCTTGGTTCACCAGGCTGTTACTGCTTCACACTGGTCTGGTGCTCACATCCAGTTGGCCACCGTCGCCATGCCTGGGCATCGTACATTGGTTTCTCACATGGTGATGAGATGTCACACGACCGTTTCGCTGGATTCTGTGTCCGTCCCACAACAATACCTCAGAGTCCAGGCGCAGCGATCATGCATGACTTGCAAGGGCGACACCTGCTACCAGCCACGTGCTGTACTTCAGTCATAGCTCCACAGGGCTCAACCACATGTCATTGCTGAGGTGTCAGCGATACGTTCGCAGTGACTGACCACTCCCATGAAAACGAAGGTCTTTTTCTCTGAGGCGCGGCCCTGGCGGCGATGGCGTCGTCGTTTTTATAGCCAACCCTAGCTGTAGCCCTAACCCTAGCTGCAACGCTGCCGCGGCATCCGAATAGCGGATCGTGTGGCTCTCGTGCTTCCACTGCCACGGAAGTGAGTGGGCCAATCATATGTCGGGATCACAAGGGCTCACGAGAGGGCTGACGGCAAGTAACCCTCATGGAGACACGAAAGTAGCACCAGTACAAGGAGATACTTTGGCAGCCGACTGACGCGGCATCCTTGATGCGCGGGCGCGCTCTTCGCTCCCGCCATCGGCTCTTTGGCGGTTGGATGCCCGCCTTTTTTTCCGACAGTACGCCCGTACCGTCCCGTCGGGTTGGTTACATGGCTCCTGACCTCATTATGTGGGCGTGCGGCAAGTTACATCGCGCGTGTCCATCCTAGCAGGTATGCCACTTGGCCGCAGTTGTGCTTGAGGGCGCGGCCTGAGGGCGGGTGATCGCACGGAGGGCAGCCGGGAACCGTCGCACACGGCGGTTGCAGCCTGGTCTCGAGCGCACTGTCCCCTCCGAGCCCGGCGTGCAATCCGGGTGGCCAACTCCACGGGTGTGCACGGTGTTGGTGCCCCGGCTTGTACCGCCCGGCACGTGTGGTACCCGGGCCTGTCTCACACCGCCATTGCACCTGCCCCTCTTTTTTCACCGCCTCGCCTGACTATTTTCTCTACACCCGCACAGTACGCAACGCAACGCCTCGCGCCCTGTCACCATCGGTTGCCTCCGTCGCCCGGCTTGCGGGGCCTCCGTCTCCCCGGCTCGCACTCGTCTTTCTCGTTTGAGCGTGCATCCCCCTCTCCTACTGCGGGCATCACGTTTCGTCACCCCCCCCCCGCCCCGTTCTCCACGTTGGCCTCCCTGGCGAGCGGCTGCTTGCTGCGGAGATGATGTCGGCCGAGCAGAGTAGGTGCAATTACGTTGCCCTCCTCTCCCAAGCTGTGTGCGCCATGCACAACTGGTCAGATGGCGGCAACATCGCGCAGCGCGTCTTCTGTCTGATTGGAGATGGTACCGTTGCTACCCGATGCTTCTCCACCCAGCGGGACGCGCTGTGTTGGCTCACTAACCCCGTCCATCGGGAGGCGGTCGCGAACGATTCTGCCGTGACCGAAGAGCCGCAGCTGTCGTCAGCAGACGACGACGGCTGCTATGCCGTCAGGACACACTCCTCCGCCAGCTGCTTCGGCCTGGACGCCCGCGGCCGCGCGTCCGCGATGGCCATGGTACGGGACGCCGTGGTGGGGACGTGCGTCATCAGGCGCTTCCTCTCGACCCCGTCGGCGTGGAGGTGGCTCGTGGCGGACATGGGCAAGACGCTGCTGGAAGTGCTCCACGCGTTACCTGCACCAAGTGGCGCTGGCACCGCGCGCCGCACGCTCCGGCTTCTCCCCGGTCGGCCGGCGGCGGTGGGCCCAGTCGGTGGCGGCTCGCGAGCGTCCTGTAGTCGGGTGCGGGAAGCTGGCGTTGCGGGCTGTCGGCCGGCGCTCCCTTTTAAGCGCTCGGCCTCAACATCAAGCAGTGACGACTCAACCAGCTTCTCGGACGACGACATTGTGGAGCTGGACTGCTCAGGAGCGGCGCTCTCGCTCGACAAAAGGGCAGGCGCCACAGGCGCGCGATCCTCCGCTTCCACCGGGCTACCCAAGCGGTTCAAGTCGTCTCGCCCGTCGCCCGCAGTGTCGCTGGAGCTGCGCCAACTCTCGCCCGCGGCGCCGCTGGAGTTGAGGAGCACCCGTTTTGTGTCACCTGCTGCCTCCATTTCACCCTCGTCAACGCGCTCGCGACGCTCGGTGCCGGAGGAGGTGCTACACGCGGTCCCTGGTTCTACAGGACGAGCACCGAGCTGTGCGGTCAGCGGGCGGCGGGGTGTTGGCCTTTCCGGCGGTGGCGCTTTAGCACGTGGCGGTGGAGGGGCTCGTGGTGGTGCTCGGCGCGACGGGGGAACGTACCGGCCGCATGCTCCCTCTGTCGCGCATGCCATCGGTGACCTCGCCGCAGCTGGTCTGTGGGACGACGTATGCGAGCACCTCTATGCCCGTATTAACAGCGCCTTCGTGTCGGGCGGCCCGGGGGCAGGGAAGTCGACGCTGCTGCGGAAACTGCGCTCCTTTCTTGCCCAGCGCTACGCGGCGGACGGTGAGGTTATCGTGCTTGCGCCCACGGGCACGTCCGCCAAGACGGCGGGGGGAATGACCTACCACTCCTTTTTTGGTTTTGGACGCGAGTACGTGCCGCTGCGGCAGGACCCCAAGGAGGAGGCTGAGCGTTTGCTTGCGACTGGCCGGTACGGGCCCATCAAGCTACGGCTGCGCCAGGTGCGCGCGCTTCTGCTAGACGAGATCTCCCTGGTACCCGCCGCCAACCTGAGCGTCATGTACGAGCTGCTTGCCATCGTCCAGTCCAACACCCGCCCGTGCTTGTGGTTTGCCTTCGGTGACTTCCTCCAACTCGGCCCAGTCAAGGGTGAGATGGCGTACACCGCGCCGTGCTGGAGCACCCTGTTTGGCAACGCCTTCCTCGACTTGACGGGCACCTTCCGGCAACGCGACCCTGGCTTCATCCGTGCCATCCGGGACGCGCGCGTCGGAAACTGCTCCAAGGCCGTCGAGCAGCTGATCAAGGATTGCTGGGTTGAGGGGCGCGCGTACGACCAGGTCAAGACAACCGTTCTCCACTTGATGCCGCGGCACAAGGCAGTCGTCCGACACAATCGTGAGTGCCTCTCCCTCCTGGCGCCTGGAGCGCCACCCCAGGTCTTCACCGCGGTGGATACAGTGGAGCTGGACCCCGACCGGGACATGTCGCGCAAGGTGCCCAACCTGGAGAGCGTCAGCGCCAACACGAGGGCGGCCGCGCTGGCCGACTGTGTCGCCCCGCCGGCCCTGGCACACTGCCTCCACGCGCGGGTGATGTTCACCAGCAACCGCAAGAAGGAACTAGGCGTATGCCACGGCAGCATCGGCTTCATTGTCGGCTACGACGAGACGGACGGCAGCCCGATCGTGAGGTTGGAGAACCACGCGCTGCCGGCGGGCGTGCAGCGTGGCAGCTTGGGTTTACGGGACATGGGCGACACGTGGATCGAGGTGGCTTGCCCCGCAGTCCAGTTCACTGCACGAGTGCTGGCGTCTCCTGGTGTTCTGGCGGTGCGCATGCAGGTGCCGTTGGTGTTGGGCTGGGCGAGCACCATCCATATGTCCCAGAGTTTGAGCATCTCCGAGGCGGTGTTGGACCTGTCCGAGTGCTTCGAGGCTGGCATGGTCCACACCGCGCTGAGCCGCGTGCCGAACAAGACGCAGCTTCACATCAAGTCGTTCAGCGCCGGCCGCTTGTTTGCTGACCGCAGCGCCATGAAGTTGTATGACGAGTGGCGACGCCTCTAGTGTATTGAGAGAAACAAACGGTCACTTTTTCTCCTTTTCAAACGCGCATGCACTACTTCCTCCGGCACTCCATGACTCGTGCCTTGCAGCGAGAATGGCAGAAATAGATGCCTGCGACGCACGCATGTCGGCATCAACCCGCGCGCGTCTCTGCCTTTGCTCGTCCGCATACTCTGCTGCGCTGCGAGGAGCGGTCGCGGCAGGTGCTTCAGAAGCACCCGCTGCGGAACTACCATCGCGTAAAGATACAGAAGGAAGCAAGCCAGAAGAAAGTGGGGCGGACCACGGCAACAACGTAGAGACTTGGCTGCCAGTAGCAGCTACTACATCACCGCCACTGCCCAATAAAGACACGTTTGCGCCGGACGCTTCACTCACTGGCGTTGCCACCGGCCCCCCCACCGAACTTGCTGCCGGCCGAACAACGACAGCGGGCGCCCCGACCGCACAAGCCGCCCCGCCGTCAGGTACACCTGGAGCGCAAAAGGGTTGCACACCATCTGCACCCGCAGCCGCTGCGGCGGCAGGTGCAACAACAGGACGCACAGGAGATGCAACTCCAAAGACCAGAGCACCTGCGGCGGTTGCAGCAGATGGTGTAGCAGCCGTAAGAACCGGCGCGCCACCACCTCCGCCACCAACGGCAGCAGCTCCAGCCCCTTGTACACCTCCCGCACCTGAAAGGCCACTTCGCGTGGCTGCATCGGCCGCACCGGCAGCAGCGCCGGCACGCCGCGGCCGCTTGCGTGGTGTTGGCGCACTGTCCGTTCTGGGGCGCACGGGGGGGCGCGCAGATCTCGTCGACATGGGCGCCGTGGTAGTACTTGGCGCCGGACCAGAGGACCGCTTACGCGCCGACCCGGCGGCCCCAACCGCCGGCGCTACGACCACATTTGCACCAGCTGTCGAGCGAGCTGTCGTAAGATCAACCGAGGCAGCGGCCGTGGCAGCGGCGGCGGTGGGGAGGGATGCAGGTGAAGCTCGTGCCCTTGACTTGCGCACGCGTACGCGGTTGGCCCGGTTTTTTGTCTTGATCTCCATGTCCTCGTTGGCCAAAGCCACATCCATCTCGGCGTACTGCTGCGACAGGTCCTCGGGCCCAGCGGTGGAGGCGGTAGGGTTGTCGGGTGACTGCTCGGGAGGGTGATGACCGTCGTTGAGACGTCCAGGATGACCGCCAGGAAGAGTTTGAGCCGCAACCCCGGACGTGTTGAATTCGTGGCACGATGCAGTCGATAATGATGCGTTCTTCGGGATGGTGCCCCGGCCAGCAGCGGCCAGGTCGGCCAAGGTAGTCCCGTATCCTTCCTCTTTGGTGGCCAACAGCATCATGCACGCAACAACGACGGGGAGACGCATCGGCGCCCTGCCCCACAGTCGCTGGACCGTCTCGAACTGGGTCAGGGAGCCCTTGGGGAAGAACCGAGCCGACCGGATGGACAAGTTGTTGATCGTGTTGTTGATGTCGCTCATGTCGACTGAGATCACCCACCGTGAAGACACGGACGGCCGGTTGCGGTTGTACGCGTACGCCACGGTCCCTACAGGAGGAACACTGTTGGGAAGGTCTTGGGGTGCGCGCCACTGCGGCCACCACGCGTCGGTGCGGAGGCCGAGAGCCATCCTGTCGCCCTTGAGACCCTCTGGCCACGTCCTGCCGTTGGGCTTGGTCGCAGGGCGCTCCGACGACCGACCGAGCACCCGCACGCTGTTGTCCAAAAGCTGCCGCAGCACGGCAATGCCATCAATGCGGTCTTGTATGCCGCGCAGCACAGCATCGACGACCTCCACAGCAAACGCGGTCGGCACCACAGTGGGTTGGTGGTCGAAGATGACGTGGGAGGGGATGCTCTTGTTGGCGCCAACATGGTCCTCATCCTCGTCGGCGTCTCCCTCGCAGTAACCAATGTTGAGCGAGCCCTCCGTCCGAGGTGTTGCATCCGCATGTGTAGCGGGACCGCTTGGGTTGTGACCGGCGGCGGCAGCGGCAGCACCGCTGCTGCCGGTGGTGCCGCCAGCCATGGAGGTGGCACCGCCCGGCGAGAACTTCATTCCCCCTGGCGGGAGCGGCACTTCTTGATCTGACGCTGCAGGCGCACTCTCTGCGGCACCAGCCCCGACGGTCGTGCCGGCGGCCACGACAGATCCCCTCATCGGAACCGACGCCGCGCCGGGCACGCCAACAGCATTGGTCACTCCCAGCCCAGACGAGGGTGAAGGATTGGGGAATGACATGCCCCCCGCGGGAAGCTCGCACTCCTCTTCAGCCCCCTTCTGCCGCTCCATGGGGCCGTCGATAGGAGGGAGGGCGGCCGCGTCGGCGCCCGACCCGCCCCCGCTGCCGTCGCCGGCGCCGCCGACGGCGACGCCATTGCCGCCATCAGTTGACGTCACAATCACCCCTCCCACCCGGAGCGCCCCTTCTTCCGCATCGGCCGCCGTCACTTGCCCCTGGCTTAAAAGCATGGCGTTGGCTTGGGCGAGCGCGTCCACCTCCAGGTGACGGTATGCAAACGAAAGGCCGACGTTGACGATGCGCTCCGCGTGGGAGTTGCTGTCGGAAAAGAAGCCTAGGCGGTCCACAACTCGGATCCAGCGGTGTGTGGGCGCCTCCCGCGGGTTTTCCGACACCTGCATGCGGCTGACCGCCGAGTGCAGCGCCGCGCCATGCGGCGCCAGGTGCGCGTCGAGCTTGGCAGACGCCTCAAACACGTTGCGCAGCAGCGTTGACAGGAAGGCGGTCTGCTTGTCGTCCGATATCCCGAGGTTCTCAAAGAAGCTGACGTAGAGCCGGCGCTCGGTCTTGCTCAGCTCCGCGTCCTTGGATTGGCTCGGCTCCAGACCGGCCATCCTTAACTGCAACACACGCTGGATTCTGTCCACAAGAACAGGCAGATCAGAAACAATGCAATCGTCCAGTGCATGGAGCAAAGAAGAAGGACAAGACGGGGTCAGTACCTAAGATGAGAGCAAAGTTGATGGCAAAAACAAGAGTACGTTGTTGTGATCACCAGGGTCAAGCAACAGAGAGCACTCAATGAGAAAGGCGGCCACATACCGGGCAGCGGCCAGGTCACGAGATGGTTGGATGGCAGAGCGTAGGTCCCACCTTCCGACCTCAAGGGCAGCACCGCAGGGTGGACGTTGGAATCAAGTAGCACACACCCGGAGAGCAGTTGCGGAGCACGGCGGGCGGCCGCGGCGCGAGGTGCAGGTGGGCGGCACGGGCGACCAGCATAGGCAGACGCCTCAACCGGGTCGTACCAGCCGGCGGTACGTTCTCATGAGGGGGGGGGGGCGCCGGGGAGGTACACACAAATAGGATAACCTCGGCGGCGGGGGATGCGCTCAACGAGGGGGAGGCCACCACGGTGAAGCACGTCGGGGTAGGGACGAAGGCACGTCCCATCAGCGCCACACAGGCGGGCCCATGGAAGCCAGCGCCGCGTGCATGGTCGTGCGGGCCCCCAGGCGCGGGTGTGGGCCGCGACTGAGTGGGGCCGACGGCCAGATCGGTGAAGCGCGCGCGGCCGCGCACTGGCTTCGTGGCCCCAATCACTCGCTTCAGTCGGCGTCAATGATGTCTCCAGCCGCAGAAATCAGTCCCGAGGGCAAAAAATCGCCAATCCCAATTGTCTAGGATGTACGAATTGACCCCCCCCCCCCCCCCCCCCACCCCCCCC
>Ga0114953_1002033_pt1 | contig 14289 bp, 19 predicted proteins | sample SidtaG_FD_87298 | JGI IMG/M metagenome (GOLD analysis project Ga0114953, IMG submission 87298) | Marine algal microbial communities from Sidmouth, United Kingdom - Sidmouth_Male2 metaG | ecosystem: Host-associated > Algae > Red algae > Unclassified | place: Sidmouth, United Kingdom | collected...
ATACAATACGGAAGTAACCTCCCAAAGGGCGAGCCACAAGTCAGTTCAATCCTCCACGTGAATACTGACCAGTCAGGGGGGCTACCGGGCCCAATATCCGAATATTAAGGAGATATGCTACACGTGGCTCGCGCCGTTGATGATAATGCCAACTACGAGCGCTTTGCTCAGCACCTCGAGGCTGTTCAGCCAGAGGAGGCGGCCGCGCCGACGCGCTTCAACGCTCAGAGCGTACTGGGGCGTCGGCCTCATGCAGACGGGGGGCCATCGGGTGGGGCCCCGCCTTCGGCGCGCAACACGCGAGCGCGTAGCGTATCCCAGGAGTCGGGGGCCAGCGTTGGCTCTCGCCATCTTTGCCGTCACGACTCGCGTCGCAGCGACGAGGAGGAGGAGGAGTAGGGTTCACTGCGAAGTGACTCGCTCGGTTGACCCTGGCGGGAGGGTGTGTTAATGTCGGAGGCTTGCGCCTTTCCGGTGTTGCTGTTTCTTCGTCTTGTTGTTGTTTGTCGTTTGACATGTTCTTATCCACTTCTCAGTTTCCTGATAGTCACCATAGCGATGAAAGAAGTATCAGGCCAGCATGGCCCATGGTGTGGGATTCGTATCCTTCGCATCTGTTGATGAAAGTACTTGGTACTCGAAACATGCGCGTATGGCGGTAGCGTACCAACTGGTGTTGGTCCATTGTGGGATGACCACGGTTGCTTCCTCTGTGGTAGCCACCAGGCGTCGAAGGATGTAATCCAAGTGCTGTAACTGGGGTGAAAGATACCCGTTGGGGAGCACTGGCATAGACGGAGCGCTCCCGATCAGCGTTGATTGCGCGGAATTTGGCCACACATATGTGTACGGGCCGTGTTCATGGCTCAGCCGAGGGAAATGCCGCAAGGCAAGTTGGGGGTCGTACGCAAAGTTGCGCGTCATAGAGGGCAGAGGCGACTTCAGCAACGCGACAGGAATTATTTCCTTACTTGCGGCCTTTGGTACTTAAATCTGTCCACGAGACATTGGCATGGATAACTTCATCACCGGTAAGATGGACATGTTGAATAGTGGGTATCGACGTGGGGTCCATGACGATGTTGGCCACGGTTGTGAGCCCGGCTTGTCGGCGACTTTGCCGTGTAGGCGTTTGCCAATCGTACCCCTGTACATGTTTCTTCTTCTGTCGAAGAAAACGCACAACCATATTGCGGGGGAGGTTCTCCAGGGGCTCCCACGTATCGTCTTTCGACCCGAAGTCGAACCAGCGCACGTTAGCTCTGCATTTGTCACCTGTCTGGCGTAAGCCTAGGAGTTTGTAGATCACGGACTCGTCGGCGGTTGCCGAGGGTGGCTTGCGCTGGTCCAGGCCGTCTAGCAGGGGGTGAGGTACCGTGTCTGTCGTCGTTGGACGAGGAGCTGGGGTGACATGGTCACTGCTGACGCGTTTTTCCTCCCCGTCAATGTCAATGACGAACGTGGAGGCATCCGCATCCGCGTCAACGACCACGAAAAGTCCAATGGCCGTGCTTTGCAGCTTGTTTCGCCGATCGTGGTTGGTCGTATAGATGTAGTCGCCGATCTTGACGTCCGCATTGCGGGTTGCGACCCGGTGGTCGAAGTTACTTTTGTAACGTTGTTGCGTCTTACGCAAGGCCTCAACTACGACAGGGATCTGCCTGCGAAGGCGGGCCATGAACTCGTGTTTGCGAGCCAGGGGTGACCCATCATTGAGCGTTCCCTTATTGGCCACCGGAGTGCCCGGGGGCAAGTAGCGAAACGTGAGGTTGGGGATCCGTCGTGGGACAACAAGCTCAAATGGAGCGATACCCGTAGACCGGTGCGGTTGGATATTATATGCCATGGTGATTACCGGGAGTAGCTCGTCCCATCGTGATGGGTCATCAGCGACATAGTGTCGGAGCTGAGTAGCCATGGTACGGTTGTACCGTTCGACTTGCCCATTGGTTTGGGGATAATACGCCGTGGTGCGAACCGTTTTAATGCCAAGCATTTTCATCACAGCGATGAAGAAGTTCGACATGAACTGGGGCCCCTGGTCCGATAGGATCCGATCCGGGGGCCCGTAGGTGGACACCCACGCGTCGATGATGGCTGACGCCACGGACATGGCCGTAATTCGTCGTAAGGCGACACACTTGGCGAGCTTGGCGAAGCGGTCGGTAATAACCAAGATGAAGCGATTGCCCTTCTTGGAGGCCGGTATGGGCCCAAAGATGTCAACGGACAGTTCCGTGAGAGGCTTAGTAGCCGGGAACAGCTTCAGGGGCGTGGTGTGTCACCGCAAGGCGAGGCGGTTTTGAGCACAAGGTGTGCACTTGGTGGTGGTGGTGTGGATGCCCGTTACCATCAAAGGCCAGTAATATGCCTTTCGCACGGTGTAATACATCCAGTTCATACCAGGATGGGCTGCCACTGTTGCGTGGTGCTCGAGCGTCAAGCCGCGTTCGCGTAATGACTTTGGCATGACCAATTGGTTGCCGTAAGGCGCCCGGCGATATAGAGCGTGATGCTCGTTGCGGAAGAAGGCCTTGGCCGTTCCGCGTTCCACGCAAGTGGACATCTCGACACAGTAGTCGTCCGTTTGTTGTGCTTCGACAACGTCGTCGAACTCCACCGGTTCGGGTGTGTCGCTACCCGTGTACCTCCCCGTCTTTAAGACGTTGGCCGTCTCGGCTAATTCCAGGCAAGGTATATCATCATGGATATCTTATGTCGGCGCCACCGTAGAGGCACGCGACAGGAAGTCGCGCAAACGGTGCGATGCACCTGGTTTATAAACCATATCGAATGTGTATTCGGAAAGGGGAAGTAGCCATCGCATCAAGCGTCCGCTTGAGTCGGTCGTGCTGTAGATCCAGCTTAGTGCTTGATGATCCGTTCGGATGAGGAACCGTTGCCCGTCGAGGAAGTGCCTCAACTTGAGGACAGCCCACACGACGCCGAGGCATTCGCGCTCCGTGGTGGAGTAGTTTTTCTCTGCAGCAGTGAGTCCTCGACTCCAATATCCGACAGGATGAAGCAGTTCGCCCGGTTCCTCCTGGAGGAGGGTACACCCGACTTGGTCCGCACATGTGTCAACGTCGATGACGACCTTCCGGTTGGCCTTTGGCAAGGCAGGTACCGGTGGGCACAATAGTGCGCTGCGAAGGTCTTCGAAGGCGGCGACGGCCATGTCCGTAGGCAGTGGTAGATCCGGTGGGATCTCGGCCCTAGACAGGGCGTTCAGGGGCTTTGCTCGTTTGGAAAAGTCCTTGACAAAACGTCGATAGACGTTGCACATGCCCAAGAAGCGTTTCAGCTGGGTCTTTGTCGTGGGAAACTTGGCGTGCTTCAGAGCATCAACGTTCTTGTTATGCACGTGCAGTTGCCCTGGGCGGACAATGTGTCCAAGGTACTCGACTTCGTCGGAGAACCATGTGCACTTTTCCAACCTCAGGGTAACCCCAGCTTCGCGGAGGCGGTGCAGAACCGTGTCAACGTCCTTGACGTGTTGTTCCGCGTTCGCGGAGAAGATGATGACATCGTCTGAGTAGACGAGGCATATCTGCCACTTTAAGCCCAAGAGGATAACATCCAATGCACGCTGGAAGGTTGCAGGTGCGTTCGTCAAGCCGAAAGGCATTGATAACCAGTGGTACATACCACAGTGCGTTGTGAACGCCGTCTTCTCTTGGTCGTCCTTGCGTAAGCGCACTTTTCAGTACCCCGCGGTGCAGTCGAGAGACGTAAACACCTGGGCATCCCCCAAGGAGTCAAGGCAATCCTCCATTCGAGACAAGGGATAGGCATCCTTCTGGGTGATGTTGTTCATCCGACGATAGTCGACACAGAATCGGTCTTTGCCGTTCTTCTTTGGTACGATTACCACGGGGCTCACCCAAGCACTATTGCTTGGGGCAATGACGTTGAGCTTCAACATCTTGTTGATCTGATCTGAGATGATCTGCCGTTTGAGCGGCCCGATCCGGTAGGGCTGAGCCCGTATGGGCAGAGCGTCTGGAGGAGTGACGATAGCGTGCTCTGTAGCACGGATGACGCCAAGGGTTCCATCCCACATAGACGAATGCGTCTTGAGCATGTCGCGAATCTGCTTGTGCAGGTACTCTGGAGCCTCACTGAGGTCGAGGTCCTCGAGTGGGTCACGACTAGTGTCGGCCGATGAAGTATCGGTTCCATTCTTTGGAGTTTTGTCATCCAAGACGACGGAGAACATCGGCCCTTAGTAGGGTTCCGCAAACTCCAAGGTTGAGTTCTTGCGAACGATGACTTGGTCCTTACCGAAGTTGCATAACTTGACTAAGAAGGGTTCGTCAGGTTTGACGATGGCCAGGCCGCGGGCGACTGCCATTGACTTATGTCGGCATAGCCGAGCGTTCGGTGTGATGATATCCATACCGGGGGTATCGCATGTCGCCATGATCCACTCCTCTTGGTGTCCGTTGACACGTACCTGTTTGCAGGCTCGCACCCTCGCGGGATTATCTTGCAAGTGGCGGTCCCAGGCACTGTCATTTAGACAAGCTAAGATCGGCGTTGGCCGAGGCAGTTTCTCCGTGCAACGCACGTATTCCTGCCAGACGATCTTACGCAAACGCGGCAAGATCGCCTCGATGTTTTGTTCAATGAAATCGGTGCCAAGGATGCACGGGACTGACAAGTTGTCGGAAACGAGGAAGCGGTCAAAGAGACGTACACCTGCGGTGTCTACATACAGATGTATGGCATACTTCTTCACGAGACGGTTGTTGTTTGCATCTCGGATACGTGGAAGCGTAGTCAACTTCTCAGCGTAAGCCATCCAGTTCGTAGGGAGAGCACTAGTTCGCACTATGTTCACCCCGGCGCCCGTTTCCAGGACAGGGCAGCAGCTCCGCATCACACGCATGCACGGTCCAAGTGTGGCGGCGATCTCGTAGTGCCGTAAGGCACGGCGCAACAATCTCGTCACCGTACGCTTTCGCATCCCGCCGGGCAACCCTAAGTCGGGCACCCGGCCTACACGTTTGTCGAGTCCTCGACGGCTTCGGCCGGATGTTCGATCGCGTCGACCTCGGTGTCTCCGTCTGCAATGGCATGAACGCCGACAGGCGGTTGGCGATGTTCGCCGGAGACCCCTTCGCCGGCGCCGTTGGGCAAGAAAGAGCTGGTGTCGATGGCGCCGCTGCCGCGGCCGCCGGCCTTGGCGCCGCGGCGGCGGCCGCCGGCGATCGATCTCCAGCGGGCGTCGGTGGTGGCGGAGGAGCTGATGGTGCGGGCGCCACCGCCGCGGCCGCAGGTCTTGTTGGCTCGGCGGCGGCCGCCGGCCGCTGCTCGCCAGCAGGCGTGGGTGGCGGAGGAGAAGCTGACGGTGCGGGCGCCGCCGCCGCGGCCGCCGACTTTGGTGGCTCGGCGGCGGCCGCCGGCGGTGGCTCGCCAGCAGGCGTGGGTGGCGGAGGAGGCGCTGCAGGTGCGGGGGCCGTCGCCGCGGCCGCCCACTTTGGAGGCTCGGCGGCGGCTGCCGGGGGTGGCTCGCCAGCAGGCGTGGGGGGCGGCGGAGGAGCTGGTGGTGCGGGCGCCACCGCCGCGGCCGCCTGTCTTGTTGGTTCGGCGGCGGCCACCGGCGGGGTCTCGCCAGCGGGCGTGGGGGGCGGCGGAGGAGCTGATGGTGCGGGCGCCGCCGCCGCGGCCGCCGGCCTTGTCCGTCCTCCTGCGGCCGCGGGAGGTGGCTCCACAGCCGCTGGACCGGCCGCTGATGCGGCCGCCGCGGCGGCCGCAGCTCTCCGCTTGGCGCCTTTGCCGCATGCTCCCGTAGTTTTGGGCGGCGCGGACCCTCCGCCAGGTTCTTTTCTGTTCTAGTTGCGGGCGCGCCAGATCGCCACGGATGGAGCTGAGCTCTTCTCTCTCCGCGAAGACCTGGCGGCCTATATCTTCGTTGATCGCGGGCCCCTTCTGGAGCCGTATCTGTAGCGTTCAACGGTTTTTTTTTTTTCCATCATGGCTTTTTGTTTTCCTCACACATTTGCACGTCGGCCGCGGCCACTATGCCGACCCGGGATAGCAAAGACCCTTGGACGGCCTCCGTTTTGTCTAGGAAGAACGGCGAGGCCGCCGCTCTGTCTGGCGTAGGCGGACGTCCGCGAGTGTCTTATTCTTTCATGCTGCAGTATGACTGGTGTACAATTAAGGAGATCGTGCCGTGCTCGCTTCTCGGACGGAGTCGCGGGGTCGGACAGAGTCGGTGTGTAGGAAAAAAAAAAACCGGAGAAGGGGAAAAAAGAACCGCGTATGATTTTCGTGCAATAGTCGATGCAATAGTCGAGCACTCTACACGCGCAGGGACCCCACCATCACAAATGTCAAAAGAGATACAACTCAAGCCAAGTCACCATCCGGGAAATCGCTGCCACTAGTACCACAGGCAGCGTCCTCCTCGTCGTCGCCCGGCTCGCCAGCGGCCGCAATATGCGGCCGCGGCGTCATGAAACGGCCTGGACCCGAGACGGTGTTCCTGGCCGCCGTGAAGCGGGCCTGCTTGGTCTGCAACGAGTTCCAGCCTCGCCCCGTCCTCCGCCTGACCGAGCCGACACCGGCCGAGGCCGCAGCGCGGCGGGCAACGGCCGCGCTTGCGGCCGCGGCTTGTGATGCGCCGGCACGCGGGGACGCGTCGACGCCGCCACTCGGAGAAGATGCAGACGGAGGCAATGCGGCCGCACTCGCGGCCGCGCCAGATGCCGGAGGCCCGACCGTGCGGCCAGCGGCCGGCGCCAACGGGGCCGCTTCGCGGCCGTTCACAGCCGCGCCGCCGGGAGTAGCGGGCGCTCCGCCAGACCCGGGAGACGCGGGCGCACCGCCACTTGGAGAAACTGCAGATGCTGGCGATGCGGCCGCATTTGGAGCCCTACTTGCGGCCGCACCCGCCGCCGCCTCAGCGGCCGCGGTAGCGGCCGCAGAGGTGCCCGACATAGACGGCGCCGTTGTTGTCGAGCGGGAAGCGAGCCGTGACTCCCCTGCCTTGGCCTTGCGCAGTCTTTCGTTGGAGAGCAGAAGCCGCCGCTCCATCTCGTTCTTGCGCCACTGCTCTGCCTCACCCGTCTCACGTACGTCCTTGGCCTTCAAAAAGTCGATGTCGGCGCGCTCGATGGCCGTCTTAGACAAGGACTTGAGGGCGGCCGCCGTTGTGGCGGCTTCCCTTTGGATAGAAATGTCAGTCGAAGCCGCCGCTTTGGCGGCCTTCGTACCGATAGGCCGCTTTTGGAGGAGGCCGCGCCGCCTGCCCACCGTGGAGCTCGAGTCGTCGTCCGAAATGTCCTCGACGCCTCCGTCTGTCACAGGACGGCGGCCGCGAGCGGCGGCCGCCGTGGCGGCCGCCCCCGACGCGCCGCTGAACTTGTCCAACTTGCGCATGACCTTCCAACACTTGACCCAATCGGCTCCTCTCGTGCCGCCCTTCTTCACCACCAACACCGGCGCGTCCTCGACGTTGTCGTCCACCTGCACGGCCTCATACAGGTTCTCGGCGTCAAAGTGCGCGGTGGCCATGCGTACCAGGTCCTCGTCGGTCAAATTGCTCGTCATCTGGCGACGCCCGACGGCCACCATAGAGGATGAAAAGCGTTGAAAGTTCTTGAAAACTGAATAGCGCAGTTCGCGGTCGATGGCGGTGTCCGTGCGCGCCCTGCATCCAGGGCCCATCGGGCAATGGGACTTATACCCGTTGACAATTGCAGCGGCAAAGGTTGCTCGACTCTGGTCGGTACCGACCAACGGGTCTTGCGCCACCGCCAACCAGGCCTGGCAGAGTGCTACTCGCTCTGCCTCTGTCCATCCGCGGCCGCGTCCTCTGCCCCTGGCGGTGGGGGACTCGTTGTCGCCGGTGGCGACGGCGTCGGCTGTGGCAGCGGCCGCTGAGGAGGAAGGGGGCCCGCCGCCGTCCCGGCCTCCACCGGCGGCCACTGCACCCCCTCCATGTCCGACCCCACCTGGGTCGGCGGGTGGTGCACCCCCTCCATCGCCGACTCCGCTTCTGCCGCCGCGGCCGCCGTCGGCGGCCGCGGCTCCGGCTGTGTCGCCAGATCCGCTCCCATGAGCGGCCGCTGAGGCTGCCGCTCCGTGACCTGATCGGCTGGGCGACGCGGAGCTGCGGGACTGTGCGGCGCCGCCATCGCCTCGTGCAGCGTCAGGGGCCGGAAGACCGGCGGTGGCTGCAGCGACAGCGTCTTCAGCCCCTCGCACCCCTGCAACCCCTGCACCGCGGCCGCCGGGAGGGCAGCGCCCTCCGAGTGCTCCGCGCCTGACCGCCCCGCGGCCGCTAACTGCAAGCCCGGCATCGGCGTCGAGGGTAGTATCTGCGACGCCGCCTTCACCGCGTCCGCCGGCGCCGATTGGTCCGCCGAGTGCATGTCCGCGTCCGCAGCCTCGCCCAAGCCCCGTTGAACCCCCCGCGACGAGGTTGTATCCGCGGCCTGCGACGCTGCGGCCTGGAGGGGCCTCGATATCTCTGTCAGCGCGTCGGTCTGCGGCCGTGGCGGCGGCGTCGGGGGCCGCCCGATCAGCGGCCCCGCCGGCCGCGGCCGAGGAGGCGGCAAGCGACCTTGTCTCATCTGCTGCCGCCCGTGGCGCTGCGCCTCCCACCAATTGCTCTCCTCCAGGGAGTCCGGACTGCCCTCCCGCAGCAGCCATTGCGCCGTCCGGTCCCCGTTGTGCGCTCTGCGGGCAAGCTCCTGCAGCTCCCGCAGTTCCCCCGCGGCCACCGGTGGAGTTGGTGGCCGCGCTCGCTCCGAGAGACTTGGCGGACTGGATGGTCCGACAAGTAGCCACGTCGGCGCAGGTGGTCCTTGACGCGGCGGGCTCGGAGGACTCGGCGGCCGCACGGGCGACGGCCGCCGGGTTGCAGAAGGTGGACCTTGACCGAGTGAGCTTGGCGGCCGCGCCGGGGGCGGCCGCCCGGCGGACCCAGATGCGCCTTGACGAGGGGGGCTCCCCGGACCCGACGGTGACGGCCGGAATTGGGTACGGGGTTCGCTTCCTCGAGGTGGGCTCGCCTGTGGCTGCCAGCCTCGCGACGGCTGGCATGCGCGAGTGGGGCTCGGCAGCCGCGCGGGCGCCGGCCGCCAATTAGGGGGACGCACGCCTTGACGATGCGGGCTCGGCGGCCGCTGCGGCGGCGGCCGACAGTCGAAAGAGTGCGGGCCTTGACGGGGCGGGCTCGGTGGCCGACACGGGCCCGGCCCCAAATCGGGGGGACGCAGGCCTTGACGGGGCGGGCTTGGCGGCCGACACGGTCCCGGCAGCCAATCGGGGGAATGCAGGCCTTGACGAAGCGGGCTCGGCGGCCGCTGCGGCGGCGGCTGCCTCTCGGAAAAGCGCGGGCCTTTGTGGGGCGGGCTTGGCGGCCGGCACGGTCCCGGCCGCCTGTCCGGGGGACCCGGGCCTTGACGGGATGGGCTGGGCGGCCGCGTCGGCGGCGGCCGCCACGCGGGGGGACGCGGTTCTTGACAATGCGGGCTCGGCGGTCGCGACGGCAGGGGACCGAGGCAAGGAGGGTGCACAGCTTGAGGTGGTGGCGCCTCGGCTCCAGCTGCTCGTGGTGGAGCCTCTGAAATGGGCCGAGTGCGCGCCGCCCACGGACACGGGCAGGATGGCACGCACAGGGGATGATCGTCACCGACGCCCAGCGTGCGTCGGCATATACGGCAGAACTGCCGCAGACCGCGCCGGCGCTCCGTTTTTGAGATCGGACGCGGCGCGGGAAGAACTATGATGCCGCAACGGCCGGTCCTCGCACAGTCCGACACCTCGTGGGCAGCGAGCGAAAGGCGGCCGCTTGTGCACAGAGCGGCCGCCAAAAAGGTGAGGCACTATCGCAGCGCTCGCTGCATTGCCGATGACCTGTCCGAACGCGGGAGCGACGGTACTGATATGAGCATGGGTCTCAGCACGGTGGCGACACGGAGGTGGTGGGTGGCGGTAGCTCGGAGCGGACCAGTATCTACTACACTTGCAAATCTTCGTGATGCTCGCCTCTCGCCAGGCCATCTTGATAAGAACGTACGTTTGCAGCGGTTCGACAGGCGTACACGTCCCGATGCTTGGCAACAAGCAGTCAACCGTCAGCAGCTGACAAGCGGGGAACTCCGAGAGCGAGGCTTTCAGAGCTTTGGCGTAGCGCTGAAGAGACAGCGCGGATGAGAAAGCGCACAGTATGTACAGTGGCAGGCAGGAGACCGGCACAGATGATCATGCGATAATGAGTTTGAGGCAGTTTCACAGAATCGCAAATTTGATCGAGAATCACATCTCGCTGAGCCGCGTCCTTCGTCATCCCCATCTACTTCCTCCCCCCCCCACGCCCCACTATGGCAACTAAGGTGGCCGTGGCGCGTTTGTTGGACACAGTAGGTACGGTGGGTACCCTCAGGGACGCCCTGGACCTTGTATCCCTCGAAACAGGCATCACTGCGGCCGCCTTGCGGAGCGCCTACCACCGCTCCAGGGAAGGCACCCCCCGCGCCCATGGCGCCTCCCTCCTGGAACTCCACCAGCAGGAGGTTCTCGTACGCCTTTCCCAAGCCTTCGGCCTGAACAACCTTCCACTCACCAACTCCCAATTACGCGCAGTGATCAAGCGGCGATGGGATGTGGACGTCTCCCCGCCGTGGGTGTCCCGCTGGGTGAAACGCAATCGCCACCACCACTCCCTCCGGGTATAAACGGCTCTGGCAGACAAGCGGGCTGGACCTGAGGTGCTCGATGGGGCCAAGGCCTTCTGTGGGGAGCTGGAGAAGTCCCTAGAGACCCACTCTTTGACCCCCTCCGCCGTGTTTAACTACGATGAGACGCGCGTCACCATGCGCGGCGGGAAGCTGGCCGTGAAGCGAGTCCAAGACGCCTCGAAGATCCAGACAAACACGGTTTCGACCCGCACGTCTATCGTGACCACCCTGCTCTCCTTTATATGCGCGTCGGGGGCGGTTTTCATGAGCGTCTACGTCATGAAAGCCAATTTCGGTGACGTGTCGTCGGCCCCGGTGGACTTTCGTCTTGAGAGCGCCCCCCGGGTGTCTCGGCACTGTCATCCTACGTACTACTGTTGGCCAGACACTGGGTTCCTGAATGCGGATTCATTTCAGGCTGTTATGGACAAGATCACGGAGGAGTGGACCGCCCGCAACCCCGACTTACCTCGCTACTGTTCGGGGAGCAACTGGGGGCCCACCGCCAGCCCAAAAGCATCCAACGGGCACTGGGACGTGGCATCGACCTCTTCTTCCTTCTAAAGAACTCCAGTCACACCACGCAGCCGTTAGATGAGGCGCCGCTTGGCACGTTACAGCGCCTTGTAGCGACCGGGTCCCAACAAGATATGATTGACGGTATGTTGAGCAACAAGGGAGCGCGCAATGCACTGCTGGAGGCGGTCTACGACGCCGAGAGGAGGGAGTTCACCCCTTCTAAAATTCTAGGGGCCTTTCGGCGATGCGGGCTGTGGCCCTTTTCCCCCAAGCGCGCTCTGGCGCAGGTTGCGGATGCTCTGGGATTGGGGCACACGGACGACTCTGTTCGGGGCCTGGCCAGCGCAGCAGCATCTGATGTCATCCAGAAGGCTTCCATCAGGGCCAAAGCTGCAAAGAAGCGGACGTCAACGGGCTCTGCGGTGGTCGAGAGGGCCGTTTTGCACGCCCCGAACGCGTTGTTGGAGAGAAGCCGGAAAATTGAAGCGGACAACTCGTCTGGCGACGCCGTGAAGGCGCCGCGCGCCGTCATTCACGCGCACAAGCGGGAAAAAGAGACCCAGGATGAGTTTTCGGCCGCAGCTGCTGGTGTGGACAACCTGTGCAAGGTGTGCGCTGGCCGGTCCTACCGGGGGGGCAAGGGGTGGTCTGGTTGCAACTGTGGCCGTTTTCGGGTGTGCCCTGGATGCACGAACACCCCAGCAGCGGCCGCCGAGGCCGTCGAGGGGCACCAAGAGGAGTGCCGTGGCGAAGTTTTGAACGGATCGAGCGGCGAGGAGAGCGGGGAGAGTGACGAGGAGAAGGGACGACATGCCCGTTTGTCGAATCACGAGATGCGACTTTCGTTCAAAACTGCGATTTTGTGAAACTGTCTCTTTGTCCACGAAGTCCTCTGCTGTTTGGTTCAAAATATAAAATACACCTGCTTAATTGAACTATCTCTGGATTCGACCAAAACTAATAACTCTGACGGCAGGCCACACCAGCTACCGCATTTCCTCTGCCAATGCTTTCTGTCCCAGATTGGTGAGCAGCTTGTTTTTTAAAAATCGGGACATGCGTCTCGCGTCGCGCTGGTGCTGCCCCGCAGAGCCAGCGGGTCCACGACTATAGACAAAAGCACATCTGTTCTTGCTCGATTTGAGGCAAACAAAATAAATCTGCAAACCGCCCTGGGGCTCTGTCGAGGCCAATTTTTCTCGAAAGTGCGCCAATAGCCCCTTTTCGCCAGGACCGATGCGTCTCCGCCCAAAAAGAAAGAGAGCACAGCATGAGACGTATGCACTGCTTCCTTCTTGAAGAAGGGAGACGCCGACGTCCATCTATGGCTCTGCAAGCAGACGCCTTTGCGAGGCGAGGTTCTCGCGTACAGAAAAAGCAAGGACCATGCATCGAATGGGCTTTCTGAGCCTGTCAGTCGGGATCGCGGCGCTTTTTGCAGCGCCACCGTCGGCTGTTGCCGCCGCCGACGCCGCCGCCCCCGGCTGTCGCCGCCCCCGACTGCCGCTGTCGCTGCCGCTCGCTGCCGCCGCGGCCACTGCTGGGTGCCACCCCTGACACCGCCGGCTGCTGCCACCGCCGTTGCCGGCTGCTGCTGCCGTTGCTGCCGGTCGCCGCCGTCGCCGTCCCGGACTGCCCCTGCGCATGGCGGCCACCGCCCCTTTCTGCCTCCGCCCCTGGTTGCCGCGACCTCTGCTCCGGGTTGCCGCTGTCCCCGGTTTCCGCCGGTCCCGCCGCAGGTGGCGCCACCCCCGGGTGCCACTCCCCCCTACCACTGACCCCTGGCTGGGGCGGGCGGGGGCTGCTGACGTCGGGGACAGCCCACCGTCTGCTCCTCATTCCAAGCCCCGTTGGCTCTGCGGTCTCTGCACCACCCGCACGCGCCCGCGCAGCAGGCTCATTGAAACAGTTTTCGGTGTTGGTTCTTCATCGGTGGGAACGGGCTCAAAAGGACTCCCCTTTAACGTTGTCGTATGGGACGGTCCCCACGTACCTGACAACGCACACCTTCTTCAGTGGTCGTTCTTTGGATCTCCAAGGGAGGTCTCCGAAGCATCTTTCCCAAAGCTCTCCGTGCACCTTCCAAGGTGTACCCTGCTGTGCGCAATGTCTACCGCTCGTTGGCTACAGACCGTCGTGACTCGGACGCATGACCCATGTGTTCCAGACGGAAAAGGAGCCAGCGCCTCCTCTTCCGTTCTGCTCGCCATAGTCGCCGGGAAAGAGACGCAGGACCACGGGCAATCACGGAGATCAGGAGGTTGATGCCCTTGCCCCGTCCAACAGGCAACGCAGACTGGGTGGTCCGCGCCAGTACCCACCCTTTCGTACAGTGTCTCCGATTCATCCGTGCCCGCAGCATGCGTCGAGCAGTGCCGTCCCGGTCATTTGGTGATCACCCCCGAGTCGTCTGTGCGTGCGGCAGCGAGAGCACGTTGGGGTGGGCCGCCTCCCTCTCCTGGGCTATCGATGGCGCCACACGCGCGTTGGCCCGCACTGGCCGCACGAATGCTCGAGCAGCCGTGGACTCGCTGCGCGCGTCGCCCCCATCGTGGGGCATCCGCGGTGCCGCAGCCGCGGGGGCGCCGCGCGGCTGCGCACCGCCATCTGGCGCCCGACGTAGATGCCGAAAACCAAGGGATCATGGCACCTTTACAAAAAACCATCCATCGCTAAATTTCAAAAGATATGAATCCACTCTTTCCACTCTTGTGTGACCGAGCGCCGCTTGTGCGCTCTGAAATGGGAGCTCGGGGCCGACGACCAGTCTTGTTGCCCGCGCCACGACCAGGACTTGAGCACCCAGTACGTGGTGCCCATTGTCAGGCTCCCTCGGGCCTTGCATGAGCCACCACGAGGCCACCGCCGCCCAGTAGCCAATGAGCCGCCCGCTTGGGCCGCCCGCCCCCCGAGACTGTCGCCACACCCCCGCGTGCGCCCCGCACCTGGCGCACCCGCGCGGCGCTCGGCGCGCCGCCGGCGCGGCCGCGGCGCTGCCCCAGCCGCCCCGCGCCGCGGCGCTCCCCCGACCGCCCCGCGCCGCGCCCCGCCTCGCTGCCGCGGGCGACGCGTC
>Ga0114953_1002039_pt1 | contig 14266 bp, 10 predicted proteins | sample SidtaG_FD_87298 | JGI IMG/M metagenome (GOLD analysis project Ga0114953, IMG submission 87298) | Marine algal microbial communities from Sidmouth, United Kingdom - Sidmouth_Male2 metaG | ecosystem: Host-associated > Algae > Red algae > Unclassified | place: Sidmouth, United Kingdom | collected...
AGACCACTTTGCGGAGAGTTGACAGAGCGGCCTATTGTGCACGCTTGGAAAGCGTGTGTGCCTCACGGCACCGGGGGTTCGAATCCCTCACTCTCCGCCATTCTTTTAACCCTATTTTCATAGAGTTTTTCTGTGTCCACGGTAATTTCCAAAGCCAAAGTTACAACCACAGTTACAACATACATGACCACATACGGCGGGGTCGAGAGGGCACGTGGATATCGGACCCGTGGGGCCGACGGTGACCACGCTGGGGGACAGCGAGCCTGCGACGCGGAAGGATCAACTGACTCCGTTGGTGAAAAAAAAGGCCGTACCCCCATTTGAGCCGTACCTTCCCCCCCACACGGGGAGGTACTCTTGGGCATGCAATTACATGTCAATACACCACAATATATTCGGCTCCCGAAACGCGGCACATTCTGTCCCTACACAGGGCTGAGTCGCACGGGGCTGAATGAACTTATTCTCCCTTGTCAGGCGAACGACCACCGGCCTCCGGTGAAGTCCTTCGTCCACAAGACCAACAAGCACAACATCCGCGGAATACGGTTGATCGTTTTCCACTCACTCATGGATCACTTGAAAACTGAAGCGGCAGAGCAGTCAAAAAGTCGGAGCAATCAAGACCCATCTGAAGCAAGTAAATCCGAAGGGGCCGCTCATGAGTCAAGCCATTGAACAAAATGATGAGCTTCTTGATCAGCTTCTGCTCGACCGGTTTTTGATGCGCGGGCAGCTTCTAACCTTTGCGGGGCCGGCGGACCTCCGGGATGATTACTCAATGAATTTGGCCATTCACTTAAGCCTAGGTCGCCCTCTCGGTCCATTCATTCCTTGCCAGCCTCTCCGCGTGACCATGTTGCACCCAGGCTACTCTAGATCGACCTTGCACGGCGATTTTCGACAGGCTGCTTACAAATCAGGTATTAATCCGGAGGATTGCATCAGAAATCTGCGCTTCCTTTGCGAGAATAGTGCATGGGGGATTGCGCTCGGAGACCGCCTGCGTGAAGTTCAAGCTTCATGGCCTTCAGATGTAATTATTGTCGACCATGCCTCTGCGATGCTCGGTGGTCAGCCAGATTGTCATTGTACGGTTAATCGTTGGATTGGGGATGTTCTACTGCCGGCGGCAAGGGAACGAGGCTTTGGTCTTATTCTTGTCACGGAGAGTGAAGAGCTCGAGGGATCAATTTGGGGAGTCAGTGGTGCGAGAGCTTGGGGTGACTTGTCCAGGTCTGTTGTGGTCCTTGAAGAGCCGTTGACGTCGGAGCATGGATCGGACTTTGTAGTCACCAAGGGTGACTGGCGATTGCCTGGACGTGGTGCGGCTAGCTGGGGATTCCAAGGAGGTGGAGCATGAAGCACGACCCTTTGGGATCCTATCAGGAGGCTTTGAGCAAAATACCTCCCCAAGGCGGCGGATGGCATAATGCCATAATGCGCCCAGCCCGGTTGGGCAAAATTAAAAACATCCCTCGAGCGCAGATCGCTGCCGACATTATCGCAGCAAGTCCTGGAGGCTGTAAACCAAGCAGGGTGAACGAGGTCTACGGAGCTTTGGACACCGTTTTCAAAACCCCCAATAGCGACCGCCGGCACCGACCGCGCAAGCCCGCGGCCGCCGCGGCCCAAGACCAGCGTTCACCAACTCCACAAGATCATTCGGGCAGGCATGGGTGCGACCTCTGACTCTATTGCAGCATCTTCGCCAACGAAGGTTAGCGGATTAGATCCATGGCAGCAGGCAACAGTGTTTGTTCAATCCCTCTTCAAGGATGATGACTGGGTGTTTTTTGGTGGGAAAGAACGGGCGGTTCCTGGGGAGAATTTCCTTCGGGCACCCGAACTGATCGACAAACTCGAGCAGAAGAAGATCGCTCCACCGAACTTCGTCGGGATGAACCCCTTCACAGGGAAAGAAGAACCCACGCAGAACGGAGGAGGAAAGACATATCGCGGTAAAGCTTGTGTCGCCAGATTCGCGCGGTTTTTGATCGAGTTCGAGTCGCCCGACAAGGACCCCGAGAGTGGTTTAACGCTTCGGCAACAGTGCGCATTCTGGGCGGCCGTTAAGTTGCCACACCCACTTCAACTCGTTTCACTCACTTGGTCTGGCGGCGGGTCGCTTCACGGCTTGGTGAGCATCCCCGGGATACCGGACGCTTCGGAATGGGAACGTCGAATCCGCGGTGAGGTGTTCCCGCAAATCATTAAGCCATTAGGTGCCGACCCGGCAGTGGGAGACGCCTGCCGGCTTACGAGGTTCCCGGGTGGAAAAAGAGACGGGAAAATCCAGCGCCTTTTATTTTTGAATACCCCGGAGAGTGTCAAATGAACCAGATAAACGACGAAGCCGCGGGCGCCTCAAGTGCCTTGGGTACAACCAAAGTTCCCCTGTGCCCAACGGGCATTACCATCGCAGACGTTTGGCCAGACATGATACGCCGAGAGCGTCAGATTTGGGAGAAAGGCAGTGGGTTCACATTCTCACCTCCATTTTTTGACGAAGACGCCGCCAAGTGGTTCAATTGCTGGTCTTCTGGTCCCGCTCGCTTTCACGGCGGTTTGAAAGTTGGACTCGCCGGCGCTTCGGAATCGGGGAAAACCACTTTGGCCAACTTGATCACCTTGTCGGCCTTGCATCAGGGTTTGCCGGTGATGTTTTATCAGGCTGAATTGAGCCCCCCTGAACACGCCCGCGACCTCATGGCTATAGCGCGAGGGCTCAACCATTCCGGTCAGATCAAAGACTTTGGAGAGGTTCCCAATTGGGATTTAGAATATCCACCAGAAGGCGAGGTGCGGGATGTTCTGTTCGCGGAGAGCGCCATAATCGAATGGGCCAATGAGAGAAAGGGTGGACAGAATCCCTGTCGGGGGGTTGTCCTATTTGACTACCTTCAACTTGTTCATGATCAACAGGCTCGATCCGATCACCAAGATGTGGAAACGGTCGCCAGTCGGCTCACTTCGCTCGCCGGCCAACTCGACATCGTCGTCATTTTACTCTCTCAAGTTTCCATGGCGCAACAGCGATCACTCGCTCAGAATGCAAAGAAGGCCGGACTCGGCGACTTCGTTCGAGAACAGGCCAAGACGGCATTCAGCGGCGGCGATGTCCGACGAGTGTTCGACTGCGCGTTCTACAACGCAGCTGTCGTGATTGACGGTGTGCCTCGGCGGTTCGTCGCCAAGTGCAAAGGGCGAGGGCAAGGATGGGGCGACGAGGAGGGAGACGATATCATTGAGTACAAGTTCCACAGAAACGGCCGGTTCTCCACCGTCGGCTACGGATTGGAGAAAATTGAGGCAGCAGCCGTGCCCAAGGACAATGACCACACGCGGGCTTCTCTGTGGATCGAAAATTTTTTGGAGGGCGGTCTACGCTGGCGCAACTCTCAAGGTTTCAAAGCCGACATCATAAAGCAGACCGGCATGAGCCAGAGTACGGCGAAAAACACATGGCGGTATTTAAAGCAGATTATCGAAGACGGGGAACGGCCCAACCTTCTGCTTCGAGAGCGGAACAGGAACGATGTGCGGATCTACAAGAAGGAGTTCGAGGCCGAGGCCGATCTGTGGATCCGCCAGGGACAAAAAGAAAAGGCTCAGGGCGCACCGTTCGAAGTCCCGGCAGCGTCTGAACCAGAGACCCAAGAAAAGCCCGCTACGCCCGCCCCCGCACCACCCGATATACACCCAAACACTGATGTCTAAATTGATCTTGGCGCTGCCCAAAGGCAGTCTTCAGCAGGCAACCTTCAAAGTAGGATCTCGTTCGTATGTACCCACGGTCGACGACGACGATCTCGACACCTGTTTGATCCGCGCCCTGGATATGTCCCGCGACGTCGAGATGGGATTGTTAGACGTGGGTATCATCGGTTACCACCGGGTTCGCAGTGGCCCTGCCCGCACAGACGGCGGTTGCACCGTTGGTGCCGTACTTGTCGGCGACGGCGACGGCGGGCCACGAGAGTCTGACGGTTGCGCGAACTGCAGCGATATACACGAAGTCGGCGAGACGATTTGCGGCAACGTCGACCGCCGGCCGATCCGCTGGGTGCTGACCCGACCGCAAGACTGCGACATCCACTCGGTCAAGGACTTGGGAGGCAAGCGCATCGCCACCGAAGTCGTTCTCGGCCAACCAACGTTCGGACAGGCCGTGGGGGTCACGGCACAGGTAGAATTTTCTGGGGGCGCCGCTGCGGTGAAGCCCCCCGTACTGGTCGACGCGATCGTCGGACTCACCGAAACCGAAAATTACCTCCGGGTCATCAATTTACGCATGGCGAGCCTTGGCCACGAGCAGGAGGGCAAAATGCTTGTTACCCACCTTGGGGGGATTGTGGGCCGCAGGGAGGAGGTAGGTAGACAACCCATAGGTATATGGGGTTGTCTACCCACCTCCTTGGATACCACTGCGGCCAGGGTGGACAACTTGTTTTGTACACTTGTCCACCTGTTTGTCCCCCCCTTGCCCAAACACACCGCCAGATCACGGCGCCTACCTCCCCGAGGTGGAGACAACGAGGTGTCTAATTGTCCACCTGTTTGTCCCCACCTATCCTGAACCTACGAATTTCCATGACACACAAAGCCCACACATTCACGCACGAGCAAAAGGTCGAGGCCGTCTTGCTCTCCCTTAATCCCTCAATGACCCTTCTGGCCGTCGCCCAAAAGTTCGGCTGCGCTGAACGCAGCGTCTCCATCTGGCGCGCGGATCCTGAAGTTCTAGGAGCAGCCCAAGAACTCTACCGGCAGCAGCAGGCCGAGAAACGTGAAGCTGTAACGCAGCGCATCGCTGAAGCCGGTCCAAGGGATAACCGGGCGATCCTAGAGGAGATCACTCAGCAGGCTGATGAGTGTGTTCACTACGCCGAGCTGGAAGCCAACCCTCATGTCAGGCTCAAGATCCTTAAGGAAGCCGCTGAGGTCATAAACAAGGTCGTTGCCGTTGAAGGCAAGTTGACGAAAGCGAAAACCCCAGACGAGGAAGACGACGAACTCGAGTGGATGTAGTCAACCGCGGCGATTGCCCCTAATGACACCACGTGTCGAATTCGTTCACCCGAGCATCAGGGTCTCGTAGTGTGGCTCGCATTGGCCACCGGCTTTTACACCCCCAAGGTCAGCGGCCAAGAATATGCAGGGAACAGATGCGCCAAAGGAAGCGTCGGTAAAGAAGCAGGCAAAAGATGCTCTGGCAAAAGATGCGCCCAAAGCGCAGCGCCAAAGATCCGTGCCTGAACATGGGCGGTTAAAATGTAGTTAAGTAAAACCTGCACGGCAAAAGATGGACCCAAAAGATACTCAGATAGAAAGAGGCGCTTAAAACACGCGCTGTTATAAATCCTCCCTAAACTTGCCGACAAAAACTCGACCCCACCCCCCGGGTACCCCATCCCCCCGAGCGTTTTTAAAGTAAAAGTGTCGGATACCTCTCTTTCTTTTGCGGGATTTAAAAAACACGGAAATGAGGCAATGATTCCCAGCATGATTCAGATGATCGAATTTTTCACCCTATAAGTTCGCCACCAAGGTCCAACGCACCACCTTGACTGCAGAGTACCCTGTGTGATATAAGTTCCGCTTAGGAGATTCATATGAAAAATGCGCACCTCCGGACTGTTCTTATACTGTCCGTCTTTTCCTTTTCATTCGTCTGGGCCGGTTCCGAAATGGGTTCTGAAGAAGAACTCGCGGTGATCATGGATCCACTGCAACAACCCAATAGCCTGTTCGGAACATCGATCGAACTATCTCAAAACGAACTGATTATTGGTTCGTTCGGAGATCCTGGGGCGGGACCAGAAGCCGGCAGCGCCTATGTTTTCGACACGCTTGAAGGCGTAGATTGGAACCTCCAAACAATCCTGGAGGACCCGGCCCCCGCCGCAGGCCGCCAATTCGGCTCCTGTGTCGCGATTGAAAAAGACACGATCGCTGTCCGTGTGGGTCAAACTGGTGAGGTGGTCATCTATGATCGCGATACGCTAAGCCCTAGATCTTGGAACCACACCAAAACGATCACAGGAATTGTTATGCCGACATCATTCCTAAAGATCAGGAACATCCACCTCGATAACGACACGCTTGTGGTCCTCTCAGAAGGCTATGCTCCAAGAGGAATAGACTTCTCGGTCCCCTTGGTGTTTGAGCGCAACCTTGGAGGCCCGGACAACTGGGGACTCGCGGAGGTCCTGCTCGAAACAGGATTCGAGGAGGACTCTGGCTACCTGACTTGGGGGGTCGCCATACACGGAAACCGCATCGTCGCTAGTCGCTTTCTCGCATTCACAACCGACGTGTATACCAAATCTGCCCTAGGAAACTGGGAACTAAGCAAGAGCCTGCCTAGCCTGACGGGATACTTCGACAGTCGTGTGGATATCTACAATGGCCAAATCGCGGCTGGTGTGAAGGGCCAGCAAGGCACAAATTATTTTGGTGCTGTAGCCTTTGCCCTACCGCGGCTCGATACTTGGTCAGATCCCCAGCGCTATTACAACAACGACCCCTCGATAAAAACAGACTTCTGCCAAGCGGTTGGGATGCACGATAACTACGCAGTCGCAACTGCCAGCGAAGGAGACTCTACCGTAATTAGATCAGGGGCAGCTTATGTGTACGAACGCGACCTTGGTGGGGCGGGAAACTGGGGCTATCGAAAAGCAATCCATCCCAGTGCGCCAGCAGCTGAGGGTGGTTTTGGCTGGTCCGTTGATGTCTCTCAAAACTTCATCGCCCTCGGCGCCAACAAGGCCGGGTCTGTGCATATATTCGATGCAGGTCCTTTCAATGGGCTTTCCGATGTCCGGATCACGAGCATCGACATTAAAAACGGCGAAGCCTGTATTGAAGTGTCGCCTGCCCTCGGAGACAAATACTACCTCCTCTGGAGTTCCGACCTGCCTGACGGCCAATACACCGGCGAGGGATTATACCGCGGGGATGAAGGGCACCCACCGCTGTTCCGTGATTTCAACCCAGAAGACTTACGGATGTTCCGAGTCGAGATGGCCGACCTGAACAACCCGGGCGATATCGATCAAGACGGTGCAAATGACCTTCTCGAACACACCTTCAGACCATATCGCGATGCGTTCGACGGAACGGATGAGCTGTACGTTCCCCCTCCAGCCTATGAGCAACTCCCCGAACTAACCGCCGTGGCCAATCAAACCATCCGCGGCCTCGCATGGCCTGGAACCGAGTTGGAAATCCACGGCCTCGGTTCTGCCATCACAGCGACACCGGCGTCTGATGGTACATTCTCTGTTCCCGTGACACTCCATCCAAATCGCCTCAACCGGATCAGCCTCAGCGTGACCGATCCCACCGGCGCGAGGAGTCCCGCACAGGTCATGGAAGTCACCCACGATCAACAGGCTCCAACTCTGCACATCGATTTTCCCACCCATAATTCCCAAGTCTTCTCTGAAACGGCGACCATTGCCGGCCGGGTTGGAGATGCACTCAGTGGATACGAAGGACTACATGTGATGGTCAATGGCCAGCAAGCGGCCGTGAACGTCGGCATAGGGCCAAACGGAACCTTCGAGCGACCCAGCATCCCGCTGGTCTTGGGTCAAAATGTGATCACGGTCAGCGCCCAAGACGTGCACGGGAATGAAATCACAAAGAGCATTAATTTATTTCGCCAAGACACGACCGACATGGCGACTATACAGTCCGTTGCTGGGAACGGTCAGATCGGCACGGTGCTCGCGCCGCTTCCAAGTCCTGCTGTCGTCGAGCTGCGCGATGCCAGCGGAAATCCACTGGTAGGGAAAGAGGTAGAATTTCGAGTCATCCGAAGTGACGGACGGCTTTCCAATTCTCCGAGCCCGATGGATGGGTCGATGCGTCTGACGGCTATCACTGACTCAAGCGGTAGAGCACAGGCCTACTGGCGCCTTGGGGCCGATGCGGGTTGCGGAAACAACCGCTTGGAAGTTTCCGCAGATGGCATCACAGGCAGCACCTATTTCTGCGCGAGTGGAAATCCGGGCCCCGCAACTCAGATCAACGTAGGATCGGGAAACACCCAAGTTGCCCAGGTGAATACGCAGACGATGGAACCTCTAAGAGCTTGGGTTAGCGACTCATGCAACGGGATTTCCGGAGTCCCCGTCACCTTTACCGTCACCCAGGGCGGTGGCAAAGTGAACGGTCAATCCAGTGTCACGATCCCAACCATCCGTACTGGTCACGCCGAAGTCCGGTTTCAATTGGGCCGCGGTGCTGGGAACCATGTCGTCGAGGCCTCCTACGCCGGATACACCGGATCACCAGCTGTCTTCACTACCCGCGGGATCGAGGCCAACTCGGACCTAGGAACGAGTTTCACCGCCATCACGCAAGACAACGCCGGAAGCCCTATTGGCGGCGCCGTCGCCAGCATCGTTATCGGCGGGGTGACCACTGGGCCTGTCACCTCGAATGTGGACGGGGTGTTCACGATAACCAATATTCCCAGTGGTGGATTCGCCGATCTGTACGTGAGCGCCAAACCGGCGACGTTGCTCTCGGGGATGGTGATCCCGCCCAACAGCTTTCCAAAACTCCACTTCCAATTCATGGTGGTCGAAAACGCGGAGAATAACCACACTGGTCCGATCCTCTTCCCCCGGCTAAATCCAGAGAATGAGGTTTATTATGATGGGACCTATGATGTTGTGCTACGATGTGAGAGGATTGATGGTCTGGAGATGACGGTGAAGGCAGGTTCAATGACCCGCCCTGATGGCTCCAAACCCTCTCCCTCTGACCCCGAATACCTCTCCATTAACCAAGTTCACCACGACGATATCCCCATGCCGATGCCAGATGGAGCCAATCCTCCATTCGCGTGGACGTTTCAGCCGGGCGGAGCTACCTTTGATCCACCTGTGGCTGTTCGGTATCCAAATATGAGTGGACTGCCGCCCGGGGCGGCTGCATATTTTCTTACTTACGATCATGCCATTGAGCAGTTTCTTATTGTAGCCTCTGGTACTGTTTCAGAGGATGGGGCGGTCATCGGTTCAGACAACGATTCTGGATTAACCCTATCAGGCTGGGGATGCAATTGTCCTCCCTACTCTGTTACATCTGATTGCTGCGAGGATTCGGACTGTAAAAAGTGCGATGAGAATGGAGATCTAATCGCTTGCTCGCATCCAAAAAATGCAAAAGGTGATCAGGCTGGAGAATGCGAGTGTTGTGAGAATCAAAATGAAAGCGCCTCATGCTTTACTGTTTTGCCAGAGGATTTGATCTTTTTTCAAGATTTTCGCCCTGCCTTTAAACCTGTAGTGCCGCTGGAAAAGCTGGGATCCGCAAATACCTCTATGATCCCGTTCGAAAATATACCAGCAGAAATTGACTACTGTTATTTATCATCTAAAGGAGGATTTACCCCTGTTCTTCCTCCAATCAAAATCTTCGGCGCGATCAGGGACGTTGTAGTCCATTATGACCCAGAGGGTCAGTCTACGCCGATCAGCGCGCCTCAATGGCGGACTCCAACCCACCCGCTTCTAAGGCCAAACTTAGGACCACTCGCACCCCTGCCAGAGCAGCCTGCAGACTTCGGATTGGGAAGTCTTACAGAGGGGAACTATTGCGGAATAGTAGAACAGCTTCAACTTCCTCCTCCTCGGAGAGGGGAGGCAGCCGGGCTTGGCAGTAGGTGGTACAGCCTTGAAGGTGTGTTAGGTCATGAATTGGACCACATCGCAGACCACGAGGCGATGGCTCTGTCAGTTGTCAGAGAATTTCAAAACAAGGTGTCAAAGATAATTTTGACGCCACCGGAGGGAGAATGTGAATTGAATCCGATACTCAAGAGCGCAGCAAAATCAAAGATTGAAACTTATAGAAGTCAAGCAATAGATAAGTTTTTAGAGCTTCGAAATGCTTACACCGCAGCACATATTGACATCCCAAACCAAAACACTTACGAGGAGGACCATGCCTACATCGCGGGTCAAGCATATGATACGGTTGTAGCTAATTCGATAGTGCAACTAGCTGCAGACTTAAATTGGGCATCTTGCACGCCAAATACTGCGGGTAGAGGGAAAAATGACATTGGGGGCGTACTCCCGCACCTCCTCTCAGCCGAAGTGACGGCAGAAAAAATGATTTTGAACTTTGGGGAGAATACCTTTTTGAGAATCACCGGGCTATTCTCTGACGGTACCACCTTGGCCGCAAACGACACGCGTGCTACTTTTCGATTTGAAGTGCTAGAAGGTTCGACTGGATCTGTAAACTCGACTGGAATGGTCTCTGGGCAGGCTTCAGGAACTTTTTGGATCCGTACATCGATACTAGAAGGCGGCCTTGCAACGTTTAGCTTCCTAAACAAGTTTACCGTAAAAGGAGATGGTGACCTAGATGGTGATGAAATCCCAGATGAATGGGAAATCACCTATGGGCTGTCGACCAACAATCCAGCAGATGCTGAGGAAGATTGGGACTCAGATGGCCTATCAAATCTCGAAGAATACAGGTTCGGGTCTGCCCCCACAGACCAAGATACTGATGGTGACGGCATAAACGATGGGCTCGAGTATCAAGCGGGTGACAATCCGAATGAACCGCCACGCCTTGGTCCAGATTGGACGGTTCGTATAGACAATCAATTAGTCGTCCCTAATTCGGATGGCTCATTCGTCATGTCAAACATTTCATCTCCAGGCCAAACAGTGAATGGTCTTCCGCCAGATTTGATTTCTGATAATCCGGTACAGCTGACAGCGTCAAGACTATATGGGGGGCAAATATTATATGCGAGAAGTAGCCCCTTTTATTTTAGCACTGGTTGGTTCCCGGCGCCATCGAATTTGGAATTCGGCCTTGACCCTTTCATACAGCCCGAAAATATTCGCATATTTTCTCAGCAAAGGATTCTCTCCTATGTCGGAGAAACGCTACAGTTGCTGGTGTTTGCGGAATCCATCGATGGGCTTACGGCTGATGTTACCGCTGGTAGCTGGAGTCAATACACCAGCTCAAACCCTGACATCATCAATGTCGATAGTAACGGCCAGTGCACCGCAATCTCTGAGGGCTTCGTATACATCACAGTTCGCAATCTTGGCGCTGTTAGCACGGTGGCACTAGAAGTAATTCCAGGAGAAACATCTACCGAGATTTTAGGATTCGTCAATTTCCCAAATGGTAGCCCAGCTCCAGGTGTAAATATTACAGCGTTTGTTTCCGGCTCGACTGTAGGGCAATCCACCGTTTCTGAATCTGACGGCTCATTTAGAATCGTTTCAATGCCAACATCTCAGGGTGATTTCCGAATTACGGCGGATATCGTTGTCGGCTCTGAGCTGCTTTTTGCACAGCTGGGAAGTATTTCTCCGACTCCCGGCACCACTTTGATTCAGGCTCCAATCACCCTAGAGGAGGATATAGAGCTAAACCCTCCAAGAACCATTAATACAGCAGGCGGTGCCACTTTGGCGGTTAAGCCGGACGGCAGCCTTTGGACTTGGGGCTGGCTTGCCGGCCATTTGGGAGGCGTCGATTTTGAATTCGGTTCGACCGTTCCAGTTCAGGTTGGGACAAGGGCTGACTGGCGTGGCGTGAGTGCCTCACAAACACCGTTCCCTTACAATGATCAATACGCTCTTTGCCTGCGAGCCGATGGGACACTGTGGGCCTTTGGTTCAGGGAAGTTTGTCGCCGGAGAAGAAAGGTTTCTTTGGCCACCTGAACAAATTGGAACGGAATCCGATTGGGCTACGATGTGTGCAGGTGTCATGGGCAGTCTTGCGATAAAGCGAGACGGTTCCCTTTGGGCCTGGGGAAGCAATTCGAATCAATTATTCGGGTCAGATCACTCCTCGGACTTAACTACCTACGATCCGGTGCTTGTAGATGCTGGTCCTTGGAAAGATGTGGCCATTAGCAGCGGAGGCTTGGCAGTTCTTGCCATTAGTCTAGATGGAAAGCTCTGGGGTTGGGGGCAAAGCATAGCAGCAAATCCACTTCCCTCGGGCTCAGGTTCAAACTGGAAATCCCTTCGGAGTGACTCGGTCTCGTTCACACTATTGAAAGAAGAAGGGTCTCTTTTCTCTGTCCAGACAAGTATGTTCGGCGGGTTCAACCCTGAACAAATCGGCACAGAATCTGATTGGCAGAAAATCGACTCTAAAATCGGAATTAAAACGGACGGATCTGTCTGGGCTTGGCGAGGCACCTTCCCGCAACTTAATTCGTCAGGGAACATCGGTTTTGGTTATCATTCAGAGCCTGCGAGAGTCTCGCTCTCCAATCAGGTGCCCGTCGATGTAGCGTCGGGCAGCCACTATCTATCCTTTGGAAGCACAGGAACTCTCATTGCATTCGGGGAAGGCGGTGCAGAAATGGGAATTGGTTCTCTTGGCGGCTCAAGTGGGCTAAGGCCAATCCAAGGCAATAACTGGAGCGATTTTGGCGAAGTTAATTCGGTGTTGACGGCCCTAGATAGTGGAGGTCGCATTTTCAGGTCCGCGACTTTTGGAGGCCTTCCTGATCAACCTGTCGCAACAAACAATATCTGGCAAAGTATTTATGCCGATGGCCGTCTTGGGTTAGATAACGGAGGCGTCCTCTGGCAGCTTGAACCAGAGCCTACTAATATCTTATCAACGGGCGGATGGAAAAAGATTGTTGCGCCCTTGCATAGCTTATCGTTGCGCCCTTCTTCATTTCTCGGGATCAAAGATGACAACACTCTCTGGGCCTGGGGGGATAATCGGCAGGGAGAAGCAGGAATTGGCAACACAAGCACATCGGCAATACCACTGACCTTAGTAGATTCCAGATCATGGAAAGATGTTGCGTATTCCGGGCGTGGACTCGCGTTTGGAATTCTCTCGGATAACACGTTGTGGGCTTGGGGCACCGATGAGGGTGCAGTAAATTTATTGCCTCTCCAAATTGATGCGACGACCGAATGGCAATCTTTGGCGACGACCGACCACTGGGATTTCGATTGGAATATTGCCTATGGCTTGGATGGTGAAGGATCAGCGTGGCGCTGGTTCGGATTTAATGCATCAAGCAAAGTACTAGCAGCCCCCGGGGTCGACATTCGGAGTCAAGAATTCCCCCCCCTGATGCACCGGAACTTCATCTTCAACACATTTTTTTATGGAATTTCTGAGGATGGAAGAATCTACACGGACACCACATCGCCGATTTACTACTCTCCCTCTTCGCTTGGAAGTTCTCTCGACAATCCTCCTACCGAATTTGGATGGGAGAAGATCAGGAGAAATCTTGATGGAGGGTTTATCGCCCTTCGAAATAATGGAAGGATATACACAACAGGCTATGCGTTTCGAGACGAGTTGTTTTTTCAATTAGAATGGTAGAGCCCCGCTCAGAAAACCCCATCTTGGCAGACCAGCAGTCTCCCAACCTGCTCAGGGCAATTCAACCCGAACACGGTAAAATTGGAGTTGATCCGTCGAGTTAGCATGGATCAGACGCATGATACCATCTGCGTCTGGTGCACCTGGCATGCTGGTCAATCCCGGGATCAGCATCCAATTCGGGTTGCTGTCGAGACCTACTACGCTCTCGATGCTATAAATTCTTGTCGACTTTGCTTTGAATAGGATTTCATAGCCGGTTTCCACCTCGATCGCTGCGAGTGATAGAAAATCGGTAGCGTCCCATGGATGAGTGTCAGCCAGAAACTCGTCGAGGTTGCTAAAGCCGTCGCCGTCGTTGTCTGCGGCACCGCCATCAGCGCCGTTCGCGTTAGAGACTCTTAGGCCGTTCGCCACCTCCCAAGAGTTTGGCATCCCGTCGTTGTCTGTGTCTCCATCAATGACAATGACCACGCGCGTTGTCGTGGCCGAATTTCCTGCGGAGTCCGTCGCGGTGAACGTGACCAAGTTCGTACCCGCCACAAACACATCGACCTGGTCCGAATTGTCCACGACCGGCACAAGGCCATCAATCACGTCGTTGGCAACCGCGCCGGGATCGACATACCCGAACCCAAGAATATGTGTCCGTGTTGCTACATCAAGCCGTATGCGAGGTGGCTCAGTATCCGTTTGCGTGGCAACGGCTGTACCAGTGACTGTGAACATGTAGGGATCGTCGTCCGTGTCGTTGGACTGGACCGTGATCAGGGAAGTGTGAGTACCAGCGGATGTCGGCTGGAAAGTGATATCCACCCAATGGGAATTGCCTGGGGCGATCTGTTGGGAAACCGGGTCCACCGAAAACTGGCTGGAATCGTCCGACATGCTGG
>Ga0114953_1002042_pt1 | contig 14259 bp, 14 predicted proteins | sample SidtaG_FD_87298 | JGI IMG/M metagenome (GOLD analysis project Ga0114953, IMG submission 87298) | Marine algal microbial communities from Sidmouth, United Kingdom - Sidmouth_Male2 metaG | ecosystem: Host-associated > Algae > Red algae > Unclassified | place: Sidmouth, United Kingdom | collected...
CCAGATGAGTGCAGTTTTTCGCTTACCTTGAAACGCAGCGAAACTCTTTCATTTTCTGCTGAATACCTGCAGCCACATCGTGATTAATTATATTCTGCGCCTGACCTGACTTTGGTCAAATCTACTCCACGAAAGATGAGCCACAAGGCTAACGCCATTTCGTTGATCCAAATCGGCAGCGAAAGTATGGTATCTGTGGTGGAGCCCATATCAACTTGGCCGAGCAGGATGAGAAGACCTGATGCAAGCAGCAGGAGTCCGCCGATTAGGCCAGATAGACAATATTGTAGGAACAAGGCGAAAGCGAAAGAGAGCTGGATAGAGGATCAACGTACTGACGCTGAACACAATCAGTACTAAACTGAATGCAGCATCATGGAACTCGATGGCAAACGCTCCACCGGTGGGTGTCAACAATAGCAGGAAGCCTATTGCAGCCACCACGCCCATGCTCGCCTCTATAGCGCGAAGACTGCCATAGGCCGGTGCCAGAATCCGAGCACAATGCCAGAGTATTGGAAAAAATGCGACCGCGATGCCGGCACTGGCGAGAGCATTCACGATTTCAAGGACAATGCCCAACACGAATACGGGCCTGTGCGCTATGACATATTCTGCGACATCCGGGCTTGCCAATATGGGAGTAATTATCATCTGACTTGCCATCGTCGCACCTGTCGCTGCGATGAAAAGAATGCCGGCAATGATGGCCTCGACCCGATAGTCGCGCATCGACCTACCTCTCAAATTACGCAATCCGAAGCTGGATATCCCGAGGGTACACGGCGCAAAACATTCGGGATTGATCTACCTCAATTGTTGTAATTGCTGATCTGGTATTTGGTATCCGGCCGATATGTAGTAGCAGCGCTCACCCAGGCAGATGATAACTTCACAGCTCTGCGCTGTTTAAAAAAGATTCGAAAAAAGAAGTCCGAGTCCTAATCGCTGTTGATGGTGATCGTAATCGATCAGCGAGTCTCCGTACCCGTTGAAAAACTGAATCAAACCACGAAACCTGTTAAACATCGGAAAACTAACTGAAACCTCAACTGAACCTTTACCCGTTGATGGGTTTCCGTTGAGCACTGAGAACACTTCATAATTTGAGTTACGCCATCCGACACTTAAGTCCGCATAGCCTAATTACCGGTGAATATCTGGATTGTCATCACCCCTCGGGCCCAGCAGGTCTTTTTTTGGGCTCTCCGGTATCCGGTACCATGATCGCACTAGCGCGAAGTAACTGCTCTGCTCGTATAACAGCCCAGCATATAATCTGTTCCAGCTACGAGAAATACCTTGAATTTGACCATTGGATTGGTGTTCGAATCCGATAACAGCTTTGTTCAATCCGCCCCACAATTTTCTTTTCAGTGGGACAACATAAAATATCTCAGGCTCGTAGTTAGTTTCGCGGATGGGGCTCGAAAGCGCTTTCGAATACAACTGCCACCATGTCTCAATCGTGATTCCTAGATATAAATAATCGTTGTCAAACAACAATTTTCCACTGTTGAGTGGAAACCTTGCGCTAAATTGGAAATAGACTTCTTCAGATTTCAGTTCCGTTGAAACGCTATCGTCTACTACCGAATACACTTCGGAATTAATTCTATTACTGTAACTGATAGGCATAATGTAGTTCGGCTTATGCGTGCTGAACAGGTACGGGTTAAACGCGTCTCCGCTGCGCACAACTTCCGCTCGATCTGAAAGCACTCCCGTCGATGTTGCTTCTGGTTCATTTACAGTTTCGTTGGAATACGATTGAGTACCCATAAGCAGCATGGCTATGCCAACGAGTATGAGCTTTTTACTGCGCTTTCGCGAAGCAATATACTCAACGTTCTTACTGTGATGATAGAGCATCATTTTATGGGGTGCTTCAAAACCTCAACCGTTTCAACCATATTCACTCTGGCAATTTAACGATTGACCACGATCAATATTGACGAATCCTGTTAATGGGTAGCGCCATAGGGATTTCACGTTACAAATTCACCTCGATCAAACAATTTTACGCGTATCACGATTGATCAATGTCAATAGATTAAGTGCCTCAGATGCTAGTTTGTTAGTTGTTTTAATATTAAAACGCGGCAAGCGAAATGGGTAATGGCGAACAGTAAAGTAATAATCATTGGCGTGATTGTTGTGGCCGTAGCTGGCGCTGCTTTTTACTACGCCAATCCCAAGCAACAAAAATCACTTGCAGAAGGACTGATTACCGGAAATGGCCGTGTCGAAGCGACTCATGTTGACATATCAACCAAATTCGCAGGACGGGTAAAAAACGTATTGGTTAAAGAGGGTGATCTTGTCGAGGTTGGTCAGCACATCGCGCAGATGGATATCTCGCAGCTTAATGCACAAGAGCATCGCGCTCAGGCCGATATAGCAAGCGCTGAGAGTATGGTGGCGGCGGCACAGGCACAGGTATTGGTAACGGAGTCGCGAGTCAATCTTGCAAAAAAAGAGCGCGATCGAACACAGCAACTCCTTTCAAAAGCTGTAGTTGCTCCACAAACGCACGACATTAAGGAAACCGAGCTGAACGTTGCAATCGCAAGCGTCGCAGGTGCAAAGGCGAACCTTTTATCGGCTGAGCGTAACGTTGATGCAGCCAAAGCGGGGGCTGAAGAGATTTTTACACTCATTGAGGATGCAGAGCTGCATTCGACCGTCCTCGGACGCGTACTCTATAGATTGGCAGAGCCGGGCGAAGTACTCGGATCAGGTGGAAAAATACTGACCCTTCTGAACTACGAGGATATCTACATGGAAGTCTTTCTGCCAGCGCATCTAGCGCATCGTGTAAACGTCGGCAGTGAAGCGCGATTAAAACTAGACATTTGGGATTTCGGTATTCCGGCCACGGTCAGTTTTGTATCTCCTGAGTCCCAATTTACACCAAAACAAGTCGAGACGCTGTCAGAACGAGACAAACTAATGTTTCGAGTAAAAGTTCGAGCCAGCCAGGACTTAATTCTTCATAACCTTGACAGAGTCAAGGCTGGACTACGCGGTGTGGCATACCTACACCTTGATGGTTCTCCAGAGCCTGATTGGACTTTCCTTGCAGATTTGCCTGAAGAGGCTTTACCCGTGACTGGCGATGAATACTGATCGCGAAGTAGAAGGGTTGAGCGTTGTTGCAAGCGCGCGCAATCTCGAACATCAATACAAACGCATTACTGCACTTCATGAACTGAACATCGAGATTAAGTCAGGGCAAATGGTTGGAGTCGTTGGTCCGGATGGTGTAGGTAAGTCAACCCTACTAAGCCTCATTGCAGGAGCCCGACGACTGCGAAATGGTGAACTAACGGTACTAGGTGGTGATATGCGGTCAGCGCGACATCGCACTCGAATCAGTTCAAGAATCGCCTACATGCCACAGGGATTAGGTTCGAGCCTGTATCAGACCTTGAGCATTCAAGAGAATCTGAATTTCTTTGGACATATGTTTGGTCTTAGCAGTTCCCAACGACAAGATAGAATCAGGCAGCTGACAGCCGCTACTGGGTTGCACCCATTCATTGACCGTCCGGCCGGTAAATTGTCAGGTGGAATGAAGCAAAAATTAGGTCTGTGTTGTGCGCTCATCCATGATCCGGATTTAATGATTCTCGATGAACCGACAACCGGTGTTGACCCACTGTCGCGACGACAACTGTGGGAATTAATTCATGCGATAAGGCAGCGCAGGCCAACGATGAGCGTCTTAGTGTCGACGGCCTACATGGATGAGGCAGAGACATTTGACGAACTCATCGCTATGGACGCCGGACGTGTATTGGCGGGCGGCACTCCAGGCGAGCTTAAAGCGGCACAAAGCGTTGATAGTATTGAAGCGGCCTTTATAAAATTGCTGCCTGAGGATCGAGAAAATAAACACGTCGAATTAAGCATCCCGACATTTCAAACTGCCGAGGGCCCTCCGGCAATCTTAGCCAAGAATCTAACCCGCCTGTTTGGCGATTTTACCGCAGTAGATCAAGTTAGTTTTGAAATACGAACCGGTGAAATATTTGGATTTCTTGGCTCTAACGGGTGCGGTAAAACAACGACAATGAAGATGCTAACTGGCCTGTTACCGGTCTCTAAAGGGCACGCTGAGGTCTTCGGTACACCGGTCGATGCCACAAACCTACAGGCACGCGAACGGGTTGGATTCATGTCGCAATCCTTTTCGCTCTACGGCGAACTATCTGTACATCGAAACCTTGTTCTTCACGCCCGGTTGTTTGACTTGCCAAAAGAAAAAACGGTATCACGCATCGAGGAGTTAGCTGAGCAATTTTCGCTAATTGAATTTATGGACATGCGTGCCTCGTCACTGCCACTTGGCATTCGCCAACGCCTTTCGCTGGCGGTTGCCATTATTCACGAACCGGAAATGCTGATCCTTGACGAGCCAACCTCCGGTGTTGACCCGGTGGCCAGAGATTCGTTCTGGTCATTATTAATCGAACTTTCTCGTCGTGACAGAGTAACAATATTTATCTCCACGCATTTTATGAATGAAGCCGAACGCTGTGACCGAATATCGTTAATGCACGCTGGGAAGGTACTGGTTGCGGATACACCAGAAAGATTGGTGCAACACAAGGGTACACCGACTCTTGAGTCGGCGTTTATTGAGTATATCGAAGATCACATTGAGACGTTTGAGCAACCGGAGGATCAGGCCTCAGCATTACTTGAGGATGACAACTGGACACAAATAGATCAAGCCAAGAAGTACACATTACTCTCTTTCGATGTGCACCGAATGTTGGCGTTGAGCCGGCGCGAATTAGTGGAAGTGATTCGTGACCCAGTACGTTTGAGCTTCGCTTTTCTTGGCAGTATGATTTTACTGCTCATGATTGCGTACGGAATTTCTCACGATGTAGAAGATTTACGCTTTGCCGTATTCGATCTTGATCAGAGCAGTGAAAGTCGCGACTACGTACGCAGCGTAGCGGGGTCAAAGTACTTTGTGGAGACAAAGGAGGCATACACTATTACTGAGCTTGAGAAACGGTTGATCACCAATGACATCACGCTCGGAATAGAAATACCACCAGGCTTCGGCCGAGACGTAAAACGTGGTAACAACCCAAAAATCTCTGCGTGGATAGACGGAGCTAACACCCAAAGAGCCGGCACTACCGAAGGGTACGTGACAGGCGCTCATTTAGCCTATATTCGTAATTTGTTACGAGACTCTGGCGTGTCACTTGCCGTATTCAATCGCGTCAACATTGAAACACGCTATCGCTACAATCCTGGTTTTGAAAGCATTTACGCCATCGGACCAGCCATGCCTGCCATCTTGCTTATGCTCTTTCCTGCGATTCTTATGGCAGTGAGCGTTGTGCGTGAAAAAGAAATTGGTACGATCATAAACTTTTATGTTACCCCGACAAGTCGGCTTGAATTTCTGATCGGCAAACAGTTGCCTTACGTATTGATTGGTTTTATGAACTTTGTCGCTATGACAGTCCTTGTGGTTGTTGTTCTGCAAGTGCCATTAAAGGGAGCGTTATTGCCATTGACTGGAGGTGCGCTGCTCTACGTAACTGCCGCTACCGGTTTCGGCCTTTTAATGTCTGCTATCACTCGAACTCAAGTAGCCGCGGTGTTTGTCACGGCCATAATTTGTATGGTTCCGACATCACAATTTTCTGGAATGATGCAGCCGATATCAACACTGGAAGGATCAGCAAAAATGATAGGGTCACTTTGGCCAACTGGGTACTTCGTTCATTTAAGTGTTGGCTCTTTCACCAAAGGGTTGGGGTTTAACGAACTTGCAAACGATCTATTAGCCCTTTTGTTTTATGCTCCGGTTTTTACACTCGTCGCTGCACTTTTTCTCAAGAAACAGGAGCGTTGAAGCATGAGAGCGCTGCGAAACATCTTCTGGCTGGGAACAAAAGAATTGCGGAGTTTCTTCAGTGACTCTGTGATGGTGGCGTTCCTTGTATGGTCCTTCACGTTTGCCATATATAGCGAAGCCACGGGAACCGCGGAGAACGTTAACAATGCGTCTGTAGCCATTGTCGACAACGACCGGTCCACCCTGTCACGCCTAATTGCGGCGTCAATGCATAAGCCGTATTTTAAAACACCGGGATACATTTCAGAAAGAGAGATCGACAATTCCATGGATCAGAGTCGATACATGTTTGTGATTGTCATACCGGCTGATTTTGAAGCAGATGTACGCCGCGGAGACATCACAGATATCCAACTCAATGTAGACGCCACTGCCGTGGGACAAGCCGCCCAAGGTGCGGGTCATCTGCAGGCAATCATCAACGGGGAAGTGGCCGAGTACGTACGAAGTCGGGGAGATGTTATCGAGCTACCGGTGGAAATCTCGTTACGAAGAGCTTTCAATGCAAACGGAACAGACACATGGTTCTTGGCAATGAACTCTTTACTCAATAATTTGTCGATGATAGCAATCGTAATCACCGGTGCTGCGCTGCTGCGAGAACGGGAGCACGGTACTATTGAGCATCTACTGGTAATGCCACTGAACGCATTCCAGATTGCGATGGCAAAAGTGTGGGCAAATGGCATGGTCATTCTTATAGCATTCTCTCTATCATTGTACTTTGTTGTAAACACGCTCTTGCTGGTTCCAATAGCTGGTTCAACTCTATTACTGTTGTTCGGCACTACGGTGTATCTATTTGCCACTTCGGCCATAGGCATTTTGCTGGGCACATTAGCGCGCACGATGGCACAATTTGCGTTATTGGTAATCTTTGCGATCGTGCCCATTCTGATGTTATCCGGTGGGATGAGCCCGATTGAAAGCCAACCGGATTTCATTCAGCCAGTCACCTGGCTTTTACCATCTCGCCATTACATGGAATTCGCGCACGCCGTTACCTTTCGAGGCGCAGCTTTGGAAACCGTGTGGGAAGTACTCGCCAAGATGGCAGGTATCGGTACCGCATTTCTGGCAGCAAGCCTTCTGCTGTTTCGCAAGTCGATTACGGTGAGTAAATAGTGGAAATCCATATGGTCACAGATCCAATACGACATCCGAGGATGAACTGCGTACAGATATTTATGTGTCGCTCGCAGCAGTTACAGCGTAATTAATTATTGCGTGACGACTAGCAAGGTGTTTTTAATCCGAGGCAAAGGCCTGTATCGCCGTTAATCACTTAATTATGTACAAATGGGTAAGGAAATCGACATGCCAATAGTTGATTTAGAACCACGATACGAACATACATGGCTACACTGTCTGGAAGACTGGTTCGATGAGATGAAGTAAGCTGGAAATCACAAAGCTTTTTGGTATGCAAAATATAAGGATAGGGGTCTGCGGGTAAAACTCTGTGTGGACGAGAATGATACCGTGACCGGCATGATTCAATACCTGCCTATAGAAGAGTCTTTTATTAAAGGTGAGGGTCTGTACTTCATCCTGTGCATCTGGGTACATGGCTACAAGCAAGGCATCGGTAATCGACAAGGAGAGGGGATTGGATCAGAATTGCTGGCAGCTGCCGAGGCTGATGCACAAAGTCGCGGTGCAACCGGAATGGCTGCGTGGGGGCTATGGCTTCCTGTTTGGATGAAAGCATCCTGGTTTAAGAAACATGGTTATAAAGTTGCGGACAGGGAAGTCATCTCTCTACTGGTCTGGAAAGCATTCACAGCGAACGCTGCGAAGCCACATTGGATTCGTCAGCGAAAGTCGGTGCCACTTATTAAGGGAAAGGTCGCTGTCCATGCCTTTTTAAACGGTTGGTGCCCTGCCCAGAATGAGATCTATGAGCATGCGCGTCGCGCTTGCGAGGAGCTTGGTGAGCCGGTGGTTTTTATCCGATATGACACTACCGACCCCGAAGTCTTTGCAGAATGGGGAATATCCGACGGTATCTTCATTGATGGCAAGTCAATTTCACATGGTCCACCAATTTCCTACGAGAAAATGATTAATAAAATTATGGGCCGGGTAAAGAAACACTCGAAATGTAGCTGTTGACATTGATTAAAGAGCACGGCGTCTCTAGCGCGCTAAACATTAGCTTCATCACCCCATCTTGATTTCTCGTATCTTGATTTGTACATTGAGCAAGTTCAGTTTCCGCAAACCACCCTGTGTTGGTATGTCATTTTTCAATAAGCCCTCACTTTTTGCAATCTGCAAGCCATTGTCTTGCGATTTTTATTATTACAAATAATCATCAAAAATGCTTGCTTGATCTACATCAACAAGCTCTTTAAACGCGCAGAGATAATTCCAACCATAGTTTTTAAGCTATCGAACTCGAAACCCATAACAAGGAGCGGAACATGGTACAAGCAAGTTTAAAGAAGATCAGAATGTATGCGGCTATTTCTGCATTTCCTGCAGCGATAATGTCTACTGTTGTCCTTGCGCAGCAAGAGCCTGCCAAATGGAATTACTCAGCTAGCCTGGCAACAATGTCGGCTACATCTTACCTTGGAGACGATGATCAACAACTAAGCCTATTTCCAGACATTCAAGTTACTTATTCGGACCGTTTCTTCGCGTCCATTCTTGGTGGTATAGGTTATAACTTGATTAATGCGCAGGGATGGCGGGCCGGTCCAATCGCACAGCTAAATTTGGGTAGATTCGAGGATGGAGATAATCCGCTGTTAATTGCAGGCGATGAGACAGAAGACTTAGTTGGATTAGGCGATATCGATCCTAGCATTGAGCTTGGTGGATTTGTGGAATATACCTATCAACGCGTGCAAGGCAACATCGAGGTTCGACAAGACACAGGTGGTGGTCATGAAGGATTGGTCGTCGATCTAGGATTAAAATATACAGGCTCTGTGCAAATAGCAGGCAAGTCTGGATTCTATTCTATTGGGCCGGAATTACTATTCGGCGACGACGACTATATCAGCGCTTTCTTTGATGTCGATGCACAACAGTCAGCTGCGTCCGGTTTACCTGAGTATGACGCTGATGCCGGAGTCCTTAGCTACGGACTACATGGGTCACTGTATTATCCGATTAACCAAACTACGTCCTTGGTTGGGCTTGTTGGTTACGATCGAATCACTGGCGATGCCGAAAAATCTTCTCTAGTGGAGCAAAGAGGCTCAGTGGACGAGTTTCTAGTCGGTGTATTGGTGACCTATGAATTCTAAGCACACTACAAACCTGACTAATACACCTCTGGATGTAAGGTTCAAACTATCAGCTCTATGGGTAGCTTTGATGTTTATATATATCTATGTTGATCACTTCGACCTTTACACAACAGGTGACTTAGAAAATATCATAGCTGGGAAGATGGGGCCATTTGCGATCACGCAATCGTCGCTACTACAAGCAATGTTGTTAATGATGATACCTAGCTTGATGATATTTCTCTGTATTGTTCTCAAGCCCAAGCCTAATCGGTGGACAAATATTGCTGTGGCGATTTTATATATAGCGGTTTGTGTAGCAAACATAATAGGAGAAACCTGGTATTTCTATATTTTTGCTACGGCAATCGAGATCATTCTTCTGGCGCTAATCGTTCGGTACGCGTGGACATGGCCCAGAACAGTGCAATAGAGAATCTGGCCTGTTACATTGTTTCATGGACAAAATGTGGTTTCCATCTTTATAGAAACAAAGATCTATTATGAAAAGCTATTTATATTGGTCAATGGTAGCGGCGTTATTCACTCATGAGCTTGATGCTGTTAAACGCCACGAATGGCGAATATTGCCACTGACCAGTTTTCTGCCAGAAAAAATAGGTGAGCAGGTTTTTATTTGGGCTCACGCTCCGTTATTTTTTGTTGTACTTTGGTATTCATTGGATGGGCCACAAGCATGTTTTGCGATGGGCCTATCCATTTTCGCCATGATTCACCTGGCGCTACACTTGTTGCTTCGTGATCATCCGGCGAATGAATTCAAGAGTTTCAGCTCATGGGCAATAATAACGTTAACTGGTTTGCTGGGTTCTGCGCATTTGCTATCTGTAACGCTAATCTGAAATCATTATAACCTTGGAACGTAAATGACCATACAAAGACACAGTGCTTTAATTGGCGTTTCAATCACTGCCTGGTTAGCTTTCTACTTATTAGGTCTGCCATCCAACTACTTTGTTGACAGGGATACAGCTGAGAAGATTCTACTGAGCTTAATCACCCTGTTTGCAATAGTTCCTTACATCAGCGCGGCTTTTCGATTACAAAGGAATCAACGACCAATTTTAAAATGGAGGTTGTTGTCATGAGGTATAGCTATTTTCGAATGTGTGGGTACTGGCTAGGGAGCATTTGGACAGCTATAGGAGGTCGTAAAAGGATTGAAGCCAAACAGATTAAAAATCTTCGGCGTCTCGTGCAAAAGGCTCGTAAAAAGTCTCCATTTTTCAACAAACTTTATGCTAATTTGCCTGACACAAATCTTATTACCTTAAATGATCTCCCTGCAACGTCGAAAGTTGATCTTATGGGGGACTTTGATAATTGGCTCACTGATCGTTCCTTAACGCTTGCTCAAGCAAGAGAACATATGGCTAACATGGATAACCTTGGTGTTCCGATTGGCCAATATGCGGTATTTAGAACCTCCGGTACTTCTGGGGAGCCTGCGGTAGTGGTGCTTCCTTCATCTGTACTTGAGTTTGTCTATGGCCTTTCCCTTGCCCGGCTATTTCGTCAATCAATGAAGAACGACAAAATTCAAAAAGCAGGGGCTAACCTAGCGATTTCGGGTGGGAATGGCCATTTTGCTGGTTCCGGACTCGGTAAGCTTATGCAACATTTAGCTCCAAGATTAGCAAAACACGCAATACCTATACCGGTAGACCAACCGATTGAAAAAACGGTAACACAGATCAATGGGATCAGACAGATTGCTTCTATAGTGACTTATCCAAGTATGCTGGAGATTTTGACACGAGAACAAGAAGTTGGTCGTTTAAACGTAGAGCCTAAACTTTTCAGAGTTGGCGGCGAAACATTCACACCCAAGCTTCGTAAGCGCGTTGAAAAAGCATTTCCTTCACTCGAGCATGGCATTATTGATACTTATGCTTGTACAGAGTGTCTCTTCATGGCATATCAATGCGATAGTGGCCGTAAACATGTACTTGAAGATTGGGTCATACTAGAAGCAGTAAATGAAAAAATGCAACCTGTTCCAGATGGAGAATTATCCACTACGGCGTTGCTAACTGTACTTTCAAATCATGTTCAGCCTTTTATTCGCTATGATATTGGTGATCGCTTACGATTTTTTCGGGACCCTTGTGCATGTGGTTCACCATTTAGAAGTTTTGAAATTGAGGGAAGACAAGCAACCGTAGTTCGAGTGGGGGATGTCACTCTATCACCTTTAGCTTTTGATTTAGAACATGACCATGCTCAACGAGTGCAACTGGTACAAACTTCAGAATTTGTTTTCGAAGTTCGGGCCGAGCTTTTAAACCATGAAAATCCAGACCAGGTTTTCCGACAAATAATTCAGTCAGTACGTGTGGTATTTGGAAAAAATGGATTAGAAGATGTAAAAGTGGGAATAAGTGATACACCACCTCACTTAACTGCTAGCGGTAAGTTTCATGAAGTGCTTCCGTTATAAAATACAACACGGTCATTCAGACTTTTAGCCCAACGGTCCTGACAACTTTATAATAGTTGATTTTGATCAGTCCGCATGTGCGCTACATAGTTCTTGCTACATGGAATACTCCCATATTTAAATAGCTCCTGCAATTGACCTTGGCGTATTTCAAATTGATTCTTGCCCGTTTGGACAAAATATACTTTGCTGTTGATTGAGTGATCGGCAAACATGTCTGCACATAATCGCGCAGCACGGCAGGACAAGTATCCACTATGGACAAGCGATTTTGTAAACCAGATTGATTAATATCAAGGCTAGCCGATAGGCGTTCAACCTAAAATGGACACACACTAACCTATTTACCGAAACACAGTGAGCATTGCCTAACGAGCATGACAGGGGAACGTCTTTAAGAGAAATCCCCAACTACAATGATCGAATTGATACAGGGAGCGAATTCACAATGAATGGCGCATTGTTTTACGCAAGCCAGTACGGCAGTACAGCAGAGTATGTTCAATGGATAGTCGAGGCGACAGGGTTACCTGCCTATGACGTTGATCGGGTCAGTGCAGATCCATCACACTATGATTTTGTAGTGATCGGTACACCGGTAATTTACTACAAGCTCATCATCAAGAAGTGGGTTAAACAAAACATCGCCCATCTTCAAAACAAGCCCGTTATCTTGTTCACTGTATCCGGAGCTCCTGCAGGGGCAAAACTCGACGGCTGGATCGCCGACAGTCTGCCCCAGTCGCTGGTCTGCCGTATGGACCATGTTGCTCTGCGCGGCAAACAAATCCCCAAAGATTTATCGTTTTTCGATCGCACCATGTTGATTATCGCAGGTTTGAAAAATCCTGACCGGGTTGCCCGACGAGAAGAAATGGAGGGCTTTGATTACATGGATAAATCCAGCATCAGACCAGTGGTGGAACTTATCCACGGGCTTCAGTCTCGAGAACAGGAAAATGTAAAAAGTGAGGCCGCTTACTGACTGTGGTCATCCGACTATCCGCCCTACAGGGAACAATCATGCAAAGATCTGCTAAATCGAAATACTTATTTCTACTTCTGGCAACGCTGATGTTCAAACACCCAGTAGCAGCTGTAGAACCCACCGGCAATATTGAAATTGCTCTGCGCTATTTGAACGCAATGTACGCCACCGACTACGAAGATTATGCAAACTTGCTTCATCCGAACGCAACATTCGATGATCCAACGGCGGTAGCGTTCGATGGAGAGGCGTGGCATATCACCGGTCGACAAGCCATAGTAGATTTCATACGTGACTCCAGTGAGGTGGTAGTAGATGCAGGATTTAATGTTCAGTCTCAGTTCTCGACTGGTGAATTCGTCGTATTCAATCTTGAATATCGAAGCACTTTCGAGGGAGACGCGTTAGGAATTCCTGGAAAACTTATCAGTATTAACATGCCAGCGGTAACTATCTTGCAAATACAGAATGGCCTCGTAGTTCACCATATTGATCACATAAACTATGAGCTGATGCATGAGCAACTAGCAAGGCAAAAAGAATAGCGAGGTCAATCGCTAGCTCCGGTGTTGCGTAACTTAGTATCAGCTGAATAAAAACTTGAAGGAGTTCACCTATGAAGGCAATAGCATGCACTGGTTACGGACCACCGGAAGTTCTTCAGCTAGTGGAAGTCGAAAAACCCATTCCAAAAAAAGACCAGGTATTGATAAAAGTAAAGGCGACGGCGGTTACAGCAAGTGATTGCATCATTAGAAGCTTCAATATGCCGGGTGCCGTCCGTTTTCCTCAGAAGCAGTTTATGGAGTTGATGATGAGGGTATATATTGGTTTTACAAAACCAAGAAAACCTTTAGGACTTGTGTTATCTGGTGAGATAGAATCGGTAGGCACCAAGATTAAGAGATTCAAAAAAGGTGATCAGGTATTTGGTTGGACAGGATTTTCTATGGGCGCTTATTCAGAGTTTGTGTGTATGTCTGAAGAAGATTCGAACCGTGGGTGCCTGTCAATAAAACCATCGAATATGAGCTTCCAGGAAGCGGCTGCGCTCTCTTATGGCGCTGTTCTAGCGTCCCATTTTCTAAATATCGACAACATCCACAGTGGTCAAAAGGTACTTATCTACGGAGCCTCTGGCGCAATAGGATCAATCGCTGTACAACTGGCTAAATGTTACGGTGCGCAAGTTACCGCCGTTTGCGGCTCTAAAAATATTGAATTGGTGCGATCTCTAGGTGCCGATAATGTTATCGACTATACCAAAAACGATTCTATGAAATTATTAGAGACCTACGATCTGGTTTTCGATGCTGTTGGAAAAAATAAAACTTCAGAATTAAAGGTACAATGCGAAAAAGCGTTAACCACCAATGGAAAGTATGTGTCTGTCGATGACTCAAATGTGCCATTACGTTCTGAATATCTTGATAAAGTAAGAGAGTTTGTAGAGGCAGGCGATATGCAAGTGATCATAGATCGCTGTTATACCCTGGGAGAAATTGTCGAAGCCCACAGATACGTAGATCAAGGGCATAAAACGGGAAATGTAGTTATAACCTTAGCACCGAACGCTGACCAACGTGGGTGACTAAAAAACAAAGCATTGATTCACATCAATGCAATGACCAGGTAGAGCTCTAATCTGTACGGATACGCAAGCATTCGACGCGTGGAG
>Ga0114953_1002050_pt1 | contig 14243 bp, 13 predicted proteins | sample SidtaG_FD_87298 | JGI IMG/M metagenome (GOLD analysis project Ga0114953, IMG submission 87298) | Marine algal microbial communities from Sidmouth, United Kingdom - Sidmouth_Male2 metaG | ecosystem: Host-associated > Algae > Red algae > Unclassified | place: Sidmouth, United Kingdom | collected...
GAGCGTAGCCCGGGGGTCCCACCCTCTTAGGCCCCTTACCGGGGCCCAGCCGCGGGCCCCCGGGCGTGCCCTTGCGCGCGGCCAGCGTCTCTGAGCCCCAGTAGCCCTGGGGGGGGGGGGGAAGAGCGACGAGACTTCTTTCCAGCCATTGGAAGGTAGAGAATAAAACACGGAAGGTGGTCTTACCAAAGTCTTTGGCGCTGAGTCGTGGGGAAAAGAAGCGGACAGAGGACAGGTGAACCTGGCTGCAGATCATTTGTTGAGCATCTGTTGTCGATTGTAGCCCCCTGTCACGGACCGTGCTGTTGACTATCTGCTGTCCATCTGATGGCCATCTATAGGCCATCTGTCGACTATCCGTTGACCATCCGTTGACCATCTCAGGTCGATTGTAGGCCCGTGGACTCTATTGACTTGGAAAGCACAATGAACCAGCATACACAACACTCGACTCTCTCCCCAGGACGACGACGAGGGGGATTGGTAAGAGTGAGGGGGGGGTGCTGGCGACGCGAGCCGCAGGGGCGCCGTCCGAGGCGGACACATGCGCATGCAGCGGCGCCCATGGCGCCATAGTACAGCACGCTGCTCGTTTTCTTTTTTGCTTTCAGAGTCGACCAGTATTGGGAAGCTCGCGGCGGCGCGGGCAACGCCGCCGCTGCCGCCACCACGCTCTCTGCAGTGGCCGCCCACCAAGTTCCCACCGCGCGCCGTAGAGGCATGCTTCGCCGCGGCCGCATGGCTGCCGTCCTTGGCCGCTCGCGCAAGAGCGTAGTCAAGGCGCAGCCGTTCGGAAACCCAAACCATAAGATCATGTGCCAGGCCTGCGGTCTGGAAGTCGCTGTTGTCAGGAACAAGGCAGAGGAAAACTCCGGCCAGGGAACCTGGTACGTACTGTGCGCACGCCAAGTCGTGGACCAGGCAGGGCTGTACAGCTTGTTGAAAGCCGGTACACGAACACGCCTACAATCTATCTCACCTCTTTAATCACATGAAAAATCGGCTCTGGTCTCGGCGCATGTACACCAATCGACCCCAACCTTTGTAGAAGTATCAGAAGATGGCCCCCGGGTCCTCAGAAGAAAAAACACGGAGCACGAAGCACTGCAGATCCGTCTCGTTGGTGTCCTCTTTCGCGTTCGTATCGATCAGAGACATACGATCCGCACGATTTTCGACAACCCCCAATTTATTGCAGTCTGCCCAAATTTGCCGGTCTGGGTCGGAACAGAACACAATCACAGCAGACTGTGAGCCATCCATTCAGCTTGATACGTGCTGCTGATCAGTAAAATTCCGATCTGATTTCGTTCTGTTCGGACTGAGACCCAAGAAAATGAGCAGACTGCAAATTCACTGACCAAGTCGGGAGGAATGCAAAGACCATGAGGCTATTTTACGACCTCGTGAGCCCGACGTCAGGATCTCGTAATTTTGCACAGATGAAAAGCGGGGGCGAAGACAGCTGACTTTCGGAAGAGGTTTCGCGCAGGAAAAGTATCTGAGTATCGCAAACCAAATCAACCACTGTGAGCGGCATTCGATTAATGTGCAGCCCATTTGCGAAAACTCCATGACCAGCAGCAATCCCTCGACAAACGTGGAAAACTCACACCCCTCCGCTAGACGCACCTCCGCTCAGGCCTGACTCCCTGAGTCAATCAAATAAATGTGCAATGCTAGGAAGGAATGTGCAATCCCTGTTTTAAGAAGAATAGCATAAACTCGTACACTCGCTCACTGCCGGTGCCCTCCTCTTTTTCCTCTTCATCTTCGGACTGAGAAGTTTGAACAGTACAACCTTCGGAGTGTTCCGCAAGCGCTGGTGTGGCGGCCGCAGTCTTAGCGCAAGCGGGACAAACCCAAAACGTGTTGGAAACACGGCGCACCCATGCTCCCCCCCCGCGCCGGACATTCTCACGGCACACCCTGCAGCGGTTATGTTCCCGCAACAAAGCGCGCCGCGCATCCTCAGCATTTCGAAGTAGCCGTCTCTCTTCCACCTCGGCCGGCCTAGACTCGCGATCTACCAACGCAGCCCCCTTCTCGGCCTCCCGCGCGCTCTGCTGAGCGAAGAGACATTCAGGTGATTGCAAAACCCCGCATGGCACCGTCGCCTGGCCGCTCACCGACCGCCGAAGCGTGTCAACGATGCACTTCTCGTCCTCCTGCAGCACCCCTGCCGCCGCGGCATGGGCCTCCTGCCGCAACGTCGTATCACCGTCCGGCACGATTCCCACGTTGGCGGCCACCCGTGCTTGCATGGCCGCTCGGTCGAAAGGCTTCAACGCACACCGCCGAGAGGCACGGGAAATGTTGGAGGGGGTCAAGGCTCTTTGCTCTGCCACATGGGCGCTGTCCAGAAGCGTGTCTCGGGCGCTCATTTCCATCATGAGAAGATTGATAATCGCCTGCTCGTTGTCCGTAATCGCGTACCGCTTCAGGGACCCAAACGGCTGCTCGTCAAGCGACTGGCTGATGTGTGACGTGTTGGGAGCGAGGAAGAAGAGATAGTCACCTCTTTCCAGGCCGGATTGGAGGGTGTCAGCCAGCAAGTGAGCTCCCAAATGGTCGAAGAGCAAAGCCTCACGGATGGGGTTGCGGGCGCCCCTCACGGCCACAAAGTGACGGATGACCGCTCCAAAACTTGCTCCATGCAAGTAGCCCGACACCGTCCAGCAGTAGAACCGAGGCCAGGCACTACGGGTGCTGTGTCGCGCCCGTTCCAGGTTGAAGTTGACCGCCGCCCCTTCCTCTGAGAACTTCGCTTTTAGGCTGTTTTTTTTTTAGCACTGCTGGACCGAGCATGACCCAAGCTCACCAATCATGGAGAGGGTCAAGTATGGGCCATTGAAATGCGCGGGTGACTTCCATGCTGGCTGTTTTTCACAGACATGAATCTTTCCTATGTTTGACGCTCTCCAAAGGTGACAGTGACGAGAACATGCCACCACCTCCCCTGCTTTCCCTACCGGCGCACACGCAAAGGTTCGCTGAGAACTCTGGCGGGAATGTACTATCCCCTCAGTAGAGCAAAAAACAGTGGTACGTTAGAGCCACAGGAGACTCAGGGGACAACCTCTGTGTAAGGGTCTCCCTAGACTCTCGGAACAGTGCATGCGAGCTGCCCGCACATGTCTCAGGCTGCCCAAGAACTCTGAATCACTACTGCAGTTTCTATAGACACCGAAAACGGATGTGATCGAAGAATGCCTCCGTCCCATGCAACAAATGTACAGCCAGTGACAATTGGGTCCCAAGCGCGACAAAGAGTCTGAGAGAATGATGTGGTTCTATTCGTTGGAGCAGGGCACACCTGATGAGGGGGGCCTAGTTGTTGTGCCTCCTGCGGGGAAGGTGCCTGCACGGACAGCGACGCCGGAAGGCGCTGCACCGACACGGGGAGGCCGGGAGGGCCACCCGGATGTGCGGAGAGGCAGCAGAGGGGCGGTTCTACGGCCTCGTCTGATGGATGCCGGGAGGCACATGTTGTGACAGGCCGGCGCCGGTGCAGCAGAGGGTGTCAGGTGCCGCAAAGGCGTGCGTGGTTGCACAGAGTGGATGTGAGTTCCGTGAGCTGAGGAGCGCAGTGCAGGCGGCAGTGCGGGAGTGCGGCAGCACATGGGACGATGGCCGCCTGGGAGCGTATATGAAGGCTCGTGGCTCGGAAATAGCCACAGGGACGAAGAGAAAGTTGACGGACGACCCAACCCTGCCTCTCACGCAGCTGGGTAGCTCGCGGGGCAGACTGCACGCGGGAGCTATCGGGCGGTTCCGCGTACACTCCTGGTATTTCCTCGCCGGTCTCGCTCATCCCTTCTTCCAACCCACTGGTGCTCTCCCGGCGTCCCTCTCTCCTCTCCAGGAGGCACGCGCTCCGCTCGTGTCGGTGCACCCGCCTTACTGCCTCCTGTCACGGCCACAGGCCAACGCACCGTGCTGTGCTGCCCCCACACGAGCTGGAACTAAGGTAGACTCTTGGCGACGACGGGGAGGCAGCAACAGCGACAGCAGACGGGGACGGAGGCAATAGTGGCGGCCGCCGGGGGCAGAAGAAACAGTGGCACCCGTCAGCGACGGTAGCGACAGCGCTGCCCGCCGGTGGAGGTAGCGGTAGCGGCGGCCGCCGGGGGCAGCAGCGACAGCAGCTACCGCCGGGGGCGGTGGCGGGAGCGGCCGCCTCTCAAGGCGGCCGCGGCAGCGATAACCGCCAAGGGCAGCAGCGACACCGGTAACCTCCGGGGGAGGCAGCTACAGCGGAGGCCGACGCGGGTGGCAGCGACGGCTGCGGAAGTCGGACGCGGAAGCGACAGCGATGGCTTCCGGGCACAGCGGAGACAGCGGGGGGCGCCGGGGCCGGCAGTGATAGCAGCGGACGCCACGGGTGATGGCGGCAGCGGGAGCCGCTGGCGGCGGTGGCAGTAGAGGCGACCGCCGACGGCAGTGGCGGTAGCGGCGGCTGCTGACGGCAGTGGTAGTAGCGGTGGCCGCCAACATTAGTAGCGGTATCAGCGGCCTCTGCAGGCGAACGGGGCAGCAGCGGCCGCCGACGGCGGTGGCGGAGATCTCTTGCATGCCATGGATAGTGGCAGGTGTCACGATGTGGAAGTCAGCAGGCCCAAAAAGAGAGTGGCTTTTCCATCAATCTGTTCACACTGCAACCATCTGATGGTTGCTGGGGGGCCACTGATTTGTTGCAAGGTGGCCCCAATTGGCCAGACGCACCTCAAGTGCTGCCAACGCGGAATCTGATTGATCAGGGGGCCTTGAAGATCGTCCACGGGCCTTCAGAATTCTGTGCAACAATACTGAAGGCTGTGGTTTCCTTAGTTTCCCGGGCGTGAGGACGCGTGCGCTTTTGTGGAGACCGCGCCGGAACCCGTCTGGGGCCCCCTCTTGCACCTTTGTAGATAAGAGGGGCCGCCGGCACAGGCTAGCGGGCGGCGGCCTCCTGCTCATGAGACTAGACATCGGTACGGCACCAAAACCGGGCTGGGTGCGCGTGCTTGGCGGTGGGCTACGTTTCCCGCTTCTGTGTCTACGCCTCCTGTCTCTGTTTCTTCACATAACAGCACCAGTGCAGTGATAAACGCTGCACTGCCGCTACTGCTCAATTCAGGATGTGCGCCCCGCGAGCACACGCACGTGTCGCGCAACATATTATTTGCAGCTGTGATGTTCGCTAGGCAAAAATTCTCCGGCACACTTTGTTACCCGTGAAGTGGACTCAAGTAGGCGGAAGCACCCGGCAACAGACGACCTGCCAGAATTTCCCTTCAGACATCGGATGTATACTAAATGTGGGAACTCAGACACCTGGACTTGTCTCCACGGCATTGGATTTATAGACTGATACTTGTAAAAACACTTATACAGTGACCCCCATTGTCGATCTATGCTTTGTTGGCGAGAAAGTGTACCATACGGGTTGTTTAGCTTAGTGCCATGTTATTTGGAGCCGTTGAATCGTCGGGAACGCACAAGCACCAGAGACAAAGTGGATGCGTCATGGGCACTTCTTTTCTCAAAGGAGCGCATGAATAACGCACGCACTCAAGATGCCATCCCAGTACTGACTCTTTCATGTACCCTTCCATCATGACTCGAGCGGCGAAAGTGAACATGCTGGATAGAGAAAGCTTTAGTGTCGCAAACTGGAAGAGCAGCAACGAGAAACACGATCGAAAACCCATGAAAAACACGCACTCCTCTAAGCAAACGAGTGGGCTGAATGGCAGCCAAAGCATAAAGCACTCGTCCCCGACCTGTCCTTGAAATCATGTAAGCGAGCACCGCATCAGGTGACAACGTCGCACACATCATGGTCACGCGCATTGTGTCAGTGTCAATATCAAAGCACACCACACGGCGGGACCGTCCAGGTACGCCGCATTCGGACGAACAGAAAGAGGGAATTTGGGGTGGAAGCAGCGTTGCGGCCATTGAAGACCGAGAGGGAAGGTCGGATGATACAACAGGAAACGAGCCATGTGCCACAGCAGTGAAAGAACAAAGTCTATTGACATTCTCTTTCGCGACCACACTCATGCATCTCATCATGATAAATATACACACAACGACACGTGCTCATCATGCCAATGATCCCGGTGCCCACCCACATCCTCCATGAAAACGTGCAATGGTGCAGCAGATAGGAACAAAATACCAAGAGCGTGCGCAGACGTACCATGGGCTACAGATAATTGCCTAAGGGGCAACCCGTGTCCCCGCGAAGAAGACCGGACGACAACGTCGACGACGTGGACAACTGTCGTTAGAAAGGAGATCGTCTTTGGCTCCACCGTACCGAGCTCGTAGACGTCCCATGGGTTACAGATGTTTGCATAAGGGGCAACCCGTGTCCCGGCGAAGAAGACCGGATCACCACGTCGACGACGGAGACAAAGGTCGTGAGGAAGGAGATCGTCGATGGCTCCACCGTACCCAGCAGGGCTTCGGTGTTCCGATCCGGGCCACGCCACCGAGGACTGATCTTCCTTCGTATGAATCAACGCGGGCCACACAAGTTCGCAGCATCGTACCACTCTTCGGATTTCGATTGAGGATAAACACGCTCTGGATCAAATCTGTCACAATTACGGGGCATCAACCGGTCTTTCGATCGCTGTGTGCGAAACCAATTTAGTCCGTCAATCACATCGGGTTCCTCTGTGCTTCGCTGCTCTTGCATCTTACTCCCTTCCGCTTAGTGACAGTGACTATATTATCTAATGTGCATACTGTAAATGAGAGCAGTGCCTCTGTAGTCGTCGTACTCGATGCGACCCCCTCTCACTGCGAGGGCATGTCCAAGTGGCCACTGGAACGATCCTCTGCATCCCGGACGACCATGCAACAGAGGTTGCTCCGGCGTGAGCGCGCACCGCGGCACTCCGAGGCCGTTCGTACAAGACTGGAAAGGCGCGCCACACTGGGCCAACAGAAGTGCTGCCGTGGCCCATCCTTTCGAAAGAACACTCAGACCATCTCACAGACTCTTCTGGCACGGTAACTTGTGGAGAACTGCTGATGGCATCTCTTGCCGAAGACACTCGTTTCTGGACGCTCATTGGTCTGTCTCATTCAAGCACGGGCGACGTAGCCAGGCGGCTATTAACCGCTGGCTGACCTTTGCACTTCTGTGGCAGAGTTTCTGACCCACTGAAGCAGTCCTGTATCCTGTTTCCCCAAACGCACTCAAGCTGATCCCAGCAGCGGCTGCAGGGGCCACGTCAGCATTCGGGGTGTGAATGAGCCCAATCATATGCAATGAGGCGGAGAAAAAGAGAAATGTGTCTCGTGAGGGCGTCCCAAGGCAGACTCTCACTGCTCATGCAGCGTGGTGCTCCACAGCAGTCTTAAACCATCTGATGAAACAGAGCTTGCTCGCACATAAATCAAGTTAAAAGTTGTCGACTTTGCACGAAGATTAACTGTTGAAGGACACGTTCACATGTGCGACTGAGGGACGATTTGGAGAGCGACTGTATCATGTGTAAATAATGTACAAAAGCAAACGGACACAGAAAACTGGGCATCAGACAGACAGGGTACGGGAGGGACGTAGCGGCGAAACTTGTCTCTATGACCTTGGACGGGCTAAAAAGATGGGAAGGAAGCGCTTTTAGGCTTAACGGCCTATTTTTCCGTTCCCAGGACCCTCCCAATCACCAGAAACGACTCTCTCTGAAAAAGTGATGTTTTGGGCGAGTTCGCCCGGAACGCGCCGTATGTTCCCTCTTCCTTGACTAGATGGCAGCGGGTAAATTGTGCGGTGACCAGACCAGACCGTCTCCGACAAACTTTTGACATCATGGGCCAAGGGTTGTGAAGGAGGTATGCAGAGGCTTTTTTTGCAAGAAGAATTGCAAGACTGTCGTAGGCAGCAAGAGAAGCGCAGGGTGACAACCCACTGGATAGACCAGTGTCAGAGAAACTTCACGATCCGCTGGATTGGGAAGTGTCAGTCTCGATCTCCCGAAGACACTGAAACTGCAGCACGGTCAGAGGAGGTCCATTCACACTCCTTGGTGAAGCCGTCTCCAGTCTCTTCTGCCTCCGCATCCCCCTCAGCTGGTTACCAGGCTGGCTACGACTGCAGTCGTCAGTGCCTCTTTGTTGTTTATGCTGTGTTTGATGTGGTTCCAGAAGGGTCCGTGTCCCCCCTGCCCCCAATCCCCGTCTCTTTCCTTCAATACAGATGCTTTCTCTCTCAGAGCCGCGCTGGCTCTCTCTTCCGCCGCCCCATATTCCATAGCAGTTGCTGCCTCACACCGACTGTACTTCCCCCATCCTTTCGGCCTCTCTCTACAGGTCATGCCTCCACTTACCTTTACTATACCTCTCCACCGTTGTTTCCTGCTTCCCACGCTGCTGTCTCCCCCCGCGCTGCTGCATCTTCCGCGGCTGCTTCATCTCCTACCGCTGTTCCCACCCCCCACCGCTACACGCGCCGGGGTCACCGCCACTGGCCAGCGCCCCCGCCGCTGGCCGCCTCCCACGTCGGCGGAAGGAAAGCAGATGCCACTAGCACGTCCACAGCTGTTACGTTCTGAAACTCACCCCTGTTTGGGCCGCCCGTCCTGTGCTGCAAGAACCGCCCCAGTGGGCGGCCAAGGAGAATCTGTTTGGGGGGCATCACGCACTCCCCGCGACAGGGCTGATGGACGGCGGTACGTGGTGGTCCGGCACGGGGGCTGACGGGACACGCGGTCAGGTCCTACCACGAAATGGATCCACTTCTTCATCGACCCGTCCGAGGGGTCGTACCTCGGCTGGTAAGGCCTGTGCATGACAGCGTGGCTATCGCGACGCGAATCCGACACACGAGGTGATGTGGATCGCGCGTCGGATAAGGGCCATGCAGCCCAATGCGCTGTTCACAACCGACCGAGGCTCGCATGCGACCGACCGAGCATCCACGAACGAAGAGTGCCACGGAAATCTAGGTATGAGACCCTCAAATACATCAAATTAATGCCCGCCCAGAGAAGTGCACACGAAGTAAACGTGATAGGAGGAACAAATTACCCGCCCAGATCCAAATGCCCCAGGATCCAACCCCCCTTGGCTTCCAAGACCCAAATTCCAAGGCTGGCTTCTTCTCGCATCGGAATGTGAAGCGGGAGGTAGTTGGGTGGATGCGTTGCTTTACTCGAGACCTGTCTGAGGCGCGAGGCCAGCAGCCTCATACACCCCCTGTGTGCCCCTCTCTCAACGTCCTGCAGGCACACACCCGCCAACGTAGTGACACGGCCCACTACGCACCTCCCGAGGCAGAGCTCCCACCCTTGGAGGGTAGAGTCAATATCCGCATATATGACACCCCTACGGACACATGTAGCCCCGGTTCCAGCGATGCATTCTCGTGTCACACCGGGCAGGGCTTCCTCAATTCACGTGCAGTCGATCGCTTTCTGGTACAGATCAACGCTGCCCGAGCATGGATCAATGCCAGGGGGGGCACTCGATTGCAGGATTGAGCCCGGTCAGGCAGAGGTCGATCTTTCGCCGACATGAGAAACTATGGAATTGACATGACTCAAGATTGCCAGAGCCTTCTCTCATGTCCAGAAAGGGTCTGCACCACGACATGGTCGGGACAGACTCGTTCAGGGAAAGCAGATCGTACTCACCGGAGCTGGAAAAGCTCAACAAGGACCAAGCCATATCCGCCGCGCTATCTCGCTTCTTTTCCAAGCAACCGTAGTCGCGACCGGTTCGACGCTACAACCGCCACTGCCACCACAGAAAACCACTCCTCCACCTCCTTCTTCCGTCACGCCCCCTAGCCTCATCCCCATTATCAGGTGTGCCACGATAGCAATGAGCGAGACCCTGGCACAGTGGTGTCGCATGCTGTCCATCTGTGTCGACGTCAAGAAAAGGCCGCAAGAAAAAAATCACTCATCGTCGTCGTCCGACGCATCCTCCCCCTCTCCCTCGTCATACAACATCCGGTCTGCCGTGGCAGCCAGCAATCCTTCGTCATCTTCCGCAGCTAACCTCTTCTCCACCGCCTCCTCCCTCACAGCCGTCGGAGATCCCGAAAAGGTCCTCTCGCCAAAACCACAACCCTCCATTAAAGTCACCACCGAACTGACATCCGCGGCTATCGATCGAGATGATGCACGTTACTCGCCGTGCACGGCGGTGACATCCATGGCAAGCCCGTTAGGTAAAATAGTAGACTTGACCCAGCAGTGCGCGATAGTGGCCGGCTCGACCGCCTCCCACTCGGCCTTCAAAATCTCCGACGCATCTTGCAAGTGCGCCGCGGCACTGTCCCGGACATCACGCATCACCACGGGGGGGGCTCGAGTGCGTGAACGGCGACGAATTGGCTGCCTAGGATCTTCGGCCGCAGGCCCGTCCGACGGTGAGCCCCAGATCCCCGGGCCAGCGGCCGCGGAAGGTGTGCCGCTGCCGTTCCCAAACACCACCACAGGCGGCGCAACCGCAGCGGCTTCAGCCAAAGCGCCTTCCATTGACGGCGTGGCACCCGAGTGGGGTCCCGCATCCGTGGCCGACGCGCGGCGGGCAGCGCTCATGGCGGCTGTCATTGCGCCCGTGACCGCGATTGCCATAGAGCTTACACGCGGCACCGGGCCCGATGCCGGGCCAGCGGACTGTCGCATGCCGGCGCTCTCACCGCCCGCTACAGACCCCGTGTCGGCCCGACCCGCCGCCAGGCCCGCCGTCGCCGCCGAGATCGTCACCCCCATGGGCGCCCCTCCAGGGCCTGCGACGGTTGGCGCACCCTTCACGCGCCCCACTGTCGCGCTCTCTGCTGACGGCGCGGCGGACGCCCCCGCCGCCGCGGCAGGGAGCACACCAGTGGTTGACGGCATGGCGGCCGACTGGGCCAGAGGTGTGGCCGGTATGCCCGCTTCCGCGGCCGACGTGGCCTCTACCGCCGCGCGGAATCTTGTGGTGTTCTCAAAAGCACTTACAACAAGGTCCAGTAATCGTCGCTTGTACCGTCTTTTGAGATAGGCAATAATACCCAGGTCCAACGGTTGGTAGACGGACGTGCAGTTGGGCGGTAGAGGTATGAGCTTGACCTTCTCGCACTCGAGTTCCGCATGAGCCCCACAATCGTAGGACATGAGGGCTACTGGTTGACTCGTGCGGGCTCGCACAGCCGGTAGGAAGACGGTCTCAGACCAGGACTTCAAGATGACGCCGTCCATCCACGCACTCTGCTGGGAGAAGTACGGAAGCGGACACGGCTGACGGGGACGCTTGAAACACAGCGGCAACTTGGCTTTACTGATGATGGCTGCCGGTATAATGTGGGTTCCGGTTGTATTGCATGCCAAAACAAGGGTAATGCGATCTTTAGCTTGCATAGCGTTGGTGCCACGCGCTTGCTTCCTTTGGCCCGCCTCCACATACGCTTGGTTGGGGATGCACCGGTAGAAAAGCCCTGTTTCGTCCATGTTGTAGATTTGTTCCGCAGGGTACGCCTCAAGTTGTGCACGGATCTCGGAGATGCTTGCCGCCACCGCTTCAATGTCAGCCGACCCCCCTTGACCCCACAGGGTAACGTTTTGCAGCTTGTGCCGTGCCGCCCAGTTCTGGATGAGATAGGGGGACCCCTTGAATCCCGTAACGCCGAGGTCGGTCGCAATCTGCCGTGCCCGGGCCTCTAAAAGGCCACCTGACACCGGTAGGTGCCGTCCCCCCACCCGTTGTAGGGTACGGTACCAACGCCACAAACTCTGGGATACCGACTCAAAGTAGGACCGACGTAGGCGGGGCGCCGACAATTCCTCCGACGCCGCTGCTCGCCTCTTGTATTCGCTCCCCTTCCTGTAGATGTGCCACGCGGCTGACGGGCTAATGTTGAGTGAAAACATGGCCAGGGTCTGTGCCAACGAGTGGCCAGCATCCTTGATCTCAATAAGGGCGATTTTGTCACCTAGCGGAATGGACGTAAGGGGTATGCCCCTCGCCCGGCCGCGGCCGTCTAATGGCCCCACCGGCCACACTCCCGGCCCGCCCAGCACGGTTCCGTCCGCGCCCGGCGCCGCCCCGTCCGCGCGCCACACCGTAGCTCCAGCGACTCCCCGCTGGGCCTTGAGCGCCCACGTCGCTGGCTGGACCGCCGAACCCTTGCGCACTTGCGGCTGCAGCGCCCTGAGATGTGGATGGCCGCGACGGCACATCCGACAGCTGTACGGGATCTCCGCCGAGCGCCGTTGCCGTTGCGGCTGTTGCTGCGCGAGCACCCATCTGGATGACCTGGGCTGTGTCGCGCGAGGGGCGTCGGTATTCCTCATCCGTTGCCGCCACGGCAGCCGCAGCGGCCACATCGCTTAAGCGCCGCCATTTTGGGCTATTCTGATAGGGGTCTGCTGTAGTGGGGATAACCATGACGGAGGCACACAAACTAGCATAAGCACACAATACGACGAACTCAACAACAAAAGCAAGCAGATCCCAATCCATAGGTAAAGACATACAGAAAAAGAAGCTACAAAAGCACAACAAGACAGCGTCGACGGACCAGACTCGCCACACAACTCGCCAAAACACAAAAGCACAGAAAACCACGACAAAAATTAGGAAAGAAACTGCAACCTGGGCACTGCGTAAGAAGCTCCCAACACAGGTAGCTGTAGTACTCGCGGTCAGCGCCCAGTCGTGTAAAGCGGGCACTACGGCGGCAACACGGCACTAGCGGGGCCAACGACGGTAACGTCGACGATGGTGCGGTCCACGACGGTATGTCCACGACGATGGGGTCTACGACGGCGAGGGCCCCCCAATGTGCCCACCTTGTCGTATCCCCTGAATCTGGGTAATTCAGTTCCTCCTAATCGGGGTGCTGCAAGGACAATCGGTCAATCGCGCGATCGAGCCCGAGCAGATTGTCGATCGCGATCCTCCCACTTATATCACAGGGGGTCATAAAACTGGAGCGCAAATAACTGGATATTGACTGTACATGCATTCACCACCGCACAAATCGCGACGCCACTCGAGGAGCCCACGAAAATCTCCGCGAGCTCAGCTCAAGAATTAGTTGCCCTCGAGATACAAATACAAGTAATTACACCACCCATATGCAGCAGTGCATCAGGGGTCCTCAAGCGTACTTTTTCTCAAGCGTATTCGCGCCTATTTTTTTCGGGTATATACCCGAACGCTTGACTTTCGCAACACACAAGGATCAACGCTACCCGGTGATTGTGCCCATTCGAATGTACGCTTGGGGCGAACTTAGTCGGATGTTTTCTGACGTACGCTAACCCGAATGTCGACAAAGAAACATATGCGCGACTTGGACGTTCGAGCGCGTATTTTCTCACGCACTGTCCAAAAAAATGCCGACTTATCTGACTGCCGATCAACTCAGTGGCCCTTCTCAGTTGGATTTCTGGTACAAATACATAATAAAAGTCCATTCTGCCAACCGTCAACTACCTCTAGTACCCGAACAGCACCCAGATTCGCCAATATGCTTGGTCAAGATAGAGTTCAAAAAGTTCGCGGAAATGTACGCTTGTACTGTGCTGGCTGGAAAGTACGCTTGAACCTGACCTCTCGCGCTCGACTTACGGGGACGCTGCCATGGATCATACCGAATACGCAGACGCTTTTCTGAAATGAGTACGATTGAAGACCCCTGGTCCGGACTGAAGGTGCCGATGCACGTTTATGTAAGTGCTGTACCTCTCCAAAGAGAGAAACTGTACACACACCTGAGCTAAATGTGACGTCATTCCGGGCCCGACGGACTGCCTCGTTGCAATCACGGCGGGGGCCTTGATGGCGAGGTCTTCCCACGTGGTCCGTGGGCGAGTGGCCCGTATCCGGCAGTCAGATAAGTCGGCATTTTTTTGGACTGTGCGTGAGCAAATACGCGCTCGAACGTCCAAGTCGCGCATATCTTTCTTTGTCGAAATTCGCGTTAGCGTATGTCAGAAAACATCCGATTGAATTCACCTCAAGCGTACATTCGAATGGGCAAAAAAACTCGGGTAGCGTACATCCTTGTGTGTTGCGACAGTCAAGCGTTCGGGTATATTGCTGATCCCAGAATTCTGAGAAGACGACAACTGCTCCTCAGTTTCCTGTTTAGAGCACACCCAACAACGTCTTCCCCAAGTCCAAATGTGCTTACGTGTCAGAAACGTGTCTCCTGAATGCTCCACGTGGCTCAATTTAGGCTCTTGGGGTTGGGGACGGCTCCACAGCAACGTCGGGCACCCCATATCGAAGAGAGAAAACCCGAA
>Ga0114953_1002052_pt1 | contig 14234 bp, 16 predicted proteins | sample SidtaG_FD_87298 | JGI IMG/M metagenome (GOLD analysis project Ga0114953, IMG submission 87298) | Marine algal microbial communities from Sidmouth, United Kingdom - Sidmouth_Male2 metaG | ecosystem: Host-associated > Algae > Red algae > Unclassified | place: Sidmouth, United Kingdom | collected...
GTTCAGGGATGTGAACTGGCTCACATATTGCTGCGATCTCAAATCACGCTGGGGTGGAATTGCCAGCGCAGCCTCTCAACCTCGAATCTGTCTCCGAGCCGACGAGATCAACCTCTGCTGGTCTCTGGCACGAAATAAGCCGCCGCCTAACCACATTGGCTGGCTGCCCGCCGTGGCTCCATCAACACAGCGCAGGGACCTTGAATACGAAGGTCGCAAGAGGCGTGCAATCACTGGGAAACCTGGCGCCTGCATAAAGTCCATAGAAACTGGGTTTGAGGATGACACGGTGCGAATTTTGTCGCACGTGCCACCAGAAAGCGTCACTTGTGGTGTCACTGTTGCAAATTTTGGAGTGCTGGGTTTTTTGTGGATCGACTGTATTCCCCCGACTATTGCTAACCTCCAAAAAATGGCGGTTGCAGAGAGAAGGGAGGCAGAGCCGACGACAGGGCGTAGGAATGAAGCTGGATTTGCTGTTCCACAAGCCACGATCGAACTATTGGCTGCGAGTTGCCGCCAGTAATCTTGCAAGCCAATCACCGTGCCTTGTAGGAGTCGCTCGGAGCCATTGCAACCCACAATGAGATTTGCAGAGATTTTTGGGCCGCTGGCTTGGGCGTGAAGAGGGAATAGAGAGGGTTCTGGGCCAGACCTGTGATTTCTCTCAAGATCAAAAACTTTCGACAGATTTCTTGAGATCCTGATGTGCGTTTCCAGTGCGCAGAGCTGCATGGGGAGAAGCTGTAAGGAACTCAGATGATTCCTAGCCTTTCCATTGGTCCACGTACGCTGTTGAATGATTGCAAGCACTCTGCAACCGCCATTTTTTGGAGGCCAGCAATAAAAAGATCAAGTAATCCTCTCTCTTCGGGCGCTTCCAGCCACACAAATCCAGAAAGACCAAGTGGCCCCCGTGTGTTATCTCATAAGTGGCTGCATGCGAGTTCCTTTCCGCCCTCAGTGGTGCGAAAGACGCCGTTATGACGATCATAACAATGTGCGGAAGGCCTCCAACGCATCCCTAGTACTGTTTTCGGAACCTCGTCAAGAACAGTAGTGGAAAAGAAAGAAGAGTCATTCGTTCGGCCTTTTTTGGTCTTTCGCGGATTCCCCAGGTGCTCATCTGTGGCGATTGACTGTAGAAGTTTCATCTTTCATGCAGGCCGAGTTGGCACGCTGAGACAATCTTGCACGCTGAGAAACACTTGCACGCTGACACAAACGCCTTGAGCTTCTTGACGTCATTTTTCTGATGGTGCTCTCAGCTCTCTACACAAGCTTCTTGTGTTACAAGCGCGAAGAGACTGCGCTGAGTCCTTTTCCGAGCTCAAAAAGTGCCGCGGATGGGAGGAAGTCCCGAAAAAGGGTACTCAGAAACCAGATAATTTGATCCGAATCGGATCATGTGATCCGGTCAGCGGAACAGACAGGAAAGAAATACCAAGCGACCACACCGACCGCCGCCTGGCCGCTTGGCCGTCTGGCCGCCTGGCCGCCTGGCCGCCTGGCCGCCTGGCCGCCTGGCCGCCTGGCGGCTCTGCCAGCGGCGGGGGCGGCGCGCGCCGGCGGCCCATCGGCCGGCTCCCCGCCATCATGGCGCCATTGATTGGCGCTGGGGGAGGTGCGACGGGACTCGCGCTCGCCGCGATCGCCTCACCCCGCTGAGGAAGGCGCCGATCATACTCTTCTGAGAGAACAGGCGGGTGGACTTGGGAGGCAATGATATATACAAACGAATGACTAATCGAAAAAGGATACATTCAATCTATCAATCAATAGAGTAGTCGATCTTCTCGGCGATACATTTACATTTTTCCATCCATGCTCGTGGGTGATTCCCGCGAGTTTGGTCAAGAGTCATCGCAGCCAACCCGCTTACCGTGTCGAGATTTCTCAGTCGCGACATTCCGCAGTTGCGTCACGGGTGCGCCACATCACAAAATAGGGCCGTCCGCCACATGCCGCTGTGGAGTGCGCTGCAGCCGTTCCACATGGCCATCACGGCACATGATGTTAAGCGCACTTTTTGTGCCATCAGATCGCCAGGAACGGAGGGGCGTTCTTCACCACATTGAGATGCTTCTATCGCTGCAAAGCAATGCGTCCTCGTTGGCCCCGAAAGTAAATCTGTATCGGCTTGAAGAAAACTCCGGCCTTAATGACCCCGCAAAGGCCGATTTCAGAAGCCAATGTGGGTCCACATGGCCGGAGGTGGCATTTGTGTTCCACCCCCAGATAAGCGCCACTGCGCTGCTATGACTGAACACCTGCCGGCGCGACCCAGCAACCATTGGCACGCACAAATCTACGGGGCAACGCCGCTGTGGCGGCCGCCGCATGTGGTGCCGTGTTGACAGCTGACGGCTCCCGATCTGTCCTGCACGTGCCCAAAAACGGTTGGTATGGGCGATCGTGGGACGCCGATGGAGGCACGCGAAGATCCTGGGGAGCCGGGCACACCCACGCCTGGAGTACAGTACAGAACATCTACACTACGCGTTGACCGGGGCCCAGCACCCGGTCACGGCTCCTCATCATATGAAGAGGATGGGTTCCGGATATGCTGGTCTCTTATTGGCCACTTGAGAAGCCCTTGGGGGCGGCCCGCGTCACGTGGCCGGCACTGACGCTGACGAATACCTGACGTCTTCATGTCATTCAGATTGCACGTCAGGCCGTCGACACGGGGCCGCGAGAACGGTTCGCCCCCCCCGCACTTGCATATGTCCGCGGTCGGCTGCTCCCTCCATGAATTCTCTGAGGTTTCTCGTGCATCTGAGAAGAATCATCCGGCCAGAGAAACCGCGCGGAATATCACAGGATCCCGTGACCGTGCTGTGACCGTACGTCGAAGTTACATGGCTTTAAAAGGGCACTGAAGCTCATCTGGACGGCTCTGTGCCACTGTTGTGAGTCGGTAACGATCAACGTTTTCGTTGCGCCCACAAACTGTGCATCAGCATAATGATGAACTCTCGCGAATGGAGAGGATTTTTACTGGAATTTGGTCTCTCTCATGCGGCACACCACAATCATGCGGCTCGTGAGGCGCACTCAGTGCCAGGTGTCGGTGCCGCGGTGCCTTCCGAGTAGAAGTGGCGGCAGGCTGGCCGAATGGGTCAGGCGTCAATACAGCCAACCGTTTCAGGCCAGTCTCTGGGTCAGGCGGCCGGTCGACGTCTCGTCCGCCTTCAGGGTCACCCATCACAATGGTGCTTCCGTGGCATCGTTACGGCACGCGGTCATCGACCGGTCGCTTTCCTGCCCTCCCTCCCCCCGCAGCCGCTGTGCCTGTCTTGTAGCCAGCCGTCTTTGTCGTGCCTGCTCGCACGAAACGACAGGAGGCTTGTGTGCGGGCGTGGACCAGCCCGGAAATCCTGCGCGCATCGCGCGGCCGGGTGGGCCGTCGCCGTGACTTGCGGGCGACAGGCGCGCGCAAGTTTGCTACCGCCGTACTCGCGGCAGCCCATTTTGAGGCGTGCCGTGAGGCGAGCGTCGGGCTGGCCCAGCTGGGCTACCGCACGCGGCGCCTGTTAGCGGAGCAGTCGCCCAAGCGGGCCTTGTTGACTACCCCCCGGGGCGTGCGCCGGTCTCCGCCGCCCTGCGTCGAGTGGCGGCGGTCTCCGCCGTGGACAGGCCGCGGCTCAATGCGGCGGTGGCTCCGCGAGCGCCGCCATGCAATGGGGCGCCGGCTCGGACGGGGCGAAGTGAGATGCGGCGCGGCTGGCGGTGCGGCCAGCGACGAGGGCGTCAGCGCGAGCTTCGATGCCGGCGGCGGCGACTACGGCGGTGCAGGCGAAGACGCGTTCGGTGCCGTGGCCGGTGCGGCTGGCCCGGCCGCCTCTGATGGTGCCGGCGGTCCGGGCGGTGGGGGCGTTGCTGCCGGCTCGGCTGGTGCGGGTGGTGCCTACGCGGCCGGCGCGGCCGGCGCGGCCGGCGCGGCTTGCGCGGCCGGCGCGGCCGAAGCGGCCGGCGCCGCCGGTGCAAGCCACGCCGCTGGTTAGGGCGGTGCGGCCGGCGCGGGAGGCGCGGCTGGTGCGGGCGGTGCGGGCGGTGCGTGCAGTGCAGGCGGTGTCGGGGGTGCGGGCGGTGCGGGCGGTGCGGGCGGTGCAATCGGCTCGGCTCGCGTGGGCGGTGCGGCCGGAGTGGCACCACGGGCGGCAGGACCGCGCGCCGGAGACGGCGGAGTCCGCGGGGCGCCAATGCCGCGCCACTGTGCGCGCGTGGCGCCTCGGGAGACCTTACTGTCAGTCTTCGGGGGCGGCTGCCACGCGGCGTCGCTGCCGACCGATGCGTCGCGTTTGACGGTGCGGGGGACGGGACCGTCGGGCGTTGAGGGCAGCGTCCGTGGGGCCCCTCGGCCGCTCCCGGACGCAAGCGCGGCGCCTACGGCGATGGTACCGCCCGCAGGTCGTGGCGGCGGACTCGGAGCGCCGGACGTGCCCGCTGGCGCGCCCGTGGCACCGCGACGGGCAGGACCTCCGGCCGGTGGAGGCCGCGGCGGCCGGGCACCGCCTCCACGCCCTGACGCGTGCATGGTGCTGCGGGAGGCGGGCCCGCCAGGCGGCGGGGGCGGCGGGGGCGGTGGGGGCGGCGGGGGCGGCGGGGGCGGCAGCCGCGGCGCACCACCCCGGCACGTGACCTCCCGCGTGGCGTCGCTCGCGGCGGTACCGTGAGCCGGTGGTGGTCCCGGCCGCGGGGCCCCACCTCAGCGCGTTGGCGCCCGCGTGGCCCTGCGTGTGTCAGAACCACCCATCAGTGGGAGCGGCGGCGGCAGCGGCGCCCCGCTGCCGCTCGCTGAAGCGCGCGCAGCAGCGGGGACCGTGGGCTTGCCGGCGCGCAGGGGCGGCGGGCGCGGCGCCCCGCTGTTGCGCGCCGACGCGCGCGTGGCGGCGCCCGCGGAACAACGCGCGGCGAAGGAGGATGCAGCGGCGGCGGCTGCGGGGCGGGCGCCGCCGCCAGTGCAGCTGCCGCCGATGTGGGGCACCGGAGGCTCGGCGGCGCCGCCTCTTTTCACCCTCATGCAGCAGCAGACGGGCGCGGGTAGCGGCGGGGGGGGCGCAGCGGCGCGGGCACAGCCGACGGTCGAGTCCCGTGGTGCCCACGGCGTCGCGTCCTCAGGTTCGGCCGCCGCGTAGCGGACGGCGCCAGATTCGTAGCCGGTGGAGTCGTGCCGCTGGCGCACACCAGGAGGGCGGGCGGGAGCGTCCTTGCTTCTTTGCTGAGCTTTTTTCTCCAAAATATATCAAGACGAAAGATGCACACCTAGAACGCAGGCGCCTTGAAAAAAAAGTCCGAAACCAGAGCGGGCAGTGCGCCGCGCCGCCGCCCACCTCCCCACCCCTAGTCATCCCTGCCAGTAAACGCAATTGAAAGGGCGGGAAGCAGGGATGCAAAGTCCAAATCACACTAAGAGTAAGGTTGCTATCGGAGCAGCTAGTAACACAATTGGTTGATGCTCCTGTTGATCGACCTTTCATTTCCCAGTCGACCGCTTATAATTGGCGTTGTGTGTCTGTCAATCGGCTCGATCGATCGACCGGGCACGAAGAACCACCGTGACAGTACCGCAGTCACAACTAGTCAATACAAACAATCTGACGGGTGCCACTTGACATGGGAGGCTTTCCCAGAGTGCAATGTCTCGGATACTCGGGGTGTTACGGCCACAGGGAAACTCATGTTTGGAGACTGTGACACCTGCAATTCTGATGTCGTTAAGGAAGTCGAATTGCATGCGCTCCTGCATATGAATGCGCGATTCTCGAAGCGCGGTTGCACCGCGTCCGAGCGCACTGTCCTGTTTCGTGCACGAGACAGATCCCGCGACCCTCGCGAGGAAAAGAAGCGAGAAAGAAGCCGAGTGCTGGTCTCTCTGGACTTTTTTGGGGGTTTTCTCTGCCGGCAGGTGCTGCTCATGGTGGCCTGTTTTTCCTGGAACAAATGGCATGGAGGCTGCTCAGGGCTTGTCAGCGCCGTGATGCGCGATCCGGGATCATTGGCTCTGCCGTGGGACACTCGCCTGTTTTGCGAACTCTCGGCGCACAGTATATACTGTCGCCATACACTGCACGAAGACGTTGGCCGCGCGTGTGAGAGGCTGGAACGAGGGGGCCATGAACAAGAGGGAGGGCCAGAGGAGTCCCTCTCCTGCACGGGCCACACACCGGACGACCACCATCGGGAGACATAGGGGTAGATTGGTACATTGATCTTAGACGAGCGCACCGCACGGCTGTGGCAATGCCTGTCATACCCATTTTTCATACCACTATTATATTTTCAGTTTGCAGAGCAGGTACGAGTTCCTTAAGTGTGCGAGAACGCGCGCGCCCTGCCACGACACAGGAATGGACGAAGCTCCACTCTGCAGACTCATACTGCGATACAGAGGAGTTCGGGCCATGCACAGCCGCTACATCCCAAAACAAGAAGATAAACAGTGCCTTTTTGCACACTCCTCCGGCCAGAAACCCTCCAAGAGACGTTGTGGGGCAGAGGTTTCAGCGTTTGGTTTGATTTACTAAACCTGAACCGAATTCTACTCCCACCCTGGGCGCCCGAAACGTGCTCAGTGAGTACCGCACCTTCCTCCCCATACCGATCATGCCACGTCTTACCGCGCACTAGAATCCTCATCACACACCTTCCCCCCATGAAGCGCGTGTCCTCACATGGGCTCGAATGCTCTCCGTGTCCATAAATCCGTTATGGGGGGACTAAAAGCCTCAGAACACACACTCAAAAGCTGCCTGACTACTGACACCCCACTGGCGCAGCAGACACAGCGGTTGGCTCGGCGATCTTGGCTGGTCCTTCTCGTCCTCGGCGCACCACCACTGCAACTTCACACTCTGAGGACTGGATGGGAGATTTTCGACGTCCGACTGAGGGATCAGGCTCACGAAAACCAACAATGTACTGTACCAGGGCCCTGTGCGTTCCTCGCTGCGGGCGCAGCACTCCTCCTGCAGCCATCCATCCCAGCTGTCCAATGACCGTGCGCTGGCTGCACGCTGACGGACACACGTAGTCCTCTGGGCATGCTGCACGTGTGCCATACAGCGGCTGGTCAGCAAAGAACTAGAGCGGAGGCAGGTTCCAAGGCGGTATAACGCGTGGCTCTTGTGCGTGCGGACTCCACGCGCGCCAGCGTCCGGAAGTTCCACATTCGGTGGTGGTTCAGCACACGAAATGACACTAATCTGTGCAATATTTGGTTATGCTCAACATTTGAATTTTACCGGATTTATTGAAGGATTCGATGGTTCACAAAGCCCACACAACCCTGCTGTGGGGCCTGGCTTTCAGTTTTCTTTCAACTCATGCGGTATCCCGCATTGACGTTTGCGGTCCTGTGGTACGGCTTCGTGCTGTCCGGCCACACTCGTGCTAGGAATCATGCCACGTCCTGTCGATTCTTCTGGTCTGTGTTCGCCACCGCGGAAGAAGTAACTGCACAGCCCAGTTCGTCGTTGCTGAACTCGAGCGCGTCCATTGAGAATTGCGCGTGCAGCACATGCGGATCGGTCGTTTGAGGGCACGGAATGGATCTTGTTTCGGGGGAGAAATGCAGGAAAAGCAAGTGCACGGGATTCAACAGCTGCCCGCGTCAATGTCCCATTTCCGCCACGGCCGGATGGCTGGTGCGCATCCGCTCGAGCTCGAGCATCGCCTGGGGCGCGCCGCGCCGTCATTTTTGGCGCAGCGGCAGCGCCGCCCACCCGGCCTGGGTGCACCAGTGAAGGGGCTGCTCCACGACCCTGGGCGCCACCGCATTTCGAAGGTCCGCCGCCACCGCTGCCGCCGCTCGGGGGGGGGGGACGCACTTCTTTTGGCGCTACCCGGCCGGCCGCGGCCGCTGGGGGCGCCCCGCGGGCGCACGCTCGGGGGGGCGGGCGCACCGCGTTTTTCGCGCGCCCCGTCGCCGCAGCCGCCACCGCCGCCGCCCGCAGGTGGCTGGTCGGCGGCCCTGGGGGCTCCTCCGTGGCCCGTTTTCGTCGCAGTCGGCGCCCGCGCCGGCGCTGGGGCCGCCCGCGGGCGGCTTAGGGGTGAGCCCTGCGGCGGCACTGGGTGGCCCGCTGTCGGCACCACCGCCACCGCCCGCCGGCGCTGCCGCCGCTCGCGGGGTGGCTGGGGGGGGGCTGTGTGCGCTTCTTTTGGCGCCGCCCGCAGCACCGCGGCCGCCCGGGGCGGCCACCGCCTGCTTCGCGGTGCGTGGGGTCGCTGGGGCGGGGCCGGCGCGCTGCTTTTGGCGCTACGCGCCCGGCCGCGGCCGCTGGGGGCGCCCCGCGGTCGCACGCTCGGGGGGGCGGGCGCACCGCTTTTTGCGCGCGCCTCGCCGCCACCGCCGCCACCGCCGCCGCCCGCAGGCGGCTGGGCGCCGGCCCTGGGGGCTCCTCCGTGGCCCGTTTTCGTCGCCGTCGGCGCCCGCGCCGGCGCTGGGGCCGCCCGCCGGCGGCTTGGGGGTGGGCCCTGCGGCGGCACTGGGTGGCCCGCTGTCGGCGCCACCGCCACCGCCCGCCACCGCCGCCGCCGCTCGCGGGGTGGCTGCGGGGGGGCTGTGCGCGGTGCTTTGGGCGTCGCCCGCCCGGGCGCGGCCGCTAGGCGTTCTGCGCGGGTGCACACTGGGGGTTGTGGACGTGCCGCGTTTTGCGCGCCCCCGCCGCCCCCGCCGCGGCGCCTGCTGCCGCTGCCATTACGGGCGTTATTGCCGCATCCTCACTCGGGCGGCTCGATGGGGGCCCACGGCAGTCTGTGCGCACTACATTCTTGCGCCGCGAGCCGCGTGGTTTCTGCTCGGAGCGCTGCACGGGAGGTGTGGCGGGGTTAGCAGGGTCCCGCTTAGTTCTGGCCCCGGGTCGCCTTCGTAACTGATCCCACCGCCATCACCACTTCGGGCATGGAGGCCGCCCTCGCTCTTTTGGCGCCGCCGCGGTCGCCGCATGGTTGCGGATGCGGCGAGCAACCGGAACAGCCCGCTGATGCGCCGGCTGGCCACGTACGTGGCGGCCATCACCGGAAAGGGCATGGCGGCAGTTCCTACGACCACGTTTCGTGCGCTCGGCGCGCTCGTGTCGGCCGCCGAGGAAGCCGACGCTCACCTCGGCCTGTGCGTCCTAGTGCACGCCTCAGGTGTGGACGCGGCGGGCAACGTCGGGTACCTCACGCTGGCGGGAAAGGGCAGGTACGGGGACCCTGACGTTAAGCGCGTCTTGTCGAACGTGCACCAGTACGCGCGGTGCGCCGATGTGTTGGCACAAGCTTCTGTGCCATGCGGCTCGCGGTCGGCGCGCCTGGTCGGCGGGGCCACCCGGCCGACGCCGTTCGTCTCCCCTTTGCCGCCCATCCCTGACGAGGACATGGAGCTCTACGACTTCATGACCTCGCCGTTCGATAACGAGCTGCCGCCGCCCGTTTGAGTGGCAGCGGCTGGCCCGCCGGGTCGTGCGGTCGCGGTCGAACTCTCCCACCCCTGCCTCTCAGGACGAGGGAGACAGCTCGGGTGGCGGCGCCCGCGCGCCCGCCGACGGCTCGAGCGACGGAGCTCCCCCGCCCGTTGACTCGCGCGTGCCCTTTTTGCTCGAGTCTATCCTCCCTCCCCCCGTCTTCATGCCCGAGAAGGAAATTGAGGACATCCTCTTGGAGCTGATGAAGATTGGACCCGCCTCCAAGCTGGCAAGGAACGTGCACAAGGTCATGATCTTCGTCCTTGCTGCTAAGTTCGGCGTGCACCCACGCACTGTGCAGGAGGGGCTCTCCCGCTGGTGGCCGCACCAGTTGATCGACAAGCAGGCCGGCAACGGTCATGTGTCGGGCGGACGCTGGCCACTCGGGGTCGACGTACGCACGTCGCTCCTTCCTACAACGCACCGGACTCGCGGTGGCGGCGACGAGGATGGCCACACGGGCGGCCGCCGCGTTGTCACGCTGACTGGCGTGCCCAAAAGCGAGCGTTGCTCGCAGGAGGCCGCCGTGGCTTCTCTCATCCTCTTGTGGGGCAAAGAGCATCGCGTACGCAAGCACATCCTGACGGCGCTGTTTCGGGCACAACTCGCCTACCAGGCCAAGCAGAACCGGATAGCATCATCAACTCGCAAAGCAAGAGAGGCGGCAGCGGCGGCAGCCTCGGCGGTCACTCCGGGCGTGGCGGCTGCAAGCGCGGCAGCTGCAACAGCCGGTCGGGGGACCAACGGAGGCAGCCGCCACGTTGTGCTCGCCCCGCGGCCGGTGACGCCGCGAGCTGTGGGCGCGGCGGTCTAGAACAACACCGCCGTTCCTGGCGCGCTGGCGACAATTACTCCCGGCGTCTCTTCGGTCTTGGACGCGCGTGCTGCGGCCCGTGCTGCAGCGGCCACGGGCCCGGTGTTCCTCACGCTTCCCGCTGTCCAGTCGTCCACGTCAATCACCGAGCGCGGAGCGGCGGGAGCGTCGGGAGGTTCGGGGGGAAGCCCCTCTAAGCGCACTCGCCGAACTGCCGTCCGGGAGCGCGGCGCGTCGCTCGCTGTCGCCGCGACCGCGTCTTCTGCTGCAGCGCGAGCCACTGCCGCGCCCGCCCTTTCTGCGTCTTCAGTCTCTCCTTTCAAAGCTTTGATGGGCATCGACGAAGGGCCGCATGACCTGGTCGACGCAGACGGTCTTTAAGTCGCGCACTGGGTGGTGCAACCTGAGCGCAAGGTCTTGCTCGGCCGCGCCGCTCCGGAAGGTCTAATTGTCGAGCTCCTGAAGGGACATTTCAACCCCCGTTGCCTCTACGCGCACCAGAAGGACTTCCCGATGGAGCTGCTGGGGGAAGCAGCCCGTCCGCTGGGAGACGCGGTCGGCAGCTACATCGTTTGGGACCGCGAGCTCGTCCTGCCTGCTTAACTTTTTTATTGTTGTCGTCGTACCTCTCCTTTATCGTCGGTCTGCTTGTGTTCGCTTCGTCTATGACTCTTGTACGCACTTTATTGTCCATGCTGTCTCTGTTCCTTGTTTCTACCGATCAGTTCTGCAGTGTTGCATCTCATGTACGTGATAGGGATAGGGGTCCTATCTGTATCTGAATGCCACTAAATGCGTTTACCACCTTGTCTAGACCACAGCCTTTTGCTTGACTCTCCTGTGCTCGTATGGATCCTTTCTCCTCCCATCCGTCGCGAACAGAGGCGTACGGCCTGCAGCCGCCCTCCTCGTTTGGCTGGCTGGGTGTCTTCTCTCTGCGACCATGGCTTCCCTCTGCAACCATTGAATCCGCTCGGACCAGCTTTGTTCAAGAACGGGATAGCGCTCAGCAGTTATGGGAGATGAGTACGGTGGCTGGGGGGTTCGCTGTGTTGGTGGGCACGGTGCAAGCCGATGCCAGGTCATCTGCAACAATGAAGGAGAATGAGACTGTGTGACGTCGGGAGGGGGTCACGGGAGCCATACAGGCGCTAGGAAGAAAGCATAATAGACGAGAAGCATACTTTTCTCCAGCTGTTATCGTCTTCCACTATGTCTGCGCGTGGTGTATGGAGGGCGCCCTGTTTTAGAAAACTCCTGGTCGGCGTGCATACGTGGTCCCTGGGCGGGTCGCCGCGGCTCGGACAATGCAGCCGGCGTACGGCGTAAAAAAAAGTATGGAAACGTTGGCCACCCCTGTCGGGTGGCCATGAGGGTGACGGCCGCGTCCACCGCGGCGGCAGCAGGGGAGGGGGCGCGGCAGGGGCTGCCTCCGAGGGGGACAGAGGTGTCTACCGTGTCCCACAGACACGGGGTGGAAGGCGTCTGATTGCAGGCGCGGAGGGGGGATAGCGAAGTTCCCCCTGTCCGGAGACGGCCAGGCGATGACGAAAAGTGGAGCATAAAGTCCCACGGCAGTGTTTGTGGCGCGGGCGGGTGACCAGTCGTGCAGCAGACGGGGCCGCCATCGGCACGTAGCTGCCTGTAGCAGCCATCCCTGTCTCCATCACAGGGGAGGGTGGCTTTCGCCACCTGCCGCACTTGAGCCTCAGACCAAGGGCTTCCTGTGGCCCTCACGCTGCGCGCCCAGAAGCGCAGTCCCTGAGCCCCGCCCACCCAAAACATCGATCCACAAAGGCCTCCAGCAATGCAGCGTCTCCATGGTCCCTTCCAATAGTCCTCCAACGGTGGGATCGCAAGACGTCCCGGGGTGTCTCTTTCGCCCTTCACAGCGGTGCACTGTCCTTTACACGACCAGGGCGCACGCACCACCATTCGCCAAGACGTGCTGATCTTGCCGGGCAGGGGCGGTTGGGGGCAACCCGCGCGCGGGGGGCACAGAACGGCCAACTCCAAGCGGCCGGCCGCAAGCGACCCACGCCAAGCAGCTAGCCGCCTGCGCGCTGTCCTGAATTTTCTCGTGTGGAGTAGCACGGCGGTCTCAGCAGCTGTGCAGCGTGTCCACTCGAGACGGCCCGATCTCCCGACGGCACGTGCGGCACTGTCAAGAATCACAAACTCATGGCCGCGAAGAGACAAGAAAATATCACATGAGGCCACACAGCCACGCATTGGACGAACGCCCGAAGCGCCGCACCGGTTGGCCATCCCATTCTAGTGCATTGACATTCCCTCCGCTTTCCACGACGAAGACTCCGTCCGACGCTCTCCCGCTCCACGAGGGTATTCCAGGGATCCTGTGGTGGTCTTTGCGCTTGGCGTAAAGAGGGGCAGGGAGGGCAGGCGACTTGACGGCCATGAAAGTGCTGGCTGTGACACTGGTGCCTGAACCAGCCACTTCTTCGAGGCGGTTTTGTGGGGGTGCCGGTAGCGCCGACAGTCAGACGGCGGTGACGGTGGTGGAATCGCTTCCACATTGGAGGCCACTGCGTCGCAAGTGCTCTCCTGCTGCACCCGTCATATCTCTTAGGGCTGATGGCCGGCCGGCGTGATGCTACAGAGCCGCTGCCACTCCCCATTTCCTCTTCGCTCTGGGCTGCTGTGCAGAGCCTCAACTGACAAATCGGAGGGCAGAGGCATTCTCGCAGGAGGCAGGGACAGTAGCGAGGGACCAACTGAATCTCTTCTCTACTAAACCGCATGAGAGCCTGGGTGGGAATGCATAAAACTCAGCGCATGCGGGTCTGCCATCTTGATAAAGACATATCCTCCATGGCCTGCGATCCAACTTTCCGTACCTCTGATGACCGGTACCTAGGCAAGTCAACCGGATTCGCGAATTAGAAGCGGCACATGCGGGACAGGCAGCACTATGTATTCCGGTCCACGTCCCTGCACACACCCTGGTGACCCACAGTGCGCAGCCGCATGTTGCCTTGTTGAAAGCAAGCTGCTTCATGATGTGTGCCAACTGCTGTGCGAGGGTGGTCCCCGTGTCAGTAGAGGAGCTAAAAGACGGGGCCTTCAGAGCGGGCGAGTGGGCGGGGGCTGCCACATCATTGGTGGCGACAGATGAACCAGCCTTGAATGATAGCTCGATTCATAGCTCCCTCAAAAGAGGGAGAGAATGGCCGCTGCGGAAGTGAGTTGGCACAGCGCTCGCGCTCGTTTATCGATTGGGTGGGACCTCTTCATATCAGGAGCTTACGAATCTTCCAGTTTTCAGACCACTTAGCTATACTCAACACCGACATTGCCGGAATCAGATAAGCTTTTTGCCGCAACTTCTTGAATACGGATAGGATTTGCATCCACAAACCAGAAAAGCAGGATATGAATAAGAAAACGGATTCTATCCAGTACAAAACAGATTCTTAAACAAGTATGTCCGACTTGATATACTTGCAAGGCACGTTGCCACGAAATAGCAAAGAGCGCGTTGCGGTTCAAGTTCTGAACGGGACCCACTCGAGACCATGACCAGCAGATACCTCGCGACAGTGAATGAGAGGCCAGGGGCATGGCCTATGGTGTCCATCTTGGTATGTCGGTTGGCCAGCACTTTCCGAACATATACATGCAGTCTTTGTCAAGACTTCGACCGTTCTGACGCGCATCTCAAGTGAAGTTGCCTGAGGTAGTTGTATGCCTGCATTCCACGAGTGCTAAGTCATTGGACATGCGTTTATGCAGTTCGGAGCCATTTAAGTGGCTGCACCACACAGTTAAGAGTACGAAAAATTGGCCTCGTTGTTGTGCATATGAGTATATCCGAGTATTGCTGTCCTCCAAAAAATGGCGGTTGCAGAGTGGTTGCAATCATTCAACAGCGTACGTGGACCAATGGAAAGGCTAGGAATCATCTGAGTTCCTTACAGCATCTCCCCATGCAGCTCTGCGCACTGGAA
>Ga0114953_1002057_pt1 | contig 14187 bp, 1 predicted proteins | sample SidtaG_FD_87298 | JGI IMG/M metagenome (GOLD analysis project Ga0114953, IMG submission 87298) | Marine algal microbial communities from Sidmouth, United Kingdom - Sidmouth_Male2 metaG | ecosystem: Host-associated > Algae > Red algae > Unclassified | place: Sidmouth, United Kingdom | collected...
AAATAATAGAACAAGTCAACTCTTCAGGTTCTGTAATTGTTACTTCACATGTACTCAAACAACTATTTGCATCTCTGACTGTAATTATATTCGTTCCTGCACTCAAATTAGCAAATGCATTACTTGCTTGCCAACCTAAAGTAGATGTACTATATTCATAAGGTGATGTACCTCCATTTGTTATCACTGTAATAGTACCATCTGAACCTCCATTACAATTCACTTCTGTATGAAGTAAATCACAAGATAATTCAAAAGGCTCACCAACAGTAACTGTACAAGTTGTTGTGCAATCTGTATCTTCTGAATCTCTGGTAATAATCGTATAATTTCCTGCTATAAGTCCATTAAAAGTGCTAGAGAGTTGCCATACAGCTCCATTATCAATACTATATTCAAAAGATTCACTTCCTCCTAATGCTGAAACGTCAATAGTTCCATCAGTTTCTCCATTACAAGTTACTTCTGTAGCCTCTATAGAACAACTTAATGCTTCTGGTTCTAAGATTTCGATTGTACAAGTACTTGTACACAAAGGGTTTCCTACATTTCTAACAGTCACGACATGAATGCCTGCTGCTAAATCTATAAAAGTTCCTGATGATTGGAAGTTAGTTGCATCTAAACTAAATTCATAGTCTCCACTACCTCCTAATCCTTCTGCTGTTAAACTACCATTGTTTCCTCCATTACAAGTAACATCACTACTCAAAATAATATCACAAGTAGGAGCATTTGGTGTTGTGATTGTTGCTTCACAAGTTGTAGTACAATCATGACTATCTACAATAGTCACAATGTAATCTCCTGCACCCAATCCAGTGAAATTCCCACTATTTTGTGGCAAACCACCATTTAAGCTATACATATAAGGTGCTGATCCTCCATTCGCCAATGAAGTAATTGTTCCATCATTTACAATACAATCTGATTCATCAGTTGATGAGATAGAACAAGTTAGTTCTGTTGGTTGCCCTACACTTGTCGTACAAGTACTAATACAACCATTAGCATCTCGAACTGTAATAGTATATGAACCTGTAGTTAAGTCAGTGAAGGTATCACCTATTTGCCAAGTAGCACCATTTAAACTATACTCAAAAGGGAATTGACCACCTGAAGCATTTATAGTAACTCTTCCATCATCTCCTCCAAAACAATGTGTATCGACATGTCCTGCGGTACAAGAAAGAACTGGTGTTTCTTTAATTATCATATCACAAGTCGTTGTACAAGTAATATCTTCTGAATCTCTTGTAATAATCGTGTAAGTTCCTGCTGTTAATCCAGTAAAGGTATTTTGTAGTTGCCATGTAGCACCATTATCTATACTATATTCAAACTCTTCACTTCCACCTAATGCTGAAACATCAATAGTTCCATCACTTCCACCATTACAATTTACATCTGTACCTTCTAAATAACAACTTAATGCTTCTGGCTCTGTAATTTCTACAGCACAAGTACTAACACACATAGGATTCCCTACATTTCTAACAATAACTGTATAAATTCCTGAAGTTAAACCCGTAAATAATCCAGATATTTGATAATCTACACCATTATTTATACTATACTCATACTGACCACTTCCATCAAATCCTTGTACAGATAGGCTTCCATTATTTCCTCCATTACAAGTAACATTACTACTTAAAGTAACATCACAAGTTGGTGAATTAGGTGTTTCAATAGTTGCCTCACATTGCGTAGTACAACCATTATTATCTATAATAGTAATTATATAATCGCCTGCACCTAAATTCACGAAATTACCTGAAGTTTGAATACCACCTCCATTCAAACTATATAAATAAGGTAAAGCACCACCATTTGCTGTTACTGTAATTGTTCCATCATCAATTAAACAATCTGTCTCATCTGTCGATGTTGCTGAACAAGTCAATAAAGCTGGTTCTGTAATAACAATATTACAAGTACTCAAACAACCGTTTACATCACGAACAGTAATAATATGATTTCCTGCTGCTAAATTTGTAAATACATTACTTGATTGCCATCCTAAACTATAACTACTATATTCATAAGGTATCGTTCCACCTGTTGTACTTACTGTAATCGTTCCCTCAGATTCTCCATTACAAAGAACATCTGTCTTTGCAAGTGTACAACTTAAAGCAACTGGCTCTGCAATCGTATAAGTACCTATAATTGTACAACCAATATTATCTGTTGCTGTTACTGTATATGTACCTACTGATAAACTAAATAAATCTTCTGTATTAGCTGTTCCCCAATCGTAAGTATAAGGTGCTGTTCCACCTAAAACTGAAATATCTATAACACCATCATTTGCACCATTACAAGAAATATCTGTAATTACTCCACTAATAGATAAAGGAGCATTGACAATTACATCTGTAGAACAAGTATCCATAAAACCAAATTGATCGGTAATAATCACTTCATAAGTCCCTGTAATCGCTGGATTTACTACTGGGTTTTGAGCAGCACTTGCAAATCCATTAGGTCCTGTCCAAGCCCAAGCAACACCATCACCTCCATATTCTGACAAAGTAACAGGTGTATTATCACATACTGGCCCATCATTTCTTACATTACAACCTGGCACAACAACTAATATTTCTGCTGGGTCATGATCATCTTCATCTCCATTTGTATTATCTGTTGAATCATCCTCAACTGGTCCATCATTTCCATCATTATCATCTGGTGTAGAATCTATGTCTGCTGGATGATCTCCATCTACATCTTCTGCGTCTGCTATCTCTGCAAAATTGACAAAACTACCAGAAGTAGGTAAAGTAGCAACAGTACAAACTATATTTACAGGTTGACAAGTATTTGGTGCTATTGGTCCTGCAAGTGTTATATAAGCTGTATTATTCGCTCCAGCAGTCCAAGTACCATCATTCAATACTAGACCTGTTGGAATATAATCCACAACATCTACATTATATGCATCTACAGTTCCTTGATTACAAACTTCTATAGTATAAGTAACATCATCTCCTAAAGTCACAGGACTTGTTTGAGTAGTTGCTAAAGTTTTCGTTAATGCTATATCAAAAATCTCTACCAATACACTTGCTGGATCGTGGTCATCTTCATCTGTAATACCATCTCCATCTGTATCCATACCATCATCATCAATGTGATTATCTTCTGTTGTTCCTTCTGTTCCTCCAATATCATTTCCATTTGTTCCATCTGGTGTAGAATCAATATCTGGATAACCTTCTCCGTACTGATCATCGGCTGATTCTATCTCAGCATAATTAATTGTATTCCCTGCAGTAGCATTTGGCAATACTTCCAAAATAATAGAAACAGTTACAGATTGATTTGGTAGAATAGGTCCGCTAATTCCAATACTTGCTTCATTATTTCCAAGATTATACCAGTTAGCATCAGCCAATTGGAAACCTACTGGAATATAATCTACAACAATTACATCTTGAGCATTCACTGTTCCTTGATTGGTTACTTCTATATCAAATGTCACTAAATCTCCTGCATATACAGGAACTGTTTGTGATGGATTTAATACTTTAGTTAAAGCAACGTCAAAAGTACATTCTGGAATATCCAAAGAAACTATCTCTGAAGTTGTTGGACATTGTCCATCATTGACAATTACATAAAAATCTCCTGTTCCAAAAGGCAAGATAAATTCATTATTTGCTCCTGCTTGCATCAATATATCTACTGTACCATCAATATAATGGAATTCATAATCTACCATACCACTTGGCTCTGCAACCAATGTAGATAATTCTGGTGCATAAGGTAAATAACAGTTTTTACTTCCTTCAAAAGTTAGTGTTGGTGTTGTTGTATTAACCACATTAATAGGATAAACTGCTTGTGCAGAACAACCATTATTAGGATTAAAAACAGTAACTGTATAAATTATATCACTTTGTGGATTACAAATCGTAGGTATAGCTGAAGTTGAATCATCTAAATAAGTACTAGGTGACCAACTAACTTCCATTGTTCCAAGCCAAGCATTAGGTAGATTTAAATCTAATTCAATACACTCCATATCACATACATCCTCTTGTGCATAAGGTCCAATCTCAAAAGTTTCTAACTGGAAAATGTCTAATGTAAAATCTCCTGAACAGTTAGCTTGTTGGCTTGTCACATTTAAAGTAACTGGATTATTAACTCCATATCCATCAGCTAAGTCAATACTCAATACGCCTCCACTTTCTGTTAAAGTTCCTCCAGAAGTAGGACTTAATGAAAAGTCATAACCTAAACAAACATCTAAATCTAAAACATCATTAGGACACAATACGACTGATTCTTCAAATTGAGCTAAGAAATCTGGTGTTGGTGCAACATCATAATAAAACTCTGTCGTTTTACAATTACAATTGGTATCAAAAGTTGCTCTAATAAAAATAGGGCATGATATATTTTCTTGTAAACTAACAGAACCACTACTAGTTGAAATACTACCACTTGTTACATTTGCAAAAATATTATCTGTTGCTAATACAGGATCATAACTATCTAAAACACCATTCAAATCTAAGTCTCTAATAAATTCTATAGCAACATCTCCAATATAATCTGTAGTAGATACACCTTCAAATGACAAGGTATAATCATAAGTAGTTACCGTTGGATCTTCATCACAAACCACAACTACTTCCATCTCTGATATTTCTACAGGTGTTGTAATTTGAAGTACCATGTTTTGGTTAATCGTATTGTTTACAAAAACACTACAAGTAGAGCCATCAGCTACACAAGTTTGATTTGCTATAATAGACTTAACCAAACCTTCAAAAATCATCTCTTGACAATCTGCAAACTGGTCTGGTGTTAACTCAACAGAAAAAGCAAAGAACTCTTGTGGTGCAATGCCATCTGGCAAATCAAAACATAATTCTACACTACCATCTGTTAAGGTATTCTCTGTTATATTTGTAGGAGTATAACTTGATGGTGCCGTAAAGTTAAAGCTATTGGCTGTATAGGCTAAATTCGATGGAAAAGTAAAACATGCATTAGACATCATGGTCTCTCCTCCTGTACTAGACAAATTAATTCCTGATATATTTACTGGAACAGCTGCTCCACAAGCATACTTTAAAGGATCTGCTACCAATAAAAATTGTGCATTATCGGCAGGTATCGCATTTTCAATTAATAAGCTTTCGTTAATACTAAAACCTGAACTAATCGTTGCTTCACAAGGATCAGCAGCAGTTGCTTCAAAATACAATGGTGTTGCTGATACATAAGAATCACATAATGATTCTATCTGAAAACGGATTGCAACTTTATTGGAATCTTCTAAAGCGGTAATTCCTGCCAATCCATTGGCATTAATATACGTCATATCATTATCTGTCAAGGTATAAACATCTCCCAATACATTAGAACCATTGGGTGTTGGATCTGGCATAGAATCCCAAGTGCTATTTAATGATCCTATTGGTGGATAAGCATATTCAAAACTTCCTGGTATAATTGACACACCTGCTGGCAAAATAAAGTTATACATTAAATCTGTTAATGTCGCTTCCTTTGTATTTTTAATCAACACTTCAAAATACTCTGTTGAACACAAATCTACTGGAGGAACAAATGTTGTTGTCCACTCTGCTTGAATTTCTGCTTCTCCTGAAGAATACTCAAAACAAGCCTCTGTTGAGGTACATCCATCTCCACCTGCTCCCAATAGTTGAGAACCTAAATCTGTATCTAAACAACTTGAAGATGTTTTAATACATGTTTCTGTATTGGTTCCTGGATAAGGGCAAAAAACCAATTCGGTTTCTATAGTAAGGTCTATACATTGTGATGGTACCAAAGAATCTGCAAGCTCTACTAAATAAGTACTTCCTCCTGCATCTGAGCCTGTCAATGTAAAAGTCATTGGATTGTTTGATGCATCATAAACATTCAATAAATCTACTGTTGGTGGGGTTGTAATAGTTGTAATTACATTTTCATGATTAACACCTCCTGCTCCTGCACATACTTGATAAGTATTCGTTTCTGATACGCCTGCTTCATCTGAAAGCAAAGTTGCACCAACAGAAGAACTTAAAGGTGGCAAGACATTACTACTGTCATTAAAATTAAGTGTGAAAGAAGTATCTATAAATGCATGATAATCTCTTTGATCAAATAGAAGGCTACTTGGACTTGTCGTTCCAGGGCAATCTTCTACTGGATAAGCTAATTGATCATTGAAAAAGCTATATGTACCTGTTGAACTTCCATTAGTTCGATTACAATAGTTTCCTCCTGAATTATATTCACACAAATAGCTATAATCATAGTACAATTCAAATCCTTGTGGCGAATCTATCAATCCTGGACAAATACGTACTAAATCATAGCGAAGTATAAATGAATCTGGTGCTTCTCCTGTAAGTCCCATACCCAATTGAGGTAAATCACTTACATCAAAACTCGCATACCCTGTATTACCTGAAGTAGAGGTACAATAATTTTGACCGCCAGCAAAAGTACAATAAGTATTGTTATCAAAAGTAGGATCACCAATAGGAATAATAGTTCCATCATACAATTCTATAGAAGCATTTCCTGCATAAACCAATGGATCTACTAAGGGAACTTCTAAATTATCAAATTCAAAATAAGGTCGGTACTCATCAACATACCAATCTTGATGATTACTATCAAAGTTCTCTAAGGTAAACACATGTTCTACGGTTGCAGTACAATCATCTATTTCATAAGTTGTTGTCGAATTTATTTTATTAGGACAATATGTTTCTACTGGAAAGTTGCCTCCACAACTACCTTCTGTATAGCTTCTTGAGCCTGACAAAGTCGTCCAAGTATCCACATGGCTTCTAAAATTAAGTGAGCCAATTGGCTGTGCAGCTATATCCGCATTCAAAATACGATAAGGATTCTTTTGCATAGGGACTTTAACAATCCAGTGAAATTTATCACCATCTTCCAATCCACCCATCAAATCATCATACAAATAACTCAAACAATCTCCTGATAAGTTAGCACCTCCATTGGCTGCTATGTCATCTCTATCATAAATATAGATAAAGGCATACTGATTATCCAACACATCCCAGACTGAATTATAGGTCGAAAGCCCTGTCGATGCATTTACACTGGTTTGCAAAAATCCTTTTGAATCCAAGTAACCATCATTAATGTTCCTAAAAGTAGCGGCACTACCTGAAAGACAATCAATAGAAGAAAAATCTATATCTGTTCGGGTTCCTGGATTATTCGCTTTCTCAAAACTAAATTCCTCTACTTTAAGGTGCGTCATATCAGGAAATAGCTCTAATGCTGGATTAAAATTTTGTCCTTCTAAAGCAAATCTTCGTAAATAAAGACGAAGCTCATTAATTGCATTCATTGCAAAAGCATCTAAAACCTCAAACTCCATATGTATATAAGCCGTATCACAAGGTAAAAATTTTGTTGTTTGCTCAAATACTTCTGGTGAATTTTCATCTAAAGGCTGTGTCATTGCTCGGTCTCCATATCCATACTCTGTTCTACGCAACTCTACAATCTCATCACTAATGATGCAAACACATTCACATGTTCTTCTTGAAGCGAAGAAAGTCTCTTCACAAGCTCTAACAATCGTACATGGATTTACATTATCTGATCCAGTACAATCATTACACTCTTCTACAACACGCATATTTGCTACAATAAAATTACGAGGGTAACAAATGCACGAATCCAATTCTAAAGTAACAGTATAACATAAATCTCGATTTAAATCATTGCTTCCTTCAAATACTTGAAATACCACAGAAGAACTATCTGGGCTATCATAAAAAGTATTAAGATTCCCAAGAGGTACTGCATTGCCATCAAAAGTAACACTGGATTCTACCATTGCTAAATCTTGTACAATTTGCTTTGGTCCTGCCACAGCAATCTCAAAATAAGAATTACCATTTTGACACGCTCCTACTCCATTCGCTCCAAAATCATAACAAAATTCCATTGTTGCAGAATTCGTTGTTGCGCCTGTTGCGGCTGCTCCATCTGCTGTTCCTGTCATAAAATCGTATCCAAAGATAGAACCGTTTTGACTACTACTAATATCTACTTCATCTATTGTAATAGAATTAGAACCATAAGAAAAAACAGGTGCTGGTGTAATAGTAGGCAATGTTTGAAATACTGTTCCACAGTGTCTCAAACCTTTAACTGTTGCTTGATTAAAAGTACAATCCATAGAAGCACATCCCGCAATTTGTTGTGGGTCTTGACATTTCACTGCCGCTGCTATGGTAAAGTTAAATGTTTCTCCTCCTGGCAAATCATCATAAATGCCATCTCCATCTATATCTGTCAATCCACCTGGCCCATCTATATCAGAAGTAAACAAAGTGGTATTAACGACAAAATCAAAATTGTCATAATAATAATAAGACGGGTCTAAAGATACTCCATTCACCAATACATCAGATGTTTCAAAGGCATCTGCTTCACAAATTTGAAATCCTAATTCCAAATTTTCAAACAAACCTTCTAATGGATCTGAATTTGAACTTGTAACAGATATATCAAAAACAGCATCATCCCCACAAATAGCGGGTGCGTCAATTTGTGATACACTAACGATAGGGCTAGCCCCAAAGTTTGGAGCATATTGTAAGGTTCCTTCTGTAATAGATGGATCAACACATGCCACTCCATCGCCTCCACAACCAAACCAAGCTTGATAGGTTAAGTTGTAAATATCTCGGCTAGTATCACAAAAAAGCTCTTCTTTATAACAAACCTGAACAACCACACTCTCATCCTCTCCTAAAGCACCTCCTGGCAAAAAAGAAGCATCAACTTCTCCTGTTACTGTTAAGGTATTGGGGTCATACGTCCACGGAATTTGACTCCCTCCTATAGACATACTTGTCAAACTAAAATTGGTAATTAGATCCAATCCTACTATTTCAAAAGTAAAATCAGTAAGTGTCGCTCCAATACCATTTTGTGATACTGTAATATTAGTACATTTCTGACTATCATTAGTCAGCTTTACCTCTTTAGTACTAATACTAAGTATATTTAAGGTAGGTCGTTTAATGACAGGACTGTAATCAATACTTCCTTGAGTTGTAGAAGTACAAGGGATTAACTTCCCATCATCGTCTTTGTACAAAAAGTTGAATTCTGTATCAAATTCAAACATGGCTGTTGTAGATAAATCATATATCTCACAATTAGCAATCACCCCTACATTCACTATTTGAACACTATCTGCTCCAAAGTTTGGAATAATAAAAGTAGGGTTGTTTCCATCTGATACATTACCTTCCATCACAGGATAAGCAGGATCTAAGTATTCTATGATACCTGCATATTGCAATCCTTGTGGAATGTTTAGTATGAACTCAGAGTTCAATAAGTCTTGTCCTGATGTATTCAATAAGTAATAAGAGATAGTATCTGGAACCCCACATACACTTATATCATCTATTTCAGGATAACCTGGCACACCTTTCATGTCATCAACAAATATTGTTGGACAGTTTTGTGCTACAATCTGTTGCTCCATCAAAAAGGAGCTAAATATACTCATCACTAAAAACAAGCATATTTTAAAAACTGAGTTTTTTCTCTTTAAGAGTATTTTTTCTAATCCCATTTTAAAAAAATTCTATGAACGAATTAAATACCTATTTTCCGCTTCTCTTTATTCACCGACTTAATTAGGAGACATACCCATAACAGTAATGCAAAAAAACAACTGCCATGAATGCAGAAGTATTTTTGCAAGTACTTAGGTGTTTTAAATTTTTAAGCTAAAAAGAAAAGGGATTTGTAATTATTGAGGTAGGAGGAGGCACATTAGTCTAAAATTACTCTTTATATTACGAAGAGATTCCATTAGAGTTTCAAGATATATGAAAACAAATTACAAAAATATGTTATTCAAATAGATTATTATTAACAAAAACGAAAATATGGATTTCTAAAATCTAATTTTGGAGACAATGGTTTATTCTTCGTATTGACAGAAAGGCCTGCTATCCGCTACTATGCAAGCCTTCTCACATTCTTGACATTTTTCACATTTCTTTCTGTAAAAAAGCCATGTTTTTCATTCAACAGAGTTCATAAGCCTCACTGTTTGCATAACCACTACTATCAGGTCTATTTTGCATGGTTTCAACGCTAATAATTCAAAAGTAGCGCACGAAAAGAAATTCACTTCACATCAGAACAAATTTATGCCCCAAATGATGACTGAAATTAGGCGAAAGAAAAAGGAGCGAAACTCAGAGCAAAAATCACTTCACAAAATTGTCATTTTAGAATTTTTATTTAGTCGAACACACAAGAATATGAAAAAATAACATTCAAATGAAAAAATATGTTTTTTATACAAATAAAAAATGAAAATCTTAAAAACATAAAATAATCAAATATATGATAAGAAAACATATATCAAAACCTAAATTTAAAAACAAAAACACATTGCGAAAAAATAATTATGTTGTTTCAAAAGTTGCAAAATTAAACAGACTAAAAAAAATTAAGAGATTTTGAAAAAGGAAAGGAAAATTTTGGGCAAGTAAGCAAAAGGTAGTGTCCATTCCATTTAGACCTGATAGAAACGGTATGGCAAACCTCGTTTTTCAGATTTAAGTCGCTTTTTCAGTTTTGGTAGTTTATCATTTTTTAAAAAAGTTGCTTCTTGCCATAATAGTGGATAGCATGACTTTCCGTCAAGACGAAGCAATTGCCCTTTTCTCCAAAATAAATTTTCACAAAAACATATTAAATAAAAATATAATAAATAAAGGATTTCGAGCAATGAAAACCCAAAACAATTTTATCATTAAATGTTTTGTAATCACAAAATTCTCAAAACACTGGAAATAGCCAAATATCGACTATCTCAGCATTTTTGCACATACATACTCAAAGGTAAATTAAGGCGCAAAATGCCCTGTCTTTGCCCTCTTAAAATCGATTTAGGTATGTCCTCACACTCGAAAATTGCAAAAACATCTAAAATCTCTAAAATATCCAAAAAAAACGATAAAAACTTGACAAACTCAAAAGAAAACAGCATTAAATCATTAAAATGTTTTATAATCACAAAAACATTTTCTCAAAAAGAAGAATAACAAAACACTTTAATCACATTAATGTTTTATAATAATAAAACAATCACGCATCACAAAATATATTAAAAATAAAATTTAATTATTTTAATGTTTTATAATCACAAAATACAAATAACAAAAAAAGGAGCAACTTTTGAAGTTGCTCCTTGCAAAAAATCATTTTATCGTTTACACCTTAGAAGATAACTACTTTTTCTAAGACAGAAACATCATTTCCATCCAATCGAATGAAGTAGACCCCCTTCGATGCGTTTATTACACTAACGACAGTCTTTCCATTTTCAACAACCACTTTTTCAAAGCTCATTGTCTTGCCAACAGCATCAAAAATCGTAATATGAGAAAAATCTGTTGATTCAATCACAAATTGACCTTGATTTGGATTAGGATAAATCGCAATATGACTTTGCTTCAAGTCTTCAACACTTGTTCCAAGGTTGTTGGCAGCGACACTCACATTTGTTGAAAATTCACAGCCATTGGCATCCATAATTTCCAAAGAGTAGTCCCCTACTCCATAGCCTGCCAAATTCACAATCCCATTTTCGCTAGTTCCTGCGTTTCCACCTCCGAAGTCATAAGAGAAAGGTGCTGTACCACCAGAAATAGCAAAATTAACCATTCCATCCGTTGAAATCTCATTATCCGCATTCATCACCTCAATATCTACTGTCAATTCCGCAACAGCCTCCACAATTCCACTTGTTTCGACCAAACAACCATTCGCATCAGTAATTTCTATCATGTAATTACCTGCTTCCAAATCATTGAAAAGGAAGGCGGTTTCTGTTGTTGGATCAGAAGTTGTGCCATTCCAAGTGTATTGGTAAGGAGGTGTTCCGCCTTCAATATTCACTTGCATCGCTCCCAAATCACCAAAACAGTTAATGGGTTGTATGTTTGAAACACCTTGTAAGAAGCTTTCTGTTTCCTCAATAATGGCATTAACAGTCACGCTACAGCCATTTGCATCTAAAAACTCCATACTATAAAGTCCTGCCTCTAAATCTGTAAATTCAAAAACAGCTTGATCAAATGGGTCAGATAACGCTCCTGTCCAACTCACATACTGAAAAGGGGCTGTTCCACCACTCAAAGAAACTTCAAAACCTCCCAAATCGCCCTCACAATTGATATTTTGTACGGTCAATTCTCTTTCTAAGACAACAGGCTCTACAATATCTACAAATCCCTGTAAGACGCCACAACCGTTGGCTTCTCGGATATCGTATATATAAGTACCTGTTGGAAGGTCTTCAAGGGTGATTTCATCATCAAAAGTATAGGCGGTGATGTTTGTTCCATCATCCAAATTCAAGGTGTAAGGTGGTGTTCCTCCTGTGGGACTCAAAACAAGACTTCCATCTGTCTCACCATTACAAGAAATATTAGTCATTAATGGCTCTTCCATCTCAAAGATAGCAGGCTCTATAAGCTCAAATTCCAAGACTTCCAAACAGCTATCTGGTGAAAGTACTGTTACTGTATAAATCCCACCTCCAAGATTGCTAATAGAAGGGGTTGTTTCTCCTGTAGACCAGTCATAAGATAAGTAAGGAATGGTATCATTGATGTTTAAGACGCTAATAGAACCCATATTTGCTCCTGCACAAAGACTTTGCTCCATCACAGTTTCAGGACCAGTAGGGTCTTCAATCGTTACTCTATGTACCATCACACAGCCATCTTCATGAATTAGGGTTACAAAATGTTCTCCTGCTTCTAAGTTGTAGGTATGTTTGACAGAATCGCCATTACTCCATTGATAGACACACGTACTAAACTGACATGGACAACCATTACTGTTAATCTGTGCTTCTCCATCATCTCCACCTTTACATGTAGGTGAAATGGCATAAGTCGTTGGTACCCAAAGCGTTTGGAAGCAGCTATCTTGTTCATTGTCAAAAAATCCATCTCCATCTGTACCCATATAACCACCCCAAGCGACATGATTTGTATCGGTAACGCCTAAAGAGATTCGTTTAAAGGTGATGCTTTGATCCGAAATAAAGACCGTTTCATCTGCATGGTGCGCATAAAACATGTCTAAGACTCCATCATTATCCAAATTACCAATCCACGGCGTTGAGGCGATGTTTGTCCCTCCTACTGCCTCGTCTAATAAGCTGGTTTCTGTTCCATTCGCAAAATCAAAAGCAATAATATCGTGAGAAAACGTATCTCCTACATTATTAATCATTCCGATTGCTTCATGAACTCCATCACTGTTCAAATCATATACAACAGGTGAAGAATACTGTAAAAAGCCCAAGTCATTTTCATAGACTTTTTCTCCTGTCGCTCCATCAATCATTAATTGTACTGCTCCAGAATAAGTAGGTGCAACCCCAATTAAGAAAGAAGTGAATACATCAGGTACATTGTCTCCATTAAATAAGCCAATAGCAGGGGAAGCGTTGGTTTCTGCTCCTTCTACTGTGTAGTCCCATAAAACCTCATTCGTCCACCCATCTGTCGCAATAATATGCCCTTCATAGGTGTTCGTAATCAATTCAGGGATGTTGTCTCCTGTCAAATCAGCCAAACTTGGAGGAGCAATAAAGCCCTTAGTTGCTGTTTGAATGATTGTTGTGGCATTGCTAAGGTCGCCTCTCATAACGTCCGATAATGGTGCTCTAAACAAGCTTCCACTGATTGTTTCGCCCCCTGTACCAAAGATAACGTCTAATTTGCCGTCTCTAAAGAAGTCATAAACTACAGGAGACATATACGTCTCTTTACCATCAGGCATATCTGCTGATCCTAATAATGCCCCATTTACAGGATCAATAACCATTAGTTTTCCAGCAGGACGCTCTGTTTCCCAGGGTGGCAAAACACGATCCCCTCCATTACTCACCAATAAATCTTTGTATCCATCAGCATTTTGGTCAGGTACCCACTGAGCATTGTAAAAGTTGTACAATCCTACATTTGAGGCGTTTTGTCCATTACTTCCTTCATAATATTGCCAATAGACTTCACCAGAAGCTCCATCAATACACAAAAAGTAGCCATTTCGTCCACCGACAAAAACATCATCCGTCCCATCTCCTGTTACGTCTAAAAAGATAGGGCT
>Ga0114953_1002058_pt1 | contig 14186 bp, 13 predicted proteins | sample SidtaG_FD_87298 | JGI IMG/M metagenome (GOLD analysis project Ga0114953, IMG submission 87298) | Marine algal microbial communities from Sidmouth, United Kingdom - Sidmouth_Male2 metaG | ecosystem: Host-associated > Algae > Red algae > Unclassified | place: Sidmouth, United Kingdom | collected...
AGCCACGGGAGAGGCAGCGGGGGCGGGGAGCGGCGCCGACCGCGGCCGCCGCGCCGCGTCGGCTATGGCGGGGGGGGGGTCCGCGGGGGGGGCGCCCACGCTCCCGCGGCGGACGGGCGGGTGGGGGATGGCAGCACCTCCAAAAGCGGGAGGAGGGGGGACGGGGGGCTTGCGGGGGGTCGCCCCAGCGCGCAGAGTGGCCATGACACTTGCACTGGTGAGGGGCAGACTCACACGGGCGGCTGGATCGACGCTCCGAAGGTGGACGGGGGGGGGGACGAGGAGTCGCGACGCGTCAGTGGACGGGCGGCGGGCGGGCGCACGACGCGGCTGTGGCGGGCGTCGACGCACGCGCCTGTCACCCGCCGCCCGCGGGATGCGTGGCCGCCGCCGCCAGCCCCGGCCGCCAGACGGGCGCCCGCCGACCTGCTCCGCCGCCGCTGCTGCCGTGCCGCATCGCCCACGCGGGAAGCAGGGACGACAAGTTGGCGGCGAGGGAGGGACTTCAAACCCACAGCAAGAAAAGCAAACAAAAACGTCGTACCCTGGGGTGGTGCACAAGAGTGGGCGAGATGCGCGGTCGGGTGGAAAACAGTGTACGGCACCAAACGCAAAAGCCAGGCGACGGACGAAAATAACGGTGAGGTGAAGGAGTGGTCAGGTCGCACCTGGAGAAGCACCTGGAGAAGACGTGAGCGAGGTGGGACGACTACCGGCGTGCGTGACGGCTGCGTAACCCCCCGTGCGGAGGCTAGGGAGAAGGTTGGGGAGCACGTCCCAGGCGTGCTCACGCCTCGGCACGGTCGTGCATCAACACTCGTGATTCGTATTCGCATGTAGGATTGCCAACAGTAGCCTTCATTCTGCAGGGCTGAGTGCGGAAGTAGCCTACGCCCTGGCAACCGTCGTAGAGAGCGATCAACAGTATAAATATCTGGCGCGTCGCCAAAGAATGATCGGATCGGGTAAAAGCTCACTTTTCATGCTGAAGTCGACTGTTAATTGAAATTGTCTGAGCGCATCAAAACGGTTGGTGCCACCCCGACCGTCGGCCGCGACCGTCGTCAGCACCGTCGGCCCGTCGTCGTGGTGCCCGCCACCGTCGTCTCGCTTCGCGCCGGTGCTCCGTGCTGTGCTGGCACTCTCTCGGGTACGTGAGCGTCTATGTGTGAGCCGTTTCTGAGAGGGCTGGCCGGGGGGTCGGGGGAAGGTCACACTGGAGGGGTGTGAGGGGCGTGGGGTGATGACCAGGGGTGCGGGGGCTGGATGCCTCCCGTGGTGATTTTGTATCTGCATGCCAGCGTCGCTTTGCCTTTGTTAAAGCACTTTCCTGGTGACATCCTCCGTGCTTTGTTGTGTGATCCGGTACTGTGGCGGGCCTGCATCGCGCCCTCCTACATGTCTCTCCGTCCCCGCCCGATACTCCCTGCTTCGCCTCCCACCTACTCGTCATCCATACGGAGTGTAGCCTAGGGCGTAGCCCAGCGGCGTCCTTCACGCGTGTATTTTTTCCCTGCCGGCGGGCGGGGAGGAGGGGCCAGAGTACCTATATGGCGTGTGCTTGGATGTTTTACAAATAGAGAGTACGCGCACAGGCATTGTCCTCTTCCCCGCACTTCGGTTAGACTCCCCTTAAGCAGGTTGCATTCCCCCCTCTGCTACCTCACCACGAACACGATCACCCCTGTGTCGCACCTAGCAACGTGCCTCAGGCCGAAGTCGGCGACGAAGACGAAGGCGCGTCGACGGGACCCATGAAGGAGACGGCCTGATGCAATTTCACCGAACATCGGTGAACATGGGCGGTGAATTTGGCCCAACCAATCAGAACGCAGGGATCGTCTGCGTCAGATGGCCCTGGATCCACCCCGATCCAGGTCCATGCATGCCCACCCGCCGGATAACCCTCTGAATTGGGGATCGATGGCGGCGGATCCTGCCCGGATGCTCTGCAGGTGGCCCATGTGTGAACGGATAGGAAGGCGTGCCCTCGGTCTCCGGCCCCGCAGATCGGCCAGCACGCATGCCTCTGAGTGAGCCTGTTGGACCGATTTTTGTGGGCCACGGAAGAGCGCCATAGCATCCCCTCCCACGGCACCGAATCGACGCTGCTGCAGCCGATCACCCACCCTGTACCGCCCCTGTACCGCGGCCCGGTGGCAGCGGGCGTGGATCGCGGTCGTACGCGGTGCCCGGCGGCTTACCGCGCACGGCTGCTGTACGGCACCGCCTGGTGCATCGGCGGGGTGCGCAGCTGCTTATCCCCCCATCCGTACCACGAACACGGCGTGCGCCTTGCGCGGGTCTCCTCCCCGCACCCGTGGCGCCATCACCGCGTGCGGCGCGCGCCGGTGCTCCTCCCCCCGGCGCCCGTAGCGCCGCCCCCGCTGACGCTGCTCTCCCCCCGCGCTCGTGCCGCTGCCTCCGCGTGCGGCCGGTGCCGGTGCCGCTCCACCCCGCGCCCGTGGCACCACCACCACTTCCGGCGGGTGCTGGGGCTGCTCCCCCCCCGCGCTCGTGCCGCTGCCTCCGCGTGCGGCCGGCGCCGGTGCCGCTCCACCCCGCGCCCGTGGCACCACCACCGCTTCCGGCGGGTGCTGGGGCTGCTTCGCCCCGGCCCTCGTGACGCTGCCGCGGCGTGTGGCGGGCGCCGGTGCTCCTCCCCTCCACTCCCGTGGCGCCGACTCCGCGTCCGGCGGGTGCCGGTGCTGCCCCCCCCCCCCCCCCCGCGTCCCCCCCCCCCCGTGCGGCCCCCCCCGGCCCCCCCCCCCCCCCCCCCCCCGGCCTCGCCCCCCCGCCGCCCCGCCCCCCCTCCCCCCCCCCCCCGTGGCCCCCACCCCGCCTCCGGGGGGGGCCGGTGCCGCCCCCCCCCCCGCGCTCGTGTCGCTGCCGCCGTGTGTGGCCGCCGCCGGTGCTCCTCGCCCCTGTTCCTGAGGCATTGCCACCGCGTGGGGCCGGCTCCGGTGCTCCTCCCCCCCACACCCGTAGCGTTTCCCCCGCGTGCGGCGGGTGCTGGTGCCGTTCCCCCTCCGCACCCGTGGCGCTTGCGCCGTGTGCTCGGGGGCGCTGGTGCGGCTCCCCCCCCCGCTGCAGAGACGCTGCTGCCGCATGAGGCGGGCCCTGGTACTGCCCCTGCCCCCCCGCGCCCGTGGAACTACGGCCGTGTGCGGCGCCTGTCGCGCCTGCTCCCCAATCGCTGCTACGTCGCCACCGCCTCGGGCTTGGGTTGCTCCTGCTGCGACGCCGCTGCGTCGGGGCCTACTTCTGTCGGCGACGGCGCATCCGATACTTCTGGCTGCCTCATCTCCCCCCCGCTATTTCGCAGTGTCTACCGTGGCGGTCCGAGCTATGACTGATGAGTGACCTGGTACGTTTTTGTGTGAGTTTCTTGTCGGTGTTGGTATATTCCATGTTCTCTTTTCAGACGAGCTGCGCGACGCCAGAGACCACTCTTCCATTGTACCCTCTCTCTGCAGTGTTCTGACAACTTTAATATCTTTGGCATGGTGTGCTTTCCATGGCTGCTGCCTCTGATTTGTCTTCTCAGGTTGGTACTGCAAGAATGGAGGGGGAAGCCGATACCTTTGGCTCTGCCGTGAGATGTCCCTACATTGGAGCATCAACCTCGGTGGCCGTCATTGATCAGGCGCTCAAGGAGCGCACGTCAACGTGTCCTGTTGGCAAGGTCGTGGCGGCGCCGAGGAGCGGGTCTGCCGGTCGCTTGGTGGCCGCCGGTTGGTGCACTCGGTTGTCCCGCGCAGATGATGACGCTGAAGCGCCGGGAGAGTTATGTGCCTCTATTCCCTCTACTCGTCCACCACGCTGTCGTGCTGCTGGTCCCGCACATGATGGAGGAGGAGCCGCGTCTGCTTTGCGTCCTGCTCCGTCGAATGACGAAGATGGTGGCGGTTCAGCGGGCTTGCGTGATGCCCCGCAAACAGCCGTCATCGAGAGCAAACGTCAACGAGCAGTCGCCCGTGCACCGACGTTGGAGCAGCTGATGGAGGCGGCCCTTATTCCCTGCATCCAACGGACCTGTGGCCTACCTTCGTCGTCTCCATTTGGTCGAGATGCGGCCCGCGTCACCGCGACGGTGATTAGGGATCCAACATCACGCTCGCGTGCCATTGTGCTGCGGCATGGGCAACGACGGGACGAGGCGGCCATCATGTGGGTGTCACCCCGAGGCGGGCTTTTGTGCTCCTGCTACGGTGGGACACAGAACGGGAGCTTCCTGTCGGCATCGTCGCGGAGCTCAGAGTGTGTGCACGCCAAGGTCCTCGACAACTGCTTGGTGGCGGCTGGAGTGTCGGTCAACCTGTTGAGGCGGCGATTGAGTTTGACTGCGGACGCGGCTAACTTCTCTGTGTCCCGCATCTTTGGGTCAACGCTCGTTGTGTACGTGCTGTACCGCAAGGTCTACTCGATCCTCACCTTTATGGGCAAGTATGGGACGTGCGTGGCGCCTGGATGCCGGTCTTTCTCGCGCCGCTGCGGGCACGTGCTGCTCGCGCGGCGCCACCGGGACAACCTGCCCGTCCACAACCGTGAGACGACCCCCGACGACGAGCATGAACACAAATCCAAGCCGCCAACTTCGACTCCATGCGGGCGGCAGCTCTTCCTCACCGACGAGGAGGAGGACACGGGGCTGGAGAATCTTCCATCCGACACTGTCCGATCCGGGAAAGATGCGCCCGACATTGAGCTCAGTGCGCGTCTCAAGCGCAACATGCTGCCATGCTCCGGCGAGTTGCTCGTTGGCGAGGCGTGGAACCGGGCTGCCGACTGGAGGTCCATGTACATGCGGCGCAGCCGGATGTGTGACGACCGACGGGCGCACGATTTGGGCACCATTATGGCGTGCTACACCGCGGCGGTCAAGCGCGGCTTGGCCGCAGACACGAGGGAGCCATTGGTCGAGTCCCATTGTGGCAGTTGCGGAAAAGCGCGCACGGTCAAGAACAAGGTCACTTTGGAGCAAGGAGTCGTGACCACTCATCATCCGACGGCCCCGAGATTACGTGTACGTCATTGTCTCCTCTTCTCACTTGTGTATGCTGATCGCCTCTTTGTCGATCCCCGTTCTCTCTTGTACTGCATCTTCCACCGCTTCTCATCGGCACAACAGAATGCTGACACTTCTTTTTGATCCCCGTGTGGTGGCGCGGTTCTTTTCCTTTTTATTGGGTTTGCTGTTGACTGTGACAGGTACGCGTCGGGCGGTGGGTATGCGACGGGCAGGGCTGCAGACGGACTGTGGAGTACGACGGCGCCTCGGAGGGCCTCTTCTCCATGCGTAGGCGCAACAAGGACAAGCAGTGGCTCATATTTACGCGCGGCATCCTCGACAAATTGATGTCGTTCGTGGTTGCTGCTCGCTCCACCTACACGGCGGCGACCCGCCACCTGGTGGCTGACGTGGCGGCGTTGAATATCAGGCGCCAGGACATGGTGAAGCTCGGGACGGCCTTCAACCGCACCGTGCTCATCACACCCGAGACCGCGCGGTGTCCTAAATGCGGCCCCAACCCGGACTTTATCGTCATCGACGCGCAGGCCATCGGCTGTACGGACCCGGACGAGGTGCAACCATTGCGCCCAGGTGAAGATTGCCCCGTGCTACCTATCGAGGCGTCGAAACTTTGCATCCTACAGCTACCCGCTCTCCGAGTAGCCGTTGACAAGATCTTGAGCGGGTGCAAGCCATTGACCGCGTCGCAGGAGCGCCATTTGAGGGCGTGGCACCGCCAGACTGTGAGCTGCCGTAGGCCATCGGTCGAGGCCGCGGCTGCTTTCGTCTTCTTCCGGTTCTTCCCTCTTGGGGGGGAAGCGCGGACCACACCTGCCAAGGTTGGGCGCAACAGCGTCGGCGGCGGAAGTGGCGTCCAGATCGATGGGGGGGGTACGACGGGAGCTGGCTGTGATGCGGACGCGGTGGACGAGGAGGGCGTCGAGCCGGACCGAAAGCGCGCGCGCTCCAAGTCGGGGCTTGGCCCGCACGCGGCCGTTCGCCAAGACGATGACGGCAATCTCGTTTCAGGGGGTAAGGGTAAGGTACCTGCGCCCCCCGTCGAGACATGGCGTGACCGTGTCGGCATGTGCGCTCCTAACTTCTACACGTACGCCCGCAGCGATGACGGCGCGTGGCTGTGCATCTTGCCATTCCTCAAGGAGATGCTAGCGGAATCAGCCACGAGCATGTTCCAAAGCCACGACGAGGCGGCTGTCGGGCTCCTCGCGGACAGCTTGATGTTCCAGGGAAAGGAGCGATGGCGTGAAGTGACCAAGGCGGCGGACGGGGTGGGCTTTGTCAGCAGCTTCCTAGGTCTCTTTGACGACGAGATGGACTCGCAGGCGCTCTTCCGGGTGTCGGTCGGCGTGCTCCTGCGGCAGGCCCTGGACGTGGAGAAGATTGTGGACGACGAGTTCACCAAGCACGCCGGCGGAAAGAAGACTTTGGAGCGGGGCTGGCGGAACGCCGAGTACTGCTCCAAGTGGGGCAAGCAGCCGACGGCCGCGGACTTTGCGGCGTGGAAGGCTTCCCACCCCAAGTACCGCCACGCCGACGTCGACGACCCGCTCGTCAGCTACGAGTTCTTTGCGAGCCTGCCGCGGGTGCGACCTGGAGTGCACGACTCGGTATCTGCCGAGCGTCGGCGCAAGTACCACGGCAAGAAGCGGCATGCCGCCGACGTGGAAGGGGACGGCGACGCTTGCAATAAGGCGTTTTCCATTGCAACCGGCCTCACCCAAGGTGTCTTCAATGTCGTCTGTCCTCACGTCATCACTCTGGGATTTCGCTGCCTCTTCCGCGCGGAGAGCGTGGGGGAGGCCCTCTCCATCATCCTGGAGCGATTTCCGAAGCTGCCGCGAGTGATCTTCTACGACGTGGCATGTAAAATCGACAAGAATGCCATGCGGCGCGTGCGCCCCCTCCTTCGTGACCACGACGTGCGCTGCCTACTTGACCGCCCGCACTCGATTACGCACGGGTGCTCCCCCGTCTACATGCCGGACGAGAGCCTGGGCGCGACGGCCGGTGTCGCCACGCAGGCAGCGGAGGTGTCCCACTCCATCTCGGTGGGGAACCGCACTAGCTTGGCCTATATGGCCCCGTCAACCTACATGGTCCACCGCATGATACAGGTGGCTTTTATGAACGCCCGAAAGCTGTACCGTCTGTACTCCAACAACGTGCGTGCCGAGAACGACCACATTGCGCTGGCGCCTTTTTTTCACCGGCGGCTGTCGCACTCTTGCCAACGGGGTGTCACGTGCTCGTGCGACGGCAGCTCCGCCGCGTCGGGAAAGATTTCTTCCGGCATGGCGCTGTCGGGTCGCAAGAGCATGGCCAAGGGCTGGGCAATGGGCTCGTCGACCATTACTGACGGCACGGTGGACGGGAGGTCACGCGGTGTTTCTATTTGCGTGCAAGGGTCCGTTGCGGTGCCGGCGCCGGGCTCCCCGGCTGTACCACCAATGAGCTCTCCTTTTGGGGACGGTGTACCTGCTGCTGACTATCCGGCTGAGCGACCGGCCTCCCCATCTTGCCGTGGTGCCGCGCCTAAGGCCGGGCCTGACAACGACGGCCTTCCCGCAGCTCACAATCGGGCCGAGCTTCCCGCCTCCCTGGCGCGAAGCGATGCCGCGTCCGAAGGCGGACTCGGCGACGACGGTCTGGATGACGACTGGGTGCTGCCCGATGGCAGTGGCCCGTTGCCACCTGCAGCCGCGGCAGCCGACGCACCTCCGGCTTTTGACAGCTCCCTCTTTAAAGACGTCGGCGAGGCGGGCACGCATCCTTTGTCGACGGAGATGCGACTGGCCGTCGCTCGGCTGTCGTCAGGTGGCGCTGGTGATCGCCCTGTACTGCCGCTCAACCACGGGCGAATCCTATTGTCGGAGGCGGACTTCCTGCTGCTGGAAGGGGAGAATTGGTTGAACGACGAGGTGATGAACTCGTACCTGGCTTTGTTCAACAAGCGTGACAAGGCGCTGCGGCTTGCTCGAGGAAGTGCGGCGAGTGCGGCGACGGCGGCCGCGTCCATCTCTCGACGCACATTCTGCTTCAACACGTACCTCTTCGGCCGGATGTACTCGCGACTGAGGGGCTACAACGGCGACGGCGTGCGCAACTGGGGCATCAAGCTGGGTCTCAACTTTTCAGACGTAGACCGCATTGTCGTGCCCATCAACCTCAGCCGGGTTCATTGGGTGGTGGTCGTGGTGGATGTGGAGCACCAGTCCTTCATGTACTTTGATCCGTACGGCACATTGGACGACCAAGGCTGCGTGCCCATCGTGCGGCAATGGCTGTACGACGAGGCAGTGCGTCAACTGGGGCTGGACGGAGCGAGAGCATTGGACGTGAGCGCGTCGGGCATTGTGGAGGGAAATGTCGATTGGCCCGAGCAGATGGATGCGGGCAGTTGTGGTGTGTTTTCCTTGTTGTTTGTCAACTGTCTTGCGGCGCGAGTAGCGCCTCGCTTTTCGCAGAGTGACATCCCAGCGGTGCGCAGCCGCATGGCCGTGGATCTTTACCTAGACGAGCTCTCTTGTAGTTCCTTGGCGGAACCCACGTTGTAATACATCACTTACTTTTCCGACGTGGAGCACCTGACGTGAAGCACCAACCAAGACACATTTATGTGGTTAGAGCACTCCATATGTGCTCATGGTGGAAACGAATAGCGCAGGCCTAACAGAACAGCTTTCCGACGGCCTCACCACACAGAAAGAGCACATAAAAGTGACAGACATACGAACAATCAGCCAAAGCCAAGAGAGCGAGTGGATTGTAAGAGTCATCACGGTGCGGTGCCACAAGAAGGCGACTGCATCTGCACAGCTGGACTGAAACAGATTGCCGTTGCGTGCTGTACTCGAATGGAATGCCTTCGACGGCGCAAGTTTCCCACATCCGAACAGCGTTGACACTGGGTGAGCCTGACCATACCAGATAACACAGCCGTTGCGTCACCGCATTCATGCTCAGCTCGGCACAATGGCGACCGTACCCGCCAGTCCTTAGCGATGGACATGCCGGCAGGGTGATGTGCAATGCCGCGAAGCTGAGATCGTCAAACAGGGTAGCGCCCGAGGCCTCTCCAGTCACGCGTGACTTGCCGAGAGATTGTGCGCACCGACACCACTGCCAGCTAGGCGTGGACGTGAGCCACATTCAACCAGCTCCCGTCTTCGAACACACGACGAGTTCTACTTCGACCGTTCTATGACGAAGAACGTCCACGTACTGCAGAGCAAGTCCAGGGAAGAAAACAACCCCAGGCCAGAGAAGTCGCACGGTTCCAGCACCACGCGTCAGAGGAAAGGAGAACCGCCATGTGATTTGCAGCGCCGCGGGCTGTCACCAGCACCAGAGCTGCAGCTTGAGCATGGGAAGCAGAGCTGGGACCCCTGCACATGTGCGACATGCAGGCACGAAACCCGCCTGCTCTGTGTCGATCAGAAATCAAAGAAAGAAAAGCAAGCCTTCAGATATGCCTCAACGTTTGTGCCGGTGTGCGTACAGCAGGCAATGGACCATGTGGCTACGCACGCATGACGCATACCAGTACAGAGTCAAACGGGAAGTTCAGACGCACCTACGCGTTTTATCAGGGAAAGGAAACGTCTTCGATTGAGTATGTCCAGGTGTAGACATAAGCAAGGTCACCGAAGGTTGTGCGGCCACCCAGCAACAACCAACGACCTGCCCGACCTCAGTAAACACCCCACCCGGCGCTGCAGAAGGAAGGATTGGTGGTGAGCCCCCGCGACATTTCAATGGAGGATAGGTCCTGTCGCGGAAATGCGTTCTCACTTCTGTCGTGGGAGGCAGAACCGCGCAATCGCAGCGGTAGTCACGCAGCATGTGAACAAGAATGACCGTGGCTCATTGTGTGACAATAGGAATCTGTTATAGGCGCAAGTAAACCGGGGGAGTCCTCTTCTCCACTGCATTGCAATATCCATGACTGGCGGCAGGACAGCCCCTGCCCGCGCCGGCGTGATGGGCAATTGCTCTCTGTAGGCCTCCACATGGGGGGATCGGTGGAGGCACCGACGAGATTGCCAAGCCCGCAGGTACCTAATTGATCTGAGCCGCAATAGCAAGTACAACAATCTCAGGATTACACGAAAGGTAGCCCCGGTAGTAGCCCCCACAGTGGCACTTGCATGAGAGGGGACTCCATGGCGCGAGGTCTGATCTTCCCGCTTTTATCCCGATCGGGTGCCGTTCCCGGGGTCCGTTTGGGTACACGGGATAGCGACCGTTTTTCGCCCGCCTCTTGGCCGGCCCTTTCGGGCGGGCACCTTGAGGTGCCCAAGCAGGACAACCGCCCTCCCCCCCCCATCTGCACGCTCCCCCACACCTGTGGCACCGTGTCCCGCCGGGAATGCGCGTGGTACTTGCACGTAGGCTTTCCCCTTGCTTCTGGCGTTTGTTTGGCCGTCGTCTCCTTTCCCACCGCCCCACGTCTGCCCACGTGCCGCCCTCTCCGCTCCACGGTTGGCCTGCCACCACCCCCCTCCCCCACTTTATCTTTCTCCTCCCTCGTCGTGCTTGTTTGTGATGGCCGCGACGGACGGGACCGACGGCCACTACATTGGCGTTGTCACGCCTGTGCAGACAATGTTCCACGACGTGTCCGCGGGAGCCGTTTCCCAGAACGTCGGCCACTACCTGGTGATGTTGGAGCTGAGCGACGCTCTCGTGCTCGGCTCCTTCCGGACGGAGGTGGCGGCTCTGTGCTGGTTGACGAACCCTCTCACCAAGGAGGCGGTCGTCAACGCATCGCCAGCCGTGGAGGCGTTCCCTGGTTTGGCTGCGGTCCCCGGATGGTTGGCTGTTTACAATGAGTCGTCTTGTGCTGTGTATGACGTCGACCAGGACGGTGTCGAGCGCGCGCTTGCAGTGGCGTGCACCGTTGCGGCGGGGGTGTCCATTGTGCGCCTCTTCCGGACTGCACGAGCCGGCATGTTTCGGCTGTCGGGCGGGGGACCCAACGACCTCCACCACATTGTAGTGCCTGAATTTCCTCCCCCGTCGCACGCTACTGATCTTCCACCACGACACAGCGATGAGGCGGCTGCCGAGACGTTCGGGCTGCTGGAGATTGCTGCTCCCCCTTTGTCGGCCGGCGACGGTCCTGGCCATTGCGGCCAAGTGCGGAAAACGGTAGAGCCCCAGCGCATCGGTAAGACGCTGTATGAGTCGCGCTCAACCTGCGGCAATGACCTCCACGAGGGCGCGCAGCGCCATTTCGCCGAGCCGACGGCGCCAATCGTCCACTCCGTCAACAAGTCTTTGTGCGCCGCGCCCCCCGTTGACTGTGCGGCTGCTTGCAAGGCCAAGATGGGCATTGGCCGTGAACAGCGGACCGTGGCGCCTATGTTCAACATCCTGAAGCGGGCCGGCGCCAGCGGGCTCATGGGCGGCGAGCAGACTCTGGCGACGGGGAGTGGGTGGGGATGTCGGACGCGCTGTGTGGTGACGCCTCTATTTCGCACGAGTGGGTTGACGGGCCTGACGCTGGTGCAATCGGCCGTGGCCGTCCCCCCAAGAAGCACAAACCGGCCGAGTCGCGCGGCGAGGTCGACCTGCGAAACCCCCCTGGTGTGGTCCGTGAAAACTCGGGCATGTTCTCGCGGGTGGCCCTCAAGCGCATGTTTTCTGACTTTCGGCGGCACTACGACGCGCTAGACGCGCTCGAGGCTGCGGCCGCGCTCAAGGGAAAAGCTGTTACGGGAGTCGCCGCCCCGAGCCAGGCGGGCATCAAGGCAGGCAGCCCCAAGGGGAGCTGTTCTCTCAGTGGAACCGCTGTTGACGTCACCACCGGGTGCAGCAAGGCGGCGACCATCGTCGGAAGCGCAGCGGGCTTGGTGTTGTCGGCCGGCAGTGGAGTCACCGGTCAACCTGGGCTCCCCGCGGCTGCCGCGGCCGAGACGGGTCGGTCTGGCTGTGAGGCCGCTCATGACGGTCAAGCCGTGCTTGGGCCGATGCGCCAGCTTGCGGCGGTCGGCAAGTGGGATGCCCTCTGCGAGAAAATGGTCGGCCGTCTCACCGACACCTTTGTCTCTGGGGGTCCTGGTGTGGGAAAGACAACATTCCTCAAGCGGTTCGTTGGGCACCTGCGGCGCACCTTTGTAGCGGACGGTCAAGTTGCAGTGTGTGCCCCGACTGGGAGCGCCGCCAAAACCGCTTGCGGCAGCACCTATCACTCCTTCTTTGGGTTCCCGCTGCGCTACAATCCGGAGAAACTCGACGCGGCCACCGAGGCGGCGCGCCTGCTGGCGACCAAGAAGTTCAAGCCCATCCACACCCGACTAGCCCGTGTACGCGTGCTGCTGCTCGACGAGATCTCCATGGTCCCGGCAGACCGCTTAGACGTCATGGTGCAGCTGCTATTGCAAGCGCGCGCCCCCGGGGACCCCGTTTGTGTCGTATACGCCTTTGGCGACTTCCTCCAACTGCGGCCAACCGAGGGAAAGTTCGCGTTTGAGGCCAAGTGCTGGGTGCCACTGTTTGGAAGCTCCTTTTCGGACCTGACGCTGGTGCATCGTCAACGTGACGGAGCCTTCATCACGGCTATTAGGGATGCTCGATTCGGGCTTTTCTCGCCGGCTTTGCGCGGACTGATCGCCGAGCGGACGGTATCGGACGTGCAGTATCGCGAATTGGAGTGCCGGGTACTACACCTCATGCCGACTCACAAGGACGTGACGGCGCACAACGCCAAGTGCCTCAAGGTGCTCTGCCCTAGTGCTCGCCCGACCCCGTTTTCGTGCGTGGCCAGCGTGCAGCTGGACAAGAGCCGCGAAGACAACACGGTGCCCCCTCGACTCGGCAGCGTTGGCGACGCGGCCATGCGCGCCGCGCTCGCCGATTGTGTCGCCCCGCCCGAGGTCACCCATTGTCTGCAGGCGCGCGTGATGTACACGTCTAACGCCAAGCACGTCCTCGGCATCTTCCACGGCAGCATCGGCTACATCTGCGAGTACCTGCCCGACAGGACGCCGGTCGTGCGCTTCCCTGATACCCCCCTCCCCAAGGATGTACGCCTCCACTCGATGGGCGTCCGCAATGCCGGCGAGTCGTGGATTGACGTCGAGTGCCCGGTGGTTGAATTTGAGGCCCCGCTCCTATCGTGCCCTGGTGCTGTGGCTGTCCGCAAGCAGGTGCTGTTCGTGCTTGGCTGGGCCATTACCATCCACCGCTCGCAGAGCCTGACGCTGTCCGAGGCGGTGCTTGACTTGGCCAGGTCCTTCGAGGCTGGCATTGTGCATGCGGCCGTGAGTCGGGTGAGTGACAAAGAACGGCTGTACATCAAGTCGTTTACGCCGACGCGATTGTTTCCTGATGCTGGTGCAGTATCGAAGTATCTCCACGAGTGGCAGCGCCTGTAGCTTTGTAGCGCTTGAATGGCTTTGAATCTTTATTGTCGTTTGTTCTCTTTTGTCTTGGGTCAAGGAAGAATGGATGACAGCTCATTATCGTACGTTCGTCGCAACCACCTCGGTGTCCATGCTTGGGTGGAGCAAAGCCGAGCAGCTGGACGTTTGGCGCAAGGCGCTGGCGTGGATGAATGCAAAATGCAAGCAGGACACCGGTGTTGCAAGTGAAGTGAATGTGTATCTATCCCCACAACTCCCGACCCTTCCGCCGATAGATCTCAGCAGCGTCCCTCCCACCATTCTACAGTAACTCTACGAGCGGCCAAACGCTTGTTGGCTAGGACTCGGGCTCCCGTCCGCTGTGCCATGCGGATAACGGACCGCCAACAACTGGCTCAACGTCTGCTGGGTAACCGCAGAGCTCGCCTCCACACGGTAATGCTGCTGCTCCCATTCAAGCCGCCGCTCAGCAAACGACTGGGATTGCGGAGGAGAGAAAAAGGGCATCCCAGGAGGCTCGTTGCCAACACCAGGGGAATCCCAGGATGGGGTCAATCCAGGAGGTTGAGCGACAGGCGCAGCACGGAAACCGCCCACAGCCAATGGGCTCGGGGGCATCGTTGCCGAGCCAGGTTGATGTTGCGGCACATCCGCCCTCGACATTGCGTGGTGCACTTCCCCATCAGTCCGGGCGCGCTTTGCCCCAGACGTCACCGCCAAGTGGGGCGCCTCATGAGATTGGGGAGGTAGGCCGCGGCGACGGGGGGGTGGGGGGGGAGCTAGCC
>Ga0114953_1002060_pt1 | contig 14183 bp, 17 predicted proteins | sample SidtaG_FD_87298 | JGI IMG/M metagenome (GOLD analysis project Ga0114953, IMG submission 87298) | Marine algal microbial communities from Sidmouth, United Kingdom - Sidmouth_Male2 metaG | ecosystem: Host-associated > Algae > Red algae > Unclassified | place: Sidmouth, United Kingdom | collected...
AATACTCTTTGATACCCTCCGTGATCCGCTTTGGCGAGTATCTGGCAACTGGTCATTCACCGAGTATGGGTATGGGGCTTGCACCGAAATATCACGCGTGTACGGGTATATACCCGAAAAAAATGCTCGGGAAATACCCTTGCCGAAATCCTCTTGGTGAGGCCCGGTGCAAACGTGTGGGATGATGATGGACGGGTTTCGGCAATACACGGTAAATTGAAGAGCAGTATTTGAGCTGTACCGACATCCATGACAAAATCAGTAAGTCAGATTTCTGATCGAACAAAAATCTCAAATTGTCAAAAGTTGGTAAGTTCCAATCAAGCTGAAGCGGTTACTCCGTCTCTGTCAGGACCCTCGGACATGAAAATGGATAATTGAAGTGCGGACTCTATTATGTAGCCCCTTTGTAACACCGCGTTTTCTATTCTTGATTGGACGTGTTTCTTGCTACGGATCTTACTAACCAAGCAGATTCCGAACAACGCTTGTCACCGGACGAACGCAGACTGGCGACTTATCGCAGTTCCTGTATTGGAATACTATGCGTTTGCATGATCAAATTTCTGGAGCGCATGTGTGTACTTTTGCGGAGTGGTAGACGGCGGACGAGGGAGACTGGCCAGAATACAACAAACAGAAGGAGACAGCAGTAAGCAGTTTCGACCCTGGATGCCGTTGAAAAAGCATCGCCGGGCTGCTGGCAGTCTTTCCTGTATGCACACTATGGGAGCTCTGTGCTGCACGGACATAAATGATTCGGAAGGCGTGCTGGGTGTCTTTGTACCTAGAAAACGAACAGGAGATGCTTTCTGTCGACGTTCTGGGAGGGTGCCATACGGCCGCTCGACTACTGAGAGGGGGGTGCCCAAATGGGGTCAGACACAACGCCGGGGGGCTTCGGCGGGCAGAGAATCTCACGTACACTAGATCAGATTAGGATCGGGTGCCCCGAATGCGTGAAGGAAGCGAAGAGCGGTGGCGATGGAACCCTATCTAAGAACAACGAAGAGAAATTCAGAAAGGTTGCAGAAAATGTGCTGAAGATGGTTTGAAACCGGATGGGCCCTGAAATATTTCAGGCTGCACCCGTAGCGGTTGATTTCTGCGACTGAAAGCAGTCCGGTGTGCACGTGACTTCGCTAACGATACGCTGTCATCGCTCGCAGCGGAGACTGACGGACGACGATAGCCTATCGTTAGCGAAAGTCACGTGCGTCGATTCGCTAACGATTGGACAGGAATCCTTCTCGGTATCCGGGCACACGTGCGTGCATGGTATGGGGGCCGTTATCCCTGCCAGGAAACGCAATTGAAAGGGCGGGAAGCAGGAATACAAAGTCCAAGTCACACTAAGAGTAAGTGTGTGTTCGGAGCAGCTGGTAACACGATCGATTGGTTGATGCTAATGTTGATCGACCTTTCATTTCCCAGTCGACCGCTGAAAATTGGCGTCTTGCGTCTGTCAATCTGGTCGATCGCTCCAGTGGGAACAATCAAGCAAGGAGGCAGCCTAGAAAGGACAATATAGTCAGCATGAATGAACTGAGGGGTGCCATTTGAGATGGAAAGCTGTCCTGAAGTGCAAGAACTCGGTTACTCGGCTGCATATGCTGAGAAGGAAATTCATGTTTGGCGATTGGGAAACCTGCAATGATAATATCATATTGGATGTAGAGTTGTGTTCGGATTTCTACTAGAATTTACCACACTCAAGGCGGCTAAGCGCCGCGCTCGAGAGCACTGTCCAGTCTCGTGTACGACACAGAGACCGAGTCCCTGGCAAGGAGAAGAAGCGATCCAGGAGCTGAGACCCTGCCCGTTTGGCCTCGATTTGGGAGCTTCCGCGCTGGCAGGCTCTGTTCATCGTAGCCTCTTGTACCCGCTATCCTCGGCATGCAGGCTGCTCAGGCCACATTAGCTCTCGGTCCCACGGCCGTTGGGTTTCTGTTGGGGGTTTTCCCGCCGGTAGGCTCTGTTTATGGTAGCTTTTCTCGGACCCCAAAGTCGGCATGGAGACTTCTCACGCCACGTCAGCGCCCGCTCGTACAGCTGCTGGTTTTGTTTTGGGGCTGTTTCTGGCGGTATGCGCAGTTCATGGTAGCCTGTTGTGCCCAAAAAAGCGTCATGAAAGCTACTCAGGCTACGGCGGCGCTCGTCCCTCCGGCCGCTGGATTTGTTTGGGGGCTTTTCCCGCCGGCAGGCGCTGTTTGTGGTAGCCTGTTGTGCCCGAAAACATCGGCATGGAGGCTACTCAGGCCACAGCGGCGCTCGAGCCCCCGGCCGCTGGTTTTGTTTTGGGGCTTTTCCCGCCGGCAGGCGCTGTCTATGGTAGCCTGTTGTGCCCGAAAAAGTCGGCATGGAGGCTGCTCAGGCAACGTGTGGGACCGTTTGTACAGGCGCTGGTCTTTTTGGGAGGTGTACGTCTGCCCGCCGGCAGGCGCTCATCATGGCAGCTTACATATCCAGAAAAGTACAGGAAATATTCTGCTTAGATCGACTGAGCGCCGGGACCCGGGGGCGTTGGCCGTGCCGTGAGACGCTTTCCGCCGGAAGGTAGAAGCAACGCAGAGCCGTCAAAAGTGGGTAAGGGTGGATGCCGTTCACTTCAAGAGCCACTGGGACATTCTGTGCCAAATGCCACATCGGTTTGAGCTTCTGTTTCGAAACTGTGTGATACGCTGCTGCGTCGGTTTCTGGTATCTTGTTCGTCGATTTCAGTGTTCCATTTGATCCTTGCAGAGAAAAACAAGAGATCACATTTGACATGCAATCGTGTATCCTGAAGGAACAATCCAGCACCCACGCTGGTGGTCCTGACGAGGGACCAGCTGAGGACTCCGGGCACTCCCAGTGTCGTGAGCGGTTCAGAACAGACTCTGTGACCTTTAGCACTGCTTGCAGGGACGTCAGCTGCCACGGCCGGTTGGTTCATCATTCGCATGCACGCAAGTACTGCGGCAGCACGCCAATGGCGGCGGCACATGCCGTGGCTGTCAGCGACAATTCTCGTGCCGGCGGTGGCGAGGCACACGCCCCACTCTCCCCTCGTCTCCCGCCCACGACACGGAGTTGGACCCCCCCCTCCCCCCATTCACTCTGCCCCCCACCTTCCCGCCGGCCGCTTACGTAGAGCATGGTTTCACGCCCCATGCCACCTCACATCTCCGTGTTCCCGCTATGCGTGGAGGGCCACCATTTTTCGCCGCATTGATGGTCATCATAGAGCGCAGCGTGATCTCTTCTGTTGATGACGCTGCTGCTGTCCTGGTGCGCCGCTCACAATATCTCGGCTGAACAGCGGCACCGCTGCTTGTGGAGTGCGGTGACGCGCGCCACACTCAGCCACTCTGCGGCGACCGACACCGTCTTTTCCGCTCGCGCCACGCTGCGGGGTGTCTCGGTCTGCAATTGTGTCCGCGGCGGCGCGGGCGGGTGGGCCGGCGTGCCGCTTTGGGTTTCTGCCAGTGGATGGTCCCGGTACACGGCTTGGCGGCCGCCACAGCATGCATGCAGAGTGCGCAGCATCCCCGCCACCTCCGTGAGCGGCGCCCGCTGCCCTGAAGGTCTGCTATACTTGTCGGCATGCGGCTGACTTGGCGCTCTTGACGGTGTATTTCTCACTGTTTCTTGCTTTGTCCCTTTCTTGTTCCTCCACAACGATTTCTCCAAGTTCGCCTGCCAAACTCTGAGCCGGTCTCCGCGCCTTCTTCGATGAGTGAGAAGGAGGACCGCAAAAAGTCGGCCGGTTGTAGCTTTATGTTGATGCGTTTTCCTTTGCGGTTTTCTACGAACGTACGAGCGTTACGGAAACATGGTAGCCACTCAGAAAAAAAGTGGAGATAACATAATAGAACGCATCTAGGTACCGGGAAGTGGAGTCCCGTGGAATGCATACGCAGCACTAAACACTCCATGCACGCGGGAGAGCATAACACGTGAGATGCCATCACCACTTCCCGCTCGCCCCTTTCCCTTCCCCCCGTGCCCCGGTCCGGTTCTGAGCACATCGACGAACCACTGTTCGAGGCCTTCATGGTTCACTGGAGGGCACCACTGGGCAACTCCAGAGGCACAGTGCGTGATAAAGGACGTAAGAAGAGCGTCGCACGCAGAAAAGATTACCACCAAGTCTCGAGCCACGACGGGCCCGTCATCGAGGCCCCACATCTTGAATGCGGCCAGCCCCGCAGCTGCCGCGGCGTCCTCCCGGCTTCGACGCCGTTTCTTTGCCGTCTTCGAGCGTGTGGCCGCTGTCATCTTGCTGGAAGTACCGGCTGCCGCACCGTGCCCTTGCGCTTGTGGCGAGGATCCGCGAGCTTGTGCCGGGAGGTGAAGTCCAGTTGCCTCACCGTCTTTATCAGAGCCCCCCTTCAGCACCGAATCACCCGTCCAGACATCCTCAGGGCTCTCTCCAGGCGAGGAATGTTGTGTACGACAGCACTCCACCAGTGATTGCCCTCAAAAAAGAAGAACACCCAAGTAGAGAAATCAAAAACGTTGACACGCTGCGTCATCGAGCGCACCTCAGCGGGCCAGCGCTCCCGTAGAATCTTGTAAAAGACGCTACAGAACAAGAGACAGCCCCGCGCATCGCTTACCGATAGCTCTTCCAGCCAGATGTAGCGCGCAAGAGCGTCGAAGAGTGCGTCTCGGGCCTCCTGACCAGCCTTCAAACTCCGGACGTCCGTTCGAGTGACCTGAATGCTGCCTGAGAAGGGTCCTCGGAAGTACACGAAGGCGAAGTCTCCGTCGTCACTTAACGAGTCTCTAACCTCAACAGGAGGCGCGACGCGGTCCGTCCGACGCACTTCCGAGGCACTCCGGTCCATGACATCAAGGCGCGGCTCGAAAACAGTCCGAGTGCGCATAGTGGGCGGCTCAAGTTGCACTGGAACAGTGGTTCGCAGCGCCGATGACCAAAACTCGAGACGATGGCGCTGCGATGTGACACGCCGGAACGAGGAGGCCACGACAAGGGCGCACACCGGCAACGTTACCCACAACACACACCGCACCCATCGTCCTCTGATAGGTTTGTCCAACCACTGTTTATCTCACTGTCCGACGAGTACTCTAGCACATAAAATATCAGTCTCATTGACAACACAATCTGCAGGTCATGTTCTGCTGATAGTTGTTTGCCCAACCAAGGGGTCCTGTCAGTGTTCATTTGAAGTGCCCGAAGCCACAACGTTGGCTTATACAAACGCATCTGCCTTCTGCAGCTTTCTTGTCTCTGAATGGTTGCAGGATGACATAGACATACGCCGTTGCTGTGCATGACCTAGCTCTACGAGCGCGGACGTTTGTGGCCCGTAGACTATTGAGGAAGATGTCAAGCTATTTCAGCTCTCTCATTTCTTCTTTTTTCAAAAAAGGAACTGTGTAGACGTCCTGTGGTACTCATGCGGCACGTGAACATTTAACCAGACGGAGGGGGCCCTGGACCATGTGGGAAAGCAAGGAGTCTCGATCTTGGCGTCGGAAAGTAGCAGCAGCGCGGTACTTGGCGGGACCTACAAGCCTAGGTAAAGTGACATCGCGCATCTCTCCTTCGCATTCAGAGTTGTCCCTGCCGCATGTTCTCGCGTTGCTTCACTGTTGTCAATGCACGCCGCTGCGACAAGTGAGGAAAAAGCGTTCGTGTAACGATGCCACTCGTGGCGCCGTGAGACACAAATGGAGGTACTGGCCCCCCCGCTGGCACCGTCGGCAGTGCTGCTTTCCGGAGCGGAGAGAAGAGTGAAAAGGCGTGCTATCAACTGCCGCTGTCGCGGTGGAGGCAGTGACGGGGCAGCCATCTCCATGCGATCCGAATTCGTTCCCACCGCCACGATGTGCGGCGGCGACCACGTCGGCAGAGATGCCACGCTCGGTAGAGATGGTCTTTGAGGCTTCCTGTGGCTCTTCATTTCCTCTGTGTGGGGCTCTGCTGAAGTATCAGTATATACGCAGTGGGAGCGCCGCGCAGCGGCGGGACGGAAGAGGCACAAATCCCCCTTCCCCGCCGCACACGGGACTCCAAAGTCATAGATTTTGCATCCTCGGGCGCGGCTGGCTGGTGGGCGGCGGGCTTCCGTGTCTGAACCGCAACTCCCAAGCAGGCGGACGGAACCTTCCCCCGCGACAAACACAGGTCACTGCGAACTAACGAGCGGGGGGCGGCGCCATAGGCGCCACTGACTGCATCGCCGGCCGTAGGGACTGCAGCGGGGGCGGCGTTCGCGGGGATGTCGACATCGAGTAAGTGGGGAAAGTTGCCGCCGGTTGCGCCTCCACAGTCGTGGCATTAATAGCAGGGGTAGCGGCGCACACCGAACGCGTGCGGAGCTGGTGACTCCTCCGCGGCTTCCAATGTCGTCGGCCTCCTTCAAGGGCGACGGTGGCGGCCGGTCCGCGGCTGTTACCCGCCGCAAGCGCTTCTGCAAGCGAGTGGGCTGTTGGCAACGCCCGACGGTCGGTGAGGGGACGGAGGGGGGGCGGGTGTGTGGTGGGAATTCCATGCCGCCCGTGCGTGTGCTGGAACTTGTGGCGATGCCCGTGAGAGTGGGCGGCGCCTGCTGCCGACACAATGAACCGTCGCCGCCGCGCCGCCGTAGGTGGCAGCTCCTGCCGCCGCCGCGGCCCCCGGCGGTTGGCCGCAGCCCAAGAGGTGGTGGGCGCCGTCGCCGCAAACGCCTAGGAGCGGTGCCGCCGCGGCGGTTGCACGTACAGTTTTTTGCGGGGAGGCGACGGCGACGGCATGGGGGACAGCTGGGGTGATAGCGTCACAGGCCACTGCCTCGACACGATGGGCGGCTTCGCCGCCGGCGCTATCATGCGACATGAAGCGTGGTGCCCGCAAGAACGTGAGCACTGCGTCGCCGTACGTATCAGCATTTCCAGCCTGTTGAATTGGATTCAGCAACTCCTTAGGACCAGTCACACCGGTCATGTGGCGTAGTTGGTTTTCGACCTCTTCACAGGTCATGGGCCCAGTTGACGCTGGTGGTCATCATCTTTCTCTTCTACGGTCGCAAAGAGAACGACGTTGTGCGGGTTGCGGTGCGTTCCGGCGTTGGTTGGGCGGGTACAGTCGCACGCATCGACAGGGTGGTACCAGTCGGTGCCACGGTCGTCAACATGTCGGACCACGGCCGCGTTGGCGGCCCGCGGTTCGCACAGCTGGACGACGACTACAAAGTGTGGGCGGCGTACCAACGTGCGCAGTTTAAGAAGGAGAAGCTGTGAAAGGCGGTCGTGACGGACCGTCCTGCTTCTGGGTCGGACGACACGAAGGCCGACCCCGTCGTCGAAGAGTGGGACGCCATGAATGAGGCGGCGCTTGCGACCATCCAGATGTCGGTTAAGCCCGTGCATCTTAACACGGTGACGGCAGCTGACACGGCCAAGGAGGCGTGGGACGCACTCAAGGTCATGTTTGAGGCGCGCGACATCGCTCAGCTGCGTCGGCTCATGGAAGAGCTGAGCAGCTTGAGGAAGGGCGACGACGAGAACATCATCAAGTTCGCGTCGCGCGCCAAGATGATCCGGGACGAGCTAGCCATGCTCGGGAACCCGGTGGACGACAACACGCTCGCGCTGCGTGTCTTGTCGGGGCTCCCGTCCGAGTGCGGGATGCTCAGGACGGTCTTGGAGAACAAGGACGTCAAGCTGGTCATGTCTGACGTGACAGCGAAGCTGCTTCGAGTCGAGCAGCGGAACATTGCTGGGGGCTCATCGAAGCCAGCTGGTGGTGTCAAGTCGCAAGCCTTCACGGTGGCGGCGCCAAAGAAGCCGTTTGACAAAAAGTCGGTCGTGTGCTACTATTGCGACAAGAAGGGGCACATGAAGCGTCACTGCTGAAAGCGGAAGGCTGACGAGGCCAGGGGCAAGAACAAGCCCGGTGGCGGGCGCCGTGACGGTGGCCATGGGGGCGGGCCCCAGGCGGGTGCCGCTTTGGCATACACTGCTTCGGCCGGTCAACCCGGCTCCAGCAAGGCTCACGGGAGCACAAGGGGGTCGTCGATCTGGGTGCTCGACTCTGGTGCGACCAACCACATGGCCGCCGGGGACAAGGGCTTCACCGTCCAGGCGGCGGGGAGCGGGGCCAAGGTCATCATGGCCAATGGAGACAAAGTCCTCATCAAGGGGCATGGCCACGTCTCTATCGACGTTGGCAAGGGAAGCACCAAGGCGCGCATGGTCCTAGCAGAGGCCATGCTCGTGCCCGACCTGACTAGCAACCTGCTGTCAGTTAGGGCGGTTGACCGCAACAGCGGTGCCGTGGTGTTTGTCGGGGACGGCTGCTACATCCTCAGGGACAGGAGGACGTTCGTTCGAGCGGAGTGCTCGACAAGGCGTTGGTCGTGGGAAAGGTCAAAGACCAGGAGCAGTATGTGCTCAAAGTGACGCCGGTTAAGGCGTCGGCGAACGCGGCGTCCACGCGCATCGCAGGGGAAGCAGAGCTTTGGCATCGCCGGTTCAACCACTTGGGGATTGAGAAGCTCAAGCGGGCGGCCAAGACGGTCTATGGGATGCCGTCGTCGGTGGCCGACGCTGAACGTGTGTTCGGCACTGTGTGTGTGCCGTGCGTGGATGGGAAGATTGTGCAGGCGCCGCATCCGCGGTCTTTCACAAAGACCACTAAGTGCGAGTTGGTCCACACCGACGTGGGTGGACCTCTCACAGAGTCACTGGGTGGCTCCATCTACTTCATCACGGAGCTCGATGACAGCACTGGTTTCATCACGGCGACGCCCATCAAGACAAATGGGATGGCGTCGCAAGTGCTTAAGACGCGCATCAAGCAGCTAGAGACGTTGACTGGTGTCCACGTCAAGCGCGTCCGTCACGACGGTGCCAAGGAGTACCTCACCAATGACGTGAAGGCATGGTACGAGAACAAAGGCATTACGTCTGAGATGACGGCGCCGTACAAGGCGCAGAAGAACGGAAAGGCAGAGAGATTCAACCGCACTCTGATGGAGCGCCTACGTGCTGCACTGCTTGATGCAGGGGCGGAAGAGGCGCTTTGGGCTGAGGCCCTGGCTTCCGTCGTCCATGTCCTCAACCGGTCGCCCAAGGCGAGACTGGACGTGACGCCGCTGGAAGCGCTGACGGGGCGACGCCCTAACGTGTCGGGCTTCCGCGTCTGGGGGAGCCGCGCTTGGGCGCTCAAGCCCACGAAGCAGCAGCGCAAGCTGGAGACGAGGACCGACGCGGGCCGCCTTTTCGGCTACACGGTTGGTGGAAAGGTCTACCGCATCCTCGAGGACGGGACAAACAAAGTCTTCGAGCGTCGCGACGTCCTGATTGAAGAGAAGCCGGCCAAGGCTGACTCTTCGGGCGACGGTTCAAGCGCTGGTCCCCAGCTGACGATGACCGAGGACAGCGACAACAAAGGCGGCATGGACGAGTCCATGGACATGCTGGAAGCCGAAGGAGATGGCGGGGAGAAGAATCTTCCCGTCGAAGACTCCGAGAGTAAAAAAGACGGCGATCCTGACAGCCTCGCGGACGACAACGACGACAGGAACGTCAGGGTCAGAATGACTCGATGGTACCGGTCGGTACCTCTACCGCGGATGTCTACAATGCTGCTCCGGGGCCGCGTCGCTCTACACGTAGGCCAGCCCCCAAGGTAACCTTGTGGGAGAAGGACCCGAAGTCGTACCTGGACACGGGGCATGGCTTCGTCACGGGGCGACCCCTCTTATACCTCAACTATGGTATACAGGTCGCTCAGGGACCCGCCATCATGGTGGCGGGCGAGCCGATAACCGTCCAAGTGATGCACTTGGGCGCTACGCCCCTACGGCTGACGACCGACATGACCGTGGGGTTTGTCGACCCCTACGCGGGGCCGACCTATGAGGTGCCCCGGGACAAGCTCCCGGAACGCGACGAGACCTCCAAGGAGGAGAAGGATTCCCCACTCCCAGGAGTGGACGTGTCGCCGGTACCCGATGAATTGTCAGGGGCCTTTAAAGCCCTCTTGAAGAAGCATGCACCCCTCTGGGGGGGAAATTTGGGGTTGATACGCGGTGTAGAACACCGCATTCGCCTAAAGCCCGGGGATGTCCCCGTCAGGCAACACCCCTACAAGGCCGGGCCTTTGGCCCGGGAGAGAGAGAAAGCTGAAGTCGAGCGCATGCACTCGATGGGGGTTATAGAACCCTCCACTGTGGAATGGGTTAGCCCAGTCGTTATGGTGCCGAAGCCTGATGGCTCGGTACGCTTCTATATTGACTACAGAAAGCTGAACTGGATGACCGTCAAGGATGCGTACCCCATTCCTAGGATGGATGAATGCATCGATTCCCGAGGGGATGCCAGGGTGTTCTCCACCCTGGACTGCAACGCCGGCTACTGGCAGATACCAGTAGCCGAGGAGGATAAACACCTTACGGCGTTCACGTGCCATTCGGGCGCGTGGCAGTGCGTGCGCCTCCCCTTTGGGTTGCGCAATGCCCCTGCCACCTTTCAAAGGGCTATGGATTTGATCCTGGCAGGGGTCAAGTGGTAGATATGCTTAGTATGTCTGGATGACGTTATCGTCTTCTCCCGTTCCCCAGAGGAACACTTACAGCACCTTGATGAGGTGTTGACATGCATAGGAAAGGCAGGGGTCACCTTGAAGGCGGCCAAATTCCATTTCTTTCAAGAAGAAGTGGAGTTCCTCGGCCATGTTATCAGGCCGGGACGAGTACATGTCCCGGAGAAGAACCTCCGGGCACTAAGGGGTCTCCGGTATCCGGAGACCCAAACCCAGATGAAGAGTTTCCTGCGTATGTGCGGCGTATATCGCCGCTTCGTGGCCGACTTCGCCAAGATAGCGAAGCCCCTTACAGCCTTGACGAGCACTAAGCTCCCCAAGAGGTTACCTCTCCCTAGGGAGGAGGAGTCTAAGGCTTTTGAGGAACTACGAGGGCGGCTTTTAGCCGCCCCCATTCTTGCTCTCCCAATAAGAGAAGGGCACTACATCGTAGATGTAGACGCCAGCTATGAACAGCTGGGTTGTTGCTTACAGCAACAACAGCCCGATGGGGAGTATCACCCCATCTGCTACTATAGCCGCGCTCTTCTCCCTGCGGAGAAGAACTACTTTGCCACTGAGATAGAGGCGCTCGGCGTCGTCTGGGCATTGACCTACTTGAGATCATACCTCGAGGGGGCAGAGTTTCTGGTCCGGTGTGACCACCGGGCCCTACTATCGGTACTCACGAACATGAGTGCGAACGCGCGGATAAGCCGCTGGCGACTCCGATTATCGGAGTACACCTATGAAATTCGGCAAAAGCCGGGTAAAGACCATAAGGTCGCAGACGCGTTATCGCGTCTTCCCACGGAGGGTCTCGACTCGACTCCCTTAGACGAGGATATCCCCGTCCTGGCCGTCGAAACCCGGTCGAGCGACGCCCTAGAGGCCGCATCGCCGGCCGAAGCACCCCTGGGGGCGCTAACGGCCAAAGAGATCATCCTCGGCCAAGCCGAGGATGCGTTCTGTATAGACCGACTGAAAGAACTAGACGTTCTTTCTCCACCCGACCCCAAGTGGAGTCGGAAAGTCTTCATCATTAGAGAGAAGAACGGGCTCCTATGCCGACATTCGGTGTATGGGAGGGAGACCAAAGTGGTCATCCCCGAGGCGCTGAAACAGCGCCTCCTACGTTACCAACACCAATCGGTGTTAGCCGGTCACCCCGGCTCGCGGAGGATGTATGAAACCCTCCGCCGGTATGTCTACTGGCCTACCATGGTGGTAGACGTCTACAAGCACGTGGAGCAATGCCCCGCGTGCGCGAAGAATCGCTTTTCCGAGAGGAGGCACACTTCCACTATGAAGCTGTTTTCAGCTCTCGAGCCCTTCTCGGGGCTCGCAATGGACCTTCTAGGCCCATTGACCACCTCTAGGGGTGGCCACAAGCATGTACTGGGCATATGTGACCGGTTCACCAAGTTGACGCTGGCCATCCCTTTACGGGATGCGATGGCGCTGACGGTATCGTCAGCGTGCATTGACACTTGGGTGGCTGCCTATGGCATCCCGGACTCTGTCCTGACGGACAACGGACCTCAGTTTGCCTCGGTATATTACCAGGGCATCCTCGGGTTGTTGGGTAGAGCCTCGAACTATAGCTCTCCCTACCACCCCCAGACCAATGGGCAGGTGGAGCGATATAACCGCACCTTGGTGCGGCAGCTCAGATGCTGTATTGCTGAGCATCAGAAGGAGGAGGACAGTCATCTGTCCCTTCTTACGACTGCGTATAATACGCAGGTGCACGCGAGCACTGGGGAGATCCCCTTTGCCTTCGTGAGCCCCAGGCGGCTCCAGCATATTGGCATAGAGCGCATGCCTCGGCTTAGACAAGCCGAGGAGAGAACCGAGGACGCCTCCACGGCGGCAGAACAGTATGTTGAGGACCGCAGGGCCCTCATCCCGGCGGTTCGCCGGTAGCTGGGCAAAGCCCAGGCCACATATAAGCGGGCGTTTGACGCCCGCACCAAGGAGAAGAATAAATCGGTCAAGGCCGGGGACTGGGTCTATCTAGATGCCCACTCCCGCTCTCCGAAGAAGCTTGGGTTTAAGACCCAAGGGCCATACATGGTGCTACAAACCGATGGGCATCGGTTTCTGGTGGAGAGCCCTAAGGGTCTCCGTACGGTGAGCACTGACCATGTCACTGGTGCCCCCGCACCTCCGGCAAGGGATGGCAAGTGGACAAGGGCTCTTAGGGCCCAAGCCCTCTTTAAGGTGGGCGACCAAATTAAGGAGGGCCATGAATTCGTTTTCGAACGATTCCTCAAGCATGGTTGGGATGATGGTGGCCAATTGAAGGTATTGGTCGAATGGTTCGGGTTTCCTGAACAGGAAGCCACGTGGCAATTGGCTTCTTCCCTCCCTAGGGAAACAATTCGCAAGTATTGCTTGCGAAAACGTGTCAAGCTCCCCGCCTTGACGCGGGAATGTGTTTTCTTTTTTGACCAAGTCGGAAGACGGCCCCTAGGGGCCCCTGTGACTTCAAGTCACAGGGAGAGAGGAGGACACAAGAAGAGAGGCTAAGCCTTTTATTCCCTACGGGGCCCGAGACCAATCTATCGTAAGATGGAGGGCGCCCACCCCCTTAGGGGGGGCGACAACGGGCGACACACAAAGAAAAGGGGGGACAAAAGGAATCTTTGGTCACCCTAGGGTGACCAAGTCACCAACTTCCAGGACGGGCCCCATAGCCAGGATCATAGCCCTGGCTACGATCCTCCACGGGCTCGGGCGCATAGTATTGCGCCCCCGAGTACGTCGGCGGGTTCGCCGAGGGACCCGTCTCAGCCCCACATAGGGCTTGAGAGGAAGAACCGGCGCCCGCCCCATAGGGGGCTCGGGGAGAAGAACGGGCGCCCGCCCCATAAGGGGCGTGGGAGGAAGAACCGGCACCCGCCCATAAGGGGCGTGAGAGGCCGAACCGGCGCCCGCCCCATAGTGGGCGTGGGAAGAACCAGCGCCCGCCCCATACTGGGGCGGGGGAGGAGACGGCGGACGCCGAGGCGCCGCCGGCAAAGCAACCCCTCGGGGCGGAGCCGACGAGGCGGACAAGCTCCGGAGTGACGATCCGGCCACTACCGTGTTGGTTTTCGCCACGGCGGTGCCATACTCCTCTGTTAGATAACGGCGGAGCGTCTCAACCGAACCCATGTGGTACAGAGGCACGACGTCCCGTTCCCAAAGGGGGCGGGACCCAATGGCAGCAACCTCGTTGCGCAGCCGCACCGAGGTGCGGCTCAACGCCAAGATGAGAGTATGGTCCACCCCATTATTGAGGATGGACGGGAGTTCCCCAAGGGATCGCCCCAAACTCGACCATATGGCCGGCTTGACGGGGGACGGGGTACCAAACTGGGCCGACCCATCCCCAGGAAAGAGTGGAAGGGGCTCCAGCGGAGGGGCCGGGGGTCCCCCCATGGTAGCAGTCGTCCCACCGCTACCCCCAAGGGGGGAGGCCCGACGAGGTCGCGCAGGTCGGCTGGCCAAGCGCGACACGTAGGCCGGACGTGACACCCTCCCCCAAGAGGGAGAAAGCAGGGCGAGAGGGGCGGAGGCCGAAGCGGCAGGGGCCGAAGGGGGCTCTGGAGCCACCGCAAGGCCTGCACGAGCCGAAGCCGCGTCCGCCAGGTCCCGGTCCAAGTCACGGATCCGGGTA
>Ga0114953_1002066_pt1 | contig 14170 bp, 22 predicted proteins | sample SidtaG_FD_87298 | JGI IMG/M metagenome (GOLD analysis project Ga0114953, IMG submission 87298) | Marine algal microbial communities from Sidmouth, United Kingdom - Sidmouth_Male2 metaG | ecosystem: Host-associated > Algae > Red algae > Unclassified | place: Sidmouth, United Kingdom | collected...
AGGAGTGTCGGATCCGATGTCCACCGCCCGTGGTATCTCACCGCTGCCCATCCCCGCATCCATGAACATGAGGAAGTGATAATGCAACAAGGTTTAAGGCTGCTTTTGAGAGGGCTGTACCATGTTTGATGCATGAATAGACCCATGCTGCCCGGGATGCCGCACAAGCCGCCGCGGCGAAATGGAAGGGCTTCCTGACGGCGGGGGAGCTCCAATCAAGGCGTGAGTACCAGGCTGAGACACGAACGGATCCCGCCTGGCCATCCAAGCGGCCGGAAGGATGCGGCGTAAGTCGCGCCAGGAGACTTTGATCGGTGTCAAAGGACAAGTCATTCGTCGGCGGGACGTCAACGTTTCGTTGTCGGTCTTTTGGTTGCAGCTGCCTGGTACTCTGATCAAGCGCAACGCCCTTACGATTTTCGCGGAGGCGCTAGTTCACCGGGCCATTCCTGATGATCTGAGCATATGGCGTCACAATATCCTTCGGGAGGGCCAATGGCCAACACTCGACGCACTGGTGCACAAGTGATATCTAGCTGTTCGCGCCCTCCGTCACTGCCGAATTCCAATCAACACCGCGCTGCTCAAAGAAGCAGCGGCGATGATTGGTGGTCATCTCGACATTTTCGGGAAATCTGCGAGCCATGGATGGATATAGTGCCTTGTACATAGCTCAGACACACGCAGCTGGACTCTCTGGCCATGCACAGCGAGGGGGGAGCCGCCCACTGCGGTGCAGCCGCTGCCGCAGTGGAGGAGGTCCGGTGCCCATCAGAGACGTTCCCAGCTTTCAGAAGCAACAGCATGGACGAGACGGGGCTGCTGTACGGCTGCCTCCTGTCGCAAATGTGTGTCTGTCCGAAATACGGCAGGCGCGCGCGCGGCACTAAGGCGATGCGGCATATATGCCGCGTCACCCGATTCCTGTGCCAAAACAAGAAAGGCACACAAACGCTCTCCATGGACATGATTTGCGAGGCCACCATGCCAATAAGCTCCCGCGGTGACGGAAAAGAGTGCTCGCTCCCGTACTCTACCTAAATAAGAGCGTGGATGGAAACATTCGTTTGCCATGGGAAGTGGCATCCTGATGTCCTACCGCCCCTGCGGGAGCGACAAGGGGGTGCAAATTGTTCTTGTAGCATATCTCCTTAATTTTGGTATATTTGGCGCGGTAGCCGCCCTGACTGTTCAGTATTCAAGTGGAAGATTGAACTGACTCGTGGCTCGCCCTTTGAGAGGTTACCGCCGTCTTGTATATCTGTCTTTTCTTTGATCGTCTCTACTTTAGTGGTTATTCGATCCTCATGATCACTCGGTCCATCGACCCCGCCCCTTTAATAGTCGCATCATAAAAGCACCATGGGACCGGGGATCGCCGACCTTGGCACCCTCGGCTCCCCATAGGAATTTTTACGAACAAATGGTCTTCTTCCTCGCCCTTTGGGCGATAGTGGTCGCTTGATCGCGCTTCGACGGCCGGTCTCTATTTACTGGGTAGTTAACCAACATCCTTCATACCACATTTAGTGGAGCAGCAGACGATACTCTTGCCTGCCGCGTGCATCTGCGCGCGGCGCCTGAGAACTGTCTCTTGTTGCCAAGTGGCACGGTGAAGGATAATGCACCTATTGGCTTGACGTGCAGGGCGCGTCTCCCACATGTGTGTGCCACGACGCGGGGCTTCGTGGGTGGTGATCTCGCAATGGAGCTCGGGGCGCTTCGGTTGGCACTGTGCCGGTTGAACAATGACCCCTGGAGCTACCGATGGGCAACGTGGCAATGGTAAGGGTAACGAAAACGCCCTGCTTTCCGACTACGTCCTGCCCGGAGTCGTTCGTTCGAACATGCGCGACGCCAGCACCCTTGGTGGTTCCCTCTCGGGATTACCCGCGTTGAATGCGGAGGCCTCTGGCCAACCACTCGATGCGGCGAGCCATAAGGCGGAGCTGGAGACACTTCGTCTCCGTCTGACTGCCCAACAAGCAACTGACCACTCGTTCGCTGAAGCGAACGACACCCTGATCGCAAACGAGGAGGCTATGAGCCAGGACGACATCGAGTCTTATTCCCAGTCTACAAAGTCGAGTTGCAAGAGGCAGAGAATGAAAACAGTCAATGTCGAGCCCAGGGGCGGCAAGGCGCCTTCTTCTCGTCCGGAGCTAGTTTAAAAAGCGACCGAGAGTCGGGATCGAGCGCGTAAGCTTCGAAAGACGTTTCATAACATCCGCAAGGAGACCACGTTGGCCGGCTCAACCTGCTCGGTTGAGAACTTAAACATGTCGGCCGAGAACGATTCATGCTCTTCTAGTGGGACGACTTCCTCTTCGTCTTTCGACTCCGGAAGATCCCCGGGCTCCCCGTCTTCTCCATCGTCCCGCTCAAGCTCCGAGTCCTCGGAGACGTCATCATAAGCCGAGTATGGACGATCTTGCCCGAGCGCGTACAAGAGTCGTCACGACTCCGAGAAGCAGTTGGAGAAAGCCGATCGACAGACGTTTATTTAACCTTCCAACAGCCGCTTCAAGTCCGTGTTGGACAATCGCATCTACTTTCTGATTCAACGTGACCATTCTCTGCCACCCTCCCTAGTGGAGAAAACGCATAAGATGAACCGCCGCCTGGATGGCGAATTCCGAGGGCAAGAACTGTTCACGGGCACCTGCCCCCTCGGTGACGTCACCTTTATGACGACCTTTCGACGCGCCGGTGACGCGGCTGGTCTCACGCATGGGCAAGCCCTGCCTCTCCTGGCCTTTCGCCTGTCAGGCTCAGCCAAACGAGCCTTCTCGAGCGCCCTGACCTCGACGGCTTGGCATCGCACTGAGGCGATCCGCACCTATGTTGCCGCTATTAACTGGCTCCAAGCCAAGTATTCCACTCACGCCTTAATGGCCTCCGCCTACCACGACATTATTATTATGCGCCAACCCGATATTGAGTCGCCCACAGCCTTTGGAGTCCGCATTGAGACGCAGTCTGACCGCCTAGATGGCCCATTCCACGCCCAAGACGAGACGGATGTATTCATCAATGGCTTGTCCGAGATTATCCAATCCCATGTCCGCGTGTTCGACTGGCAGTTTCCCAAACGCACACTGGCAGACACCATCTCCGCTGCCCAGATGTCTTGGGACAAGACCAACAAGCTGTGGTTGTCGCTTACGCTGCCTCTTCTTCAGACGCCTAAGGTGGCATATGCCTCGCCCAGGCCAACTCGGCACACCAGTGTCTACTGCCCCTTTCCCGGTACCCAACTGCGGGCCCGGTCACGTTCTCCTCCTCCGAGGGATTCGCCTCAGTCAAGGACCGATTTCTGCTCCAACTGTCACAATCCCGGTCACTTCACTGCCCAATGCTCTGAGCCGTACCGGCCGCGTTAACGCCGCAATCCTGATATTGCCGTGAACTCCGGAACTGAGGAAGCCACACCAACCGCTGAAAGCAACTGTAACGAGTCCACCGACTCGAAAAACGAGTGAGCCGGGTGCCTCTTGTCGGGTTGCCCCGACCATCACAACCATCTGGTAAAAGACGCAAGGTGACAAGGATTCTAAGCAATGCACACCGGCACTACGAAATTTCGGCCACCTTTGGCTCTTTCAAACGAGCATTGCACAGCTGTCGACCTGTCTTGAACACCGGTGCTGGCATTGACTTGGTTCGACCCAATGTCCTACTTTCCAACTGGCAAAGTTATGCTCAACAGCCTCATTGAACACCCCGCATCAAAGATGCAAACAACAAAAGCCTCATAGCAGACTATGCTACACATATGTACAAAGATGTCGGATGCGCCAAGGTCTTCGACCGATTCTTTGTTGCCGAACGCCTATCGGTGCCATGTATCCTCGGTACTGAGTTCATGGATAACCATGTGGAGGCTATCTGCACACGCCTGAAGAAGATCGTCTGGCAAGAGCACGTTGGAGATGTCACAAGGGACAAAAGGTGAACGCCTATCCTTTCCACCCTACTTTCCAACAAAAGAGAAAGGTCATGGGAAGACCATCCTGCTCAGAAACGGGCATGTCGCCAAGACCGCGTCAAAGGACGAATGGAGGAATGGGATATGGAAACCTGTGCCACACCTGTCCTAGGCACCATCTCGCCCAACATTCGCCTATGCAGGCGAAAGTCGGTGGCAGGCACCCGTTGCGATGCGCTCGTCAAGCCCTGTGAGCCATTTTTGGTTAAGGTCTGAAATGTTAGGCCGGACCAGGCCATAGCTGGAAAAAACAGCATGCTCGGTATCTCCGAACCATTCAAAGGGCCTATTTTGGTCGCCACACCAGAGTAGAAGGCAACCCAGGAAATACCAACTGGTGAGGACCCATCAACGTCCGACGACCCTGTCGAAGATGTTGACCTCGGCGAGACACGGGAGCAATTGCACAAGAGAATCCGGGAAATGCTACGCACGCATTCTCCGATGTGAGACGGCCTCCTCGGTCCTGTCCATGCCACTGAGCGCGCCATCGTCACCCCAGCGGAAGCCGTACCCATTCGGGCACAATCGTATCGCGCCGGTTCATTCAAAGGGCAGATCATAGCTGACCGAATCAACAAGATGCTTAACCTTACGTTTATAGAGCCTTTCCACAGTGCATGGGCAAGCCCCGTCGTCATCGTGCCAAAGAAGAATGGCAAAGCCAGATTCTGTGTCGATTACCGCCGAGTCGTCAACATCACCAAGAAGGATGCCTGTCCCCTTCCCGAATGCAGGATTTTCTCGACTCCTTAGGATGCGAAGGTCTTCGCCTCACTTGAATGTACGGCCCGCTACTGGAAAGTGCCCCTACGACCGGCCGACAGAGAGATTACTGAGTTTACGACGCACGCTGGTATTGAACATCGGATATCAATGCCATTCTGGCTGACCAGTGCCCCCGATACCTTTCAGCAGGCCCTCGACATTGTATTGTCTTGCCTCAAGTGGCAGCTTTGCCTCGTATACCTAGGTAAGGTCATCATCACTTCTGCATCTGCAGAACAACACGTCAGAGACGTCGACGTGGTCCTAACGCGACTGCGCGAAGCCGACGTCACTCTCAATCTCGAGACGTGCACATGGTTCTCCGACTAAGTCGAGTACCTTGGACATATTGTCCGACCGGGTCAACTTCATGTTCATAGTAAAAAGGTTGTCTCGTTGAAGAACGCTTCGCTACGCACAACCAAAGCCCAGCTAAAGAGCTTCTTGGGGATGTGGAACGACTTTTCCAAGCGAGCAAAGCGTCTCGGCGCGAATACCCGTGCTGAGGTCCCCCCGGACTTACTAAAACCTTCAGACGTAGCCCTTGCGGCCTTCGACGATCTGCGTCAAGCGCTTCTTGCACCACCAATTTTGAACTTTCCATAGGCCGAAGGCCAAATGATAGTTGACGTCGACGCCTGCGCCGACCAGCTCGGATGCACCCTGCTGCAAGAGCAAACTGACGGTCCTAGATTACCGGTTGGCTATTGGAGCCGTGGCCTCAGCCCTGATGAGGAAAACTATTCCACAACGGAACGCGAGTGCCTGGCCGTCCTGTGGAGCGTTCTTAACCCCAGACACTTCCTCGACGGCCACCACTTCCTCACAAGGACCGACCACCAAGCTATAAGCTGGATGTACAGCACCATTGAATCAAGTGGCCGGTTGATGCGATGGCGCCTACGGGTGTCCGAATAGACGTTCAACTTGCAGTGCAAACCCGGTGCGTCGCATGACGCCCGAGACCTCTTGTCCCGAATGGATAAAGACGCCGCCGTTGATGATATCAACGACGATATCCCATGCCTTGCATTGGCCGAGACAACCAACGGCTTGCTGATAGGGAGTGACACGGGTGCAGGCATGCCGACCCCCGTCGAATATGACGATATTGTGGAGGCCCAACAAACCGACGAGATCTGCGTGGAGTTGGCCAAACGCGTGGATCTCAAAACGGCGAAGGTCCTTCTTTAAAACAAACGTCACGGCCTCTGCAGGTGGGCACCTTAATGCCACCAATTGCTCATCCCAGAAAGCCTACGCAAGCGTATTCTTACGTTGGAACAACACGCTACGGTGTCAGCCCACCCGGGTCTGAACCGGATCTTCCATGCCAAGCGGCGTCGGTTTTACTGGCCATCCATGGTCACGGATATCTACAACACTTTTACAGAGTGTACGACCTGCGCCCAAAATAGGCTGGCACTACGACGACACACGTCTCCACTGACGCTGTTCCCAGCTAAGTAACCATTGGCAGAACTATCGGTCGATATCTTCGCGACAATCCCCGCTACCAAAGCTGGTAACCGCTTCATCTTGGTCATTACCGACCGCTTCTCCAAGCTGACCAAATGCGTCGCCTTGCGGCGCATAACCGCAGTCTCCGTGGCATCAGCCCTTATTGACGCATGGGTCGCCTGTTATGGCCCACCTGACCGAATCCTATCGGATCAAGGACCCCAGTTCATGTCGAACTTTTTCATCGCCGTGTTGAAAGTGCTGGGCACCGAAATGGTGCGCACTACGACGTACCATCCACAGACTTATGGTTACGTCGAGAGGTACAATCGTGTCACGGCCACGCAACTCCGACATTACGTCACAGACGACCCCTGCCGTTAAGACGAGCAACTCCCCGTATTGATTTTGGCCTATAACAGCCAACCGCACCGGTCGACAGGCATTGCGCCAGTCGAGCTAGTTTTGCGCAACCTTCCACCTGGGACCCCCCTGAAAATCCAGGGTACCCTCAATGATGGGTCACCCCTAGCGCGCAAGCATGAGTTTATGGCCAAGCTGAGACAGCAAATTCCAGCCGTCGTAGAGGCCATGCAAAAGACCCAGCAACGCTATAGGCGAAACTTCGCCGCGAACATGGATACACGTAACCAAAGTATCCGCGTCGATGACTACGTCTATACGACTAACTACCCACAAAAACGCAAGCTGCGAATTCTGACCGTCGGCCCGTTCGTCGTACTCGGCGCAGATGACTCCACCTACGTCGTAGACGTGAACGGCGAAGAACGCAGAGTCAATAGTGACCAAGGGCCTTCGGCACCGGACGAGACTCCACATTCATTGCTGGACGGACACGACAAGCCCGAAAGGGCCCCACCGGTACCCGAAGAATACATCATTGATCGCCAATTAGGTTTCCGTCGGACCAATGGCATCTACCGTGCCAAGGTCCGATGGTTTGACTACAGTCCAAAGGAAGACTCCTGGGAACCCTTCTAAAATGTTCCACCGAGCCTTGTGATCTCGTACCTCCGACAGAGGAAGAAGAGAATTTCGGGGTACTCCTGGAGTATGCCCACCCCCCTTTCTCGGGGTACCCGCAGATCTTCAAGGCTCAATCCACCCGAAACAGCCTTGGCAGTAACCCCCCAACGCCCAGACCCGAAGTGAGCCCCGACCATTCGAGGAGTGTGTTCGAATTCCCACGGCGAAATTCGAATCACGCTGAACTGGAAGATGAACAAATCTAAGTTAGTTCAGGAGACTTTGCCAACTTGTTGGGATCGACTGACACTGCCCGAGCGGACGCTAAGTATTCTCGACGACCCTTAGTTGGCTCTGTGGCGTTTCGCCGAGCTCGCGGAGTGGCTCGGTCTGTAGACATACGTATGTCCCTGCTCCCCGCCCTTACGGTACGACGAAGCGCCACGAGCGCTCGTTACCCAAGGGGTCGTATCTGAGCCAAACGGGATACCATTGCCCTCGGTCCATGACTTAACGACCACTGTCGAGGACCTGATGTACCAAAGTACAGAAGCGACGCTTGTAGCCCCAAGGTGCGGAAGCGCACCCTCGTACATCGACGCGAAGGCAGCTTTTGCATCGCACGAAGTACTGCCCCACGCGTCAAACGACCACAGTAGGGCAACTACTTGGGCATTATTTTCCTTTCACGTTGAAAAGGAAACAAACAGTGCTACCCAAGGCAATCCCTCTTTTTCCAAGTGACGGAAACCCCTGAGCGGGAAAGGTGTGTAAAAACCCACCACAGCATCTCCTGCCGACGGGAATTGGCAGTAACAAGTTCAAGAACAAAGACACAAGACACGACCACACCGGTCCTCGACCACCCCGCCTTAGCCATCGGAAGGCCCACGGCCATCGGCGTCCACCGACGAACTGCGACGTCGCATATTGTGCGGAGGCTCTTCCTCATTCTCGCCATCACGGCTGACACGCCGGCCAAGGATGTCGCCGACGGCGAATCGCACTGGCGAGGGAGGCACCACCGCCACTTGGCAAAGACGCTCGACTTCCTGACGGAACTGGTCAAAGGCAGCCGCCGAGTCGGCCGCCACGCTCATGGCACGAGCGAACACCAAGAAGACGTTCTAGAGGAAATAGCCATGGGCGCCGCGGACCGCTTTGCGCAGCGCCTCCGTCTAGCGATGCCGCGCCAAGGCACGTGCGGCCGTCCCGATGCCATGAGGCACTCGCTGCCCGTCTCTTCGACGGCTGGAAGCTTAGCCAGACAGCGCGATCTCCGCCTCAAGGGACTCGACCGACGTGAACACGTCCTCTATCTGAGAAAGCTCATGTCCTCCGGACGCAGAGGCGAAGCGCGTCTTGCGCACCGGAGACAGCGAGCCACGTCGGCTGGGCGAAGCGGCCGGATGGGAAGGCCCAACGGACGAACACTTCCCGCGACGGACAACTCGCCGTTGCCATGCGCCGCCGCGGCAGGCCAAGCGCCCTCGTCTTCCGTTCCAGCGCCACCGGCGGAACGCGACGCGAAACCCCAGTACGGGTAGCTCAGCGTAAAGCCGTACTAGGCCGTCGAGTCCAAGTGGATGTGCATGTTGCTCGCCGCACGCGTCCGTGTGTCCCGTCGGATAACGAGCTTCACGAAGAAGGTCCACGGGAAAACATCCGTGGACTTTTGCATCTTTTAGAACATGTTCAACATTGCCTGGCCGCTCGGCCCACTGGCCATGTGATGCAGGTCCAAAGTGACCCTCCGCCGAATGACTGTGGCGCCGAGCCAGCCAAACACGTAGTCGGACATCAGGGTATGCACCCACCCGGCCGCCAAGAAGTAGGAGTACTCCGCGGTGACGACGTGCCGAGCGGCACTGAACACATCGACGAGTTTATGAAACACGTACTGCTCACCTCCAGAAAATGGTGGTCGCAGAGAGAAGGGAGGCAGCGCCGACGACAGGTCGTAGAAATGAAGACCGATTGGCTGTTTGACAGGCCACGATCGAACTATTGGCAGAGAGTTGCCGCCAGTAGTCTGGCAAACCAATCACCGTGTCTCTCAGGAGGCACGCAGAGCCATTTTAACCCACAATGAGATTTCCTGAGATTTTTGGGCCGCCCGCTTGGGCCTGAAGAGGGCATGGAGAGGGTTCTGGGCCAGACCTGTGATTTCTCATGAGATCAACAATTCTCTTCAGATTTGTTTCAGATCCTGATGAGCGTTTCCAGTGCGCAGAGCTGCATGGGGAGACTCTGTAAGGAACTCAAATGATTACTAGCCTCTCCAGTGATCCACGTACGCCGTTGAATGATTGCAACCACTCTGCAACCGCCATTTTTTGGAGGTCAGCAATATGACAGTGCGTATGGCATCTCCATCCATACCCCGCAATTAATCCACCACCGGTGGTACCGCGGGAACCACCTAGGCAAATCTAAATGACGAGGCGCCCGGATAACGCCGAAGCACCAAGCAGTGCGGAGAAGCCCGCCGCTGGCGATATGCGCCGCATCTTGAGCAAGCCTATGGGCAGGGGCGTAACTCGGCGCCCGAAACGGGGAGGTCAACGCCACGGTCCGAGCGTCGATCTGCTCCTCGACGGCGCGTTCGGCCTCTTGAGAAACCTCAGTAATCTCCTCGAGGTACTCCTCCATCATCTCCTCTTTGGCAGAGGGGACCGATACCTCTATGGCCACACGGCGCGATAAGAAGACGTCCTCTGGCTAATCCCGACGCAAACGCCCGAAGTTGTTGGCCTCCACCTCAAATATCCCCAGCTCATAGGAAGCAGAAGCGCCCAAGCGCAAGGACGTGTATGGAAGTCAAGTAACGGCCTTCCGTAGCGTACCAGCTCGTTGGCATAGGCCAGTTCTTCGCACGCTTGACGTGCCTCGCCTGTATTTCCATAGTTGGCGTTCCCGTGCTCTTCCGCCACAACGACGTCGACTTGGTCATCCGGAACATCGGCGAGGACGTCGAAAAACCCCGGCGGGGTGCCCCGATGGCCTTGTTCGATACAAATCAGTGCCGCGCGGCGGTTGTTAGTCGCCGCGTCCATGAGGGCGTCGTCGCTCATGACGGAGACGGCGTCTCGGGTCCCAAGAGACGGCGAGCAGAAGTACGTCCGCCGAATGGGCGCAAGCCCCGCGCCCTCGAGGAGCAGATGTTCGGCCTATTGGTCGTCCGCCTCATTGGGATACCCCGTATGCGCACCGCCTCCGCGCATGTCTCGGCCATTGTCGGCCGAAGACCCGGCCCGACGCGACGCCGAGTCGCCGCTCGCAAACGGCCCGGCCGGCCCAGCTTGGCTACCCGCACCATTTTCACCGTTGCCTGCCGAGCCTGCAGCGTCGGCCATCCTGACGTCGTTGCCGCCGCCGCCTGCCATCTTGGCCTTGTCCTTGCCCTCTGCACGTCGCGCCAAGAAGTGGCCCCAGGCCAACGTCACACCCAGCCACCCACAGGCACGCCGCTCGCCTCCCCCCCTTACTCACGACCTAGGGTCAACCGGGTGGGTGACAAGCCGCGCTCCTAACTTATGAGTGGCTACAAGCCTGACCTTGTTCCCCCGCCCGCCGTGTGAGCCAGACGCAGCGACCCCCACCCGCCGAGGGAGAGGCCGAGGCAGCCTCGCCTCGCGACGTACGGGGCACGGCAGACGGAGGACCCAAGGGTCAACAAGTGCGCAAGCGCAGGCAACCGCTACCTTCCCAACTGGACTACAAAATCCAGTCGCCGAGTGGCATGGGGAATCGAAGGTGTCCTCGCCGTGCCCGCCTCCACGGTAAGTATACCTCTCGGCCAGCCTGGCATCCCGCCGGGTCGCCCCTCCCTTCCCTTTGCAGCACGTGGACGCAAGAACCCTTTGATGGGACAGATCGGGCGCCTGCGCGGCGGTTGCCGCCCCGCGCTTCCCATAGGCTGCCCGTGCTCGCCCTCCGCGCTGTCGCCCCCCGGTCGTCTGCCGGCGGCGACCACTCTGGGCCGCCCGCGACCGTTCACGTGGCCGGCTCCATCGCTCTGCCTCTCAAGAGATTGTCAGGGGTCTTCCCGGCCGCCTCTTCAGGCGCCGACCAAGGCGAAACGTCCTCATGCCCGTTTGCGCGTCATTATGCGGCGCGCTGATTGGCTGCCACTTGTGGCGTTCGTGGTGGCGGATCGGCCGATCTGCGCCCACTCGCCGGGACGGCTCGAATCTCGTTACAGGAGTATGTAGAATATCTCATTAATATTACGATATCTGGCCCGGTAGCCCCCGTGACTGGTCAGTATTCAAGTGGAGGATTGAACGGACTTGTGGCTCGCTTTTTGGGAATTTACGTCCGTCTCATATATCTGTCCTTTCTTTTATCGTCCCTACTTTGGTGATGATTCGGTCCTTATGACCGCTCGGTCGATCGACCTCGCCCCTTTACCGTCTGTAAATCGAAGCACCATGGGACCGGGGCTCGCCGTCGTTGGCACCCCCGGCTCTCTATCGGATGCTGTACGAAAAAATGTTCTTTTTCCTCGCCGTTTGGGCGATAGTGTTCAATTTATCGTGCGTCCACGGTCGATCGCTACTAACTGGGTAGTTAACCAGCGTCATTAGCACCACACGTAGGACCTCGTCGCTGCACAGAGCCACATCCTCGAGCCGCATGCGTGAATTTGGCTGGCATGCCAGCCGCGGATCGAACGCTGGGGGGGGGTGGCACGGGGGCCGCGGCGGAGGGGCTGATTGATGAGGAGGAAGCCAGATATGTTTGGACTTGTGCGACCTTGCACCGCGCCATGCAGAATCTCGGGGTCTCCTTCAGCCGTGGCCCAAAACATTACGATGTCGCTCGTGAGAAGCCATCGGTGCGGAAGCAGCGAAACAACTTCATCGCCATAGTGCTCCCATACCGAGCTGCCGGCCGGACCATCTTCTACACCGACGAGACGCGGCTGAAAAAAAAGATGAGTACATATGTCAACTGGAGGACGGTATGTCGAATGCCAGACTCAAGGTGCCCTCTGGCAAGAGCGGGCGTATCATTGTCGCACATGTTGGGTCCAGGGAGGGCGGGCTTGTCGACGGAGCTGCCTGGGTCTTCATCGGCAACAAGAAGTCTGCCGACTACCACAGCGAGATGACGTCTGCTTCATGGCTGCAGTGGCTGGAGGAGTCGGTCTTACCGAAGATCCGCAGCGGCGTGCTTGTCATCGGTCGGGCTCCGTAAAATCTCGTTCGTAGCGAACCTACGCGTCCGGCGGCATCGAAGCTTCGCAAGGCAGAATTTTCCAGCTGGCTGGAGAAGCAAGACCGTTCTGTGACTGAATGGGGCCCGGAGTGGCGAACCACTTGCACGCGGGCGGTGCTCAAGAAGCGGGCCGACGAAAACCACCCGCGCCCCCGCTACATAGTCCAGGACCTAACGGCGCGCTTCGAAATGTCAATCCTCATCGCTCCCGTTGCACACCCGGAGCTGAACCCAATCGAGATGATTTGGGGCACTGTCAAGATGGCGTGGAAGCGGGCCAACCTGACGCTCTCTCTCGCAACGCTCCGTGGCCTGGCGGAGGCCGAGTTCGAGAAGATCACTGCGGAGGTGTGGGATTGCTATGAGGCCCACACTATCGAAGCGGAGAGCTACTATCGAGCTGTCGACGAGGTATGCACTGATTTATACAGGCCGCCTTTAATGGCGACCGCGACGACGACGAGGTCGAGGGGGGTGATTTGGGTGCGGCGAGCGACACGAAAGCGAATGCCATGTTTGCGTAGGCGCGTAGATCAATCACTGGAGCCCAAATGTGGAAGCGAGGGCCTTTTTTTTAGTCTTGTATGGACTGGGGCTCTTGCCCAGAAGACGACCGACTCTGCGGTCTCCTGGATCATCCATTCATATAAAGCTCTCTGTGGGCCACATGTTTGTCTGTCTGTCCGTGCAGCCCACCAATCGGAAGCCCGGGATCAGGTCGCGCACACGGGCTACCATGGTAAACAAATGGATTGCGCGAGCGCCCAGATTCTCGGCGCATTCCCACGACAAACGTTCTAGGGACCTGCCTGCACGCCCGGACAAAATCCATCCAAATCCGCGAGTGGCGCAGCGCCAGGCCGTCGATTTGTTCACTTGACTCACAGTTAATCGAATTGATTCAAGCAGTGGATTATCGGGAACGCCCAGAGTTTCGGCGAGCAGCGCAGCGCGAGGGCGTCGAATTTAGCGCCCTCGCTCGGCCCCACTGGTACGTTTCGACAAGCGGCGTAGCGCGAAGGCGTCGAGCCGAGCGCCTGGCAGGCGTGCCGCCGGTACAATTGAGCGTCTGATAAGTGCGCATGGCCCTATGGTGGGCTCTCGCTACCGCCACAGTTCGGCTCCGCGGGTACATTTCGGCGAGCGGTGCAGGGCCATGGTGTCGAGCCGATCGCCTGCCACGCATGCCGCAGGGACATTTTAGCATATGGTCTGTGTGCATCTCCCTGATGTGGGCTCTTAGAGCCCGCCCCTGTCCTACCTTTTTTACCCTATTTTAGACTGTTAGCCGACCACCCCGGATTGCTGATCGTTTGACAGTGTCACTGTTCACCCCCGATTCCAGCCAGTGGGCCAGTGTGCACACGTATTTACGGATTTCATGACACGGCGTGCACATGAAGTGCAGATCGGTCGGCATTCCAGCCCCCATGACAGAATTATGTACCCAACAGTTGACGCTTTTTCAAACGAATGACAACAGAAAACAAATTACGACAAGCTGCTCACTGCGGTGCGTGGGGGGCGTAAGTGGAGGGTGGGTGTCGGTGGGCTGGGGTTCGTGGGGTGCGTGAGGGGCGGGGCGCGGTATGTTGGGGTGCGGTGGTTGTGGGTAGGGTGGGGTGGGTGGGGTGTGTGGGGTGTGCAGGCGCCGTAGATATGGTGAGCTGAGATGCGCTGGGACCGATAGGTGGGCTGGGCTGGGGTGAAGCGGGGAGAGTACGAGGTGGGTGGGATGGGGTG
>Ga0114953_1002070_pt1 | contig 14154 bp, 12 predicted proteins | sample SidtaG_FD_87298 | JGI IMG/M metagenome (GOLD analysis project Ga0114953, IMG submission 87298) | Marine algal microbial communities from Sidmouth, United Kingdom - Sidmouth_Male2 metaG | ecosystem: Host-associated > Algae > Red algae > Unclassified | place: Sidmouth, United Kingdom | collected...
CCCTGTGGCCCCAAGGACCCCGCCACTAAGCCAGACCCATGGGCATCACGCGCGGCCACAGCAATGGTGCAAGCCAGTTCGGCCAACTCATCAATGCGGTCCAACAGACCATGGGGTTCCAATCGATCTGGCAAAATGGCGTACGAATCCGTGGTGACCACATCGGCCCCCGCAGCCAGAAAATCATCGTGCACGGCGCGCACCAAATCGGGCGCGTCCAACAATGCTTGGGTGGACCACAATCCCGTGGCCTTGCCGGAACGGGCAATCAATTCTTGGCCGAGGCCGCCATCTAAAATGATCATGTCACACCTTCATTTTGCTAAAAATACCTTGGGGGGACAGGGGGCAACGCCCCCAAAGGGGTGGGCGGGCGGGACCCGCCCGACCCTACACCAATCAGGCACGGATACGCGCGTTTTCAGGGTCCCACACAGGCTGATCCGCTTGCACGGTTGCCTTCACCCGGTCGCCAAACACGTTGATCTCAACCTGCGTACCCACGTCATGCAGATCAACATTCAGCATCGCCAGCACGACAATCCGACCAGACCGGTATCCCATGGCACAAGACGTCACAGCCCCCACCACATCGTCCCCCGAATAAATCGGCGACATATAGGGTGCATCGCTGGCGTGGTGTTCCATGACCAACGTGGCAAACCGCTGGGCCACACCGCGCTGCTTCTCTGCAAGCAACGCTGCTTTACCGGGGAAGTCTTGCGGCTTGTCCAATTTCACGAACCGGTCCAGCCCCCCTTCCAGCAGACTGTAATCTGTGGACAAATCGCCCTTCCAGGCGCGGTACCCTTTTTCAACTCGCATCGAATTCAGTGCATACATCCCAAACGGCTTGGCCCCCGCATCCAAGACAGCGTCATAGATTTCGGCGCAGTCATCCATGGCGGCGTGGATTTCCCAACCCAACTCACCCGCAAAGGACACGCGCAGCAAATGCACGTCTTTACCGGCAACTTTGCCCGACTGATGGGTCAACCACCCCAAAGACAAATCAGCCTCTACCCCCAATTTCTCAAACAGGTCTCGGGAGGTTGGCCCACACACAATCAGCGTGTTCACGTTGCGTGTTTCATCTGTCAGGGTCAGACCCTCGGGCAGGGCTTTCGCCAAAACCTCGTAATCATGCCACTGCGCGGCGGCAGCAGTGATCAACGTGAAGTCATCTTCACCATGACGCACCAATGACATCTCGGTCAGGATCTTACCTTTGGTATCTGCAAAATACGCCAGGTTCATGCGGCCAATCTTTGGCAACGCACCTGCAACCATGCCGCGCAGCCATTCAGCAGCACCCGTCCCGGACAGGTTATACCGACTGAACCCACACAGATCCAAAACGCCCGTGCCATCGCGCACCGCTTCGACCTCTTCTTTAATCCGCAGTTCCCAAGGACCAGAACGGTTCCAGGTTTCGGTTGCTTCAACGGATGTATCGTCGCCGTCTTTCGCAAACCAGTTGACCCGCTCCCAACCGTTATACGCGCCCATGACACCGCCCAGCGCGCGCACCTTTGCATCGCAGGGGGACAGCTTTTTATCCCGCCCCGCAGGCCATTCTTTCTGGGGATAATGGATGCCGTATTCATGGCCGTATGTTTCCAAGGCCTTGGCATAACAGTGATCGTGGTCTGTGTAGTCGGTATAGCGACGCGGGTCAGACGACCAGTTGTCGGCTTCTGTCTCACCATGCATGATCCATTCAGACAAGATTTTCCCGGCCCCGCCGCCCTGGGCAATACCAAAGGTAAAGGAATGCCCTTCAAACGCGTTCTTCACGCCGGGCATTGGCCCCATCATCGGCAAGCCATCTGGCGCATAGGGGATCGGGCCGTTGATGTTGCGCCCCACACCTGCTGTGCCCAAAATCGGCACACGGGCCATGGCATCTTCGATGTGCCATTCCAACCGTTCCAAATCATCGGGGTACAGCTGGAAGCTAAAATCTTCTGGCATCGGGTCTTCGGGGGTGACCCACGCCGCCTTACAGTTATTCTCATAGGGGCCCAGGTTCAGACCGTTCTTATCCTGACGCAGATAATACGACGAATCCACATCGCGCAGCAAAGGCACCTTCTTGCCGTTGGCCTTGGTCCATTCTGCCAGTTCAGGAATTTCATCAGTCAGGAAATACTGGTGCGACATGACAACCATGGGCACCGTACGCCCCCCAAAGGGCTTGAACATTTCGCCGACGCGTTGGGCATAATACCCAGCACAGTTCACGACGTATTCCGCGCGAATGTCCCCTTTTGCGGTCTTGATAATCCATTCGTCGCCATCACGGTCGATGCCGTCAACTGGGCAGAACCGTTCGATCCGCGCGCCTAGGTCCCGTGCCCATTTGGCCATCGCTTGCGTCAGCTGTGCGGGATCCATGTCCCCGTCATAGGGGTCCCACATGCCGCCTTCGAGATCGTGTGTTTCCAGAAACGGATGCGCTTCTTGCATCTGTTCGTCGGTCATCATTTCCATCGGCAGACCCAATGCCTGGCCCTGGGCCACGATCTTTTCAAACTCCATCATGCGTTCTTTGGAATGCGCCAAACGCACAGAGCCCGTGACGTGATAGTTGATCGGATAATCCACCGCTTCGGCCAGACCGCGATACATTTCCGCAGAATACCGCTGCATGTTCATCACAGCCCAGTTCGGCGCAAAGTTCGGGCAGTTGCCTGCGGCATGCCACGTGGACCCAGCGGTCAGTTCGTTCTTTTCCAGCAGAACGCAATCGGACCAACCGGCCTGCGCCAAATGGTACAAGGTCGATGTCCCAACGACCCCGCCCCCGATGATGACAACCCGTGCTGTGGTTGGAAAGTCAGCCATATCAATTCTCCCTGTGCGGTGCGTTGTCCGCGATATCGTAGTAGTCGCCTTTGTCGGCGGTGAAGATGTGTTTGTGTGTGGTCATGCCAGTGGGGCCATCAATGGCCCCGGCGGAAAACGATGTGCGGCCTTCGCCGTCCAATCGCCAAAACAAGGTGGACCCGCATGTGGCGCAAAATCCGCGTTCAGCCGTGTCGCTGGACCGAAACCAGGTCACGTCCCCGGTCACGGCAATATCATCAGATGCCGCCGAACAGGCTGCCCAGAAATGCCCCGTTGTTTTGCGGCACTGGGTGCAGTGACACGCCACGGGCGGGCGCACTTCGCCCCCCGCGCTGAACGTGACTGCGCCGCACAGGCAGGATCCTTGAACCATCACATGCGTCCTTTAATACACGGGCGGCGCGATCACCCAGATCGCTTGGCACGGTTTGTCATAGGGGTTTTCCCATTTATAAGCTTCGCCCCGAATGCGGAAACTGTCGCCTTGGGCCACATGGAACATCCGCCCCGAAATCCATAATTTCAGCTTGCCAGAAATGATAAAGCCCACTTCTTGGGTCGGGCGGGTTTGTTCCCAGGTCAACTTGGCCCCAGCTTCAAACGTGGAATAGACCATTTCGAAATCATCGGTCAGGTCGGGCGACAACAGTTCTTCCACTAATCCATTTTGGCGGCTGCCAATGGGGCGGCGGCTGCCCGCGCGCACGATGTGCCCGGCTTCTTCTACCTTGGCTGGACCCGATGCAAACAACGATGACACAGACACATCCAGCACCCGCGCCAAATCCCGAAGGTCTTCGACCCCCGGTTCAGACATGTCGCGTTCCACTTGGCTAAGCCACCCAACAGACCGTCCCAAACGATCCGCCAAATCCGCCAGCGTAAACCCCCGCGCTTTGCGCAAGGCGCGAATATCATCGCCCAGGGTCTGGCTGTCTTTGGGTTGGTACATCGGGCATTCCGGCTGAGTCTGTATTTCACCGTACGCTAAACCGGGGTCGTGAAAAAAATCAAGAAAATTTCACGAACGTGAAATTAATTGCCGGAATTATTTCGGCCCTTGATCCGCCGATACCCCAAACACACTGTCCAAAATCGCGGCCAACTGCGTGGCATCATCCTGGGTAAAGGCCGCTGGCCGATTACTATCGATGTCCAAGACCGCGATCACCTGTCCGGCTGCATTGCGCACGGGCAAAACAATTTCTGACTGGGTGGAACTGGCACAGGCGATGTGCCCGTCAAAGGCATTTACGTCATCCACCAACTGCACCTCGCCCGTCCGGGCGGCGGCCCCGCAGACACCCCGGGCGAAGGGGATCACCAAGCACCCGTGCCCGCCTTGATAAGGGCCTATCTTCAAAATACCTGGCTGTGTGACCCGGTAAAACCCCGTCCAGTCAAAGCGGTCATCGGCATGGTGCAATTCGCATGCAACGGTGGCCATCAAAGCCACTTCGTCCGTTTCCCCGTCGGTCAGGCTGGTGATGGCTTTGGACACAGCTGCATAATCAATCCGCATCAGTCACACCAATTCCACGGCGATGGCGGTACCTTCCCCGCCCCCGATGCAAATGGCCGCCACTCCGCGTTTCAAACCCCGCGCTTTCAAGGCGTGCAGCAACGTCACGATAATCCGCGTGCCCGACGCCCCGATGGGATGCCCCAACGCGCAGGCCCCGCCGTTCACGTTCACCACATCGGGCGACAAATCCATTTTATGCATGAACGCCATCGGCACCACGGCGAAAGCCTCGTTCACCTCCCACAAATCTACGTCATCCTTGGACCATCCGATCTGCGCCAATAATTTTTGCGCGGCGGGAACTGGTGCTGTGGTAAACCACCCCGGCGCTTGGGCGTGACTGGCATGGCCCAAAATCCGTGCCAGGGGGGCCGAACCCGCCCCGTCACTGCCCAGAACCAACGCCGCTGCCCCATCCGAAATCGAAGACGAATTCGCCGCCGTCACCGTGCCGCCTTCGCGAAACGCAGGTTTCAACTGGGGGATTTTATCGGGACGCGCGTTCCCGGGCTGTTCATCGGTATCGACAACGACGTCACCCTTGCGGGATTTCAACGTCACCGACGCCACTTCCGCCGCAAATGCCCCAGACTGGATCGCGTCTTGCGCGCGGGACAAAGACCGCAGCGCATAGTCGTCTTGGGCCCCACGGGTGAACTGAAAATGTTCCGCGCAATCTTCGGCAAAGGTGCCCATCAAACGACCCTTATCATAGGCATCTTCCAGCCCGTCCAAGAACATGCTGTCTTGCACCGCCCCATGCCCCAACCGGGCACCACCCCGCATCTTGGGCAAAAGATACGGCGCGGCGGTCATGCTTTCCATGCCGCCCGCCACGATTGCGCTCACCTGACCCAGCGCCACTTGATCAAACGCCATCATGGTCGTTTTCATGCCAGATCCACACATCTTATTCACAGTGGTGGCGGGCACAGACTCGGGCAACCCAGCGGCAAATCCCGCCTGGCGGGCCGGGGCTTGGCCTTGCCCCGCGGGCAACACGCACCCCATCAGCAGTTCTTCGATATCACCGGGCTGTAAGCCAGCTTGGCCCATCGCCCCGGAAATTGCAGCCCCGCCCAAAGTGGCGGCGGATACATCAGCAAACGCCCCTTGCAACCCCGCCATGGGCGTCCGCGCCGCACCGTAAATGAAAACTGGCTTCATTTTTTCGTCCCTTGATCAGTTTTTGTTCACCTTTGACGGCTAGTTTCAGCCCTGCTGGTAAGGAAAGCAAGATATGCAACTGACACTGTCACAAGATGACACAACAACCATCGTTACCCCTTCGGGACCCAGGCTGGATGCGCTTCACACCCTGGGCTTTAAGGAAAGTATGCGAAGGGTCATCTCTGAAACCCAAGGACCCTTGCGGTTGGACATGCGCTTCGTTGATTTTTTGGACAGTTCTGGCTTGGGGGCGATCGTGTCGATCTCGCGGATCATGGGACAAGATCGCCCCCTTGAATTGGCCCATCTGACCCCCATCGTGGCCAAGGTGTTTCGACTTACAAAAATGGACCAGATATTCACGATCCACGGCACAGCCCCGGAACTGATCCGATGACGGGCGCGCATTTAACCCGGCACTTTGAAAATTCAGCCCAGGACGCCGCCTGTGCCCTGTATGATTGCGTGCGGTTTGTGGCCCAGCATTCCCATCGCGCCGATGACATTGAATTGGCCTTGGCCGAAGCCATCAACAACGTCGTGGATCATGCATATATCGGCACGGGTCGCGGCACTGTTGAAATCAAGACCGCCCCCGACGACGGTGTTCATTGCACGGTCCATGACGTGGGGCGCGGCATGGCGCGGCAACCAGGATCAACGCGGGCCCCGTCCACAGATATGGATCGGGGATATGGAATTCCCTTGATGCATGCGTTGGCGGATGATTTGAACATCACGTCTGGGCGCGATGGGACTTTACTGTCGTTAACATTCCCACCCTAAAGGCACGGGTTAGACCTGTGCGAAATCAATGCTATGTTTGACCCAACACAGTATCGGGGAAAGACATGCGCGATTTTCATATGCCAGGGCGTTCCGCCACTTATGCAGACAATGGCATGGTGGCCACGTCCCACCCACTGGCCGCACAAGCCGCCCTTGATATCTTGAAGTCCGGCGGCAACGCCGTAGACGCAGCCATCGCGGGGGCTGTTTTATTGGGATATTGCGAACCCCAAATGACAGGGATCGGCGGTGATCTGTTTGCCCTGGTCAGCCCGGGCCCTGGAAAAGAAATCGTCGCACTCAACGGATCGGGCCGCGCCCCTGCGGGTGCCAACGCCGATACCCTGCGCCAACAGGGCTTGGACGTTGTGCCACTTCGGTCCGCCCATGCCGTGACACTGCCGGGCGCAGTCGATGCGTTTTGCAAACTTTCTGCGGACTATGGTCAATTCGGATTAGACAGCGTTCTGGCCCCGGCCATCAAGTACACGCGTGACGGCATTCCCGTGGCCCCGCGCGTCGCCTTTGATTGGGGCAATGATGGCGGCACCCTTCAAGGTGCGGCCCGGGATTATTACCTGATGGACGGCAACCCCCCGTCGGTGGGGGACCGCTTTGCAATCCCAAGCCACGCCGACGTTTTGGAAAAGATCGCCAAGGAAGGCCGCGACGGATTTTACAAAGGCGCAGTCGCCGAAGACATGGTGACGACCCTGCGCCAAGCGGGCGGGGTTCATGATCTGGATGATTTTGCAAACGTCAGCTGTGACTATACCTCGCCCATTGCGGGGGATTACCAAAACCGCACCTTGGTGGAACACCCGCCCAACGGCCAAGGGGCCACGGCGTTGTTGATGCTGAACATCTTGTCGAACTTTGACATCGCGGGCATGTCCCCCTTTGGGGCGGAACGTGCGCACATCGAAGCCGAAGCCGCGAAACTGGCGTATGATGCCAGGGACCGGTTCTTGGCAGACCCTGACCACATGTCCCGCTTGGACCATATGTTGGACCCCAAAACCGCGTCCGATTTGGCCGCATTGATTGACCCCAACAAAGCCATGGCATCAGCCCAAACCCGGTCAGAAGCCGTGCACAAAGACACGATTTACATCACAGTCGTGGACAAAGATCGGATGGCGGTATCTTTAATCTATTCGATTTTCCACGGCTTTGGGTCGGGCATTGCATCGTCGAAATACGGCATCCTGTTGCAAAACCGTGGGGCTGGTTTCACCTTGAACCCCGGCCATCCCAACGAACTGGCCCCCGGTAAGCGCCCCATGCACACGATCATCCCCGCGATGTTGTTGAACAACGGTCAAATGGAAACGACGTTCGGCGTGATGGGCGGCGCCTATCAGCCCAACGGCCACGCCCGTTTTGTCAGTAATTTGCACGACTTCGGAATGGACCCCCAAGCCGCCAACGACGCCCCCCGCGCGTTTGCTGATGGCAAGGTTCTTAAAATCGAACGCGGGTACGCCCCGGATGTTGTGCAAAATCTGGCAGATCGCGGTCACAAAATCGACGTCCCCGACACGCCCATTGGGGGCGGTCAGTCGATTTCAATTCGCGAAAACGGGGTGTTGGTGGGGGCATCGGATCCGCGCAAAGACGGATGTGCGTTGGGGTATTAATTCAGCTGCACGTGCAGCGGATACCCACCGTCTTCGAACGGGCCAAACAAATCGCTGATATCGGGGTGATCCACGGGTTCCCCCGAATAGTCCGCCACCAAGTTTTGTTCTGAAACATACGCGATGTAATAGCTTTGGTCGTTTTCCGCCAACAGGTGGTAAAACGGCTGTTCCTTGCGCGGACGGCTGTCTTCTGGAATGGCGGAATACCATTCATCCGTATTGGAAAACTCAGGATCCACATCAAAAACCACACCACGAAACGGGTGCTTTTTGTGGCGCACAACTTGGCCCAGGTGGTATTTTGCGCGGCTTGTCAGCATCAATCGTTCTCCTGCGTCCTATCTAGGCATAGCCCCGTTTGGAGTCCATGCCGCCCACGGCGAAATCCCCGAAACAAACTGTGTTGTTTCGCCCTGCGAAACAGACCCCCGGACTTTAATTTAAGCCGCGACCGATTGTTTCATTTTTAAAAACAAAGCTGGGCAGCATCGGCAAAATTATGCTAAGACACTCAAAACAATAAGCATTCGTGTGAGGCGGCATGAAAAATACAATAATTGCACTACTCGTAGTGGCAGCAGTGGCAGGCTGTTCGCGGCCCAGTGGAAACCCAAATGCCCCAAAGGGCTTGGATGATGCGTGCAACATCCTGGATCAGCGCAAAGACTTTTTGCCAGCATTCCGAAAAACCCAAGATCGGTACGGCGTACCCGTGGCGGTTTTGATGGCCATGATTTGGCAAGAAAGCAAATTCAAAGCCCAAGCCAGAACCCCCAACAAATATACTTTGGGGGTCATCCCCATCGGGCGTCAAAGCAGTGCTTACGGGTATTCCCAAGCCTTGGACGGCACCTGGGAAGAATACCAGGGTCTGACCAACAGCCAGCGCGCCCGTCGTGACAACATTTTCGACGCCGCTGAATTCATGGGTTGGTACATGAAGCAGTCCAATATCGAACTGGGCTTGGCCATGAACGACACGCGCAACCAGTACCTGGCCTATCACGATGGCCGGTCAGGGTTCCTCCGTGGGACGTACCGCAAAAAGGCCTGGCTGGTGAAGGTTGCCAACGGTCTGCAAGACCGGGCGATCATGTACCATCTGCAACTGGATAAATGCGGTAAGCTGTAAATTAAAAAGGGTCCCGGTTTGGGACCCTTTAAGCTGGAAGCACCAGCCATCTTTCAATGTGAAATCGGTAAGCCCATGGGCTTACCGCGTTGACCCCAAGATCAAGGGTTCCACTTGCTCATCTCTAGCTGAATGTTGAACAGCTTGTTGGGGACGCGAACCCCTTCGGTCCATCCCCCCAAAATCACTGTTGTGACGGTGCCACTGTTGTCGTCAACAATCCACTGGCGCAGTTGCACCGGATTGGCCGTGAACACCATCTGCAACGATCCCAAGTCAGGACGCCGTGGGTCCTGGGCGGTCACGATGGTTTTGGTGCCGTCGGATTTGTGGCTGGTCACCATGTTGCGCTGGCCCAAATTCACATTCCGTTCCAGAATAATTTTCAAGGGCGTTTGCGACAATGGGTACCGCGTGGGCTCATCAGATTTGGCTTCAAACACAGCCACCTGACCGCCACCGGCCACCACCAAAGATTTTGTGGGCGGGGCATATTCAAACCGCAAACGACCTGGCCGCTTGAGGTACATTGTCCCCGTGGAAATGGATCCATCCCCGTTGATTTGGGTAAACGCCCCTTTGGCGGTTTGTAACCCGTTGAGATAACTGGAAATGGCGTTCAACGAAAGTTTCTGTGCCGCCGCAGGGCTGGCAAGAAACATCAACAATATAAGTAACTTTTTCATAGCTCGATCCTATAGGCTGGGCCGGGTATATTCATCGCACGATTGATCACAAGAATTTTAGGGGAAAAAGAACAAAAGGCGCAGCAAATGCCGCGCCTTTGATGTTCGTTTGGTCCTTGGTCACCCCTGTTCGGGCACCAAAATCTCGCGCTTGCCCACGTGGTTGGCGGGACTGACCAGATTGTTTTCTTCCATCTGTTCCACCAAACGCGCCGCTTTGTTATAGCCGATGGCCAATTTGCGCTGAATGTAACTGGTGGAACATTTGCGGTCTTTGATCACGATCTGAACGGCAGTGTCATATAGAGCATCTTCGCCATCTGTGTTTCCACCCAGACCCAGAACCGCATCAATGTTGCTTTCTTTGTCTTCGTCAGGACCGTCAACAACACCGGCGAAATACTTCGGCGGACCGAATGCTTTCAGGTGGGTCACGACTTCTTCTACTTCTTCATCCGAACAGAAGGGCCCGTGCACACGGGTCACTTTGCCGCCGCCCGCCATGTACAGCATGTCGCCCATCCCCAACAGTTGTTCCGCGCCCATTTCCCCAAGGATCGTGCGGCTGTCCACTTTGGAGGTCACCTGGAAACTGATCCGTGTCGGGAAGTTGGCTTTAATGGTCCCGGTGATCACATCGACCGACGGGCGTTGCGTGGCCATGATCAAGTGAATGCCCGAGGCCCGCGCCATTTGCGCCAAGCGTTGGATGCATGCTTCGATCTCTTTGCCGGCGACCATCATCAAATCGGCCATCTCGTCCACCACCACAACGATGTAGGGCAGGACTTCTGGTGCGAATTCTTCGGTTTCGAACATCGGCTCGCCGGTTTCATCGTGGAAACCCGTTTGCACAGTACGGCTGAACAATTCACCCTTGGCAATCGCGTCTTTCACCCGACTGTTGTAGCCGTCGATGTTTCGCACGCCCATTTTGGACATCTTGCGATAGCGGTCTTCCATTTCGCCCACGGCCCATTTCAAAGCTACGACGGCCTTTTTGGGGTCTGTCACCACAGGCGACAACAGATGCGGGATCCCGTCATAGACCGACAGTTCCAACATTTTCGGGTCGATCATGATCATCCGGCATTGTTCCGGCGTCAGCTTGTACAACAGCGACAAGATCATGGTGTTGATGGCCACGGATTTACCGGACCCGGTGGTCCCCGCGATCAACAGGTGGGGCATCTTGGCCAGGTTCGCCACGATGGGCTGACCGCCAATATCTTTACCCAGGGCCAAGGGCAGTTTCTGCGACCCATCGCCAAAATCACGGGAACCGAGGATTTCACGAAGTGCTACGATCTCACGATTGTCGTTGGGCAATTCAATGCCGATCACGGACCGACCTGGCACAGTGCTGACCCGTGCTGCCAAAGCAGACATGGAACGCGCGATATCATCAGCCAAACCGATCACCCGGCTGGCCTTTAAACCAGCGGCGGGTTCTAATTCGTACATGGTCACCACGGGACCCGGACGCACGGAAACAATGTCCCCTTTCACGCCGTAGTCATCCAAAACGGTTTCCAGCATCCGGGCATTTTCTTCCAACGCTTCATTGGAAAGAACGTGCCGTTCGATGTTTTCGGGGTTCATCAACAAAGAAAACGGCGGGGGTTCGTAAGCAGCCGGGGTCGGCGCTTCAAACTTCAAACCTGGGTTTTCTTCAGCCACAGCTTGCTTGGACGGCGGGGTCGGCTTGGGCGACCGGGGCCTGATCAAGGGCTGGTGAACGGGTTCCACGATGGGTGTCAGGGTTTCCTTTACAGGGGCCGGCTGGGGGGGCGCCACTTCTGCAACCGGCTTCGGTGCAGGGGCTGCGGGTGCAGGGGCCACAACGGGTGCGGCAACAGCTGCCATCTGCATCGCCGCAACAGGTGCCGCTGGTGCTGGTGCTGGTGCTGGTGCTGGTGCTGGTGCTGGTGCTGGTGCTGGTGCTGGTGCTGGTGCTGGTGCTGGTTGAACCTGGGGCATTTGCACGGGTGCTGCCAAGGGCACCTTCGGCAGTTCTTGCGCGACGGGTGTCTGCGCGTAAACCGATTCAGGGGCCGCTTGTTCGAACGCATCGTCAAACAGATTGTCGTCTTCGACTGCAATCATCGGCGCTTCGTTCACGGCCGTTTCACCAATGGTCATAAAGGGCGACGCTTCCGCAGATGTTTCCACTGCAGACGGCCCTTCTGGCATGGGCGCAAACGCAGGTTCCGTTGTCGCAACAGTTTCTTGAACAGCGGCTTGCATCATCGGCGCAACAGGTGCGGCCAAAATCATCGGATCAGGACCGGGACGCGCCATCTGCGGCTCTGTCCGGCCTGACTGTGCCAACACGGGGGTGGGCGCAGGGGCTGCGTATTTCGCACTGATGGCGTTGGCGATGCGCTGCTTGATCCGGTCATCACTGGCCGGGGCTGCATCGCTGACCGCCGATCGGACCGAAGATTCCATCAAAGCAGGCTCCGCCTGGGGACCGCGTTTCAACAAAGAAGGCATCCGCGCAAACATGGATTGGCGTACCGTGGACGGTTCTTCCACCATCATCGGGGCCTCTGGCACCATCGTGGGCTGGGGTTCCGCCACAAGGGTTGGGGCCACGGTCGGCATGACGGGGGCTGTATATTGCGTGCGTACGACGGTCGGGGCCGCGGTGGCTTGCGCAGGGACGTCACGGTATTCTGTGCGATCATCGAAGGGCGATACGGGTTCTTTCCACAGGGTCAGACCTTTGAAATCTGTTCCCCGAAATGTGGCCCATCCTGCCGCAGCAAACGCCACGGCGACACAGCCCCACACGATACACTTGCGAAACGCCGCCTGAACTTCAGGGACAGTTACGCCGCACACAAAAAGCCCGGACCAAACAGTGGCGATACCAAACAGCACCGAACACAGGTTGGCCATAAAGCCAGGCGATCCTGGCATGATATATAGAATGACGGTCAACGCTTCGTCGCCCAGACGCCCGCCCAAGGAAAACGGGTTGATCCAGTCCGCTGATGGCGTCAGCGTGGCGGCGTAAAGCATTGCAAATGCAAGGAAAAGTGGCAGATACATGACCCGGTTGAACATCCGGTCCAGGCCGTTTTCCAACAGCAACCGCACGCCCCAAACGATGGCGGCAATCGCCAACGCCCAGACACTGTAGCCAAAGTATAGAAGAAGAACTGATGCAATTTGTGCGCCGAAACGCCCTGTCCAGTTACTGACGCTGGTGTCGCCCGACACCAACCATGTGGCGTCTTCCGCCGAATACGTCATGATCATGACGGACAAGAACAGCCCTATGATTAAGAACAAGCCGCCAGCGACTTCGCGCCCCCGCTGTTCTAAGACTGCTTGTGTACCTGCATCCAGTAACGGATCGCGTCCGCGAGTTGTATACGCCATGTAACCCTCAACATCATGATAACAGACAGTCACGAATGATGGTTAACCCGCGCTGCGTTTCTTCTTTTGGGGCCACCAAGGCGACCCGGATATAACCGTGACCAGGGTTCTGCTCATTTGCGGTCTGCGCCAGGTATTCTCCTGGTAGCACCCGCACCCCGGTTTGTTGCCAAAGACGTAATGCAGCTTCTTCGCCGTTATCGACGGGCAACCACAAAAAGAATCCGGCCTCTGGTGATGAGTACGAATTAATCCCGGCGAAAATATGGTCAGCCGCCTTAAACTTGTCACAATATAGTTGCCGGTTGGCAACAACGTGGTCTTCATCTGCCCAAACCTGGGCAGAAACTGTCTGAATGGGGCCTGGCACCGGACAACCGGCATAGGCGCGCAGTGCTTTGATTCGTTTGATGTTTTCCGGCCCCGACGCCACAAATCCGGATCGCAATCCTGGCAAATTTGAGCGTTTCGACAACGAATGGAAGATCACAACCCGTTCTGGATCAGCGCCCATTTGTTGTGAAACCTCCATTGCGCCCAAGGGTGGGTCGACGCGGTAAATCTCGGAATAACATTCGTCAGAGAAAATCTTGAAGTCGTGGGTTTCCGCCAAACCAATCAAACGTTCCAAGTATGCGCGATCGGCCACTGCCCCTTGGGGGTTGGAGGGCGTGCATAAGAAAAACGCCTGCGTTGCATTCAATGTGTCCACATCCAGCGCGTCCAAATCCGGCAAATACCCCGTGTCTCGGGTGCACGGCAAATACACCGATTCCGCGCCAGCCGACATCGCAGCAACAGTATACACCGGATAGAACGGGTTCGGGATCAGGATCTTACCGCCGTCCACCAACGCCATCACCGCATTGTACAACCCTTCACGGGTGCCGTTCAGCGCCATCACTTGGGTGTCGGCATTCACATTCGCATCGAAACGACGCTTTAACCATGACGCAATGGACTGGCGTA
>Ga0114953_1002071_pt1 | contig 14152 bp, 9 predicted proteins | sample SidtaG_FD_87298 | JGI IMG/M metagenome (GOLD analysis project Ga0114953, IMG submission 87298) | Marine algal microbial communities from Sidmouth, United Kingdom - Sidmouth_Male2 metaG | ecosystem: Host-associated > Algae > Red algae > Unclassified | place: Sidmouth, United Kingdom | collected...
CCCCCCCCCCACCCTCCCCCGTGGCCTACTACTTGCCCAGCAGCCCCGGCGGGACGGCGCCCAACACCAACGACGCGTTGGTCCCCCCAAACCCAAAGCTGTTGCTCACCGCCACGTCGACGACCCGCCGCCGCGCGGTGCGCGGCACAAAGCGGTCGGCGGCCCACACGTCCCCCCCGTCCGCGCCGTCCCCCCCCACGTCGACCTCCTCCAAGTTGACCGTCGGCGGCACGACGCCGTGCGCCACGGCGAGCGCCGTCACGGCCGCCTCGGCGGCGCCCGCGGCGCCGAGCAGGTGCCCCGTCGCGCCCTTGGTCGACGACATGACCACCCGGTCATTGCCGCGGCACAGCCGCCGCATCGCCGCCGCCTCGGCCGCGTCCCCCACCACCGTCCCCGTCGCGTGCGCGTTGATGTAATCCACGTCGGCGGGCACGAGGCCCGCCGCCGCCAGCGCGGCGGCCACCGCCCGGAACGCGCCCTCCCCCCCCACCGGCGGCGCGGTGATGTGGTGCGCGTCGCAGCTGCTGCCGCCACCCCGCAGCTCCGCGTAGGCGCGGGTGACGCCCCGCCGCGCGGCCGCGTCGGCCGCCTCCAACACCACCACCGCCGCGCCTTCGCCCATAACAAAGCCCCCGCGGCGGGCGTCAAAGGGGCGGCTCGACGCGGCGGGGTCCGCGTTCCACCCGCCCCCGGCGAGCGCGCGGGCGCGCCCAAAGCCCGCCACCGCAATCGGCGTGAGCGCCGCCTCGGACCCGCCGGCGAGCATCGCGTCGGCGGCGCCGGTGGCGACCGCCGCCGCCGCCTCCATGAGCGCGTGCGCGCCCGCCGCGCACGCGGTGGAGGGGCACCCCAGGGGGCCCCGGAGGCCGTGCGCCATGGCAATGTGGCCGGCGGCCATGTTGGGGAGGATGGACGGGACAAAGCGGGGGGACAGCCGCCGGTAGCCGCGCGGCGACGCAAGCGTCGCCGCCGCCGCGGTGATGGGCGGGATCGGCGCCAAGCCGACGCCGACCGAAACGCCGACGCGGTCGCCGCGCGTCGGCGCCCGGTCGCCAGCGGTGGCGCCAGCGCCGGCGGCAGCGGCGGCGGTGGGGGGGGTGGCGGTGGTGGTGGTGGGGGTGGCGCCGCCGCCGGCGGGCCGCCCGGGCGGTGGCGCGACGGTTAGCCCCGCGTCCGCGAGCGCCTCGGCCGCCGCGGCAAGCGCGTAGCGGACAAAGTCTGGGAGGCCCGCCGCGCCGCCGCTGCCGTCTGGGGGCGGCCACAGCTCCCCATCCGACAGGCCGCCCGGCGGGGGCGCCCCCCCCGGCGCCCGCCGCGGGATTTGGGCGGCAAAGCGCGTCGGCAGGCCCGCCGCGTCAAAGGCGGTGAGCGGCGCGACGCCCGTGTGGCCGGCGAGCAGCCGCCGCCACGTGCCGTCGCGCCCGACCGCCAGGGGGGTCACCAACCCAATGCCGGTGATGAGGACGCGGCGGGTGGGGGGGGTGGGGGGGGGGGCCGCCAGCCGCGCGGCCGCCGCCGCGGCGGTGGCGGCGGTGGCGGCGGTGGCGGCGGTGGCGGCGGCGGCGGCGGCAGCGGTCGACGACACGCCGCGGGCGGCGGCAGCGCCGTTCCACCGCGGGATTGCAGCTAGACGGGATAGGGAGGTGACAGCCGCCGCCTGCATGACGGCGGGCCGCATCGTGGGGGTGCCATGCATGCGCCTGGCGCCGCGCCGGCGGGACGCGGGCAGGGGTGTGGCGGAAGGAGACGGTCGGGCGGCGCGTTTTCGGTGGATCGCGCGTGTTCACCCGTCTCTGAGGGCGACGCGCGGTCCACACACAAAAGTTCTTAGGAGGGAATTGCATGAACTTGAACGGGTCCCGACGGTGCTTGGCGGTTTAAGTTTCTTGCCAATGTCACAGTTGCCGTCCACGCTGTCGTGATGTCACCAGAGGAAATATTTTGCTGGCTCTCAAGGTCACTCTTGCAAGCGCCCCCGTGGACAGGCGCCCCCTCGGCCGCCTTGTGGCAGCCGGCTCGACACTGGCTGGACATCACTTGCTGCGCAGGGACTGGTCAGAGGCACGCCATTTCGCCGCCTCAGCAGGTTTTTTGCCTTCCGCCCTGCGCCCCCCTCGACCTGCTGAGGGGGGGTGCGCACCGGGCCCCCCCCCCCAGAGGCGAATCCAGCCGCCTGACGCAGCCTGCTCTCCGCTGCACGCCCAACCCAACAGCTGCCGCACCGTCGCTCTTCCTCGCGACCCACCCCCCCCCGACGCGCACCGCAGTGACGACGGGTCGCCTCCACGGGCAACGCTGCGAGAGGGGTGCCCGCCGCGACACTGGTGGTGCGGCCGCCGCTACTCACCCTCCCCCGCTCCCCCCCGCGACGCCGGCCTTCACCTCCTGGGCCGTGTCCCACCTTCGGCCGATCACAGCGGGACGGGCGCGCTGGCGCGGGAGTGGGACCCGTCCCTCCCCGACCGCCCACTCTCAACGGCGGCGCAAACGCGGGGTTGGTGGGGGGTGGGGGAGACCGGCGGCCTGCGCGACGTGGCGGCTGCCGCCGCCCGACACGCGGTCTGAGGGGTGGCTACGGGCCGGTGGCTGCCGCGGCGGGCCGCGTCCGCGTGTGGGCAATTCGTCGCATTTCTCTGCAGTCGACCAGTGGCCCGCGCCCTGCCACGTGACGTGCAGAGCGGCGGGGGGGGGGTGGAGCTGGGCCCACGTGCTCTTGTTTTTTCCTTGTTCTCCGACTGGATTCTTGCGGGTGGGGCGCGCGCTGGGGAACGAGCAGGCTGGTCCGGCGCCGCGGGGGAAGGTGGTGCTGACGGCTCACCCCGGCCGGAAAGGTGAGCTCTTGCTGTACCGGGACCTGCCAACACATACGTGCCTCGCGGTTGTGGTCGGTGCTCGTCGCTCGCCACGGGCCCGTTGACGCGGTACGGCGTTGGGGGGGACCTGGCCAGCCGCTTGGCGTGTTCCGCCGTCGATCATTGTCCCACCGCCGGGGTGGCTGTCGCCGCCCGCGTTGCCGCTCTGAGGTGTTTCCCACCCCGTTCCCCATGATGTCGCCGCCATCCCCAGTCGGTGATGCGCACCCCGTTGGGGATGGGGACGTGACGACGCACGTTGATGGCGGCGGCGGGGCGGTAAGAGGCGGGGACGTGTCGCCCGGTAGCCTTGCGTATCCCATCGTTGATGCAGATGACGTGTTGACACCCGTGTCTGCGGGCGGCGGCGCCGGCGGGCGGCAGGTCGGCAACGCTGCGGCCGTAGCCGCTGCCGCGGCCGCGGCCGATTCAGCGGCTGCCGCCTCCCCGTCTGCTACCCCCTCCCCCGACGGTGCGTCGGACGGCATTTCCCCCCAGGTGGCTCGGGTCCCATCGAGCAGCGAGGAGGATCTTGACGAGGACGACGAGGCGTTAGACGACGATGAGGACTCAGCCGTCCGTGGACTGTCCCTGCGGGAAGATCCAGACGGGCCCGACGGCGTTGGCGACGGCGCTGGCGACGGCGACGAGGCGGCTGCGTCGGGTGCGGACGGCGACCGCTCCCGACCGGCGGACGAGGACGATGACCCCGCCGCGTGGTGCATCATCTGCTTTGAGCGGGCACCCAACGTGGAGTTGCGGCCGTGTACACACGCCAACATTTGCCTCGACTGCGTTGTGCGGCTGGTCAAGCGGCGGTGTCCGACCTGCCGCGCCCGTGTGCGGCGCATCCGGCTCTTGACGGCCGACGCCGAGGCAGGCGTTGATGATGCGGAAGCTGCCATCGCGGCCGCTGCGGCGTTGGGCATGCCCCCGGCCGATGCGGCCGGCACCTTGTCGCTCCGCGAGCTGATCTCGGCGCGCAAGCAGCGGGAGGTGGCGGCGCTCGACAGCACCCTGCAGATTGTGTTTGTGGGGCCCCCAGCGGTGGGGAAGAAGAGCCTCGTCCGCAAGCTGTGTGCCAAGTGGCCGCTGCGACCACCCGGCGGGCCGGGCGGCGCGGCAGCCAGCGGCGCCGCGGCCGACGGCGCGGCCGACGCGTCTGCCGGCGCGGCCAATGGCGCCGCGCCCACCGCCGACATTGGCGTCAATGGCAATGGGGACGGCACGGACTTTCGGCCCAACGTGACGCTCCCGGGGGGGATCCCCGCCCGCCTGACCGTCTTGCGACGGACGCTCATCACGTCTCGGCGGATGCTCCTCGACGATGTGCGGCTGCTGCGCCCCGACGCGCTCGTGCTCTGCTGCGCCGCCGGCGACGGGTGTGCGTCGTTTGGGGAGCTCCTCAGCTTTGACCGCGTCCTCCGCGCGTCGATCGCGGCGCCGAGGCTATGGGCCGTCGTCGATGGCGGGGGGGCGCTGAGCGTCGGTGGGGGGCTCCCAGGCGGCGGTCCCGACGCGCTGTGGCCGTCGCCCGCCGCCGCGCCGAGTGGCTCGTGGGACGGCAGCAGCACGAGCGGCGGCGGCGGCGGCGGCGGCGGCAGCGGCGGGCGTTCCCCCCTGGGCGCCGCGTCGGTCACGTCAGACGCGACGCTGCGCGATTCTGTCGGCTCGGCGCTCGCGTCGGTCAACCCCGCGTCGGTGCGGCCGCGGGGCCTCTACTTTGTGACGCCCTCGGCGCCCTTCTCCATGGGCCTCCGCGCCCTCGCGCGGGATTTGGTCGAACACGGCCGCGGCGGGCGGGAGGCGGCGATCGCCGCCGCGGCCGCGCGCGCCAATGTCGGCAGCATCGGCCGGGGGGTGGGGGCGGGCGCCGGCGCGGGCGTCCGCAACGTGCAGTTCCGGTCGGTCGTGGTGCCCGACGATGGGCGGATGGTGGCGGGAGTTAACCGCATGCTCAACTGGCTGGTCGGCGACACATGACGGGGGCGGGGGGGGGCGGCGGGAAAAAGGAGTAGTTGACCGCAATGGGTTCTCCCCCTGGTGGCGTGGTTTTCTCCCTTTGTGTGGACGTGCCTGTTCTTTTTGAACTCCCTTCTTATTTTTTTGGACATTTTGTTGCATATACTGTAAACTGCTCTCATGTGTTTGTAGCGCCACTTCAGCCCGTGCGGCGCTCTGGGCGGCTCCTGTTGGTGTTCTGCGTCACGTGCGTCGAGAAAGATAGCCGCCGTGACGCGCGCAAACGTTCAATCCAGTGGCCTCCAGGTGCTTGCGCGGGCATCACCAATGCCCCAACGAGCGCCACGCCCTACTTTGCCCCACACACCCCAACGTACATTGGCAGACCGCAGCTGGGATTACATGGCACTCCGAGCTGCAGGCATCAGCAGAGGCTAGAGAAAAAGAACCACTATCAAGGGAAAAGGGCGCGTGATAGGAGAGCAAAAAGGTACAACAACCGATTGCGACACACAGATACACTATCAAATGGCAGTCGGCACACGACGAATCTGATATGGCTGCCGTCAGCCTAGCTCTGCGTAGACGACGTCGATCGCACTGGCACCGGTGGCGGCGCCGGGGTGGACTCTGCACGAGCGGCAGCGGCCTTGCCGGCCGTGCGGGCGATCACGTCAGGGTAAACGAGGACGGAGCCGAGGGCGACAGTCAGTCCGAAGGTGCGCATCGCGGTGCCAGGTCCACCCACTAGAAAGGCATGGCACACATAAGGGCGGTAACAGAAAGCACACAGCGGCACCCACAGTCACGACAACATGAAAAATCAGCGATTGCGATTGCCTCAAAATCAGGCATCACAAGCAACAGCGGAGTGTCGAGTCAGCCACCAGACGCTCAAGGGCGGAAAAGAGGGATAATCACGATACCACATCACACAGCAGCACACACATCAAGCTGCTACCACAACCAGCCACCACAGCAACAAACCCAGCATCCCCGTAGCCCCAACGTACCCAGCGCCATGGGTGCGGCAACGAGCGCCGCGCCCCCCAGCACCCCCCCCGCCGCCACCGCCGCCGACGACGTGCCGTCACGCGTCCGCCGCAGGGCAGCCGTAAAGGTAGAGAGCACGCCGTCCACGCGCGCGTCTGCCCGCGCCAGCGCCGCGGTGGGCATGGACGCGTGGGCAGTGACAAACTCAGTGAGCGACTCGACGCCGGTCCGCGCGCCCGCAATGGCCGCCCGCAGCGCCGGTGGGGACGCAGAGGTGGCAGCATCCACCGCCGCCTCAGAGGGGAGGACAGGTGGGAGGGGGACGGCGCCGTTGGTGGGGGACGCGCCGGTGGCGGCGTCGGTGGCCGACGCCGAGGTGGCGGGGTCAGTCTCGGTCGTGGGAGGGGCGGTGGGCGCGGCGACGTCCACGGTCGCGGCCGCCGCGCCTTTCGACGACGTCATTGGGGTTGGAGGGAGGACACGCGCAGGAAGAGGGTAAGGAGGGCTGCGGCGAGGGGGGGGAACGGGGCGGGGATCAATCCCACCACGGGGAAGAAGCTGAGCGACAAGCAGGGCGAAAGGGACCAGAGTGGCCCGCTGAGAGCGCTTCGACTCTTCCAAGGAGGGAGCAAGTAGGAGCGTGCGTGTCAACTTCCTATTGTATTCCCTTCGAATCATCGTACCGGATAGTGTTTATTAGCGGATCAAGTAGTAAGGCAGGCTACTACCGGGCTCATCTCACAGCCACCTTTGGCCAATTCGGCTTCCAACCCGGCCGGTGGGGTGGCCTCCTCGGCCGCGCAATCGTGCTCGAAGTCCCGCCGCGCCAGATCGCTCGGCTGCCTACACCCACGGCGCCCGCCTCGCCGCCGGCCGTCGACCCGCCGCCTCCTCGCCGCTGCCTCTGCCGCCGCTGTCGTACGCCATGGCGTGCCGTCACGACTCGTCAGCTCATGCCTGGGGTACTGGTGGTGCAAGAGGCCGCCCAGCGCGGCAGTCTGGGGACTGTCCCCTGGCGCCTGGGGCTGGCTCTACTGGCGTCCGCCAGCCGGCCTTCCTAGCTGCCCCGTCGGGCGCGCTCTTCTACCCCGCCGCCAGGAGGTCCCAGCTGGCGCCCCAGCTTCCGAGCCAAAGGTTATGTGCGCTGCCGAGGCGGCGGGCGGGGGCCCTCCCGCCGTTGCACGGGGTGCTGTGGATGGCCGCTGGTCGCGGGGGCGGCGGCCGTGGCCGCGGCGGCGGCCGTGGCGCCGGTGCCGCCGCAGCGGGTGGGGCGGCCACGGCTGCTGCTGGGTCCGCGACGTCGAAGAAGCGGTCACCTGCGGCGGGCGACGACGACGACGGCTTTGACGCGGCAGAGATTGAGGACGACGAGGACGGGGACGATTTGTTTGATCCATGGAACATTGACGAGCCGGATAGCCGCTTTGAGGACGAGGAGGCGGACGACGACGCGGACGCGGCCAAGGCGTTTGATGTGGACAGCCTCGTCAATGGCGACCGTGGCATGGCGGGTGCGGCCGGTGTGGAGGAGGAGGACGACGACACGGTGCGGAGCTTTGATGACTTGGATGACGACGACGACGATGACGACGATGTGGAGGAGCTGGATGAGGACGATGACGATGAGGACGACGACGACGACGTGGCGCCGCGGGGGGGGCGATGGAGCAAGCGGACATTGGCGCTAGACGATGACGACGACGATGACGACGACGATGGCATTGGGGAGCACGACGACGATGATGTGGATACGCCCATCCGGCAGCGGAAGCGTCCGACGTCGCCCGACGTGTCGGCCCTCGGGGGCTCGACGGTTGAGGAGGAAGAGCCCTTGGCCGACGGCGTGGACGACTTAGATGCGGACTTGGGGCTCCTCGCCGTCGCGGGCGCGGACGTGCTCGTGGGCGCGGATGAGAATATGGATGACCCGGTCGTCTTTGATCCCTCGCAGCCGGACATGCCCTCACAAAGGGGTGCTGGTGAGGCGGTCGACGGGGACCTTCCCGAAGTCGCTGACGAGGAAGAGGAGGAGGAGGATCTTGAAGATGAGGCGCTTGGATCCATCGATTTGACGCAGCTTCTCCGCAGCCGGCCGTGGACGAACGAGGAGCTGGCGCCACCGGCTGGCGGCGCCAGCGCCGACCTCGCCAGCCTCTTCGACAAGGCGCACCAGGACGATGCGCCTCCCGCGGCCGTCACAGGTGGAGACAGTGCGGCAGCCGACAAGCTTGCCGCCACCGCCACAACCCGCTTTGCGGACGTGCCCGACTCGCCAGAGGCGTCGGCTGCCGCCCGCTCTGCGGAACAGACAGCTTTTGATGCCGACGAAGATTACGAGGCGGACGGTCCCATGGGCCTGGACTACTACACCAATGACGGGGAGGAGTACGAGGGCGACACGGACGAGTTTGGGGTCACGCAAGACACGTCGTTTGGGCGGGTGTGGGCACTCAACGACGACAACTATGTGACCATCACGGAGCCGGGGGAGGGCTTTGTATTTGGCGACGCGGACGTGGCGGCAACCGACGAGGAGGACAATGGCGGTGGCAGCAACGCCCTCCACAAGCACGACGCGACACGTCGGGCGACGCCAGCGTGGGGCGCCTCGGCCGCCTCGGCGTGGCCGGCGGCCATGGGTGGCGGGGTCGCCATGGACGCGGGCTCGAAGGAATGGGCTGCCCGCGCCGCCTATGACCAGAGCACCTCGGCGAGCCCCGTCGAGATGTACCGGTGGTCCCGCAAACACTCGGCGCCGCCGGCGGGGATGGAGGAGCTCTTCCCTTACGAGGCGGCGGAGCTGCCCAAACTCGCCCGCCTTACGCTCGAGATCCAAGATATGCCGATGGAGGATTCGCCGTTGGGGGAGGCGACGGCCCGCATGGCCGACGCGGAAGTCGCCGACGACGAATCCGAGTACCTCTCCTATTACCAAGAGCTGTACAAGTACGAGGGCGACGAGGGCGATGACATTGCCGGCGCCGGGGGCGCCGCGGCTGCCCTTGGGAACGTCCGGGAGGTCCCGGCAGCGGCGTACTCGGCCAACGGGGCGGTTGATGCTGGCGTCATTGGCGACGCCATTGCCCTCGACGCGGATGAGGAGGAGGCGCGGCTTGCGGCCCTAGAGGCGGCCACACAACAGCGCCTCGCATCCGGAGGCGCCACCCCTGCCCCGACTAGTAACAAGCGGGCTGCCCGCCCCGGAGCGTCGGCCGCCGACTACCACGCCCTCTCCCGGACCATGAGCTTCCCCTGCGAGTGCCGCTTCAAAGCCGTTGGCGACGGGGAGGACTTTGTGCGATCGGTGCTCGCCGACATCGAATCGGTCACGGGCGTTCCCGTCCCGGCCGAGGCGGTCGTCGAGGAACCGTCGGACCGATACCGGCGGTTGAACATTGGCGTCACCGTCACGTCGGCGGTACAGATCGGGGCGGTGTTTGAAGCCATCCGCGCCAACCGGCTCGTACGGTTTTGCTTTAGCTCGTAGGGGTGCGCGGGGGTTGGGGCAATGGGGGGGAGTGCCGCGCGTTGAGGCGGCTCGGCGGGACGCCTCTGCAGGCGGCCGTTTGCCTCGGGCCGTGGGGGGCACACGGCGCATGTGCCTGGGGGTAGGATGACGGCCGCCGCATGCCCCACGCGGACCCTGGTGGGTGGCGGGGCAGGTCGGTAGCGCTTGGGTGGGATTAACCGGTTGTCTTCCCGTGGTCCTTTTTCAGTCTGTGCACCTGGTTGCGCTTTTCCTTGTACGGTCGTCTCGCGCCCGCAACTCTCTCCTGAGTCGACGACACTGTGTCATACACACGTCCTTTTATTCTCTCGTTGGGAAGACGTCGCAAGCGATGACGCGTACGTTGGGGCCCACCCTCGCTTGGCTGTGGTCGTCCCTGTCTCTTCCCTCGTCTGCGTCCACGACCGCTGCACGCCTGGTCCATGATGACACAAGAAAGTGTCGCCGACTCCTGAGGGAAGCGGACGAAAGCCGCCCACCTGCTCGTCGGCAGCACCGCAGTCGGGCTCAGCTCACTCCTCCACTGTATTGGGTGATGCTGCCGGCACCGTTGCCCCTTGGTCCGGCCCTCCGCCCGCGGCGTAGCGCTCCACCGCGTCACCCACCCCCCCCCCGCGTCTTTCCTCGCCATGCTTCCCCTCTTCGAGCGCGACAGCATCTGCCACTGCCGCCGCGGCTTCCCCCCCCACTCCTCTGCCACCATCGCCACCCCCCCCATCCCGCACACACACAAAAAAAAAGTAGCCGAGGCCGACGGGCACGACCTGGTGCGGCCGCACCGCCCACCCGTCGCCGGCGAGGTAGTTACGCCGCCGAAAGTGGGGTTGGTGAAACGTGACTTGCAGGAACACACCGCCCGGCGCGAGCAGCCGCCGCATTTCGGCGGCCATGGCGGCCGCGTCGGCGGTCGCCGACGGCGCCGGGGTCCAGGGGCTCCCCTCGTCCGCCACGAGGGCGTCCATGCACCCCTTGTCCACGATAACGTCAAAGGCGCCGGCGGTGGGGAAGACGTCGGCCATGCCCCGCACGTCGCCGATGAGGTAGGTGGCGTGGGGGTGCGCGGCGGCCATGGCCGCAACGACCACGGGCGAGTAGTCGGTCGACGTGAGGCGGGCGGTTGGGTGCGCGGCGGCGAGGTCGGCGGAGAGCGTCGAGTTGCCGCAGCCGACAATGAGGACACGTGCGTGGGGTGCAATGTGGGGGTCGATGAAGGGTGCCAGCGTCTCGTACGTACCACTGTGGCCACAGGTCGCCGTGAGGTGTGCGAGCACGGGTGGGAACATGGTGAACAGATCATGCCAGACTGTAAAATGCCTCCAGTTAGGACGCGCACTCACAGTGGTATACTGAAACGAGCAAGCCAGTGTATCACCAAGGTTGTGGGACGAGACCCAGTGCTGCAAAAGGGGGAAAGGACCAAAACGCGACAACGTACAGCCAGTCATATGACTTTTCTGTACGGAACCGTCCATCCCAATAAGCTTGCTCCTTGTACGCCTTGGAGTTTTCAGGCTCAACCATCATGGCCGGTAGTAAGAACGCAGAAGTCGCAGACCAGCGCCAGCTCCAGTGACGCGCCTTGGGGGGGAGCAGCGGTGGGTCCGATGCTGTGGTAGCATCAACCAGGAGCGCGGTCGGCGCCTGAACGAACAGCCATGATTTGCGCTTGATGGCTTCTGGTTTTGTTAGTCCAAGAGTCCAGAGAACTACACGTAGTTTCTACTGTACTTGGATGACCAGCTCCCTTGTGGGTGATCCCTACTTACAGTGTCCTTGGTCAGCCATCATCGCTCTGCCGACTTGGCCGTGGCTCTTCATCCTCTTCCCCGCGCTGCCACTGGCGCCTGTTCGCCGTCGTCGGCGTACTACCTCCTTGCCGCTACCGCTGCGCGGCTGCTGCGGTAGCAGAGCCCACGATCAGGCGCAATGGTGGCAAGTATGAGGCATTTCCTCCGCGCGAGCTGTGTCCTGGCCGCCACCTGCGCCGCCCTCTGCTGGTCGGGCGTGGCGGCGGTCGGGCCCCGGTCTGCCGACGGTGGGACCATACTGGTCATTTTGGATGACGCTTCGATGCGTTCATCGCACTCTCAGTTCTTGTCATCGTTGGAGGGTACGTTGGCTTTCTGTATTGAGCTCTCGGTGTGTTCTGACCCGTTCTGTGGGAGTTGGATGGTCGTTGCTTCCTTCGCCTTTACTTCCATGTTCTTTGGTATTGTTCCACTTCCAAGACGCCTTGTGGTTATGGTCCGCCCTGTTGGCTATTGCATTTCCTTTGCCAGGATTCTCTTGAGACGCTGACGATGACCTTTGTTGCGCGCCGTGTTTCTCCGTGCCCGCTGGACTTTCACTGCCCGTCCTGCTCTTCCTTTGCTTTTGTATAGCCCGTGGCTATGCTACCAAGATCCTTGCGGCGGGCGACGCATCGGTGTCGCTCATCTCCGACGGCGAGTACGCATACGACGGCTTGTTCCTCTTGTGCCCGACCTCCACCAAGTCGTCCCGCTCCCTGCAGCCGTCTGACATCTCGGCGTTTGTGAGTTCCGGCCGGTCAGTCTTTGTGGCCGCCGCCCCCGCCCCCTCGTCGTACATCAAGTCGGTCGCCAAGGCCATTGGCGTCGTCATCCACTCGACCGTCGCCCTTGACCACCAGCATGCCGTCTCCGGCCGCGACCGCGGCAGCCACACGTACATTGCCGCCGGCGGGCGTGACGAGTCGGCGGCGGCGGTGTGGGCGTCGGAGCCCGCCGCCGTCACCGCGTCGGCGTCGGACGTGCACTTTGTCGGCCCCGCCGCGACGCTCGCCGCCGACAATGAGCTCGTCGCCCCCGTCTTGTGGGCGGACGACGCGGCCTATGCGGGCACCCCCGGATCGCGGGTGACCAAAACGCCCGTCGCGGTCGGCCGGGAGCTCGTCTTTGCCGCCATCCTCTCCTCCCGCCGGTCGGGCGGCCGCGCCGTCTACTGGGGGTCGGTCGAAACGCTGGCCAACGTGGCCACGGCGACGGCGCCGGCCGGCCATGCGGCGACGATGCGGGCGCTGGCGGGCTGGTCGCTCGGCGAGCGTGGCGTCCTCCGCTCTCGTGGCGTGGGGCACCAGCTGCTCGGCCGCCCGCCGGTGGCTGGCGAGGAAGCCGCCACCTACCGTGTACGCGACGACGTGGCGTTTAGCTTGACGCTGGAGGAATGGGACGGCCCCTCGCGCGCGTGGGTGCCCTACGTTGCGTCTGACGTGCAAGCAGAGCTGGTCATGCTCAACCCGTACGTGCGCAAGCGACTGGCGGCGGCTGGCGCGCCGGGGCGTTATTCCGCCAAGCTGCGGGTGCCCGACGTCATTGGCATTTACTCCTTCCGGGTGGCCTACTACCGCACGGGGCTGACGCCGGTGGAGGTGACCGAGGTCGTCTCGGTGCGTCCGTTCCTCCACAATGAGTTTGAACGCTTCATCCCGCAAGCCTACCCCTACTATGCGGGCGCGTTTAGCATGCTGTTTGGCGCGCTGATGCTGACGGGTGTGTTGTTGCAATCCTAGCCGGCGTGGGGATGCGTCTGCTTGTTTTCTCGTCTGTGGGCACACGATAAAGCGTGAGGTGCCCTACTTGCTGTACATTTTTTGCTTCTCGGCGTGCCCTCTGGTGGATTTTGAGTAGTGGCCGGCCGGCCATCAACCCGCCGACGAACAGCCGACGAGAGGCTGGGCGCTTGATGCGGGGGGGTTTGTGCCGACCGGCGGGGCGCCGGCTCAGAGCCGCACATCGTAGAGCACCGCGACGCGCTGGCGGCCGCGGACGGCACCACTGCGGCGCCCCCAATGACGGACGGCGTGTTGCCGGCCGACACGGGCTGGCTTACGTGACGCCAGCCCGACCGACGTCGACCGGCCTGGCACCAGCCGGCTGCCGGCGCCGTCGCCCGGCGCGCCGCGCGGGGCGGCGGCAACCGACGCAGCGCCGCCCGGCTAGGCGCGGCGCCCCCCCACGCCGGCCCGCGTCGACCCAAAAGAACGACGCGGCGCCGCAGGGGTCGCCTCGGCCCCACCCGGCCGACCGCCGACGCCCGTGACGCCGTCGCGTCGCTTGACGACCGCCGGTGCGGCGGCAGCCGCGACGGCAGCGGCGTGGCGCCGACCGCCCCGACGGCCGCCGCCGCCGAGGCGGGGGTGCCGCCCCCAGCGGCGGCGGGCCGCCGCCGCCCGCAGACCGCGGGGGCGCGCCGGCGGCGGCGTGGGCGCCCACACCCCACGGCCGCGGCACGGCGCGGTCGGCGGCGCGGGCGCCGGGCGGCCGCCGCGGGGCCCGCCGCGCCGCGCCGCGCCGCCGACGGCGCGGCGGCGGCCGTGCGGGCGCACCCGTGCCGCCGCGCCGTCGGCGGTGGCCGCCGCGGCGGCGGTGGCGGCCGCCGGGGGGCGGCCGCGGCGCGTCGCGGCGCGACCGGCCGGCGGCTCGGCGGCGGCGCGGGCCCCCAATCGGGTTCCGCCCCCACATCTTTTTGACACACATCGTCACCTATGGACTTTTTTCCCATCGAGTACCCTTTTTCGATGACATCTCGATGACATCGGGACCAGCCAGGATCTGGGTGCTGGAAACCATGCTGCTCGTGGCTCATGCGGCCACTTTCCCAGGTCTGCAGGCAGGCTGCAACACCCAATTGCAGCGGATTCGCATATCTTCCAGGTATTACACGGTCAAAGCCCCACTGCGCCGCCCGCGCGATCACGGATCGCCCTGCGGGCCGCCGCGCCGCCGCGCCGCCACCGCCGGCGGCGCACGGCGCCCGCGTGGCGTCGCCGGCGGCGCCCCGCCCGCGGCCGCCGCCTGCCGCCCGGCCGCCTCGG
>Ga0114953_1002073_pt1 | contig 14150 bp, 14 predicted proteins | sample SidtaG_FD_87298 | JGI IMG/M metagenome (GOLD analysis project Ga0114953, IMG submission 87298) | Marine algal microbial communities from Sidmouth, United Kingdom - Sidmouth_Male2 metaG | ecosystem: Host-associated > Algae > Red algae > Unclassified | place: Sidmouth, United Kingdom | collected...
GAAAAACCCCGCCCCCGACCAGATCCGATCTCCCTGAGATTCGGACAGGTCATTCCCTTGCTGGCCCGGATCGGGATATTTTGGGGGTGCCCCCGGGGGTGTGCTGTCCACAGCTGAGGGGCCACACCCCCTCCAACCGCGGAACCCCCGACCGCCACACAGCCCCCTCGTCGCGTGACGTGGCGTCCCCGCCCGTCCCGCGACGACCACGAAGAGGGGCGTCCGGCCCGGCCCCCTTGCGGGGTTCCGGCAATAACCGTCGCCCCCACCCCCCCGATCCTCGCCCGACAGGGGTTGTCGAGGTCGGTCCACGGACTGGATCGGTCCCAACCCACACCCGATTGGCGCTGTGCACGGCCCGCGACGGTTTCCCGCGGCCCCCACACCCCCTGCGACCTCCCGTGACGCACGCTGGCCCGACCCCTCCCCGTGAGCCCACACGCACACCCCGGTCTCACTCGCCCACCACGTGCGACTCCGCGACTCCTCCCCACCACCCCGCGACGTATCCCATCCGCGCTGGCTGCGACGCGGTGTTCGCTGACTCGCTCCCCCTTCCACCCCAGGACATGCCGTCCACACCCCCTCCCCGTCGTGCCCGTCGCTTCTTGCTTCTTTCGGCCCTCGGGGGTTCCCCCCCCCTCTCCTCACAGCGGACAGCCCCACTCCCTCGCCGACCCGAGGACCCGGCGGCCGCCCGACTACGAGGCGTCCGCGTCCGCGTCGTCCTCCGTGATTGCCGACGAGGAGATGAGGTACACCACCGCCGTAGGGCCCCGTGCCCTTCTTGACCGACCCGTCGACGTGGGCGCCGGCATGGGCGCGCGAGGAGGCACGCCCCGACGTGGAGGACACGCTGGCCCACGCGACGTTCCGGGGCATCGACCCGGCGCCCCCCGCCAATCCATTCGCCAAGCAGATCGCCGCGATGCCCCACGCCCTCGTGCCGTCCTTGGACGACCGAGCCTCTTCGATCACCGTGGTGCGGCGTAGCCGCGAGGTGGAGTACCGCCGGTTGTACCTGGGGTTCCTGGACGACCCCCCCGCGGACCCGCCGTTGGTGCCGACCTTCGACTACATCTTGAAGCCCCCGCCGCTCATCGACGTGTCCTACTCGGAAGATCCCACGACGGCCCAGTTGACGACGGCCCGCAACCACCGGGGCGGGCTCACTGGCCACTTCGTGGGTTGGCACCAAGCGGAGTACTCGAGTTGCGCCACGGCGACCCGCTCGCGTTTCTACCTGCCGACCCCCGCGTGGTGGTCCGGGGTGGAGGTCCCATACGGCTGCATGGCACAGCTCCCGCGGGTACATGCGTACGCCGCGGACGACCTCCGCGCCGGGCGGCGTACCCCGTGGGCCATCTTCTGTAGCGAGTGGGCCCTCGAGGCGGCCGTCGTACTCCTCGAGACCTTCCGGAACCGTCGGGTCTTGTGGCTGTTCCCTCCGCGACTCCTAGATTGGATCCGCTCCTTGGGCCCGGCCAACATCTGCGTCGGTCCCGAGCGTCCTGACGCGGAGGCGACCGCCATCCTCGGGGCGTTGTTGGACCTCGCGGACCAACTTCCCGACACGGAGGCCTTCCGCCAGCGCCTCCGCGCCCGTAGAACCGACCGCCGGGACCGCGAGGGTTGGGTCTGGGCCTCCCTCGAGATGGATAACAACGGGACATGCGTCAAGGTCTCCGAGGACCTCCGCCCCTTCGACTTGCCATACACCGCGAACATCCTCGCGGCACGCAGCTACGGAGACGCCCGGGGGGATTGGGCCGCCGCTGTGTCGACTGCGCGAAGCCCTCACTATCCCGGGGGTAGGACCGAGCCGCCTGCCTCTTCCGCGGTGACCGGCGCCGCGGTATCATCCCCGGCGGGTCCGTCGTCATCTGCCCCGCCTGCTGCACCCTCCGTGGGCAACTCCTTCGGCAACCGCATTGTCTCGTTCGATTCCGTGGAGCACCGGGACATCCCCAACGCCTCCTTCGACCAGTTGGACCACATTCCCTCGGATCGTGTGCCGCAGGGGTTGGCGCGTGTCGTTGCCTGCGACCCCGCGGAGCTTCGCGGCAACAAGACGGGAACCTTGATGGCCGGCTTGTGTCACACCGTCGTCTCCCTCGGGGACTCGATCGCGCAGTGGGCCCGTGACAACGCCGGGGTCCCGCCCCACCAAGTGGAGGATTTTCTCCAGCTAGTGGGTCGGCGCAACGCCCGCGCGGTCCTTCTCCGCGAGACCAGTGTGGCCGCCGGTGGCGTGAGCCGCCGCCAGCAGCACCAGCGTCACCGCGACGTCTACCACGAGGAGCCGCCGGCGCAGCGCCCCCGAGGTCCGCCCGGCCACGAGGGCGGCGTACCTTTGTCGGGGCGTCGGTGAACCAGGAGAATAGGCTCTATGGGAGGGCGGGGATCACCCCAAGAGGACTGTACTTGTAGCTTATAGTTTAGGGGGTGCCATAGTGTCGACGGTGTCGTAAGGCACGTCAGCGACCAGTAAACCCCGCGTGGGTCGTTCGCGTATCACCCACGGGGGAGCCTCCTGTCCCGCGGGTCAGATCTTAATCCCGTCTTGCGGCCCGCCATCCGACCGGTTCATACGGGTCAGCCGTCTCGTGCCGCCTCCCCCCGGGTGTGTCCATACGATCCGGTCGAGTTGGCCCGGTCTTGCGCCTCGGGGAGGGCCACCATCCCGTGGTACGGCTGTGATGGTCGCCACCGCAGCCACGTGCGCCCACCCGGACACGTGTCACAGCCAAAGGTCTGCCACGACTCGAACCTTGGAAGCCACGTGTCCCGCGCGGGAATCCCCGTAGGCGACGAAGTCAACGACCGACCCAGTTTCTTCGACTCGTAGGCCCACACGCCGCATGTTCTGGTGGACCTTGCCTACATCGAACCGGCTGGCCAACTCGAGGGTGTCCTCCTCGGGGTGATAGCCCCACCAGCGGGTCCACAAGCGTAGCGTTCCGTCGTCCACGACCTCGTGCCCCACGAAGGCCTCCCAGACGAGCTTCTTGCCCGTGTGCTGGTGCCCCTTGGGGACTACAACAACTTGGGGTACCCCGAGGTTTTGTAGGAGCATCTTCGGGTCCCCTGGCGGCCCCGGCGCGGCCGTCACATGGTCGCTGCTCACCGTCTCCGGGTAGCTGCCGATGTCCAACGAGAACGTGCCCTCCCCGCGGGTCAACACCTTGTAGGGTCCGGCTCCGCGGGTCCCGAGCTTGTACTTGGTCCGCGTGTGACCATCGACGAACACCCAGTTCCCCGCTTGGATGTCCTTGGCGACCGGCCTCACGCGGGTGTCGTAGCTCCTTTTGTACAGCCGCTGTGCCAGCGTGAGGGACCGTCGTACTTTGTGTATGAGGCTACGTAGCCTCGCCCGGATGACCTCGCGGAAGGCTCGAGAGCTACAGTCCGTCTCCTCGGGCGTCCGGGAACTGACCATGCGCTCCACGGAGAGGCTCCGTATCCGCTCGGGGGTAACGAACTCGAGGGGTGCCGCCCCTGTGCTCTGTTGCGGCCGACTGTTGTAGGCCAGCGTCAGCATCGACACGAGCGCGTCCCAGCGGTCTTGGTGGTCCTTGAGGTACGTCCGCAGCTGCCCTAAGATTGTTCGGTTATACCGTTCCACTTGGCCATTTGTCTGCGGGTGATACGTCGTGGAGTACCGGTTGGAGATCCCGAGTAGTGAGCAAACCCATTGGAAGAACGTAGAGCGGAACTGGGGGCCATTGTCGGACAACACCGTCGCGGGGGGTCCATAGGCCGCCACCCAGTAGTCCAAAAAGGCCGCCCCGATAATCTCCGCGTCGATCCGCTCAAGGGGGATGGCTAGCGTCATCTTGGAGAAGCGATCCACGATGACCAACAGGTGTTCATTCCCCGCCGCGGTTCGGGGGAGGGGGCCGAGCAGGTCCATGCACAGATCCGTCAGCGGTTCCGTCGGGGGGAACGTCTTCGGGTAGTTTGTCTTGCGCCGCCTGCCGACGCGGTTCCGCGCGCACTGCGTGCAGTTGGCCATGAAGGCGTAAGCGTCCACCACCATAGACTCCCAATAAAACCACCGTCGCATCGACGTGTACATCTTGTTTGCCCCCGGGTGTCCGGATTGCGGAGGGTAGTGTTTCCGCATTCTCACCCCGTAGCGCATGTGGGTCGGCACGTAGACTTGCGTGGCCCCGTCCAACGGCGCCGTGCGTACCCGGAGGCCGTTCGGGTCCTCGCGAAAACGAGACTTGTCGCTGCTGTCCATGGCCGCTCGGACCTCCTTGCACCGTCCGACTTCCGCTTGGCCCTCGAGGAGCTCCGCGAGCGTCAAGGGGGATAGAAGCCCTCCCTTCGTTTGCGGTGGTAACTTCCCCGCGGCCGACGGGTTGGGTACCGCCAAGCAAGTTACCACGTCGGGTATCTCCCCGTCGTCAACTGCAGGTGTCGAGATGCGCTACATCGTGTCCGCCGCGTCGTGGGATGCACCCGGTCGCGTCTGCACCACGTAGTCGAACTCCACCAACCGCAGCCGCCACCGCGCCAGTCTCCCATGGGCCCCATCCATGTGTAGCATCCACTCGAGTTCCGCGTGGTCCGTGCGCACCGTGAAACGCGTCCCCTGGATATAGGGACGGAGGAGGAGGGAGGCCCACACCACCGCGAGGCGCTCCCGCTCCGTCTTGCTGTAGTTCCGCTCGACTGCGTTGAGGGAGCGACTCCAATAGCCCACGGGTCGCCTGGATTGGTCCGGTTGCTCTTGCAGCAGGACCGCCCCGACTTGCCCCGCGCTCGCATCGGTGTCCAACGTGTGAGCTCCATGCCGCAGCGGTAGGGCGAGGATGAGTGCCTCCGTGAGTCTCCTTTTGAGCTCCTCGAATGCCCCCAACGCCTCGTCCGACAGCGTCCCCCATCAGTCGGGCCGCTTAGAACTTGTCATCGCGGCCAGCGGCCGTGCCACTTGGGCGTAGTCATTGACGAACCTCCGATACACGTTCCACATCCCGAGTAAGCTGCGCAGGTCCTTCTTGCACCGCGGGGGAGACGCCTCCTTGAGCCCGCGGATGTTCTTATCCTGCACTTGCAACTGCCCCCGGCCGACGATGTGGCCCAAATACTCCCCCTCCTCTTGGAACAAGTGGCATTTCTTAGCCGTGAGGGAGACGCCCGCGCCGCGAAGTGCCTCGAATACTTCCCGGAGATGTTCGACGTGCTCCCCCGCCAACTGCGAGAAGACGATGATGTCGTCGAGGTACACGAGGCAGCTCTTCCACTTGAGCCCCCCGAGGATCATGTCGATGGCCCGTTGGAAGGTCGCTGGGGCGTTCAACAGACCAAAGGGGAGGCGGTTGCAGCAGTAGGCCCCCTCGTGACAGACGAAGGTCGTCTTGTCGCGATCCTCGTCCGCCACGGGGATCTGCCAATACCCCAAGTTGCAGTCGAGCGTAGAAAACACCTTGGCGTCCCCGAGGAATTCGATACAGTCGTCCATGCGTGGCAGCAGGTACACGTCCTTACCGTCACCTCGTTGAGTTGTAGATAATGAACGCAAAACCGCATCGTCCCGTCGAGTTGTGGGATCAGGACCACGCGGAAGGCTCACTCTGCACTCGAGGGCTCGATAACCCTGAAGTCCCGTTGCCGTTGTACCTCCTTCGCGATGAACTCCCGCGAGGCGTGGCTCGACCGGTAAGGTTGGGGCCGCCGCGGTCGTGCCCCGGGGGTCACCTCGATCCGATGAGGGGGTGACGTCGACCTTGCCGAGTTGCCCCGCCCATAAAGCCTTGTACTCCTCGAGGAGGTCGTCTACGTCACTACGGAAAGCGTCGGGGACACCCTCCCAGTGGACGTGCGGCTTGGGGTACGTCTTTTCCGGTGGGTGAGGTGGGGGTTGTCCTTCGTCGATCCCCTCCTCCGCTCGGCGGCTCGCCTCGGCATCCTCGTCGGGCTTGCCAAGGGTGTCCAGCCCGATCTTCAAGACTGCCCCCGGTTCCTCGTCTGCGACGACGTGAAGCGGTCCACTGTAGGCCGTCGCAGTTCCGACGACATACCCCTTGGTTAGGTGGACCGGCGCGTCCCCGATGTTCGTGAGGAAGATGGACCGCGGAGTGCCGAGGGAGAACTCCACGATGGCTTTGTGTAGCAGCACCTTCGGTCGGCTCATTTGGACGGGGCGTTCCCGCTCTAGGGGGACCCCCTTGACACTGCAGCACACTTGAACTGCCTGGATGCACCGCGGGCCCACGGGTACCCCTTTTCGAAGCCGAATGGCCCCGATCTGGGCCTTCGGCTTGTTCCCCCGTCGGGGGGGTGCGGGCCGCGTATTCTCCGTCCAGCTGCGCACCGCCACTGTGGAGGTACCGTCGTCCCACTTGATCGTCTGTGTCTTGGGGGAGACGGTTTCTACGTTGTTCCGCTGGAAGCCCCGCCCGAGGATAAGCGGTACCTACAGCGCCTTGAACACGAGGAATTCATTCTCCATGGCGGTCTTCCCGACATAGATGGTCAGGGACACCTCCGCGTTTACCTTGAGCAGTTGCCCCGAGGCGTCATTCACTTGGGTCCGGGGGGGCGCCCGCGACGAGTACTCGGTCCACCCCTCGGGCAACATATCCGCGCGGATGACACTGGGTCCAGCACCTGTATCGACCACCGCCCTCTTGGGGATGGGGGTCTGCCACGGTGCCAACTGGTACGACGCTCCGATTTAAAATCTCTCCGTACGCAACAGCGACAGAGTCCCCTTGAACCGCGGGCGGAATCGCCCACGACGACACGGACATCGGGCCGGGACGGGCCACGTCGCGGTTACCCCCGGGGAGGCAAACGTGACACGACGGGGGGCAACCGGGGAGTTGGGGCGGACAGAGGGGGTTGAGGGGGATGGCGAGGCCACCCCCCCTAGGCGTTTCCCGCCCCGCGGCGCCCCTTGGACGGGGTTACCACGGACAGGACATCCCCCCCTTCCGTCTTCGTTGATTCCACGCCGCCCAACAAGTCGTTCCAAAGCAGGGCCATGACAGCGGCGCGATCCGGGGCGGCGCCCGCCCCGCCGTTCCTCTGTCGGAGGAAGGTACTCCGCGCGGCTTTCACGATGTCCCGCTGCTTGTCCGTCAGAATCTTGCAATCAGGTACTCGGTACCCGCGTGTCCAACACATGTTGCACAACGGGGGACCCGTCGGGGCCTCCCGCCGAGCGTGGGGCGCTGCCCCGACCGTACGGAACCCCGGGGTACCCGACGGCAGTACCGCGACCATGTCGTGCGTATCAGTGTCGTCTTCCTCCCACGGGGAGCTGAGGTGGTTGATTGAGAGACCTCGGGGCCCCGTCGACGTCTGCCTCTTCCGCGGTGATCCCCCAGGGGACCCCCGGTTGGCGAAAGCCATGACTTCTTTGGCGGCCCGATATTTCCCCGCCACGTAGGTCGACAACTGCTGATAGCTCCGTTGCGCCGTGTTGTACACGAACGCGTCCGTCCGAAGGTACTCCGGTACGCCTTGGATCAGCTGCTGCTTCATCGCGCTCTCGGAGTGGATATTGCCGCAAAGCTCGGCGAGGCTCCGTCGGCGTGTCGCGAAGGCGTCCACTCCCTCGTTGTCCACCAGTGTCGCCCGACTAAGCTTGTCCTGCGCCAACCCCAACGCGTGCGGCTCCGCGTAGGTCGACAACAGCCTATTGACCGCCGCGGGGAAGGACCCAAGGGCTCTTTGACCGCCTCCGATGTCCGATCCCGGGAGGTTCCGAGTGAATCGCGCCTCGGCGTCGCCCGCAAGGAAGTTGGAAATTAGGTATAGACCCATCCCCTCCGACACGTCGTTGTCATCGCAGGTCTTAATGAACTTTCGGAGCCACGAGAAGACCTTGAGGGGTTCCTTCGCGTTGAACATCAGGGTACCCCCGAAGGAGAACTTCATGTTCTTGGCCATCCGTCCCATCTTGCGAGCTTGCGACGCCGCGTAGGTCGAGCGACGGTTGCGCAGGCGGTACGATCGGTAGTCGAGGACGCCAGCGAAGCGATCGTCCGGACATTCGAGGACCGTCAACTTTCCGGGACCCTCCTCGGTCCCCACGCGGTTTCCCTCGTCGTCAGTTGTCGTCGGTGACGGCGAGGAAGATGTATATGACGATGACGGCGAGGCACTACGATGACGCCGTGTCTTCCCTTTGCTGCGGCTCTTCCGCGTATCCACGGGAGAATCGCTGCGTGGGGCATCTTGAGCGGAGCCTGCTGGGCTCGCCGCGATGACAAGAGAGACGTCGGCCAACAACGACTCGCGGAACGTCGACAACTCCGTATCCAGATCTGCCATCGCGAGAGGCGTCGCCGGACCCTGACCTTGATCTGCCAATCCCGTCCGATCACCGTGACGTCGAGGAAGAAAGGTATCGGCCCCCGGTGGGACCCGTCGTGCTTTTTCGTCCACGAGATCCGCCAATGGTGGAGGCGGAGTGAAGGGGATCCCTGATCCACCGGCGGATTCCCCGGGTGCGGCGCCCGCTGAGGTCAACGCGGATGTACCCGCCGGCATGCCGCTATCGGTAGCGTCCAACTTGGGGAGGTCGGGAAGCGACTCCATCAGAGTGGCCGTGCGGTCATCGACGACAGACCGACGCGGAGATCCACGTCGTCTCAACTCAAAAACCAACCAAAGATCGGGGAACCGGCTACCCGATGCGGGCTTGGCAACGGCCAGAATCCCCTGCTGCTCCATCAGAAATTGTGGCGGTTCTGGTCACCACCACTTTGGTTCGTCGTCCAGCCCAAGTGACCTCTTGATCAGCTGGGTCCGTCGACGGAACTGCCCCGTAAATCTACCCACAGCCCAGCCTTCCCCCAACAGGAGGAGAGGATCACGGCAAAGCCCAGGGCGGAATCGTAGTCCAAAGCACAGTTGGTTTTATCAAGCGGCGATGGGGACGGCCTCCCCACTGTCAATAAACCCCTCCCCAACCCGAGCGCCAGTGGCCAAAGTAGCCACCCCAAATGCGCCAAACAGATAAATCCATCCAAAGCGAAAACTTCAAACAAGTAGTAGGGGGGTTTGGAAAACCATAAGGGAAAAACCCCGCCGCCGACCAGATCCGATCTCCATGAGATTCGGACAGGTCATTCCCTTGCTGGCCCGGATCGGGATATTTTGGGGGTGCCGCCGGGGGTGTGCTGTCCACAGCTGAGGGGCCACACCCCCTCCAACCGCGAAACCCCCGACCGCCACACACGGCCCCCCGGCGCCAATATCAAATCGGAGTGACCCCCATGCACAGCAAAAAATACGTCACGGATCTCAGATGGCGTGAGGCGGCAGCGCCGCGTGTGACGCGGGTACGACGGTGAGAGATCACCAAGGACCGCGGCAGAGGTTGCACACCCGGCAAAGTGACAAAGCCGCTGCACATGAGCCCCCCGTGAGGCGCCAGAGGGACGTCGTGGAGCGGGGGGGGGCCCAACAGTGGCGCACACAATGCGTCATAGATCTCAAATGGCGTGAGGCAGCAGCGCCACGTGTGAAGCGGGTGCGAAGGTGAGAGATCACGAAGGACAGCGGCAGAGGTTACAAACGCGGAAAAGTGGCAAAGCCGTTGCACAGGAGACACCCGTGAGGTGCCAAAGGGACTTCCTGGATGGGGGGGGGACCCAGCAAGGGCGACGGCTGCCCGCCAAGCACCGGAAGGTCGGATACTGCCAACACGGAGATCGACCAACATGGGGCCGCCCCCAGCGTGTCGCAGTCGCCGGCGGCGCGACGCGTGTCACACGGCAAAGTCTAAGACCGTGGGGGAGGAGGGGAGAAGGGCGCTCAGCCGTGCCGGGCGGTCGACGCCGCCCGGTCGACCACGGGCCCAGGCGCCATTGCGCCTGTCGTCATCTACGGCATTGATGAGGGCGCTTGCCACGCGACTCGTCGTGTTGCCATTGAAGGCGGCGCGGCAAGCGCCGCGCTCTGCGTCAAACACGCAATCCACGTGACGCGGGAGTGAGAGGCTTCATTGCTGCAGCAGAGCGGGAGCGAGCAGCTCAGTGCTGCAGATGAGCGGGAGAGAGGGGCTCACCGCTGCACCTGAGCGCACCATTGATCGAATTTCATTGGCTGTCGCACTCACCTCACTCACGCGGGGAACTCGGGACTTGGTGGTCCAATGCGTCTTTGGGAAAACATGCCGTCGACCTAACATTACAAAATATAGCGAAGCACCATAAACGCTCTTTGGGCTGCGAAAGATGCTTGTGGCTTCGATCTACGCGAAGCACAAAGTAGATACTTACGCCCACAACTTTTATTAATGCGACATCAGGACACACTACCACTCTCGCCCAGCCAGTTGCCGCCCATTGAAGCACTCACGACACACAGTCTGATTTTCCCCGTGCGTCAGGCAGGCCTGAAGATATGGACCCCTCCTCCCTTGTCAGGTGTGGTCAGTTTGTGAAGGCAGTTGCGGGCGCGGTGTACTCACATAAAGGTATTCGTTCCACGCGCACCTATCACCCCCGTCGCCATGTCTCCTTTTCCGACGTCCAGGCGAGCTACGGCCTCCACTACCAGCGCGCTATGCGCATGTCTGCCGATGCCTTCTACGACCTGGTTGACCGTTTGCGGCCGCGTCTTTCTCGCCGTGGTGTGCCGCCTGATGTGCCGACCGCCATTTCGCTTCGCTACTTGGGCGGCGGGAGCTACCTGGACATTTGTGCTACTTTGGGAGTGCACACCTGTACTGTCTATCGTTCTCTTTTGGATTTCGTAGATGCCGTAAACTCGACACCCTTTTTGGACCTGGACTTCCAGTTGAGCAGCTCCCCGCGTCGGCTGACGTATGCGTCGGGGTTCCAAAGCCGTCGACGCTCCCCGTTTGGCAACGTCTGGGGCACTAGACGGGATTGCGGTCAAGCAAGAGCAACCTCTCTCGACGGACGTACCGTGTATCACAGAATACTATTCAAGGAAGGGCTTCTACGCTCTGAATACTCAAGCCATTTGCGATTCCGAGTACAAGTTTCTGTGGATGGCGTGTACCAGTCCTGGCGCAACACACGACTTCACGGCCTTCTCAGGAACATCTCTGGGTCGGCAACTGTCCGATTGCGACTGCGTGTTCACGCGCGACATGACTCGAGACGGGCACGCATGGCTGCGAATGAAGCGTAGGCTGCAAGCGAGGTTTTGGCGGTCCCGTGGCCAGGCGGTGGGCGAGGCGATCGGTGGCAAGATGCGTACAATTTCTACATGTCTTCTCTGCGCATCCATATGGAAAAAGCTTTTGGGATCTTGCTATGGAGGTGGGGCGTTTTTTGGCGGCCGCTGAGGGTTCCTTTTGCGAAGCTCCCCGGCCTCGTTCGAGCATGCTTTCGACTGCACAACTTTTGTCGAACGCATGCCGTTGCAGCGGCTGCCGTTGGCGCTCCGTTTGGCAATGATCGTGTCGGAGCGGAGGCATCCTTTGCACGAAATGATGATGTGAGTGCTTGCCAGCGTGAGCGGCGCCGTGATCGCGAGCGGTCGGACCTGAGGGTGAGAATGAAGAAATACGTGGAGGAGCGAGGGCTTTTCCGACCCGGAGTTGCGCCAATGGTTTGAACTTGACTTGTGTAGTACATTGTATGCCGCCGGGTGTTCTCTCTTTTCTTTTTCTTTGTCTTGAATACCTGGTGCGCTTCACTTCCAAGGCGGTAAGCTATCGTATTATTTGAGTTGTCGCCCATAGAGCTTCTAAAAGCGGGTGTCATATGACAAGTACCCTTCGCTTTGTTCAATGCGAAGGCGGCACATACAATGAAAAACACGCAGCCCTACCATAGAAGCAACAAATCGGGACCCTCTTCTCTCCTATAAACGTCCTCGGTACTAGCCTCCTCACTTCACCCGCCGGGTGCGTCATGTTCTTCCGGAACCGAAGTTGGAATGCGCTGAAAAACAACGTCCTCCAGCTGCTGCTCCACGGCCTTAATCGGGCTCGGAGCCGCGTGGCACTCTCTGAGATTCTTGAGGGTTGTAGACAGCGACACCATCTCGGCGCATCGCGTGTGTGTAGCTGCGGAAGCAGCCATGCTCGCCGAGCCCTCCACGAGGGAATCCAGAGCAGCTGTCGCTCCGTCGCGCTTTCGTTTTCCCCTCGAGGTAGTCATCGCTCGAGTACCATTGCAAGTCTCCAGCGCGTCATCTTCTTCAACACCCGCCGCACCGACCTCCGTGTTTTCCAACTCCAGCACAAGGCTGTTGTTCCTGAACAAAGAGAGAACATAGTCGAGGACAGAGTCGCCCTAGGAAAAGCTACCCCATAGAGCAGGATCGTTATGACCCGAAGTAGCGTACTGCTTGTACACTCGCCAAAAAGAGGCACACAACTGCACAAGGACAAGCGAAAAGGGCCGAGTGATCATCCAGTTAGAGTTCATTTGGCCTGTGAAAGCACACTCAGTGCGCTGAACACAAGAAAACCGTACATGAACATTCGGGTCCAAGCACCAATTCAACGCCTTCTTGCGAGGGAAAGAAGCGGTCTGTACCGTTGAACATCTCGGCCACGACCACAACCCAAACTTCAGTGCGGCTTGCCCGATCATCTTGTTGACGGCGAGACATCGGCCCTCGCGATACCACGACACCCGCCACCACCTCCCCTGTGCGCAGCACATGCGCCAGACGCGCCTTCTCGTGCTTTTAGAAAGGCGACGCTCGGCCGGGAGATCCCCCCACGGCGGCAGCGGTCGGAGCAACAGCCGGCGATGGAGCGGCTGCTGCCGCGGGCGCAGCAGGTGGCGCGCCGCCCGCTTCCACGACGGGTGGCGTCCCTGCCACCGAAGCAGTGTCGGGCGTGTCACTGGGGCCTGCAGGCGCCACAGCCACGGGAAGCACATCCGGCCGCGTGAAACCCATAGAGGAGGGCGGGGGATCCAAGCTCCGTGGCGAATGGTCGGGGTCGTCCGGTGCAGAACACGTGACCCCGTTCTCGCGACATCGCTCCAATAGGATGCTCTTTGTCGCATAAAACGCCGTGTCACCCCAGCCCATAGAAACAGATAGGGACACCTTCCCAGCTGAGGGAACCCACCCGCACACCCTTGCTCTACTCTCGCCCGGTGACACGGTCACCTAGGAAAACAACCGAAGGCGCAAAGAGGGAGGAAGGAGGTGAGAACGCAGTTATTTTTTTGTGGGGAAGCCGGGCGACGGGCGCCCCGCTGTCCCCTTTAGCTAACCGAGCAAGCGGGCCCATATGGCCCCGAATCCCACGCAGTAGCCTCCCCATGGGGAGATCTGGGGATCCATACTAGTGGACCCCCCTACTGTACAGCAGAAAATTCAAGCAGTTGACAGACAAATGCAAACAACCCACAATTAATCAAGATCCCAACCAGCACCGACAGCGCCACCTGTCCGAACCGGGGCGTGACACGTCATCCGCGTCGCCCGGCGCGCCATAGACCTCCTGGCCAGCCAAGGGGCGTGGTCCGGGCCGCGTAATGCGTCACTCTTGTCGCCATAAATTGGCAAGCGCCGACGCTTCAGCTCCTCCTTGAGCCGCTTAACCGTCACTCGAGATGCCATACCCGATCGGAAGACGGAACAACGAGCGGCAGGGGGGGTGGGTTCTGAATCGGTAGTGGGGGGGGTAAACTGCACTCAGTTGGGGGGACGGGCGGTGACTGGGGCGCTCTGAGAGGGTCCTGCCGTGTCCCTCGTCGGGTGGTGCAACATTGGACGACGGGACTCAACTTTAAGTCTCGAAATTGATGGACCAGGCATTAATCCATTCCTAGAATGTACACGGCGTTATAACGTTATGACATACGCGAGCTGCTCACGTATGTCATAACGTTATAACGCCCGCATAACTGGCTCGACCAATGAGAGCGGCGTTATGTTCATACCAAGGAGCAGAACGCGGAAATGCGAACGGGCCTCAGGCCCTTTCGCAGACCGCTTTCGCAGAAGACGGGGCCCGCGATTCGAAGCTCCTATTAGGCTGTTTCACGGTTGCAAGAGATTCTGGCCGGCGGAGGCGATTCTACGGGGTCATCGCGTTGTCCAATCTAAGTCTCAGCGAAATGCCGAAAGCTGCAAGAAAGTCCAATCGGCAACGCGAGCCGTTTAGAATCGCTTGTGCCTGGACCCCGAGGCCCTCACACCTCCGCTGGAGACGGGCGATTCTGCCTCATCGTCGCGTTCCGATC
>Ga0114953_1002075_pt1 | contig 14142 bp, 6 predicted proteins | sample SidtaG_FD_87298 | JGI IMG/M metagenome (GOLD analysis project Ga0114953, IMG submission 87298) | Marine algal microbial communities from Sidmouth, United Kingdom - Sidmouth_Male2 metaG | ecosystem: Host-associated > Algae > Red algae > Unclassified | place: Sidmouth, United Kingdom | collected...
ACACCCGGGGGCGGACGCGCGCCCCCGCCCCGCCGCCCGGCCGCCGCCGCGCGGCGCGGCCGGTCGAGCGGTGCGGGCGGGGGCGCGCGGCGCGGCCGCGGCGCGTCGACCGCCGCCCGGGTGCACGGGCGCGCGCGGCGCGGCGCCGCGCGTCGCGCGCCCCCAGCGGCGCGGCCGCCGTCGACCCACGCCGGCGCCGGGCCGCCGGCGGGCGGGGCGGGGCCAAACGAAAAAAAAATAGTACACGCTCGGGCGCGGCCGCGTCGTCCCGTACCCAAGGGGGAACGCCCGCCGCGCCGGCAAGCACCTGCGTCACGGCGTGGTCGCCTAGGGGGGACTGCACGACACCTCGGCAGCGTCCGCCTCCAAGTCCATAAAGCGCACGCCGGCGGCGGCCTTGAGCGTCGGCCGGTCGCGGTCCATCGCTCCCGCCGCCGCCGCCGCCGCCGAGGGGGACGAGGTTGGCGTGGACGCTGCCGACGGACGGTCGAGCGTCGTCGCCCCGTCGGCGGGCGGCGGCGCCGACGGGTGCGGCGGCGGGCCTGGACCGGCCGGCGGCAGCGCCGACATGTCGAGGGAGCTCGCCGCCTGCGACGCCACCGCCGACGGCGTGGCGAGCGGAAACGTTCTGCTCGGCCCGGTCACCGCCGCCAAGTCTGACGCGGGCAGCGGCGTCGCGTGGGTGGTCGGCGTCGGCGGCCCGGCGCCTTCGGCAGCCGCCGTGCGGCCGCCCGCCAACGCCGAGCGGGACGGCGGGAGCATGGTTTTCGGGATGCGCGATGACGACGACACGCCCGGGTCGTGCGTCAACACCGCCCGATGTGGGGGGGAGGAGAAGGACGCGGCGGGCTGGGTCACGGACGGGAGGGCCGCGTGGGATTTGGAGACGGCTTTGAGGGGGACGATGCCGCCGCTGCCGCCAACCCTAGTCGGCAGGTAGGCCGTCGAGGCCGACGATGACGCAGGCGCCTTGCCATTCATCGCCCTCGCGCTCATCGACTCGGCCAGCGACGCGGCGGCGATATCCCGCAACGGCCCTCCGCTGCCCATCTTGGCCATCTGCAACGCGTTTTTGACGCCCCCCGCATTCTTGATGATCGATGACGCCCGGCTCGCGGCCGCAAAGTTGCCGAGCGTCGGCACGGTGTTGGGTGGCTTGCCCGCCGTCGGCAGGCCGAGGAAGGACAGTTGCCCCGACGCGCCCACGCTCATCCCCGCCGTCCGCTTGGCGGCCGGCGCAATCTCGCGCAGCACCCGCAACGCCGCGTCGACGTCTGGAATGTACCGGTCCGCCGCCGACGACTGCTGTTTGCCGACGCGGCAGCAGAGGGTACTCACCTCTGGCTCGTTCTTGATGTACGTTGACAAGTAGGAGAATACCTCCTCGTCGGCCTTGTCCGACCCGAGGGAGAGTACAAAGTCAAGCGCCGGCTCGGGCAACTCTGCAATGATCCGCTGCACGGCGGCAACGCGGTTGACGCCGACCGGCCGGAGTTCGAGGAACTTGGAGCCGCTGACAACCTCCACGGGCAAGTTGGTGCACGACTCGGCGAGCAACAGTTGGAGCTCCTTGGCCTGCCACGACCCAAACTGCGGGTCCGCATCCCGAAAATGCCACGTGATGACCTTCTCCTTGAGTTCCAAGTGGGAGCCGGGCGTCCGCTCGGAAAAGTATTGGAGGATGGGCACGACCTCGTCCCGCCACGCCGGGTCATGGAGCCCAATGAGGGGCTCCCACGCCGGGTGCCCCGGGTGCCGAAAATCGCACCCGTGCTCCGCAACGAGGCCGACGTGAAGGTCCCCAAACCACCCGTCGAGGACGGTCTTGGAGCGGGACGAAAAGATGTACACGGCGTTGGCGCGGTCAGACGACAGGCGCGCCAGATACCGTCGCAGCGATGAGGAGGGGGTGGCGAGGTCCGCGAGCGCCACGGGCGCGCACAGGGTGCCCTCGTACTCAAACAGGAACAGCCGGTGCCGCCGCGGCTGCAACGCCGACACCAGCTCCCGCTCGACGCGCAGAAACGGGAGGGGCAAGTTGGCGCCCCGCGCGTCCCGCGCCTCCCGCTCCAGGTTGGCGAGCTCCCGCAGCTCAGACACAAACGATTGCGCCCAAAAGGCAGCCGTGTGCGTCGTTACGTACCGGTACAGTTTTTGCTGCTTGAGCTGCCGCTCCCGCGGCGACGCCGACAGCGCGTCGTGCAGCGCCGTCGCCAACTCCTCAATGTTCCACGGGTTGACCCGCAGGGCGCCCGATAGGGATTGCGCCGACCCCGCAAACTCAGACAGCACGAGCACCCCGTGGCGCTCCCGCTGACACATGACGTACTCGTACGAGACGAGGTTCATCCCGTCCCGGATGGACGACACGACGCACACGTCTGCGACGGAGTAGAGGGCCACCAGGTCGTGGAAGTTGACGCTCTGGTTAATGAAGACGATGGGCGAATAGTCGACGGACCCAAACTTGCCATTAATGCGGCCAACCAGCTCGTGCGTTTGGGAGGAGAGCTTCTTGTACTCCTCAACCTCGGTCCGGGACGGCACCGCGATCTGCACGAGCACCGCCCGCTCGTTCCACTCGGGGTGGCGCGCGAGGAGCGTCTCAAACGCCATCAGCTTGTGCGGCACGCCCTTGATGTAGTCGAGGCGGTCGACGCCGAGGAGCACCTTCTTGCCCGCAAACTTGGCCTGCAGCTCCGACGCCCGCTCCTGCACCGACGGCAAGTCGAGGGCGCGGATAAAGGCGCTCGGGTCGATGCCAATGGGGAAAATGCCCACATGCGCAAAGTGGTCCTTGTAGTCGACGCCCTTGGGCGACGCCTCCAGCCCGAGAATGCGGGTGCACACAGACAGAAAGTGGCGCGCGTAGTCGTACGTGTGGAAGCCGATCAAGTCCGCCGCGAGGACGCCCTGCAGCACCTTGTTCCGCATCGGCAAAATGCGGTACACCTCGGACGAGGGAAACGGGGTGTGGAGGAAAAACCCAATCGTCACATCCCGAATGCGCTTGCGCAGCAGCGACGGCAAGAGCATCAGGTGGTAGTCTTGCACCCAGATCAAGTCGCCCGGCTCGTACACCTGCATGATGGCTTCCGCAAAGCGGTGGTTGGCCTTGGAGTAGGCCTCCCAGTACTTGACGTCAAACTTGCGCTCCCCGTCCGACGACACAATCGGCAGCGGCACGTAGTGGAAGAGCGGCCACAACACGTCGTTGCAAAAGCCATTGTAGTAGAGGTGCGCGTCGTAATCCGACAGGTACACGGGGACGCACCCGTGTTGCGCGCGGAGCTCCCGCCGGAGCGAGTCTTGGTCCGTGTCGGGCACCTCCGAGCCGGACCAGCCGACCCACACAAACGGGAATTCATTCTTGACGCCCGCCAGCGCCGATACGAGGCCACCTGCCGACATCTTAAAGTCCCATTGCCCGTCGGGGTTCTTGTTGATCGTCACGGGGAGGCGGTTGGAGACGACGAGCAGCCGCCGCCCCGGCTGCAGTTGCCCATTGAGCCCATTTTCGCCGAGGACGCTCCCGCCCGAGCGGCCGTCGGCACCCGCCGTCGTTTCCGAAGACGCCCCCCCAATGCCGCCCGCCCCCCCCGCCGCCGCCTCCTCCGACTCGCGGACGACGGTCAGTTCCCGGTGGAGCTCCTGGATGCGCGCCAAAATCTCCCCCTCGGTCAAGTGCGACGTTGCCTCCGCGCCGGCCGTGCCGCGCAGCGCGTCTTGGCCGAGGGATCGAAGGTCCGCGCCGGCCAAGTGCGGCAGGCTATTGTTGCCCGCTTGGCCGCGCGACAGCGGCTGCGGCACCGACGGTGTCAGAGGGATCTGCACCGTCGGCGCCGACATGACGTGCGGGAGGCCGGGCGTGTGGCCGGGCGTGTGGCCCCGCCCGTGCGCGCCCCCGTGGGCGTGCCCGTGCCGCCCGCCGCCGCCGGGCCCGCCGCCCGACCCGTCCCCGCCGCCAATGGCGCCCGCCGGCCGCCCGCCACCGGCGCGGTGGGAGGACATGGCCGCCGCGCTGCTGCTGCTGCTGCCGCCACCGCCGCCGCCGCCGCTGCCGCTGCCGCCATTGCCCCCGTGGGCGGCGGCGCGTGGCCCCCCGTCGGCGCCCGCCAGGCGGGATTGGGTAAAAAGGTGCCCCACGTGGCGGGCGACGACCCATACTTGGACGCGTACGCGTCAAAGGATGGGGCAGAGGAGCACGACTCGATTTCCGTCTCGGACGCGTCTTCCAACTCGCCCGACTCGGCGTCCTCCTCAAAGCCCGAATCGTCGTCGTGGACGGCGCGGCCCGCCTCGTCCCCGTCGTCATCAATGTCGGCGAGGCCGGCCGACATGGCGGCACCGCCAGGGCCACCGCCGCCGCCCCCACCCCGCCCCATGGGGCGGTACGGGGCGCCGCGCGACGGGCCACCGCGGCTCCCGCCGCCGCCCTCTGGGCACGGCCGCACGCGGGAGCGGGTGCGTAGTGGCGCATCAATGGTAAACGCGTGGGAGCCCGGCGGGGCGCCGCCCCCGCCGCCCCGCGCGCCCTCCCCGCCATACGGGTGGGCGCCGCCGCCGGCCGTCCCGCGGCGGGCGTCTGGCCCCTCACCCCCCGGCACCGGCACGGATTGCGGGGCAGACGCCGGGCTCCGCTCCGTCGGCCGCCCGTCGCCCTCACCACCACCGCCATTCGAACCGCCACCACCCGCATCGCCGCGGCGGCCCGCGTCGTCGCCCCGGCCGCCGCCGCCGTGGCGGTGCATGGCCGGGCGGGCGACGCGGGGCGGCCCCGTGCGTGGCCCAGCGGGAGGCAGCCCAGCGGTGCGCAGACAAAAAGCTCTGGATCAATGTCTCCGTACGGTGGGAGGATGGGGATGCCACCGGGAGAGGCGGCGACAGTCGATGCCACGGGCGGACCGGTGGGGTCGGTGGGCGCGTCCCCGAAAGCCGTGGCTGCCAACCGCATCAAGAGGGCGAGCGTGACGACACAGAGCGCGGAGCAAAAGCCGGCCCAGCACGGACACTGTCCTTACCAAAAATTCGCAGGCTGGTGCAAAGTGGCTGGCAGTAATTTCGTGCAGCAGGCACGCTCTCCGACCCGACGATTGAAACGATGTTAGAATTGAATACTCAAGTAGATGGCGTCACTGATACCAACCGTCCAAATGGTGCATTTATGACATCTCCGGTGGGGCACGCTTGGATGCATCTGCCATTTCGAAGCGTCAAGTATCCGGTGCCGCCTCCAGGCGACTTACGTCGGGGTCCGCGTCGCGGCCTGTCCGCCTCTTTTGCCGTTCAAGATGCCCGCGCTCCACCTCCTGCCATCCCCTGAGTTGCGGGACCGGCATGACCACCGGCACCGCTACTGTGTCCGTCCACCCCGACCCGAGCCCCACGACGAGGGCGGTCGGGCGCTCCCTTGGCCTAAATGCTCGGCTTCCGCGCCAACGGTAACGTTGGCGGTGGCGTTGGTGGCACTCGCGGCGCGGGTTCCGGCGGCGGCGGCGGTGGCGGCGGCGCCGGCGGAGCCCCCGGGATACGCCTCAACCTCGACGCCGTCCGCTCGTTTCTCGACGGTGCGCAGGCGACCGACACCGCAGGCGGCCCGGAGGATGAGGCGCCGCCTGTGACGGCGGCTCGTCCTCCCCTGCTGCCCGTCCGCCGGCGCCCCCGGAGCGGCCCGCCGCCGCCGCCCCCGACGGGGAGCCAAGCCCCGACGCTCGTACAGCCGACGGCGCACGAGGGCGGGGCGGGCGCCACCGAGCCCCGGAATGCATTTTTGCATCCACCACCGCCGGGGGCGCCGCCCCCCGCCGCCCACCCGCCCCGGCCACCGGGTGTCGGGGCTGGGCATGCCTTTCCGGCGGCGGCCGGTGGGCCGGCCGCCGCCCCGCGGGCGCCCCATGCATTTGTGCTCCCCGTCGATGACCTGACCGTGACGGACGCGGAGCTGGAGCAGCTGCGTGTGGCGGAGGAGGCGGCGACGCAGCGGCGGCGCAACCCGCTTGTGCCCGCGGCCGCGTCGCCGGCTGCGGCGCGTGTGGGTGCGGGAGGCGGTGGGGACACCCTTGAACAAGATGAGGAGGACTGGTGCTCATCGCAAGCCGTCGCCGCCGCCGCGCAGGCAGAGGAGCGGTACTTGAATGCGGGCTCCACGCCGCGGGTCTCCAGTCTCGACAGCGGCGGTGGCACGGCGACGGCTATGGACACGGACGAAATTGCGACGGCGCTGCCGACCGCCAAGGACGCCCGCGGTCCGCCCGCTGGTGCAGCGGCTGGGGCAGGATCGGAAGAGGAAGTTGTGGACCTGGTTGACTCGCTCAGCGACGAGGACATCAACCTCAACCAGCAAGCCCGGGAGCCGCCTGCTGCGGCGACGCCCCCACCCCCCCCCGACACGTCCACATCAAAGCGGCCCCGTCGCGTGTCGGTGGTGGGCCAAGGCGCTCGCGTCGGTCCGGCGGGCGTCGACGACGTGGTCGCGGACGACGACGACGACGACTTTGAGGAGCCCATATTTACGTTTCGGGGTGCCGGCGGGTCGGACGAGGACGCCACGCCACGCACTCGGCCGCGACAGGCGCCCCGGACACCTGCGAGCGCCGCGCCTCCCCCGCGACGCGTTTCCATCCTCACAACGCCGGGCGTTGGGAGCACGGCCAACGTTCCGTCGGCGGCAGCGCTCCGGACGCCCGTCAACACTGCGGCGAGGGCGGCGCCGTCGCCGCCACCACCGCCACCACCTTCCGACGCTCCCCCGCCGCCCACCTCTGGTCGCACGGGTCGGCCTGCGCCTGCCCGGTCCGCCCCGCCTACCCCTACGGCGGCAGCACCGACGACACCCGCCAACGCCATCGCGCGCAAGGTGTTGGAAATCAAGTTGATGACGGCGCGGAACCGGGAGGTGCAGGTCAGCCGGGAGATCCTATCACCGGACATTGACGATGCCACGGTCTTTGCGCTGAGCGAGGAACACGAGGAGCTCAAGCGTCGCATTGTCGAGTTTGAGGCGTCCCTACGCGACCTTGGCGGGCCATCGACGCCCGCCGCCCCCACGCGGCCGTCTTCCGTCGGTGGCGGTCTGGGCGTGGCATCCACGTCTCCCACCACGTCGGCCTCATCGGTGCCGGTACGGTCTCGCCTGAGCCAAGGCGAGCCGTCGTCGGGTGCTCGCCGCTTGCCGCCTGCGCCGCCACAATCTGCATCCGTGAGGGATGGCGCTGCTGGCGCCGGCGCTCGCCACCCCCAACGGCAGCAGTTTGTAGGGGCGATGCATTCCGGTGCGCCGGGCGGGCCCCAGCCGCCACCCCAGTCATCGGCTTACGCGGGCTCCATGCAGTCGGGTCCGTATGGTGGAGACGGCTCCGGCGACCAGTGGGGGTCCTACTCGGCCATGCCTGGTGGTCGGAGCGACGCAGCGCAGGGGCGGGGTGGCTTTGACGGTGGCGGCGGTGTACCGTTTGGTGCATTTGGCGCTGATGGGGGCCCGTCTGGGCACGGCGGCAATGGCGCCGGTGGGGACGGTGGTGGTGGCTTTGGAGCTGGAGGGGGCGGCGGCGCTGGTGGTGGCTCTGGGGTTGGTGCGGGCGACGGAAACCACTATGGTGGGCACTTCCCGGGTGACCAGGCGCCCAACTTTGACCCCCTCCAAGACGGCGAGGAGCTGCCACTGGCCTTCACCCCCGCGCCGATGCCTGCCGCTGGTATGCTTGCGGCTGAGGCGGCTGCCCGGGACGCTTCAGACGACGGCGCGGATGAAAACTCTGCGGCCAACTGGGGCGGCGCCTTCCCGTGGTCAGGCCGGATGATGGACAGTAACCGCAACATCTTTGGCAACAGCGGCTTCCGTCTCAACCAGCGCGAGGCGATGAACGCCACGATGGCCGGCCGCGACGTATTTGTGCTGATGCCGACAGGCGGTGGCAAATCTCTATGCTACCAACTCACGGCGGTCCTGTCTGACGGCGTCACCGTCGTCGTCTCGCCCCTGGTGTCGCTCATCAGCGACCAAGTGACCCAGCTGCAGGCGCTGGGCATTTGCTCTGCGGCGTTAACGGCCACCTGCGATGCGAGCGTGCGGACGGCCGTGTCGAGGGACCTGTCGTCGTCGCAGCCGGCACTCAAGCTCCTGTACGTTACGCCCGAGAAGATTGCACACTCACCCGCCTTTTTGCGTCAGCTGGAGACGCTGTACAGCCGTCAGCTGCTGGCTCGGTTTGTCATTGACGAAGCGCATTGCGTGTCGCAGTGGGGCCACGACTTTCGACCCGACTACAAGCAGCTGTCCATCCTCAAGCGCAAGTTCCCCTCTGTCCCGGTCATGGCGCTGACCGCGACCGCCACCAAGGAGGTGCGGGCGGACGTCAAGGTGCAGCTGGCTGTGTCTAATGATTGTGCGACGTTTAAGCAGAGCTTTAACCGGTCCAACCTGTCGTACGAGGTGCGAAAAAAGCCGAAGTCGATCGTCAAGGACATTGCGGCCGAGATCAAGCAAGCGTCCCCGGCAGACCGCTCTGGCATCATCTACTGTCTGTCGCAGCGCGACTGTGAAAAGGTGGCTACGGAGCTGGTCAATGAGGACGTGCTTGCGGCGCCGTACCACGCGGGCCTTCCCGCTGCCATCCGAGAGCGCAACCAACACGGCTGGACAGCTGGGGAGGTGCAAGTCATTTGTGCGACGCTGGCGTTCGGGATGGGCATCAACAAGCACAACGTGCGGTTTGTGTACCACCACGCGATGCCCAAGAACCTCGAAGGGTACTACCAAGAGTCGGGTCGTGCCGGCCGTGATGGCAAGCCTTCCCGTTGCGTGCTGTACTTCTCCATGGCGGACCGGTTCCGCATCCACAACATGCTGCAGAAGGACATGTTGGAGAAGCGGCGCAGCGGGGGGTACCGGGCGGGCGGCACCGGCAGCGACGACCAGGTGGCGCGCAACTTGGAGGGCCTGTCCAAAATGACGCTCTATTGCCTTGACGACGTTGAGTGCCGCCGCGCGACGCTGTTGTCCCATTTTGACGAGCGCTTTGACCCTGTCAACTGTTCGCCGAAGTGCGACAACTGTCAACACGCCAAGACCGGGTCGGTAGTAACGGAGGAGGACATGACGCATCATGCGCTTGGCCTCCTCGGCCTGGTGAGGACCTTCACCTCGATGGGTCATCGCCCAACCGCGCAATACGTTATCGAGGCGTACAAGGGCCGCCGCTCTCGTCTCAAGGAGAACCACAGGGACGTGGACGGGTTTGGCGCCGGCAAGGAGCTCCACGACTCGCAGGTGCACCGCATTGTGGAGGAGCTGGCCCGCCTCTCGGTCCTGCTCGTGGACATCGACGTTGGTGAGTATGGGCAGGTTGTGGCCACGCTGCGGGTTTCTCTCCCGATGCACAACCGCGTCCGTGTCGGGGAGCTCCGGGTGTACCTCAAGGCTCGGACGGCGGCGCCCAGGCCGCGGTTTGGTGATGTGACTGCCAACACTCCCGCCAAGCCGTCGCGCAAGAAGCGGGCAGCGGCGCCCGCAGACTCCACTGCCTCCCGCGCCTCAGCCGACAGCCCGACCGCGTCCCTACGTGCGCTTGCGCTCACACTCTCCAAGTCCGTGTCGGGCCTCTCGGCGCCCATGGCCAAGACCATTGCGGCGCAGATGCCCGTCAGCCTGGTGGACCTGCGGCAGTGCGGCGTGCGAGAGAGCGTGGTGGCGTCTCGAGGCCAGGACATCCTCAAGATCGTGATGGAGGCATGCCGTGCTAGTGCCCAACGAACCTCCGCGGCCGCCGCCAGCAGCCGTACCCGGGCTCCAGCGGCGTCTGCGATGGGCGCCTTCGGTTCTGTGCCCAAGAAGCGGACGACTCGCACCTCCACAGCTGCCGCCGCCTCTTCTGCGGCCGGGCCAACCGTGTCGCCCTATTTTTCGTCACAAGCAGCGGCTGCGCGGGGTGGAGCGGGCAGCACTGCGCGTCGCGCGTTTGGTGCCGCCGGTATGGACAGCGCCATCATCTCGGTGGACGACGGGGACGTCGACGCCGCGCCTTCTGGGGGCAGCCAAGCCCGGCGGATGCTTGCGGGCTCTTCGCGGCGGGCTGCGCCGTTTGGCAGCCTACCACCCAAGCGGCCGAGCCCAAGTGGCGGCCCGTCTGCGCTTCCACTGGGGAGGACTTCCAAGAGACCACGGCCGGCTCCGTCTTTGGCCGTGACGCGGGAGCTGGACTCGGACTTCCAAGACTTGTGACCGCCTGCTGTCCTCTTCTTGTGCCTGTTTCTGTTCGTCTGTCATGACTATGCAGTGACTTGCTCTTTCTTTCGCTGGCTCCGTTGTAAACCTTTGGCGCTCGAGTGCGTTGTCCCCAAACCAGCTCTGGTTTGTCTTGTTCTGTACCTCTCGAACTCGGCGTTTGTTTCCCCATCATACCTCCCCAAGTGTTCGAACCGGTCCGGCGTGCACTAAATAGCTCTGCCGCTTCGCTGGGTTGTCAAGCAGCCGGTGCCGCTCCCAAAGTCACCGGTGGCCGGAACGGAACGCACACGCAGGTGCATCTCAAGAGTCATCACGGAGAATCAGTTGGCAGATCCTGACGCGGGTGTGCGGCAAGCTCTGAAGGCCTACGCGACAAGCGCAACCGTTGGCAGGACTGCACCGCGCTACGCAAAGATATTGAAATGTGGCCACGGGAGGAACAACGCCGCCTGGGCCTCGCGTAGACGACCGACAACCCCGTCAAAAGTCCCCCCCAAAAAACCCAGCGCAGCACCGCTCCGAGCGCCCGACACCCTGTACACTATCCCCTACACGGTTGGGTCAAACGGTGAAGCGTGCCAGCCGCCGGTCCATGGCCCGCAGCTTGGCCATCCCAATGGCCAGCTTGAGCAGCGACACGGCGGCGACCACCCACATGACCCGCGACGAGGCGGCAAAGCGCGCCGCCGACGTCATCAACACCGACGCAATGTTACACGCGGTCGCGGCGAGGAGGGCGGTGCCGAGGTTCTCCTGCACCAACGACATGCGCCGCAGCGACCGCTCCGAGTCGAGCACCCGCACGCGGAGCTTGAGGTCGCCATTGGCCATCCGCCGCATGGTTTCCTCCACGTAGGCGACCTTGCGCGGCTGCGTCACGACCGTCGCAATGTCCTTTGGCCGCAGCCCGACGCGCTTCAACCCCGACTGCGCCACCGTCAGGGCCGCCCCAACGCCGAGGCCGCGGCCGACGCCGTTGAGCCCACCGCGGATGTCGGCGAGCTCCCGCACAAACGGGCCCGCCACGGCGGTCAAGTCATAGTTGGGGTCCAAGCCCTTGCCAATGCCCTCCAGCGTGCTGAAGGAGCGGTACACAAACGCAAACACGGGCGGAAAGCGAAAGGGCGCGTCGTCCCCCACCGACAGCAGGTCCTCCCCAATCAAATCCAGCCGCTTCGTCACGTCCGTCCGCCGCTCCGCGTTGGTCGAGCCCGCCGCCAGCGCACCGCGAAAGGACGTGAGGAGGGAGCGCCCAATCTTCTCCACCCCAACCCGGTCCGCGCCGCGCTTCAACACGCCCATCTTGGTCATCGCGTCGACGACATCCTTCTCCGAGCCGCCATAGATGCCAAAAAGGGCGTCCACAAGCCCCTCACGTACGGCGGGGGGGACCTCCGACATGGTGCCCGTGTCGTAGTAGATGAGGCGCCCGTCGGCAACGGCGTCCACGTTGAGGTTGCCCGGGTGGCAGTCGCCGTGGAAGAAGCCGTGCCGCAACACCTGGATGAGGAAGGCCTCGGCCGACCGGCGGGCAACAACGACCGGGTCGACGCCCATGGCGGCCAGCGCGGCCGTGTCTGAAATTTTGACGCCCTCCACAAACTCCATCGTCAGCACCTTTTCCGACGTCCGCTCCCAGTACACGACCGGCACCTTGACCCAGGGGACGTCGGCAAAGTTGCGGCGAAAGCGGTCCCCGTTGGTGCCCTCGACCATGTAGTCAATCTCCTCCCACAGCAGCCGCGCGCTCTCATCGTACACTCGCTCCCACGACGCGTCCTCGGTGCCGGTGCGGGAGTCGAGCTTATCCGCCAACACCGCCAGCGCCCGCAAGTTTTTGAGGTCCACGTCAAACAGCTCCCGCAGGCCCGAGCGTTGGACCTTGACCGCGACCTGGCGGCCGTCATAGACGGCGCGGTGGACCTGGCCGAGGCTCGCCGCCGCGATCGGCTCCAACTCAAACGAGTCGTACAGCTCACTCAGCGAGCGGCCGAGCTCATTCTCAATCGTCTCGGCGGCGAGCTCCCCAGAAAAGCCGGGCACCCGGTCCTGCAGGCTCGACAGCGCCGCCACGTACTCGGCGGGCACCACGTCCACCCGCGTCGACAGCAGCTGGCCGAGCTTGATAAACGTCGGCCCGAGGGACAACAACCCATCCTTGAGTCGCGCCGCCAGGGCCACCCGCTCCGTGGCGGCCACGTCGGGATCGGCCATCCGCCGCAACCGAAACTCGGCAAAGAGCATCCGCAGCGCAAACGACCAAATCTCACACGTGCGGGAGACGGCCGAAGCGTAGCCCTTGTGGGTCCACCGGCCAGGCTCCTTGGTCGGCTCTGGCTCGGCAGCGGCTGCGGCCGCAGGGAGGCTCGCGTCCATGCGCGCCCGCCGCGGGGGCTGCCGCGGGATGGCGGCGGGGGCGCGTCTGGTCCTTCCGGGCCACGCGGCGGCGCGGGCGGCCCATGCGGGCGGCCGTGGCCGCGTCCGAGCGGCAGCACCTTGCCGCCGGCCACACACGCAGTTGCGGTGCGATAGGGGGAGGCGCGACGGGGGGACAGGGGGGAGGAACGCGGCGCTCCCCATCGGGCCACGCGGCGGGGGCGGGGAAGGGGGGCAGTGCGCCGCCGTGCGGGAAGCAGAAGAACGTGTGGATGCAGCCAAGAGGGTATTGCCGATGCCAGAGGGTCAGTGGCTGACGGGGAGAGGTCGGGGGTGAAGGAGGGGGCCCCCTGGGAGAGGCGGGGCAGACGTGGGGAGGGTCCCTGACCCCAACACGGAGACGGGCGACGCTGGCGGTCGCCGGGATGACCTCGGCTGCGCCCCACGCGGCCGTCACGGCAGTCCACCCGCCTTTGCGAGCAAAGCTCGACCAGTTCGGAGCGCGCAGGTGCAAGTAGAACATGGGCTACTTGACGTCGATCGAGAAAACGGGTGCGGTGGCAGCGACAACTGCAAGGCCCTGCAATGTGGCCCGCATGCAGCTGCTCGTGGTCAGCAGGCCACGGACGGGCTGACCACACACCAAAGTCGTGCTACGAAAATCGACCGCACACAAGCTCTTGCGGGAGCCGCGCGCGGGCCTTCTGTGGTGCTCGGCGTCCCGGTGCGTACGTACATGCATTGCAAGGCACTTACGTTGCGAGAGGACTTGAAAGGAGACCCCGCATGGAACTCACCAATCCACGTAAGCACTTCTTTACAAAAGCAAACAGACACCTCTTGACACGTGCGAAAGTGTGTCGTCAACCCGAGGCCGACCATCGCTCTTTGCGTTGTCCCGCCCGACAACCACGCAAACGACCCAAGACACAACCTTTGTGCATGACTACCCTACGACTCCCCCCCCCTCTCGTCGCGAGCAGCCGTTTGGCGGTTGGCCACGTCCGCGCCGCTGCGCCTCTCGTCTGCGCCGTCCTTGCCGCCCGCTCACAAACAACCCCCAACCCCGTCGGACCGACCTCCCCTCCGCGGCGGCCGATGGACGCGCGTGTCCCGTCGGCCGCGTCCGCCACGGGGGTCACTATCACTACGATAGCCACCCGCCCGACGGGGCGTTTTCCGGATGCCCTTCCGTGAGAGTGGCGGGCGAGACGCTGTCGGCGGCGACGGCGCTGCGCGGCGGCGCTGGAGACTCGTTGAGTGCCGTGAGCGGCGCTGGGGACCTTTCGAGTGCCGTGGGCGGCGCGTGCGACCCGTTGAGTGCCGTCGGCGGCGCCCCCGCCTCGCCCGCCCGTCGCCCACGCCGTCTCTCTGGACCATCCCGTCACCGCCGCCACCGCCGCCGTAGCCACCGCCCCCGCCCCTGCTCGTCCTGACTAATTCAGGGGGGGGGGGGGGGGGGGGGGGGGGGGCGGCCCGCGTTTTTTCAGGGATAGCCCCCCCGCGGGGGCCTTCGCCCGGCCGGGGGGCCCGGGGGGGGG
>Ga0114953_1002077_pt1 | contig 14135 bp, 15 predicted proteins | sample SidtaG_FD_87298 | JGI IMG/M metagenome (GOLD analysis project Ga0114953, IMG submission 87298) | Marine algal microbial communities from Sidmouth, United Kingdom - Sidmouth_Male2 metaG | ecosystem: Host-associated > Algae > Red algae > Unclassified | place: Sidmouth, United Kingdom | collected...
GAGTTGCGGGCGTGTAAAGGGGTGCTACATGACTACTGCCCTCTCTTGCCCTCTGCCCAGACTCCCGCGCCTGACGAACCTGACTAAACATCTGCGAACCTGAGCTTGCCCCCCCACCGCGGCCAGCACGTGGGACTTGTAGCCCACGTTCTGGACCCCCCCCCCGCCAGATGACGTGCGTTCGGCCCCCCCCTGACGGCGGCCGCTCCGAACTGATGCCAGTAAGGCAATCGGGCCTGTAGTACATGAAATTTGGTCTAGTACGCGTCCTAGTGCACGTCTAGTATGCGCCCCACTTTCCCGACGATGCACAGGGATATTGAAGTCGATTCCACTTTACTAAAGTCGATTCCACTTTACTAGAGCTCTAGAAACATGGCCATAGAAGCCTGGCTCTTGTAGGGATCGGTCTCGAAATTTACACACGGATGCATGAGAGAGGTGCTGTTGCCTAGGTCCAAAAATAGTCTGATTGCTATGCACCGCGTATGAGTGGGCCGTGTATATCTCTCATATCGTCATCTCATATGGTGCCGTTCCGCCAGATCAGGTCACCCGTGCCTCTGATCGTCTCGAATCGAGAAGCAAACTAGTGCGAGCACCTCGAAGAACAAGGCAACTTTCAAAAAATGAGGTCCCCTGATCAGAATTGCACCGATCAAAGAACTTTTATCCTACAATGACAACGCGAAAACCAAGCAGACTGGTTTCTGGACCCAGACGACTGGTCCTGACTTCTGGACCCGGACGAGCGGTACCGCCAAAGCCGACCGTGAGAGTGTCAAGCAACAGAGGAGACCAAACTACTACCAATAATGCGGAAAACGCGCAAGACACTCAGTCGCTGTCCTCATCCTCGTCTGACTCACTCTCATCTTCACTCCCCTCCCCGTTCTCATCCGAGCCCCCCCACATTCAGTGGCACGTGCTCGCCCTAGAAAAAGCTCCGCACGTTAGACACCAGCGTAGAACATTCTTTTGGGATGCGGTTCATGGCACGATCGCGCTTGCGTGCACCGCTCTCTGGGCGACAAGGAGCGGGCATGGCGGGTGCGAGCGTGCTGCTTCTTTCGACAGCGCCCACGCGACGCTCTGAGCTCGTTCTTTCCGTGCTGATTGGCATGGCTAGATTCCGCACGGATTGGGCATGATCAAACGCACGTTGCCATCCGCGCGGTGGAAAAGACGGGCGGAGGTCCGTTGCATAGAAAGGCAGTCTCAGAGTGTTCAGTAGTTATTACAACTTGTGTTACGGTAGCCCCCTCCTGATGAGAAATTCTTTGACTCAACTTATGCTGTCTCGATCTCGGAGAGGAAATTCGAGCCCGTATCGGAGGGGCACAAGGCAAGAAGAACACTCGCCAACAGCGCGTGCAAAGCCCACGCGGGAGCTCAAACAACTGAACAGCTGGCATGCTATCTGCCCTCATACAAGATCCACAAGCTTGATACGTGCCTCTGATTTGTCCTCTTGTTGGTGTGGAAAAAAAGGTGCGAAAAAGTGAGAGAAAACGAGCGTCGTTTTTTTTCTGTACAAATCTCAGCCGACCCTCTCTGATGCAGGGTGATGTCCAAAGACTGCGTCTAAACGCTTGTGAGCTGTGATTCAAAAAGAGCTCACGAACGCTTGAAGCAGTTCAGGTGGAGGAGCGCAGTGCGCCTGCAAAGTGGGGACCTTCCCAGGGGTCTAGCGAAGTGGAACCGACCTGATATCGGCAGAAGAAGCGGGCAGTACGGCGCGAGCCGCCGTCACTAGCTCCTGCGGGGGGGTCTCCACGGAGCTCGTAGAAAAAGGAGCTGTGCAGGATGACATACGTTTCGTCGCGCAGTTCGAACGCCTCGGTTCTTTGCATTAACACAAAGTGCACCGCCATGGCCCACTCTGATTGGGGTCGCCACGGCCGGCCTCGACGGCGCCAACAAGGCAGCAAGATTGCTAGATCCTCCGCCGTCCGCCGGCTGGCTCGCTACCCGCGAGGCAACACACACCTCAAGGAGGCCACGAGACGGCCCTACGGGAATAGAACCGCGATAAAACCTCGATCCGTGATCCCCGGAGAAGGACCTCGAGCCGAAGTCGAAACCGCGATAAAACCGCAATCTGCCGAACTTTGATTGGCCCATTATCGACCTCAGCCAAGACCAAGCGACGACGACCCAGAGCTTTTCCGATCATACTTATTGCAGTCTCCCCAGTTTTTGCCGATCCCGACGAGAACAACTTTTGTGAACAGATGCACGGCAGCCGTCCATTGGGCCGGATAAGAGCTCTCGGCCAATAGGCAGTTGTGCGGACTGCAGGTCGATGCTGCGATCGGCCAGAATTGAGAAGACTGCAATACGGTCAATATCCGGTTATATGTGCTCCAGTGATATGACATGTCATGTATGTGGGAGATTCTCGATCGACAATCTTCTCTGCAGCGTCGATGGACCATCCAATCGTTCTGTGGCACACAGTCTGGTGGGCAGGAATTGAATTGCATTCCAGGAGTCAGGGGGTATAGACCCGACCGTCCAGGACCCACCATCCAGGCAGGCCCCACCGTCCAGGACCCACCGTCGTCCGCCCCACCGTCGTCAGCGGCCCCACCGTCGTCGTCGGTACCGCAGTTGTCTGCCCCGCGCCTGTCGGCCCCTCGTTGACTGCTCCTTGTACATTGCCCGACCGCTTGTTGCTTGGTCTGCATTACCGGAACCCCGAGACAGGGGCTGTGGATGACAGCATGTTCGGCTTGCGACTGACCCTGCGGGTGCTCCGGTGGTTCCGTGTGATTTAGAGTACAGGCCGCGGGGGTTTGAGGTCTGGTCATTTCCTTTTGTGGTTTCCTTATTTTTCTTTTGTTGCGCTACCAATGGGAGATCCTTGTTTGTTTGTGCTTGTATTTGAGCTTGTTCTTCTCTGTGCGTGTGCTAGTCTTTCTGCCAGTGCTTTCGTTATCCCTGCAGTTGCTTCCCCCCCCCAGGACCTTCCAGGCTCATGGCGACACGCCAGAAACGTCGCCGCCGCGGCGGCTGCCGCGACCGCAGAGGAGGTGTGTCCAAGCCCGTCATCTCAAACCGTGAAAGTCATCCAGATTGCAGCACGCGCGGCGACAGCAGCAACAGCTTCAGCCCTCCGTGATCACCCATTGGAGCTGTCAACAGCACCATGGTGGCCACCTCCATCTCTGGACGGGGAAGGGGCAGGCACAAGCTCTGCGGGTACGGCGGCAAGCCCGCCAAGCTTACGTGGTCGGCGCGCGATTGGACAAGGCCAGGGCGGCGTCGGGGCGCGCGGGCGTGGCGCTGGGCGTAGTTTCCGGGGCGGTGCGGGGCGGGGAGCCGGCGTGGCCAGGGGAGGTATTGGGCGCCCGGGGTTACGGGAGAGGCGCAAGCCCCCGAACTTCCATACCCTTAGGTGATAAGACTGCCTTAATAGACATCAAGGACGCCGGCTACACTTGGGCGCAAATCCTGGACATGTTCCGTCGGCACATCAGCCTGTCGGCTGCGCGGAACATCTACCGGAACAAGGATGAGTACAAGCAACAGGCCGCAGCGGCGGAGGACCTGTCGGCTCCGCGCCTTCGTCGTTCCTACTTTGACGGTATCTCTCAGTCCCTGCGGGATCATCCCGACCAATGATTGGTACAAGACCTTGCAGCGCGTGGGCGGGCGGCACCCTCCAGTGTCTCGCGGCCTCCTGGAGGCCCGTTCACGGCGGATTGCGGCGGAACAAGGGGTCGCCGGCTTTAAGGGGTCCCCCCATTTGATCCAGAATTGGGCGAAGCGTCACTGTCTTAGTAACGTGGCGCTATGGGGCGAAACAGGATCGACAGACGTTGCGGGTGCCGCGAAGCGCATCGAAGATATTCGGGCGGCGCTCGAGGCTTATCCAGCGGAGAGGATCTATAATATGGACGAGACGGGCCTCTTCTATTGGTGCATCCCCAATCGGGCCTACGTCCAGGCTGGCCAACGGCGGCAGGCGCGAGGTACGAAAGCTATGAAAGCTAAAGACCGCATTACCCTCGGTTTGGCGTGCAACGCTACCGGCGCCCACAAGATCCCGGTTGCCATCATTGGCAAGGCGAAGCAACCGCTGTGTTTTAAGCCTCCCCGTCGGCCGTGCCCGCTCCCCTACTTCTCCCAGACGAACGCGTGGATGGACGGTGACCACTTCAAGTCCTGGTTTGAGACGATCTTTCTCGTCGCGGTTCGGGCCCGCACGACGCAACCAGTCGCCCTGGTGTCGGACAATTGCGGGGCACACGGCGACCTCGGGAGCGATCCAGTCAAGTTCTTTGCGCTTCCTTCCAACTGTACGTCCATCTACCAACCATTGGACCTGGGGATGATTGAGTGTCTGAAAAGACGCTACAAGCGGCGGCTGTTGGAACTAGTCGTGGGTGCATTTGAAGCGACCCTGTGCAATCGCCGGCCACTTAGTGTCGCTGGTGCTTCTGGTGCCGCTGGTGCCGCTCGGAACGCCGCTGCTGCGGGCGGGCGCGAACGGGCGGTGGATGTTGGCGAAGCGTCGGCCACATTGCCCACTGCTGGCAGCACAGGGGAAGGTGCGATTGTTGGCGACACGGGGGGGACGCCACGTGCAGCGGGGCCTGCCAGCGCCTCGTGCGTGCGCCGGTGGCATCTCCGGGACGGTTCGTGGCCAGAACTTGACGACCGACCACGTGTGCCCTCCAGCGCAGCGGCTACGGCGGCGGCTTTTGCGGAGCGTCGAGCGGCATGGCTCGCTGTGCGGCGGGCGGTGCGCAGCGCGGAGAGGCGCGCGGCGAGATTTGTTGTGCGGCGGGCAGCACGCTGCTCCGCACGGCGCGCAGCGCGAACTGAGGTGCGGCGGGCGGCTCCGAACGCCCGATGCGGCTCACGGCCTAGGAGGGGGCGGCGCTTCATTGGCCGCCGCCGCTTCAGACGACGGAAGCAATCCGTCTGCGGCGGTGGGCGGCCCGGGCATCTGGGGGTTTCCGTCAGACTGGCCCGCCACCCCAGATTCGCGGCCGGATCGACGTCGCCGAGCACGAGTGCGCGTTCCACGGGCCGATATCCGCTGTGTTCGGGGCGGCGCTGGGGCCCACCTCCAAGACGCGTCCGAGATTGTGATGGAGGAATGGGAGGCGGTCGAGCCTTCCACAATCGCACATTGTGGGGTCAAGGCGCCAGTTTTGCCTCACGCGCTTACCACCGAGGTCACCTCCTTGCACGGAGAGTACCGTGCATCCTCTCGTGAGCTCGGAGATGATGTCAATGCCGTCGTGTCACTGTTGGGCGACTGTCGGTTTGGACAGGAGGCATTTATCGACACGCCGACACCCGTGAGGGAGATGGCTGTGCAAGACTGGCTTTCGATGGAGGACGATGAGGGTGTGCTGGCCGCTACGGCGGACAAGATTAATATATATTATGTATTATATGTTATAATAAAAAACATTGTCGAGGGAGCGGGGTGCAACGACAAGGAGGTTGAGGGGGGAGGGGGTGAGGAGAGGGAGGACTCGTCTGATAGTGACGCCTCGAGCGCGTCAGTCACCTCGTACGGAAGTGAGAGGAGTGAGGAGAGTGAGGAGAGCGACGAGATTGGGGAGAACGAGGACCCGTCGGACCTCGAGGAAGAATATTGCTGTTTTTTCTTTCGTCATAGTCGTTCTCCTAGATCCCGAATGGCTGGGAGGGAGGGGAAAGGGAGGATGGAGGGAAGGCGGGTGGAGGTGCCGGTTTCTTGCCAAGTCAACTGGTCGACTGCACGGGTCTGCCGACACGGGTGTGTTCTTGCAGCCGCACAGACAACGAGAGCACGGCTTGACATCAAATCAAATGCGTACTGTGGTCTTTGCTCGTGCGATCGACCGAAGACCGTGAGACAGCCGGGGCGAAAAATCTGGCGATTGACCAATCAGCGAGGCAGTGATCGCCCGAGATCTCAGTCGGAACGAGAACGATCGGGCCTGTGCGCCGTGAGAATGCATCGCTGGACAGGGGCTGTCATGTGCGCAGGGGTGTCATATAGCCGGATATTGACTGTACACTCCACAAATGAGGGCTACAGTCATGCGCGGCTCGCACAATTGGTACCGATGGTGGTCTGATCACTGTTTTTTCTTTACTCTGTTTCATTGCAGTCATTCTTTGTTCTATTAATTTTTCCATTACTCCAGCTGCCTCAGAAACTCGAGCTGCTGCTGCGTCAGCTCCTCCTCCTGCGTCGCCTGCGCCGGAGTGTCGCCATCGTTGGCCGTCGACGCCGTGGCGCCGTCCGCGGGGGCGTTGACGGCGAGGGGCGTAGGCGTCGCCGCAGTGACGGTTCGCGCGCGCGCCTTCCGCGGCCGCCGGTGACATAGACCGCGCGAGAGAAGCGCGCAAGCCCCCCAGCCCGCATCACACACCGCAAGGCGCGGCACGCAGCCCTAGAGGTGAAGAACCGCGGTGCGCAGCCAGTCCGCCGTATGCGAACAGAACGGCTGTCGCGACCGCAGGATCCTAATGATCGCAAGGTCTGTCCTCGTCTTCAGCAGCCCGCGGTCCTCGCCATGAGCCCTATTCGCCCGTCCTTAAAGATGTTGATCTTCATGATGGTAGGGGAGGGAGGCAAAAGGGGGCGGGCGCCGCAGAGGAAAATCCCCCCCCGCCCATTGTGCCCGGGCAAGAAGGGCGGGGGCGGGGGGGGGGACGGGAGAGGAGGGGGCAACGGCAGGGGCGCCAAAGGAGGAGATGGAGGGAGCGCGGGGGGTGCTTCCGGGAGAGCCGCCGGAGAGGGAGGCAGGGGGGCCGGGGGGAGGGGAGCACTGGCAGTGCCAGCTGCCAAGATCAAGGCCGCAGCCACCTGGGAGGCAGCCAAAATACCTTCCACCGCTGAACACAGCATATATGGAAAGCGAAAGATGCAATGAACATGACAATGATGGTCAGCAGCCGCGAAAGAAGCATGAAAAGGAAGAAACACCCTCACTGAAGAGTATTCAAGACCGGTACATTCCCCCTCCCATCAAACACACGACGGGGATTATCAGACGCGGATACATGTCTGGCTCACTTGGCGTGCACCCAAAGGCGCAGAAGCCGAGCGAGACCTCCGCCGGGTTGGCATGGCAGCCGAAGTGGGGGGGGGGTGGTGCACAGATCTGAGACAAGGACAGTGTCCGTGGGTGGCAACGAGGTGTTGACGGCGCTGATGGAAACTGGGCGCCGAAGAAGGGAGCCGAGCTGAAAGGATCAAGGCTTCAGGGTGGGGTGTGATATCTGTAAGGAATCGCCCATTCTGGGAATATGGCGGCGGTGGAGGTCAGGGGGTGGCGGTCTGGCCTCGCGGCGAGCCCACCTCCCGCCGCAATTTGATAGGACAGAGGGGGTGGCGTGCACGATCCACGAGCGCTCATGAATGGCCAATGCTAACCTAACCCCACGTTCATGGCATGTCGGGGCCTGACCCCCCCACATAGCGTGTGGCTAAAAACAACTTCAAAGAAATAAGTATGCCACCCATAAATCACTTGCTTTCGTAAGTTGCCTTTTCCAGGCGGTTGCACTCCCCCTCACAAAGAACCATATCCCCAGCTTCTCTTTCCTCCTTCTCTCTACCCTCAAAAAGACGACAATGCACCACGAGGGGTTTCGCGCGCGGAACTAAACACGACGACGACAAGAGTAAGCAACTTTTTTCATGCTGAGCGCCTCCCTCGTGTACAGGACGATATGCCTGTCCCCCACAAAGAGAGTACCCACGACAGCATCGATAGCCTCCACGTTCACATGGCGCATATTTCCACCTAAGCTGGAGAAGCACTCAGTGGCTCGCCACTTCTCGGGCAGCCCAAGTGCGCCGCGGTGGTCGGCCGAAGATTTCCCGCACTGGAGGTACGCGAACACCTTCGGCGCGCCGTCGATTACTAATACCGCGTAGTGGTGCGCGGTCTCGTAAATGTTGGTCAAGGCATGCTCCTCTCCGTGTTCGCGCCTTGTTTCCCGGCGCACGTGTGACCTTACGCGCACGAGGTAGTCTCGTCGCCGGTCGTCGAGCTCGTCCGATTGAGACACGGTTCCCGCAATTTGACCATTTGCCAGTCGCAGGCGGAAACACTTCTTGGCAAGTATCTTGTCAGGAACGACAGACGCGCCTTCCAACACCAAAACAGCTTGCATTCGCGTCAGCTCCTGGCCAATCAGAGCAGACACGGATTTTCTAGGAGGCAACAGATCCACTTTGGGCTCTCTCGAGAGCAAAAACGCGCCGAAAGGATTTTGACTTTCGCGACGTAGGCGCTTTCCGGTTGCCGCCGCCTATGCTCGTGAGAGATGCCCCTGCGCGTAGCTTGTTACCAGCTCAGCTGTGCACCTGGAAGTGATCGCATCCGTCAGCGCAGCGTACGGGAAGCGTCGTGAACGAATCGGGCGCGACAAAGTGCCAATCAGGCGCTCCGCCGGACACTGCCAAAATGACCACGCTGGGCCACAGGAACGCAGATTTGCGGCAACATCCAGGAGGGCGACAACTGTTGGCCGGCATGCACGTAGTCTTTCCTTCTTGCCTGCGTACACATGCGTACAGAATGCCGAGCAGAAGAGTCTGAGATGCTTGTCCACATCTTTCTGCTCGTCTGTTGTCATGGCACTTAGCTTGGAAAGTACTCGGCCAGCTTGGCAAAGTAGCATGAACATTCTGAAAAACTCTTCAGGAATTCTATCAGCCAGCACGACTTCGCCGATGCTCAGAAGAGAGTACATCCAGTCGACCGGTTTCAATAGCTCGAATTCTTGTTGATATTCCATAGAGAGCGCGCTTGGCTCAAGGGCACCGTCGGGCGGCCCGCCTTAATCTCGCGGCCAACGGCCTCGCACGCCGCGCTCGCTATATCCCATGGCTGGTCTCCACCAAGCTTGTCTTTGTCGCCACAACAAAGGCCCCAAAGGACAGGCACGACGTTGCTTAAGAACAGATGCATTGTGCCGTACGGCGCAAGATCCGGGCCAATCTCCCACATGTATCTTCTGGCCAGGTCGCGTTTCCTGTCATCAGGGCTTGGGCAGAAGAATAGCGAGTACCCTGTAAACCCCTCGTGACGGGCGATCATACGCACAGCCGACTTGATCTTGCCCGCTGCACGTGCGTCCTCGACTATCTTGACGCCCACTGCGATGATAGAGGCGGTCCGCTGAGGTGTGGATCTGCCCATGACGTCGAAGCACCGGTGCTTGGAGGGGGGTTGGTCGTCGGGGGCATAAGGGGGGGGGTAGTAGCGGGTCATGTGCCAAACGCCAGAAAAGAGCCTAAACCGTCCTGGGCTTTCGCCGTTGCCCCCGATCGCATTGATGAGCTTATCGCCCGCTGGCATGTCTGTCGTAATCTGAATGACGAAAGAGTGTACGACTTGCGGCTCGGTGCTCCCCACGACGGACACGCCGCGTACTCCAGCTGCTAAGGTGTTGAGTTCGTCCGCGATTGGGTGGAGGAACGACGTCAAATCGACCGGTTGACGTGATCCCGGGGTGATTCCGAGCACTAATTGTGAAACAATTTGTACTCGGGTGCTCGGATCCACATTGGGAATCGTCGCGATAATCGGCCAACCTTCGTAACCTCGATGCCGCCATGCTTGCAAGCCGTCGGTCGAAATTCTCAGCGCAATGCATGTGTTTGACAAGAAGTAGCCTTGCTCAACCGGCGTTCGAAAAGTGGCCCCGTTGCACCAGTCGCCGATGTCTTCGACATGACGTGATTGAACAGCTTTCAAAGACGTTTGCAACGCAGTCGTCGAAGGCCCACAGGAACTGCGGCTTGGTGATGGCAACGCCGTCTACGCCTAGGCCGTGGAGATCCTGTAGCAGCTCGAGCACATCAGGGAGCGCCACTTCAGCCACTGATGCACCAGAGGCGGTAGAATAGGAGAAAAGAGGAGGTTTAGAGGCCGCAGAGGAAGGCGGCCTGGACGGCGGCTTGAAGAGTGGCGTGGACGGCGGGTTTAACGGCGGCGTGGAGGGCGGCGTTAAGGGCGGCGAGGAGGGCGGCGTGGACGGCGGCTTGGCGGCCCGTGTGAGGGGCGCCGTGAAAGGCATCGTGGAACACGTCGTAGAGTGAGGTGTGGAGCGTGACGCAGGAAGAGAGCCTGGCGGAAACGCAGCTGCAGATCCTATCGATGACGATGCCATGGGGGGCTTGAAGGTGGGAGGCGGGGATGGCGGTGGGGGTCATGCCTCGGGGGGGGGGGGGGGGGGAGGGGGGGGGGGGGGGGGGGGGGGGGGGGGGGGGGGGGGGGGGGGGGGGGGGTGGGGGGGGGGGGGGGGGGGGGGGGGGGGGGGGGGGGGGGGGGGGTGTGGGGGGGGGGGGTAGAAGCGGGAGCGGGGATCGTGCGCGTTCAGGGAAGCGGTGGTAACACATTCCCAGAGGCGAGCGCCCGGTAACGACAAAATGTGGAGCATGATACTTGCTTAAAGCGCCAGCTGTTTGAAGATAGGCACGCTCCGCGTCCACATAGGTACGATTCCATCCCACCAATCTCAGCACGCGAGAGGAAAGTCCCTACCGGCGCGGCGTACAGTCGGTGACAACAGTAGCAGCTCCCACAAGACGCACAAAGACAGGGAAAGGGTCAAACGGCAACGCAAAGAGGCGCTAAGCGAGCGGTTGGTTTGCTCTGATCAGGTCCTTCACGGTGCATCGACTGACACAGCCCCGGAGGAGGCACTCCTGGGAGCCTTCACAGCTACTGCAGGACCGCACGACAAGCGGGGGGTCATTTGTGAAGAGTGCTCAGACACAGACAGCTGCTCACTGTGCGGGCTGCACGAGGCGACACCTGTCGCACCAGGCGACGGCTGTCGTACTTGGTGGCAGAAGTGGTCCCTCGAGGGGGATAGAGGGCGCACCGGCACCAGGTTTGCACTCCAAACTACGGGCAGCGTCCACGGCCCTGTCTGTGGCGGCACTGTATACTGGGAAAACACGGCTGGGAATTGTTAGGTGGTACCTGTGATGGCAGTCTGTGCAGTCACGGAGCAGTAGCCGACACCTATACAATGAACTATTGCCAATTGCACATGTCCATTGTGGTCATTGGGGACATTTAAAAAATTGCTCAGATTCGGAAATTGCTCTACGGGTCCATGCGCTCCCGCGCGGCGACCCGAGGACCTGCCTTACGTCCCCGTGGTGACTGCGTCGCTGTGGTCAAGTGGGTGCTCCGCCGCCGCCGCATCCGTCACCCTGTGTCGCAGCGGCCGCTCATGCAGGTGACCGTCTCGCTCCCCCTACCCCCCAACCCCCACTCATGCACGTCCCAGCCCCCGTGCCGCCTATGTTCTACATATAAGTTATGGTACCAGTCTTCCTCATTCTTCGAAGACGCGTAGTGTACTTATAGGGTGCATATGTAGTCGTACGGGGGAGGTCGATTTTCACTTGGGCGTATCGGGCTTGGTGCAGAAACTTTTCTTTGGCGCTGCGGGAAGGGATCTAAGCCGAGCAGGCCTGGACAGGCTTAAGGATTGCGTGGGTGTTGTCGTGCGGCGACATGACAGTGTGGAAATATGCTGAAGCTCTTCATTCTTTGGTGTTCGTTGCTACTATTTTCTTTTTGCGTTGAGCTCCTTTGCGTGTTTGGCTTCACGTTATCAACAACACTTTACCTTCCCAGCCGGACAGTCGTGCAGTCATAGCCACGGGGTCTGTAGCGGCGTCGGCGGCCGCTGCTGGGGCGGGTGCCGCTGGGCCTGAGGCCGCTCGTCCAGCGGCCGATGCGGCGGCGGCGGCGGAGGGGCCTTCCGGTGGGGATGCAGGGTCTGCAGCCGCTGTCGTGGCGGGGCCGGCCCTGGTGCCGCGGCAAAAGGCCAAACTTATGGACGAAAAACCCTTTTCGTGCCCGCTTCTGGAATTCACGTCGTCGGATGTAAAGGTCCTCAAGATGATGGTCCCCGCCACCGTCAGGTCGGTACTCGACATGAGCTTTAAGTACACGCAGCAGTGGAGCTAGAGAAAGGTCAAGGCGGTGCTGTACCTCGAGCGCATGGTTCCGGCACTGCGACCGGCCGCAAACCACTGCGCAGCGCTCTGCCTGCTGGCCAAGAGCAACCGCAACATCCAGACGAACATCAAGCTGCGGGAGCGTCGGCGTGAGCTCGATGATCTGGATGCTGCCAAGCACCGAGCCGACCTTCTGGCTGCTGCGGAGGTGGAGAACCAGACCGCAGCCGAGGTCCAAGCGTGCGACGCCGAGGAGATCGTGTTCCAGCTCTGTGACCGTCGCAGTCGCGCGGAAGCTGCCGGGGCGGCGGCGATGAACGTCCCGTAGAGCGTGGCACGGTCGTGTGTGAGGACTGGGAGCGGACGCGATGGAGCTGTGGGGTGGGGGGGAGGTGAGGGGAGGGGCGGATGACAGGGGCGCGCGTGTGACGGGCGCGCCGGCGCGCGGGCACGCACACGAGCTGTGCGACGGGATTTCTTTGTGTGGGTCAAAAACCGTTTCTGGACAAAAAAAATTGCACAAATCGAACCAGCGGCCCAAAGTGAGCCAAACATTCACTGTAAAAAAGATAAATTGAGCATGGTGCAAGCATCGGAATTCATGTACATTTCAGGTGGCCAGCTTTGACGGCCGCGGTCTGGTGCGAGAAGGCGACCAATCATATCGCCGTCTAATGTCAAAAAAGGAGTCAAAATTACTCGCCCTGCGGTTGTCTCAACTCGACCGGGAGTCACAGCGGCCGCACCGGGAGCCACAGCGACTGACCCAGGAGTTACAGTGACGCTATTGCGAGTATGAGTGACTCTCCCAGGAGTCACAGTGACGCTACTGCGAGTGTGCGGGACTCTCCCAGGATTCACCGCGACGCTGTCGGGAGTCACAAGAACGCGGCCGGTAGTCACTGTGACCCCTCCGGGAGCGGCTAAACCCTCCCGGGGAGTCAAACGATTCTCTGGAGGAGACATGAACACGCCGCAGCGAGGAACAATGGTGCGGCCGCTAGTCACCACAGTTCACACGGAGAGCAAGAACTTTCCCGTAGGGTGGTGTCCGCGTGCGCGGTGGTACGGAGAGGTGGGGTGACCATGGCCGGCGGGGCTCGTGGAGTGGATGACTCCTGAGAGGACTGGCACCACGTCAGCGCGGGAATGAGGCCAGAACGAAAGCAGGCGACGAGTCCAGCATTGCCGGAAAGCTAGGGTTGTTCTTTCCAACCTTGGTGAAGGCAGGCCTTTTCGGCGAGATGAGGATCGACGATCCCGGATAAGCTTCTCTTCAACTTAAATGGGTGCTACTCTGGGGTTAGAAAGACTCTCCTGAGATCCACATGGTCGGACAGGTCGCAGCTGTGATCGAATTGGAGCTTCCAATTGCTCTTGAGGATTCTGTTCTCTTGCAGCTCAATGAGCTCCAATGGCCGCGTCGAGAATCGACTGTATGCCCCTCCCCAAAGAGGCTCCACCGCAGTGTCGACCCGTCCCTGAAGCTCCTGTGGGTCGCGCATCGTCCGCGCACTTGAACGGAGCCACCAACAGCCGACGGGCGGCTGGCCAGGACGCGCACCCCGGCCGCCCTCAAAGTACGCCGTCGAGAGGGGGATGACCCGCGGGGGCCGTTGGACTGCCGGCGCGTCCACCACCCCACGCCACGGGCACACCCCCGGCCTGGGCGCCGCGCGGGGCGTGACACGCGCGGGCAACTCCGTCCCCCCCCCCCAGACCCAATTCTGAGGGGGGTCCCCCTCCACAGCCCCCCCCAAGTCCACTTGCTGACGCCCCCCGCCGCCGAATGCGACTTTTTTGGCGCGCGCGCGCACTTGGCCCGGCGACTCCCCGGCCGCCGACTCCCGCGGCACGCCCGCGGGCTTGTCGCTCGCAACACGCTGCCGACGGTCGGCGCCCCCCTCCCGCGCTCGTGTACTTGACCGCGCGGTGACGGCGGTGCACCCGCGCGGGAAGTCGATTTTCGCGCACGGACCCCCGCCCCGCGCGCCGCGAGCCGCCGCGGACGCACCGATCGCCTGCAGTGGGGCCGTTTCGGCAGCCGCCGGCCGCGGCTGCCGTTGCCGCCGTTCCTCCCCGCCTTGACCGGGCGGCGGGCGCTTGTGCGCTTGTCCCGCTGTCTTGTTCTTGGCCCCCCCCCCCCCCCCCCCCCCCCCCCCCCCCCCCCCCCCCCCCCCCCCCC
>Ga0114953_1002078_pt1 | contig 14135 bp, 5 predicted proteins | sample SidtaG_FD_87298 | JGI IMG/M metagenome (GOLD analysis project Ga0114953, IMG submission 87298) | Marine algal microbial communities from Sidmouth, United Kingdom - Sidmouth_Male2 metaG | ecosystem: Host-associated > Algae > Red algae > Unclassified | place: Sidmouth, United Kingdom | collected...
AACTAGTTCAAGGAGCGGCCGTACGACTGCCGGGGCGGCTTTCGACACTCTGGGGTTCGAGCGAGCACGATCCGAGCCCCGCACGTCATCTGACGCCGAGACGTTCTCTGCGGCGGGCACCACCGCAACGCTCTCGTCGTAGCTGTAGCCAATTGACGAGGAGTCTCCCTGAGGACCACCGGCGGTTGTTGCGGCAGCGGAAGCTGATCCAGCCGCGAGCATCACAACGCCGATCACTACTACGAGCCACAACAGTGCGGTGTCTCGCATCCGCTCTACGAGCACTCGTCCTCTATCCCGAGGGAGTCAAGCAGCGCCGCGACCGACTCTGCGATCTGAACCCAGCGGCCATCGATGGTCATAAAACGAACGACTGGATGCTCACCCCTGAAGTCGAGAGCGAAGGGCCTGTCATAGCCCAACTCGCCGATTAGAACGGACCGAGGAGCATCGATGTCATGCGGGGTTACCCCGAACCACTGCGCGTCATCCTCGCTATGCCACTCCTCCGTGATCGCCCGCATCTCATCCAGGCCGTAGAACTTCCATGTCGAGTCGGGCGCCTCACCGAAGACCTCTTCGACCCGCTCGGGCGGGAGCCGGTCTGACTCCGTGTACGCGGTCCACGATTCGTCGCTGATCACCGTGACAATCTCGCCAGGGAGGACGAGACCACAAACATCCACTACCACCGCTAGCCCACCACCGTTCGGCCCGACGTTTGAGACAAGGCATCAATGATCGCAGGCCGGAGACTGTCAGGCACATAGCCCGAAGGATTGACTGATCTGGAGAGCCACTGGACCTGCAGCGCCCCATTTGTTTGCAGAATTGCAGTGAATCCAGCTCGCTGCCCGCCAGGCGCTCCAACCGCCTGAGTAAGGCGCTGATTCACGACTGCATGGCCGCCGCGCCGTGGTACTACACCTCCGGGCCCACTCGGAAAGGCAAGAATCGAGCCCGTCGCCTCGTCGTACACACCGCTGAACCCTTGGCCCGCACTGAAGTCATCGAAGAACGCTGGTCCGCGTGCAGAACCGCGGCCGAGGTTCGTCAAACCCCCGGCTGTCTCGTTGACTAGTCCGCTTGGGGCCTGTCCGCTGGTGCCGCCTTGTCCAGCGGTGCCGCCTTGTCCGCCGTTGCCGCCCGTGCCGCCGGTGTTGGGTCCTTTGGGGGTCCAGAAGTGGAAGGCGCCAGTGAACAGGCCGGCGAGTAGGCAGCCGAAGACGGCGCCGACGCCGACGCTTTCCCAGTTGAGGTTGTTGTTGGTTGCGCCGTTGATGCCGGCGCCGGTTGCGCCTTCGGCCGCGCCCCAGGCGCAACCCACCAGCAACTGGCGTCCGAGCTGGCGGCCGGCCCAGCCGGCGCCGAAGCCGCCCAGGCCGGCGAAGATTCCTCCGAGCAGGATTTCGGTGACAACACAGGATCCGTCAAGGTCCAGTGATGGTTTCCACCAGCCGTTGCCGGACTGGTCGCAGGTCCAGAATGAGAGGAGGCCGCCGAGTAGAGCGCCCAGCAGGATCACGTAGCCGATGGCCAGCTCACCGCTGGGGTCGGTCCAGTTGGTCGGGTTGTTCCCGGCGTAGGCGTACAGGTTCCAACCGGTGGTTCCCGGCGCTCCCGGCTGGACCGGGTCGACACTTGCGAAGCGTCCGGTATTGGGGTCGTACTGGCGGGCTCGAAGGTGAATCAGCCCGGTTGGGTCGTGCTGTTCGCCCGTGAAACCGAACGCATCGGGGATGGTGCCCCGAGGCGTTCCGAAGGCGGTGAAGTCGAAGCGGTCGCCGACGATGCCAGCACCGTCGGTTTCGAGACGAACAGAGCCAAGGCCGTCGTCAAGCAGCCACTGCGAGCCGTCGCGAACCACCCCGTGGGGGCCGTGGACCCAGTTGTCCGTGCCCGCTGAAATCAGGGTGGGCAGACCGCCGATGGAGTCCCAGAGTTGCGCCTCGCCATTTACGGCTGCCCGTTGATCAAATGCGTCGTAGGTGTAGGTTTCGCTGGCGCCGTTTGCCGATGCGGAGACCATGCGTCCGAAGTCGTTCCAGGCGTAAGTCTCACCTCGGCTGTTGCCCAGCAGATTGCCCGCCGCGTCGTAGGTGTAGGTGGTGCCGTCGCTGTCGGAAACGAGCTGGCCGGCGGCGTCGAAGGTCGAGGTTGTCGTGGCGCCGGTCGTGTCGGTGTGTGAGATCCGGTAGCCGGCCGCATCGTACGCGAACGCCTCTGCGGTGCCATCGGCATAGGTTGCGCTCGTGATGCGGTGCAACGGATCGAGGACATAGCTCTCGACGCCGGCTGCGGAGGTCACCGATGTGCGGTTGCCTTCACCGTCAAGTGAGTAGGTGAACGACTCGATTGCGTTGACCGCATCGGTGTGGGCCACCGCCGTGAGGCGCCCGGCGGCGTCGTAGGTGTGGGCGGTGGTGACGCCGTTTGCCCGGGTTTCGCTCAGGACGCGACCGTCGGCATCGTTCACCATCGTCAGGGTTTCGCCGCGCCAGTCTTCGATGGATGACGGGTAGCCGTTGGCGTCGAAGCCGTAGCTCACCGTGCCCTGTGGTTGCGTGAGGGACAGGCGCTGGCCCGCGGCGTTGTAGGAGTAGCTGACTGAGCCGGCCGCGTTGGTCACCGACAACGTCCGACCGGCGGCGTCATAGCCCATGCTGGTGGTGCCGGTTGGGTCGGTCATCGATGTCATCCGACCGGCAAGGTCGTAGCCGAATGTCCGGTTCTCGGTGGGCGAGGACTGGCCGGTGAGTTGACCGGCGGCATCCCATGCATTGGTCACGGTGATGCCACGCGCATCCGTTGTGCTGATTTGTCGGCCGGCCCGGTCATAGGTGGACGTCGCCGTCCGCCCCAGTGCGTCGGCCTCGGAGGTGAGATAGCCGGCGTCGTCGTAGCCCATGGATCGCAACGCGCCGTTTGGATCGGTGACCAAGACCAGTTGACCGGCCAGGTCGTAGCCCATGGTCGCCACACCGCCGAGCGGATCGGTTTCGGTGGTCGGACGACCGACCGCATCGTGGCCGTAAGTGGTGGTGTTGCCCCGCGCGTCGCTGACGCTGGTTCTGCGACCGGCGCCGTCATGGGCGATGGTTCGGGCGTTGCCCAATTCGTCGGTGGTGGACGTCAGCAGTCCCCGCAGGTCGTATCCGAACGACTGGGTGACACCGGCCGCCGAGGTCTGGGACGCGGCCTGGCCAGCCAGGTCATAGACCGTTGACATGACGTCACCCGACGGCATGGTCGTGGAGACCCGTCGGCTCATGGAGTCATAGCCATATGACGTGACCCGGCCGACGGGATCGGTCATCGTCAACAGATTGCCCACCGGGTCATAGGTGTAGGTGGTGACGGCGCCGGTGGGGTCGGTTCGGGCCGTGAGCTGGTTGGCCAGGTCATAGGAGAACGTCGTGGTCTCGCCGTTCGCATTGCTCTGCGAGGCGACGTTGCCGGAGGCGTCGAAGGTGTGGTTGACGGCGCGCCCCAGGGCGTCGGTGCGGGACACGACTCGCCGAAGCGCGTCGAAGTTGGATGTTGTGCTCTCGCCTTCGCCATTGGTGATCGAAGCGACCTGTCCGTTCGCATTGAATCCGAATCGGGTCGTAGCGGTCTCGCCGGCTCCGAACGGCGTGACAATGGCGGTGCGGCGATGGGCTTCGTTGTACTCGTAGTTGGTGGTTCGTCCCAGTGCATCGACAATCGAGGCCACCCTCGCCGCGCCGTCGTAGTTGTAACTGGTGACACCGCCGTCGGGCGCCGTCTCCGATGTCAGACGGTCGAACTCGTAGTCGTAGTTCCACGTCCGGCCCGAGCCGTCCTCCATGCTGGTCATGCGGCCAACACCGTTGTAGGTGTAGGTCATGGTGAACCCGGCGGGATCGGTCTCTGAGGTCAACCGGTTGGCCGCGTCGTAGGTGTACGCCGTGACCCGGCCCAGGGGATCGGTCATCTGGACCAGGTTGCCCACACCGTCCGAGGAAAATTGCGTCACGCCGCCGTCGGCGGCGGTCGTGGTGGCCAGGCGGCCGTTGGCGTCATAGGTATGGCTGGTGGCCCGGCCGAGCGGATCAGAAATGGTCTCCAATAGGCCCGACGTGGTGTAGGTGGCCGACCAGGTTCGACCCAGCGAGTCCGTTCGAGTCAGCTCGTTGCCCGCACCGTCGTAGGTGAAGGACTGGCCAACACCGCGAGCGTCAACCGTGGACACGAGATTGCCACGCTCGTCATAGGTGAACGTCGTGGTCTGGTTGAGGGCATCGGTCATCGTGGCCGGGTAGCCACGATCGTCGTAGGTGAAGAGTGTTGTGTTGCCGTCGGCGTCGGTGAACGACGTCAGATTGTCTTTGGCGTCGTAGCTGCCGCTCCAGGTGTTGCCCTGGGGATCGGTACGGCCGGTGACCTGGCCGCGGTCGTTGAAATCGAATGAAGTGAGGAAGGTCTCGCCGTCGTACACCTCGGCCACCGAGGTCATGTTGCCCGCTTCGTCGCGGGTGGTGATCGTGGTGAGGTTGCCGTCTGGGCTGGTGGTGATCTCGGTGCCGTTGTCGAGGTCTGAGGACACCTCAACGACGTTTCCGGAGGCATCGGTGATGGAGGTGAGGCGGCCTTCGTCGTCGTAGATCATCCGACGCGGCTGGCCGCCGCCGGGTTCCTGAATCTCGTCCAGGTAGTGGCCGGCCAGGTAGCCGAAGGTGGTGACGCTTCCGTTCTGGTCGGCCACGCTGACCAGATCGCCATTGGCGTCGTAGGTGTAGTTGATGGTCCCGCCGGCCAGATCGGTCAGCTGGGTGATTCGGCCATCGGCGTCGCGGGCAAAGGTGATCTGCGGGCCGAGGCTGGACCGGATGCCGTCGGCGCCGATGGTGAGCGTGGTGCCGTCGAGGGCGACCTGGCTGACCAGACCGGTGGACCGGTCGATGGTGTATTCGGTGCCGAGCCGGTCGGTGAGGATGAATCGGCGGGGGCTGAAGATGTCGCCTGACCCGAACAATCCGCCTCTCATGTTTCCGTCGACGGGGCTGAGGGAGGGGGTCTCCTGGCCGGGTGCAAGTCGCAGTGAGGACGTTGCACCATCTCGGGGCGTGAATTCGGCGGTGGTCAGGATTGGGAACAGCGCGAACCCGCTGGGGGTGAAATCGAACGACTCCACGCGCCCATCTGGCCAGGTGACCGTGATGTAGCGCGACTCTTCTGATTCGTAGCAGACCTCGGAGAACAGGAAGAACCCGCCGCACACGCTGGAGGACCATGGCCCTCGGCCCAGCTGCGTGTTGGTTTGTATGGTGAAGTTGCCAAACGAGAGAGTCCAGCCCGGCCCGAAATCGCCGTCGCTGAATCGGTCCTGAGTGTCGTAGCTACGGATGACCTGCATCGGAATCCCGCCCACGGGAACGTTGAGGTCGAGGTAACTCGTGGTGAACCGGCCGAGCTTGAGCAGGCCTTCTGACACCAGCGACGTTTCGCAGCGACCGAGCCCACCGCTGTCGGTCTGGAACTCGCCGACGACGGTCCAGGTCCCACTGTTGCGGGTGGACGGATCGAACGTGGCCAGAACGGCCGGGGGAGTGCCGGTTCCGGTGCCGATGGTCTCGGCTTCGCCGGGGACACCCGCCGGGTAGACATCCACGCGCCAGGAAGTGATTGCGCCGCCGTCGGTGGCAGCTGCGGTTATGGAGATGGGGGTTGCCCCGGCGATCTCGGTGCCGAACGCGGGTGTCACTGACTGACAATCGATTCCGGCGCCCGGGCTTATGGGGGCGTCGTCGATGACTCGGCCAACGCCCGGCGCCGAAGCACCGGACAGCGTGGTCCCGCCGGAGGTGCCGTTCGTTGGCGTGGTCGATCCGGTTGAGCCGGTGGTGGGATCCGGACGGTCGATCTGAAGTGGGGGAGCGGGTTCGTTCGAGCCGCCAGGGCCCGTTGCGGCGGTAGGCGCCACGCCGTCAGCCTGGGCGGTTGCAACCAACGACAGTTCGGTTATCCCGGTGGGCAACGGGTTGGCGACGATGGCGTTGAACGTCAGACCAGCGACACCGCCGGCGGCAAGATCACCGACGGTCACGTCGACCGATGAGGCAGTGCTGCTGACCGAACCGAGCGACGCCATCACCTCGCCGTCGACCACGCTGATTCCCGGGTCGAGGGCAACGTTCATCGTCGCCCCGGTTGCCAGCACGTTTCCCGTGTTGGTCAGGCGGCCGGTGTAGGTGAGCTTGTCGCCGGGCGTGATGGTTCCGGAACTGTCGTTGTCTTCGGTCAAACGCGAGTCGACCTCGAACGCCAGAACCGAAAATGGCACGGTGATTGGCGTGGTGACGGAGGCCCCGGGATTCACCGTGCCCGCGGGACTGGCGGGCACCACTCCAAGCTGAGACGTTTCCACCGACACCACAGTCGAAACGGAGCTGGCGGTCGGGGGGAACGGATCGACAAGAGCCGCCTGCCACTCGACTGTTGTCTGCGACGCCGCGTCCATGTCCGGAACGGCCACGGTGAGGGTGTCCGGCTCAGCTTCGATTTGCCCAGCGCCGCCCGTGACCGTCGTAGCGTCAACCGTGGTGTTTGGGTCAATGGATGCGTTGAGTTCCACTTGGGACAACGCGGTATCGCCACTGTTGGTGAGCGTGGCCGTGTAGCTGAGCGTGTCACCGGGGGAGATGACACCGTTGCCGTCTGCGTCGATGGCAAGTTCTTCAAGGATGGTGACCGTGAGGGCCGGTCCGCGGTAGATGTCGATTGGCGCTTCGCCAACCACCGGACCGTATTGGTTTCCGTTCGCATCGGACCAGGTAACCGACGCAGTGTTGTTGGTGAATTCCCGAATGGTGTCAGCAGGAATGGTTGCGACCGCAGCCGAATCGACAACAGCACTCGGCTCGAGGGTCGTCGGCGCGTTGTTGACGGGCAGCTCCTGTTCGCCGAATACGTCGATGATCTCAACGTCTGAGGCGGTCTGGGAGCCGAGATTGACGGTACGGATTGTCCAGTCTGCGGAACCACCTGAGGTGACCACAGTCGGACCCACCTTTTGGATGTCGACGATCGGCAAATCAACGGATGTGCTGTCGACGGCCAGAGATGCGATGACCCGCCCAGCATCGCCGGTACCAGTCGCAATCGCAGCACCCACAACGCGCTGTTGATCGGCGCGTCGTAGGCGGCTGATATAGCTCAAGGTCGATTCGCCGGGGAAGGGCGGTGCCGGTACCTCGATCTCAACGGGCACCAGCAGTTCGATGGCCTCGCCGGGGTCGAGCGGTTCGATATCGAGAATCTGGGTGCTGCCCAGTGAAGACAGGAAGGTGGCTTGCCCACCAACGACGACGCCGGATTGGGCGTGGAGCGACTCCGAAACGTCGCGTCCCAGGCGGTACAGCTCCCGACTGCGCACCGTGCCGTCGGTGGCGGCTGTGGTCCGCACCCGGAAGCCCGATGTTGCCGTGGGGTCGGTCACTATGGCGAGTTCTGCTGGCGTCAGCTCGGCGATGGCCTGGAAGCTCCAGATGGCGATAGCGCCGGGCTCGACCACGGTTCCTGACGGTGTGGGAGCGTAGGTGACGCCACCCGCTTCGACCGGTTCGACCGCCACCGAGAGTCGTGTTGGGTCAAGCTCCCAGTTCTGCCAGTCCGGCGAACCGGTGGCCCGGCGTTCGAAGACGATGTCGAGGCCGTCGATGGTGAGGTCTTGTTCGTCAATGTTCTGGATGCCGGCGATTCCCGGCATCACCAGGCGTGCGCCGGTGTTGGTGGCCGAAAGTTGGAATTGCGCCGTGTCCCCGGGCGTGCGTGGTGACTGCTCGGTGCTCAAGGCGACAATCAGTTCCGGCTGGATGACCGCAGACACGATGCCGGTTGGTCGGGCCCCGCACTCTCCGCCCGCGATCGTGGTGTTCACGCCGGGCAAAGAAACCAACGCTCCGTAGATGCCGCACTCGTAGGTGTTGTCGGCACCACCGAGATCGACAATCGCTTTGAGGGACGAGATGGCACCCTCATAGGTTGAGTTGGTGCTGGAGATCGAGACGCCGTCGTCCTCGGCGCTGGTCAGGAACAGCAGTGAGCCGAAATACGGTCGGAAATCCAGGTTGGCGCCGGAGGTCCGGATCTCGCCGGTGCTGATGATGGTCACTTCGCCCGATGCGTTGATGAAGTCAACGTCGCAGTCCACGTAGTACACGCCGGGCACGAGGTCCTGATCGTGGACTCGCCACCGCCCATCACGGCATTGGGACGTGGTGTCGAAGTAGCGGCGGCCAATCGTCGTGGCCACCTCCGCTCCCGGTGCGTAGTCCGCCACGTCAAGCTGTAGTGGCGATGGTCGTGCCGGTACTGGTTCGGGGCTGGCGAAACCGTCGGTCGGGGCACATTGCGGATCGAGATCGAAAGAGTTTCCGTACTCCACCTGGCCGGTCACGGCACTGTCGCACGCGATGACGGCGATGGAGGCATTTGAGTGGACTGTGCCGCTGATCGACGTGCCCGCCCCTTGGAAGGTGATGCCTTCGCCCGCGGTGGTGCCGTCTTCGGCCCACACCGCAATGGACCCGGTCACGATGGTGGGGAGTGCAATCTCGGCGATGTCCGAATCGCCATTGTTGTCGGCCAGGGTGACGGTGATGTCGTACTCACCCGGGGCGTCGAATCGGTGGCTGGCGAAGAACGTGCCTTCTCCGCTTCCCTGCACCCCGATGGCGCCCGGGAGCGTCGTGCCGTCACCCCAGTCCACGGTGACCGCATGGGTGTCAGCCCAACCGGGGTCGGTGAACTCACCTGCGAGAAGCGTGACGCCGCCCACCGATGCGTCGAGGCTCGAGGTGGTCACCGACGGCTCGACGTTGGCGACCTCGACCACCAAGGTGTCGGCGGCGGATTGACCAACCTCGTTGGTCGCGACCACCTCGAAGGTGTAGCGACCGTTGTCGAACGCAACGAACGAAGGCGTTGCGGTGTCTGCTCCAACCACGAACACCGGTGGTCCCTTCCGGTCGGTGTTCGTCCACGCGTACGAGACGTCACCGACGCTTTGGACAACGTCGGAGCAGGTTTCGATCGGTGTTTCGCCAACCTCGTCGCGCAGCACCACCTCAAGGCAGACCTCGGTGGCTCCGTCCAGGAGTTCAACCTGATCAAACGCCAGTGACACAGCCCCGGACGCCGGCAGCGCAATGTTCAGCGAGGAGGACACATCGATCCGGTCGCCGCCGTCGATCTGAAGGGTCGCCGAAATGATTTCGGGGGCGATCGTGGCCGCCAGAATCTCGGGCAAATCGGTGATGTCGATGATCTCAGTGCAACTACCGCCCGTCAGCTCCGCGATGGAGCTGAGGGACTGCACGCCGCCGTCACAGGAGGACCCGGCACCGACGGCGAACGTATAGAACGCGGCATCGCCGCACGGCAACAGATCAGCGAGCGGATCGGTTTCGGTCGCTTCGCCGTCTGACATGAATGCGATCACCGACGGTCCGGTAAAGCTCTCCTGGGCCAACGAACAGGCGCGTGTTGCTGCTGCCAGGAAGTTTGTTCCCTGCCCCACCTCGGTACTGGTGAACTGGTCGATACCGGATCGGTTGGTTCCAAAGAAGCCGCCCTCAATAGCGAAGACGCTGCGCACGGATTCTTCGAAGTCGGTGACGCCCGAAGCGTCTTCATCGTCGCTGGGTCGCACCGCCAACTGTGGTCCGTCTGCCGGGCTGAGGTCTGCAGCGGCAGAGGCGCCAGAGAAGACCACCAGTCCGCTTCGAACGCGCGGATCGCCGGCGAGGCGGTTGTTGAGCTCCAGGACCGCGAGCACTTCACAATCGAGAATGCTGCCAACGTCGCCGTCGCCGTTTTCGTCTCCACCGCAGCCGTCGCTGAGCGTGCTGGTTGAGAGGTCCATGACCGAGATGAGATTGAATCTGGTTGGGCTGTCAAATGCTCGAAGGTCGATACCCCCAACCACCGCATCGTTCTGAACCCCGTCCAGGCGAACCTCAACGCTGACCTGGGTGTCGTTGGGGAGGTTTCGGCTGATTCGGCTTGGCGCGAGGGTCGGCGCTCCGAGCGTGCCCGCCGGGGTGACGGCCTCGAGCTCAACGACATCGCCTTCCTGGACGTTGAGGTCGGGGCCAGCGTCGACGAACGAAGTGGGAGGTTGGACCTGAGCCAGGCCTGTGTGACTCCGCGGCGATGGTGCGGCGCCAAGCCACCCCTCTGTTGCGGCGGTGGGTGAGCTGAAGACAGTGGTTGCTGCCATCGCAAAGACCACAAAGACGGTGACGTACCCGGTCATGCGTTTCATGACGCATCCCCGTTCCGAGCAGGACGTCCCCGCAACTGCTGGCGAAGCCCCATCGCGATTGCGCCAGCCGCAAACAGCGCCAGAGCTAACGCAAGCAACGTCATGCTGTCCCTGCCGGTCACCGACAGAGGCGGGGCGGAAACGACCGCAGTCGGCACCGGAAGCGGTGCAGAATCGATGAACGCGGACGAGGCTGGGATCGGCGTTGGGGTTGGTGTTGCTGTCGATTGCGTGACCGATTCACCCAGCACCTGATTGGGTATCGGCGTCGCCGTGGGTACGGGTGTGCTGGTTGGTTGTACAGTGGCGGTTGGAGCGCCGGCACCGGGCGTTGGTGTCGGGGTGGGGGTTGGCGTGTTGGTTGGTGGGATCGCGGTTGGGGTGCCGGGTCCAGGCGTTGGTGTGGCGGTGGCGGTTGGTTCTGTGGGCGGGGTCGGCGTGCTGGTTGGCGTTGGCGTTCCTGGTGCTGGCTCCACCGGGTTGACCGTGAGCTGTTGGGCTCCAGCCGCACCGAAGCTCACCTCGCAGGTGATGGGTGCCCCAAATGGACCGGCGAAGTCTGCGGACAGCGTCACCGTCTCGGTGAATGAGACGGGTTGGCCGACCACGACGTTTGTTGCTGATGCGGGTTCGAAGGTCACGGTCAGGGAGTCGCACCCGGTGCCTGGCGACGGGGTAATCGTGTTGCCGACCTCGCTGATGGCGTCGGCGACGATCTCGGCGATCTCTGTCGCGTCTGAGGCGAGCGCACTCGTCGTTCCCCCGGTTCCCGCGGCAAGCGGTTCAAAGCACTCGGCTGCGTCGGTGCTCTCAATCAGTCCAATGAAGGTGATCTCGGCGATGTTCATGGCCGCAACAACGTCGGCAGTCGTGGCCTGATGGACGCCGTCGGCACCGTGGCACAACGAGTCAGTGGTGGCAACCAACACCCGCTTTGATCCCTCACGCCACCCGCATCCGGCGGCGCCAGCATTGGCAGCTGCGGCAATGGCATCAAGTTGCGCTTCGGGCGGATCGCCGCCGCGGATGAGCGTGAGATCTGCAACTGCAGTCTCGAACGCGGCCGCCGATCCAAGTTCTGCGAGCCGTTCGACCGCAACGTCATCGGGAAAGCCGAACGGCGCAAGGGGGTAGTCTCCCGCTGCCACGAGGCCGAAGGCCATATCGCGGCCAGTGGTCAGCGCGGTGAGGCCCGAGATGTGCGTGCGCAGTTGGGTCAGGTCACGTTCGAACGAGGCGGTCCGGTCGAGGACCAGGCAAAGATCGACCACCGGTGAGTCACCGGAGATGGTGGCAGTCTTGTCGATTGCTTCGCGCTGCCCCGGAGCGAGTGAGATCTCTGCTGTGGGTGGATCGACCTGCGCCACTGCAACCGCGCTGAAGAGCATCATTGCCAGAGCTGTCGCCAAAAAGGCAGACCACAGCGTCCTGATCGAAACGTCCGCTCGACGTCGCATCACCAGGCCCTCCCGAACACCCTCACCCGCACGCGTGCGCCACCAACGTAGTCCACATTGACTTGCGCTGCTTGATGAGAATTGCGCGTGCGAGCAACGAGATCACGGTCGAAGCGGGCTGAAATCTTTCAAGATCGCTGGCGGCCGCGCAACTATCATCGGGTTAAAGGCGGGACTCGAGATCAGCGGACTATCGAAACGGTTTGGCAAGGTTCAGTTCGCCATGAAGGACGACGCGGCGGCGCCGATGTCAGCCGGTACGGTGGGCCCGCAGCTGGAGAATCCGGAAACCCCCATGCGGTTGGGGATGCCCATGCAGCCGGTGCTGGTAGACGAAGCGATCTCGCGTGGGCACGATAAACAAGTGAAAGCTGGCCACCCAGGTCGTGTACGACATCGTCGAAGAGTTCATTGACGCCACGCAGAGTCTCGCCCGACAACTCGTTGACTGAGCAGAAGCCGTCGTTGCCTCGGCTCGTTGTAGCGATCCTGCTTGCGGCAACTGTCTTTGGCAGCGCTTGCTCTTCGTCGACGCCGACCCCATTCCCTGCAGTCCCAGCCCTTCCGCCGCGGCCGCCGCCGGTCTCGGCCCCCGACTGGGTGACCGGCGCCATCTGTGCAGCCGAGTGCGATCCAGACGCGCCGGTTGCTGTTGGCGAGCTGATCAACATTTTCGAACGGTTGGAGGCTGCGGTGGGTACTCCGGCCAGCCGCCGGTCGGAGCTGGAGGCCCTGCCTCAATCCTTCTGCCCCGATGGGTGCACGGGCTTTGTTCTGACTCGACCGCAGCTCGCCGAAGTTTCGTGGCGGTGGCTCGGTTCGCCCGGCTGGCCACTGATCGAACGCGGCTTCGTTACCAACGAGGTTGCGGTGGCTCAGACGTTCTTCGGTCGGCGGTTGGCAGGGGTTGACCTGGGATGCGATACCGACTGTTTCGCCACCAGGCAGGACGTGACGGACCTGGTCACCGCCTTCTGGCGCTCCGGATGGTTGGCGGGCGTGGTGGTCGGCGAAACGATCCCCCCTGATCTCATTGGTGATGTGCCTTTCTGGAGCAACGCGGCCTGGGAGCCGGCTCATCAGCTCTGTCTCGACCCTGATGGCAAGGCGCGATACGGCTACTACTCCGGGGTGTTGTGCGTCAGCCCGGAGCTTGATCCGCAGTTGCGATATGACGTGGCCGTTCACGAAGTGGGCCACCTGTGGCAGTCGCTCATCGGTCAGTGGTACGCAAGCCTCCAAAAAGAAAGCGACGCTGACTGTTGGGCCCATCTGCATGGCGCGCAGTTCACCGGCTATGTCGCAACTGGCTGCGAAGACGACGCACAGGCGCAGAGGATCCTGCTGGCCTACGCCGATTCATTGGGCTTTGCGAGCACCGAGCTCTCGGTCGGAGCGGGCTGAAATCCGGTCGAGATCGCTCTGCTGGCCGCGCAGATGCCAGCGGGTTATGTGGGCGATGGATGATCGAAGCGTTCAACGAACCAGCCGAAGTCATCTGAAAGCCAAGTCGCACCGGCAACAAACACCCGCTTACCGTCGCTCAAACGCGTCACGCAACAGTGCCTCTCAAAGAGCACCATCGCCATGTGATACGGCTACTCCGATCGGAGCCACCATAGAGAGGCGAGCAGCTCTGGCACCAGAGTCTCGCTTAACAGCGCTACCAAAGGGTCGTCGTCGTAGCGATAACGCAGTTCGTAGGTCGAAGCCGCGAACGTGCCGCCAACGGCGACGGCCGTAGATCCCCGTGATGTCATCCACTCAGCGGCCTGCGCCTCGTATCGAGATCCGCAAAAAACGAGCGCTCGATAGTCGAGCGTCTTTGTGAGATAGACGTCCACATGGCTCCAATCACCGATTTCACATCCATCGGCGCGTCGACGAGGACCTTCACGGATCATCAATGCACCCTGGAGCGCAGAGGAGACGCGTTCCTGTGGGGCCAGGAGCCAGGTACCATCGTCGGTGTCGAGCAGACCACCGATCTCAGGAAGCCATATGGGCTGGCGTTCAAGCAGGTCAGCCGAGGCTTCCGCCGAGCGCCGAACTGAGTCAACCGGGCTTGTGCCGTTGGTCAAATTGGCGGCAAGTTCAAGAAGGGCGACGATCGTGTGTCGGTAAGTTCTGCACGCAACGCCGCCAGATTCGGTCCCGGCGAGCATCGCTACTGTGTGGTCAGAGCAGTCGGACAAGCTCGAGCGTTCCGAGTTGGTGAGCGCCACCACCTGGCTGATACCGAGATGGGGCTGCACTGCGTCCAGCGTCTCGATGGACTCACCCGTCGCTGAAACAGCGACGACCAGAAGGTCATTTGCGGGTGGCCACCCCACCATGGCGGAGGATCGTTGAGCCACGGCATTGAGGCCAAGAGATCGCATTCTGGCCGC